>Ga0208274_1001410_pt1 | contig 11071 bp, 8 predicted proteins | sample ETNtaG_22_FD_185755 | JGI IMG/M metagenome (GOLD analysis project Ga0208274, IMG submission 185755) | Marine microbial and viral communities from oxygen minimum zone, Eastern Pacific Ocean - ETNP201306SV43 (SPAdes) (version 2) | ecosystem: Environmental > Aquatic > Marine > Oceanic ... | reverse complement strand
GGGCACGCCGAAATCAAGACACATCCATAGAAAAGAATTACAGGATTATTTTAACAGCCATAAGGAAGATCTGGACGCAGACAGCCTGCGAAGACTGGATCATAATCCAATGAGAATTTTAGACAGCAAAAACCCTGACTTGCAAGACCTCATTGAGTCGGCACCCAAAACAATTGATTTTCTAGATCAAGCATCGAGCGAACACTTCCAAGCTCTAGAGGCTATATTGCAAGAGCATGCCATTGAATATACCTTGAATACTCGTCTAGTTAGGGGATTGGATTACTATACCAGAACTGTTTTTGAGTGGACGACGGACCAATTGGGTGCTCAGGCGACCGTCTGCGGAGGCGGTCGATATGACGAACTGATCTCAGAGTTGGGCGGTCAAGCAACACCAGCAATTGGTTGTGCCATTGGGCTTGAGCGTTTGATTGAATTAGTTGATCTATTGGATCAAAACCAGCAAAATGATCCTCCAAAAATTTATATTGTGGCTGTGGGTGCACAGGCAGAAGGGCAGGGATTGATACTCGCAGAAGAGTTGAGAGATACTTACTCGAATTGCTCAATTGAGATGAATTTAGGTGGGGGTAGTTTTAAACAACAATTTAAAAGGGCAGATAAGACCGGAGCAGATATCGCTTTGATCATTGGTGAGGATGAGATTGCTAATAACACCATCAGTATCAAATCAATGCAATCAGGAGAGCAACAAAAATCGGTTAAAAGAAAAGATTTATTGGATAGGATCAACCAATTCCTATAGATAAATTCCTTATCGGTCGAGAGATAATAATGGATGACAACTTAACAGATCAACAACAAGCAGAACTGATCAAAAATTGGCTAAAAGAGAATGCCAAATTTTTGAGTGCCGTTGTGATTTTGGGTTTGTCAGGGTTCTTTGGTGGTCAGTACTATAGAGAGAGCAACCAAAAACAAGCGGAAATGGCTTCTAGACTGTTTTCAGAAATGGAATACTCAGTCAAGCTGAAACGTATTTCACAAGCTCAGTCATTGCTCCAACAGATAGATAATGATTTTGCAGATACACCTTATCAAGATCAAGGTCATCTTCTGATGTCTAAGCTTTTTATTGATGCGACAGAATATGACAACGCCATCATCCAATTGGAGTTCTTGCTTGATAATTCTGATGAAGAATCGTTGCAGCATATCTCGAGATTGCGTATTGCCAGAATTAAACTTCAACAAAATTTACTAGATGAAGCATTAATAACACTCCAAATAGAATCAATGGGAACCTTTGAAGCTAAATATGAGGAGATCAAAGGAGATATTTACTCAGAGAAAGGCGATCTACTTCAAGCAGGAGAATCATATCGTAGGGCACTAGACTTAATGCTTCCTGGTAATTTTGATTATGATTTCATTGAAATTAAACTCAAGGATATTCAAAACAAGGAAACCCTGGGTGCAGTTGACACTGAGGAAGACACAGCATGAAACCACTCATAACTAGAGATCAAAACCATCAGCGATTGAGCGCTAAGTTTGTGCTGATAATCTCTTTGTTAATCATTCTCCAAGGATGCTCTTTGTTTGGTCGTGATGATGAAGAGGAAGAATTGTTACCAACAGAGTTGATTGAATTTCAGGGCACTATAGATGTTGATGAGAGATGGGATGTGTCTATTGGCAAAGGCCATGAAGGATTAGGTTTAGCTCTAAAACCAACATCTGATGGAGAGCAGATTTATGCGGCTAGTTTCAATGGGAATGTTGCAGCAATTGAATTGAAAAGAGGAAGAAAAGTCTGGAAAAATAATTTTGATTTACAATTCACATCAGGACCCACTTATAAAAACGGTATTCTGGTGTTAGGAACCAACAATGGAGAATTGGTTGCTTTGGATTCAATGACCGGAGAGATGTTGTGGACGACGTCGGTATCTAGTGAAGTTTTAGCACCCGTAGCCATTAAAGATGACAAAATATTTGTCCGCACGGTCGATGGCAGCCTAAGCTCTCTCTCAACAGCAGATGGGACACAACAATGGATTGTTAACCATAAGGTCCCGCCATTGAGTCTCAGAGGTACGTCTACTCCAATCAGTTTCGCGAATGCAGTTTTCTGTGGTTTTGATGATGGCAAAGTAAGTGCATACGATGTCGAAGATGGAACAATCCTCTGGGATGTCATGTTGACAGCTCCGGGCGGCAGAACTGAGATTGAAAAAGTCATGGATATCGATGCCCCTATGGTTGTTTCAGGCAATGATCTTTATGTCGGTAGTTATCAGGGTGTCGTGGGTGATTTGGCGCTTGAATCGGGAAAGATTGTTTGGGTCGTTGAAGCATCGGTTTATTCTGGAATTGCTGCAGATGAAAATTATGTCTATACCTCAGAGGCCGACGGAACAGTCAGAGCTTTTTCGAGATTTACTGGGCGCGAGGCATGGACCAAGAAATACATGGTTAATAGGTATCCAACAGCACCGGTTATTATGGGTGATTCAATTGTTATAGGTGATTTGGAAGGTTATGTTCATTGGTTGGCTAAAGCCACTGGTGAGACCCAGCAAAGGCTAAAAATCAGCTCAGGTAAGATTAGCAATACTCCACTAGTAATCAATAATTCAATTTACATTTTAACCGATAAGGGCGATCTCATTTCTGTTGAGAAAAAAATCCCAAATTCTTGATGTGATGGAGTTACGATGTTGCCAGTTATTGCAATTGTTGGCCGATCCAATGTCGGCAAATCCACATTTTTTAATCGTCTAACCGGTTCAAAAGATGCCCTCGTGGCCGATTATGCCGGTCTGACACGTGACCGCATATATGGATATATTAATTACCAATCTTTCAAGGCCATTTTGATAGACACCGGCGGCTTGGTTTATGACCACGGTGACCTTTCTGGAGTGATTCAGGATCAGACAGAATTGGCTATCAGGGAAGCCGATGTAGTGTTGTTCCTTGTTGACAGCAGAGAAGGGTTGGTTGCCAATGATCAAGAAATAGCAAGACAACTGAGAAAAATAAACAAACCTTTAATTTTAGTAGTCAACAAAACCGAAGGATTGGATAGGGAAGCATGTGCTGCTGAATTTTTTGAACTGGGCTTAGGAGAGCCGAACTGTATTTCTGCGCTTAGAGGAGATCATTGCGAGGCCCTATCAGCAAAGGTTTTTTCTCTGATTAAGACAGAGACAGATGAGGCAAATTATTTAGAACTGCCTGAAGAGAACACTTCCATTGCCTTAATTGGTCGACCCAATGTGGGTAAATCTACCCTCATCAATAGTCTGCTCAAAGAAGACAGATTGCTGACCCAGGATCAACCGGGTACGACCCGAGATACTATCCATGTTGATTTTAAATACAAATCAAGAGACCTGACTTTGATTGACACAGCTGGCATTAGAAGACGGAAAAATATTAGCCAGACTGTTGAAAAATTCAGTATTGTTAAAGCATTACATGCGATTGAATTAGCCGATTCAGTGATCGTTGTGATTGATGGAATAGAAGGCGTCACCGATCAAGACGCTTCGCTAATCGGTTTGGTCATTCAGAATGAAAGAGCCTTGGTTGTGGCTATTAATAAGTGTGATCAACTCAATGAAAGTCAAATGCAGGATTTGCAAAGGAATATCGATCGCAAACTTCGATTCGTTAATTTTATAGACATTCATCATGTTTCAGCTCTAAAAGGCACCAAAATAGGCGCTGCATTATCATCGGCCATTAAGGCAGCAGATGTGTCATTAAAATCCATCTCAACCCCAGAATTGTCACAGTTCATCGAACATCTGGTTGAAACCAACCCACCTCCTGCAATTCAAGGAAGAAGAATTAAGTTAAAATATGCACATCAAGGGGGGAGCCAACCGCCTATTTTTATAATCTATGGCAACCAAACACATAAATTACGTAAGAACTATAAGAGTTTCTTGATTAATCAAATACGCAAGAAGTTTGAGTTTTGGGGAACACCCATACGATTGGAATTCAAAAACAGTAATAATCCCTTCTCTGACAAAAAGAACAAACTGTCATCAAGGCAATGGCGTAAGAGAAAACGAATTATTCGGATGCATAAAAAGAAGAAATCCTAAATTATTTTTCATCCATCGGTTTGAGTGGTTCAACTCGACTAATTTTGGCATCGAAAGTACCGTCTTTTAAGCGAGTTTTTGTATCTGACCCAGTTTTAATTTGCTCAATGCTCCTGATGTGTTTTTTAGTTTTTGGATCTATAACATAAGCATAGCCTCTACCGAGGGTATTCAGGGGTGAAACGCCATCCAATTTAGCCATGGAAACAAACAATAGCTGTTCTATATTTTTGTAGGTCTCTTGGATGGAAGCCATGAGTCGGCTACGAAGATTGCCTGTCTCAGCTTTCATTTCTTGTGATAAGGGCAAGGGAGTGGATCGGAATAAACGGGTGTTGAGGACATTAATTGTATTGGAAATTCTTGAGATGTATTCCTTTGGAATCGGCTTAATACGCTGCAATACAAGATCAAATCTTTGGTTGTATTGTTCCATAATCGAAACCGGGTGTTGCTGTTGTAGTTTTAAATCGAAGGACAACCATTGTTGTTTTATTTCGTTTAAGAGCAGCTTCATATTGGAATAGAGTTGCTTTTCAATCCCAGCCAATTGCCTTTGAATTTCCTCTGAGTCAGGCAAAGCGATTTCAGCAGCACCCGAAGGTGTGGGTGCCCGGTGATCAGCAACCATATCGGCAATTGTTAAATCGGTTTCATGGCCAATGCCTGAGATGATCGGTATTTTGGATTGAAAAATAGCCCGGGCAACATCTTCTTCATTGAAACACCATAAATCCTCCAGTGATCCTCCACCACGTGCAAGGATTAAGAGTTCACATTCATTTCTATCATTGGCTGTTTCAATGGCTTGGCAAATTTGTTTTGTTGCTTGGGTTCCTTGAACCTGCGTTGGGTAGACAAAAATATCAACACTAGGGAATCGTCTTCTAATGATATTAAAAATATCTTGAATGGCAGCTCCTGAGGAAGAACTGATGATGCCAAGTTTTTGTGGAAATCTAGGGAGTGATAATTTGTTGGCTCTATCAAAGAGACCTTCTTTTTCTAGCTTGTTTTTTAATAATTCAAAACGTTGCTTTAATAATCCTTCTCCAGCTTCCTCAAGATATTCAATAATCAACTGGTAGTCACCTCTGGCCTCATAGAGGCCGACTTTGGCTTTGGCCAGTATTTGTTTGCCATTTTCAATTTCAATATTAACGAGTTGGTTACGATGTCTAAACATCGCGCATCGGATCTGAGAGGATTCATCTTTTAAAGAAAAATAGGCGTGTCCTGCCGCAGATTTTACAAAGTTGGAAATTTCACCTTCGATCCAAATAACACCAAATGCAGAAGAGAGCATATTGAAAACTTCTCTGTTGAGTTCAGAGATGGAATAGATGTGTTCGTGATCAATATTTTCCATAGCAGAGGGTAGCAATTATACAAAACAATCTTATCTAAGGTTTACCAATTCATTAGGGCAGTGTAAAATTGCCCATGGTTCGAGCAAAGATAGAAAAATTAGCATTAACATTCGATGATGTTCTAATCAGGCCGAATTACTCGGAAGTTCTCCCACGCGATACGGATTTGGCCACCCAGTTGACGTCAACAATACGTCTAAACATTCCATTGATTTCTGCCGCAATGGATACAGTGACGGAATTTCAGCTAGCAATCGCCATTGCCCAAGAAGGTGGACTTGGCATCATTCATAAAAATTTCAGTATCGATGATCAATCGGCTCAAGTTAACCGTGTTAAGAAATTCGAGAGTGGAGTCATTAATGATCCCATCACGATTTCACCAGATAAAACGATCCAAGAGGTACTTGAAATCACTAAGAAGAATAATATTTCCGGTGTTCCAGTTGTCGATAAGGATGAAACGGTAGGCATAGTGACCAATCGTGATCTACGATATCAAAATCAGTTGGACGCTTTAGTTAGTTCTGTCATGACACCCAAAGAGAAATTAATTACCGTCAAAGCAGATGAAAAGAAAGAAGAGGTTTTGAGACTACTCCATCATCACAGGATTGAGAAAGTACTCGTGGTGGATGATAATTTCAAACTCAAAGGCATGATCACCGCAAAGGATTTTCAAAAAGCAAGTGATTTTCCTTTGGCGGCAAAAGATCAGAATGGAGCCCTTTTGGTAGGAGCTGCAGTTGGCGTTGGAGAAGAATCATACACACGCATAGATCAATTACATGAAGCTGGAGCAGACGTTATTGTGATCGATACAGCTCATGGACACACAAACCGTGTCATCAGCATGGTTAAGTCAACAAAGAAAAAATATCCCGATATGCAATTAATAGCCGGTAATATCGCCACATCTGAAGCAGCAATTGCTTTAGCAGATGCGGGTGTTGATGCAGTCAAGGTGGGTATTGGACCAGGGTCCATATGCACCACTCGTATTATTGCTGGAGTTGGGATGCCACAGGTGACGGCTATTTTAAATGTAGCTCAGGCCTTGTCATCCAAGAACATACCCGTCATAGCAGATGGTGGCATAAGATATTCAGGTGATCTGGCAAAGGCCATAGCATCAGGTGCTGATACGATCATGATGGGCAGTTTGTTTGCAGGCACAGATGAATCACCAGGCGAGGTAGAACTGTATCAGGGTAGAACCTACAAATCATATCGAGGGATGGGATCAATTGGTGCCATGGCTCAGCAATATGGTTCTAAAGATCGTTATTTTCAGGACAATGTTGAGGCAACTGAAAAACTCGTTCCAGAAGGCATTGAAGGACGCGTACCCTGCAAAGGAAGTTTGTCAAACATAGTCGATCAACTCATTGGCGGACTGAGACAATCAATGGGATATACCGGTTGCAAGAACATCAAAGAGTTACAGGAGAATACTGAGCTTATTCGAATCACAGATGCCGGGAAGAAAGAAAGTCATGTTCACGACGTGACTATCACCAAAGAGCCACCAAACTATACGCTTGACTGATTAATCTTCATTGCAGAGGCCAATATATGACGACATCGAATTCTAACATCGATGTAAAATCTCAAAAAATATTGATTCTTGATTTTGGATCTCAATACACTCAGCTTATTGCTCGCAGAGTTAGGGAAGCAGGGGTTTATAGTGAAATTTATTCTTATGATACCGACATCTCATTCATCAGAGAATTTGCTCCTTCAGGATTGATACTATCGGGCGGTCCACAATCAGTATTCACAGAGGAGGCACCGCAGGCGGATCAAGCAATTTTTGATTTGAACCGACCAATATTGGGCATTTGTTATGGGATGCAAGCCATGGCTGAACAATTGGGTGGCAGAGTGCAATCGTCTGCCAATCGGGAGTTTGGTTATGCAGAAATTCAGATGCAAAACTCAAATCGGTTATTTGCTGGAATCAATCAAGAGAATCTTGATGTTTGGATGAGTCACGGTGACAGAGTAGAGGTCATGCCTGATGATTTTCAATCAATAGCATCCACTGACAATGCACCTATAGCTGCCATGTGTGACGATAACAGATCATTGTACGGACTCCAATTTCATCCTGAGGTTACCCATACTGAGAAAGGACAAACTATTATTGAGAATTTTGTACATAAAATCTGTGGATGCACTGATCATTGGAATCCTGGCAATATCATCGAAAGCGATATCAAGCGTATTAGGGAAGAGGTTGGTAATGGTCAAGTGCTTCTAGGACTTTCTGGCGGAGTAGATTCATCAGTAGTTGCAGCGTTACTACATAAAGCCATTGGTGATCAATTGACCTGTATTTTTGTTGATACCGGTTTGCTTCGATTGGATGAAGGAGATCAAGTGATGGAAGTGTTTGCCAGTCATTTAAAAGTCAACGTGATTCGTGTGAATGCCGAAGACTTATTTTTACAAAGATTAAGTGGTGTGGCTGATCCGGAGGAAAAGAGGAAAATCATAGGGAATGTCTTTATAGAAATTTTCGAGGAGGAAGCTAGCAAATTAGAAAATGTTGATTGGCTTGCCCAAGGTACAATTTATCCCGATGTCATAGAATCGGCTGGTGCAAAGACTGGCAAAGCTGAAGTGATAAAATCCCACCACAATGTTGCTGGTCTGCCAGAAAGAATGTCTCTAAAACTCATTGAACCACTACGAGATCTGTTTAAAGACGAAGTGAGAGCAATTGGCAAGGAATTAGGTTTACCAGATCAACTGATTAATCGCCATCCATTCCCAGGACCCGGTTTGGGCGTGAGAATACTCGGCTGTGTTGAAAAAGAATACGCTGATCTTTTAAGGCTTGCAGACAATATCTTTATTGAAGAGTTAATCAATCAAGACTTGTATGACAAAGTGAGTCAAGCCTTTGCCGTTTTTCTGCCTGTTAAGTCTGTAGGTGTTATGGGAGACGGAAGGAAATATGACTACGTTATTTCTCTTCGGGCAGTTGAAACACTAGACTTCATGACAGCTACATGGGCAAAATTACCATATGATTTTCTGGACCATGTTTCTACTAGAATCATTAATGAAGTAAAGGGAATATCCAGGGTAACTTATGATATTTCTAGCAAACCACCAGCAACGATTGAGTGGGAGTAATTGTAACAGTACCTAAAGTCTTTATCCTATTGACTTTCAAGACATTTATCGTTTGACACACAGTGACACACAAGTATATAATTGTGTCTATATGACGATTTTTGACACACATCTAACTCACTAAAGTGACTATTGACAATAATAAGTTTCAGCACGAACAAATCAATCTTTGGGGAGGTGATCTAAAACTATTCAGAAGAGCTCCATGGCGAGAATGTGATGAAGGTGGAGTTTGGCAGATGAAGGTTTGGATTCATAAAGATCAAAAGTATTTTAGAAAATCACTCAGAACAAAAGATGAGGATTTTGCTAGAACTAAAGCAGAGAAAGAATACAGACGAATATTAGTCAGGATAGACTCAGATCAAGAAGTGTTTGAAAAGAATCTTCATAAGGTCATTGATGAATATCTTGAATTACAGAAAGCGAATGTAGGGGTTAACAAAACACTTGGTCGTTATCAAACTATAGTTTCTCAAACTAAACACATGAAGAAGTTTCACCCTGACTACAAGATGTCAGAGTGTGATCCTAATGTCTGGGAAGATTATTATTCTTGGAGAAAGAACAAAAAGCCTAATGTTCAGAATGTGACACTTCTAAATGAGAAAGCAACTATCAATGCTGTTTTTAGATTCGCAGTAACTAGAGGATTTATTCGATCTAGTTTTATTCCAAATTGGCAACATCTAGAGAAAATCATTAATAGAAGGGAAGCATTAACGATTGAAGAATACAGAACTATTACTAACACACTCAGAAAGAAAGAGTTCTTAGAGTATGAGTACGATTCTAATTATCACAGACACTTTGTTCGATACTTCATCTTACTTCTTGCTAATACAGGATTGAGATTTGGAGAAGCTAGAAGATTGAAGTGGCAACATATAAAAGTCTACAGAAGAAGAGGTGATGATCATGTAAAGCTTTGTGAAATCTCACTTTCAGCAGATATGACGAAGAACAAGAAAGCGAGAAAAGTTCAAGGTAGAAGAGGAGATATCTTTGAGAAGATTAAAGAGTTCTCTAACTACACAAGTCCAAATGATTACATCTTTGTAGACAATAATAGCGGACAACAGTTAGGGAGAGACTATTACTACAAAGCTTGGAAACACATGATGAAGTTAAGTGGATTAGATAAAGGGATAAAACACATGAGTTTTTATAACTTAAGACACACTTACGCTACATGGAGATTGTATTTGCCTAATGTGAATATCAGAGCATTGTGTGAAAACTTAGGTACTGGACTTCAGTATCTAGAAGAACATTATGGTCAGGTTAAGACTCAAGTAGAAAGAGAAAGACTTACTGCTGATCTACCTGATGAAGTTAAAGAAGATTTATTGGAATACGGTTAAATGAAAGTAGCAATTTACACAAGAGTTAGCACATCACAGCAGACAGTACAGAATCAGTTATTAGAACTGTATGAGGTCTGCGAAAGAAATGATTGGACTGTAGTTGAAGAATATTCAGAAGTCATATCTGGAACAAAAGGAGTAGAAGAAAGAAGTGAACTTGAAAGAATGTTGATTGATGCTAGTAGGAGGAAGTTTGACAAAGTAGTTATCTGGTCAGTAGATAGAGTTGCTAGAAGTATGAAACATCTAATTCAAGTTTTATCACAGCTAGATGATCTTGATATAGACATATATTCATACAAACAAGGAATTGATACATCAACAACAATGGGCAAGAGTTTCTTTCACATGGTAGGAATATTCGCAGAACTAGAAAATAATTTACGATCTGAACGCCAGAAGATCGGTATCAAGAGAGCTTTAGACAATGGTGCTCAGTTTGGAAGAAAGACTATCATTGATGATCTGATGATTAGTAATGTAGTTCAAGAAAGAGAAAAAGGACTATCAATTAGAAAGATCGCTGATGAGTTAGATTTAAATAGAGGAGTTGTCTTAAAAATCTGTCAAACCAATCAAATTTAACTGACATTTAATGGTTGGTTAAATAGATCGCTTGAAACTCAATAAAATCAAGGGTGAATATTCAACAAATCAATGACAATTAAATTCTACTTTGATTGTCAGACTAGAAAGCTCTTACATCATATCCAACAAATCTTCTATTAAGACTATTCGCAACTCTACCTGTAGTTCCTGATCCCATGAATAGATCTAATATCAAATCACCTTCTTGTGATGTCTGCAATATTGGTAGAGTAATGATGTCTTCAGGGAATGGTGCTGGATGTTCATTACCATTAGATGTTAACTTCTGATTCACAACAGCTGTTCTAACTATATCTTCATTCCAAAAATCACCCATATTCTTACCTTCTCTAGGAATGTAAGGACTTGATGAATATCCATTAGACTTAATACCTTTATGTCTTGGTGGTAGAGACGCTTTAGTTGAATCCTTGAGTGGTGCAAGAGTTAAGTTGTAGTAATAGGAGTTGTCCTTCACTAGATGAAAGATAAATTCATAAGTAGGACATAG
>Ga0208274_1001408_pt1 | contig 11082 bp, 5 predicted proteins | sample ETNtaG_22_FD_185755 | JGI IMG/M metagenome (GOLD analysis project Ga0208274, IMG submission 185755) | Marine microbial and viral communities from oxygen minimum zone, Eastern Pacific Ocean - ETNP201306SV43 (SPAdes) (version 2) | ecosystem: Environmental > Aquatic > Marine > Oceanic ... | reverse complement strand
GGTTCTAGCGCCGGTGGTGCTTATATCGTAGATGATGAGACTACAGTTCCATCTCTTTTTGAAATGCAGGTGGCCCAGAACTCGGATTTGATTAACTACCTTGATATCTACAGTTTCAGTGACGTGCAGATTTACAGCGATGGGGCATTCGGCAACCTGAACAACGACACGGACGAAGGACCGCACATCGATGTGAAAGATGACACCAGTACAGTTGCTTCTTTCACCGTCCCGCGGTACTACTCTCCTGATGGCGGCTATGTTTACAGGCAGTCATTTGATCTTGCTTCTCTGCTGCCTACAACTGTTTCTGAATTCTGGTTTGTGGGCTATGCAGAGAGCATCGGTGGTAACCAGGCTGGATCCGACTCCATTTTAGTGGCGGCGGTGAAGGGATCTGCTTCCAGCAGCCGGTTGTTGGCGAGTGAATTTGGAGGCTTTTCGTTCTTGGTACCAGCTGGCGCAGTAGAGGAAGATGCTATCATTACCGTCATTAGCGACTCCCGTGAGACGGCCCTCGGTGGCGGCATGATTGCCATGGATAATGCGCTGGTGATCGGTCCGGCAGGGGTGGAGATGGAAGAGAGCTTCCGCCTTAGCATAGATTTGGCGGATGTGGACTTCACCGGGATGGATGCAGTCAAGCTTGATATCGTGGCGGTGGATGGCGAGAATGTGACTTCCCTCGAGGCTACTGTTGACCTGGATCAAATGACGGTTTCTGCCGAAATCCCAGCGACGGGGACTTATCGGTTCGTTTGGAATCCATCTAAGGCGGGCAGTGCAGGAATTCCGGAAACGTATGCTCTGCATCAGAACTATCCGAACCCGTTCAATCCGACCACAACCATCCGGTTTGACATACCGGAGACCGGGTTCGCCTCACTGAGAATTTATGATGTGCTGGGACGAGAAGTGGTTACACTTATGCATGAAGAAATTCCGGCAGGTAAACACGCCTACTCCTGGAACGGCAAGGACATGTACGGTCGCATCGCAGCTACGGGAATATACTTTTACCGACTCGAGACCGCAGATTTCACAAAAACCCACAAAATGTTATTGGTGAAATAATTATGAAAAGACAAAATATAATCAGGTTAGCTTCATTTTTTGTAGTCATTAGTCTTGCTCTCTGGGGTTGCGCCAAGGATTCCAGCGATGATGTCCCTTCAACGTACAGCAGCAATTCCGGCATGCTGGATGAGGGGTGGAGCGCTTACAGCTCAGGTGATTACGAAACCGCACTGGAGCTTTTCCAGGATGTTGGCAGACGCGATGCACTCAACACAAATGCCTATCTTGGGCAGGGGTGGTCATCCCTCCGGCTTGAGGGTTACATTGATGCCCGGACAGCATTCGGCGTGGTGTTGAATCTTGCCACCAATGAAGGCGATAATACATCCATGGCTGACGGTTGGGCTGGACTGTTCCTTATTGAGCTCCAAGAACGATACAACTTGGAAACAGATCCAGATGAAGACCCTACAGATGATGATCTGTCTGCCGCCGCTGAAGAAGCGTTGGAAGCCGGTGAAGCTGTTTTAACCTACGCTGCAGCATACACTACAACTCACGACGCAGAATTTGACTACCTGGAAGTACATAAAGCCCTTGCACAGACCTACCTCTACCTCCATCGATATGAAGAAGCTCTGGAACATACCGTTGAGTATCTTGAATCTACTGTAAACGGTCTGCTGGCCGGTGGCAGCTTCACGGTCGACACTGACACATCCACTCTTGTACCCTATGCAGATGCGAATGGTAATCTGCAGCTGTTTACCGTGGATGCGGATGACGGAACTCTTACATCAGCGGATCTCGCCGCAGGCGTCATAACGCTTGAGTTTCTGACGGATTTCAACGGAGACTCTACAACTGATATACTTGATGAAATCAGCAGCTACCTGTACGAAGACAACCTCCTCTACTTCGCCGATGACTATGACTATCCCACCGCCACAGAGTCTCTCCCTGTTTACAAGGTATCACATGCACAACCAGGGGAGCCGGCCAGTGTGTATTTCGTGGTGCAGACATCTAATCACGGGGTTTACAATGTTTCAAGCGCTATATGGACTACACAGGGAGATTCTGTAACCTGGTTTATTGTGGATACCACCCAGACACCTCCGGATACAGCTGTTGCAGATGATATTTACAACCCTGATCCTTGCTGCTATTTTTACTCTGATACTATGACGATTGATGTAGGCTATGATGTTTCTGGCGCCGTTTGGACCTCTTTGGACCCCAGTACAGGTGTGCCGGTGGATCCTGATGCTACCTTGGATGGTCCTGATTCTAGTCAGTTAGCGTACGATTACGACCTAATTAAAGTAGCAGACAATGCAGTAGGTGATACTATTGCTGTAACATACAGTTATGGAAAATTTTCACTGAGCTATCAACAAACTGATGATTTTGTGTCGTATCTGGCTTACCTTAATAGTAAGCTCAGTGTGGGGAGCTCCAGGTTCCTCGTCGAGAGGTAAGGGATACGTGATACAAATCATACTTAGGTTAAGGGATGCGTGAGTATATTTGTGAAAGACTCACAAATCACTTTCATAATAAGGTAAGGAGAAAGAAAATGAAAAGGATAGTTAACAGTTTGCTTATCCTGACTCTCCTCTTCTGTTGGACCACGGACTTGAGTGCCGTGAAAGATGTGTTGAAGCCGGACGGCTACTTCACACCTCAGCAGTTGAAGGAGTTGGACATGGGCAGTAAGCGTATGCAGGAAAGAAAGGCTGCAACGTCCGAATCCAATGAGCGTTTCGAAGCTATGAGAGGACTCTCTGGCGCTGGCACAGCCAGCAGCGAACGCAAGGATCTGGGCGATGATGTGGTGCCTCTGAAGGTTGACCCTGCAGCTACTCAAGGTGAAAGGTTCCCGTCCGAGATCGCGTACGATGATGGTTCTACAGGTATGGGGGGTTTCATCTTTGAAGATGATAGTGCCTCTGTCTGGTTCCGTCCTCTAACAGATGCGTATTTCACCGGTTTCGGCATGTATTTCTATGACGGTACCGAACTGACAGGGACTGACGTGACCATCGAACTCCGCGATGTTTTGGATGGACCTATTGTTGATCCAGCTGGCGTCGGCGGAACGATTGACGGAAACGGCGAGTACGATTTCACTCCCCATAATGTGGGAGTTGCGCCGTACCATGGCGCTGTGCTGTGGTCAACCACCTTTCCGCTCACCGCGTCGGATGTTTACCCCAATTGGTTTCAGGTAGATATTGACGAGTCTGACTGGGTAGATGTGGGCTCACGCGACTTTGCCATTACTTTGGCAATTCCGGGTGCTGATGAAGCCGATCTTCTATACTATGCAGGTTATGGTGGTGCTGGTGTTCCGTACAACCACGGTTTTAAGTGGTACCACACAGGTGGAGGCTACTGTGCACCTAACCCGTGCTGGACGCCACGTCTGAACTTTGTGGTTCATGCCTATGTGGATTACTATGGTGACCCACCGCCGTTTGTCGAAAATGTACAACAGATAGACGATGTCTACTATTCATGTAATCCAGGTCCATATGATGTGACCGCGGACATCTACGATCTCGGTACAGGAGATTTCGCCGGAGAGCTGACATCAGTACTGTTCGTCGTTGATGACGGTTCCGGTGTTTTGGATACCACTGACGTGATAGGTCAAAATGACCCCACAGTTGGCGGTACTTACACGGGAAGTATCCCGGATATCGGTGCTGGCGGTTCAGTCAATTACTGGTGGTCAGCAACGGATAACGGCTCACAAGCTGAAGGTGGCGTAGATCATACTGCCGATGGACAGTTCTCACCAATTGCATTCGCTGTTCACGAAGCATCTGGCGCCAATGTGCTCTTACTTGCTGACCATGGAGCAACTACTGAATATATGGCGGCTGCCACTGGTTTCATGAATGATGTAGGTTATCTCAATGATAGCTGGAATACGGCTGCCATGGGTACTCCCGGCTCTTGCGAGCTCAGCTTTTATGGTACCATTATCATCGGTCAGGGCCTCAACGGTACTGGCTCTTTTGGTGTTGATGGTTTTGAAGCGGCCATCATGGCGCACATGGATGCGGGCGGCAAATTGGTCCTCATCTCTGATGATTACATTTACGGTTTAGGTGATGCAGGTGGTGCGTGGACATCAACAGATGCTTCCGCATATCCATTCCTGGCTAACTACCTCCATGTCAGTGACTACTGCAGTGATTGTGTCGTCGATTCACTTTATGCTGGTGTTGACGGTACGGTTGGTGATGGTCTGGGCGAGTTTATGGCTCATCCTCAGTGGCCGGATCACATAATTGGTGATGATGATACTTCTCCGGCATTTCTGGTGTGGAGTGATGATGATGGCGACTATATCCCCATCGGTGGAATACAGTTCAATGATGGAAGCGGTGCCTATATACCGTGGGATATGGACTTCGCTGGGGAAGATATACAGGTAGCTTTTGCTGCTAACTTGATGGCGTATCTCGGTGAAATGACCGGACCCGCTTTGTCAGCAGTTGCAGGCCCCTCCTGGGGAATCCCAGCAGGTGCACAAGACCTGGACTTCCATTATAATATTGGTGACTTCGACGGTTCAATTACGAGTGCTGATTTACACATGGTTATTAATGATGGTGGCTACACGGTTTCGCCATTGTCAGATAACGGTGACGGCACATGGAGTGTAACTGTCGCTGTCACATTAACTGATACTAGTAGTGGTGAATATGGCGTAGCTGCTTACGATGATTCAGGCAATATGGGAGCGTCTGCCAATGTGGCCTTCTACGGTGTAGATTGGGCCGGTACAGGTGCGCAGATCCTCTACATGTTTGAAGGTTATGCAGGTTATGAATCTTATGGTCCTGCAGCTGCAGACTCTATCCTAAAGGCTAACCTGGATGCAGTCGGAGTTGGCTATGACCATTGGGATGTTGTAGCAAACGGCTTGGCCGATAACGGTACAGTGACGAGTAACTACGAAGGTGTTCTCTATGCTGGTGCCTACGACTGGCATCTATGGCCGGAAGCTTCAGCAGATCACCCGTTGACCGCTTATGTTGACGGTGGTGGTTATCTCCTCTACAGTTCCGAGGAGGTACTTGGTGAATACACCAATTGGGAAGATATCGCTTTTGCACCAGGGCATTTCGTTTATGACGTGCTTGGTGTGGAGTGGGTCGGCAACGACTATAACTATGCAGCTGTCGCAGCTTACGACGACGGCGGAGCAGGCCTGATTGATGGTTTGAGTGACAGTGCCATCTATCTGGATTCTCTTATGTTCCCCCTCACAGGTGTCAGCATGGCTGACCTGTGTGATCCTGTAGGCTACGGTACTGAGGATATGCGGCCGCCTCTCTTCTTGGGCTTGTATGCACCGCCTAACGGCTACTATGCAGGTTCGCTGAACGGTACATCGGCATTCCTCGCTTTCATCATGGCTCAGATGCCTGATGATCAGCAGCAGATTCTACTCGGCAACTGGGTAGACATTCTGTCTATTGACAATGATGTAGACGGTCTGCCGCTGGAGTTTACGCTGAATCAGAACTACCCGAATCCGTTTAACCCAACAACGACTCTGTCGTTCGCGATTCCAATGGATTCCAAGGTAGATCTAGTGGTGTACAACCTGCTTGGTCAGGAAGTAACCCGGATCTTTGATCACAAGCTCATGCGGGCTGGTGCTCATGAGATCGTCTGGGACGGTAAGGACGAGTTAGGTAATTCTGTCGGTACAGGTCTGTATGTCTACAGGCTGAATGCTGCGGGTAAGTCTGCCGCTCAGAAAATGATGCTGCTTAAATAATTCAGCGTCAAGACTAGTACAGTCTAAGATTACTGAAAAAGCCCTCTCCCTCGCAGGGAGGGGGTTTTTTCTTTTTCCTAAACCTGTTAAGTCAACTTGGACCTGACAGGTGCTCCTCATTTGGATTTTGAGTTATGTTGTCTAAATTCGTGTTCTATGGTTTGGAGATGTATATGTTAAGGCAATATGGAATTGTGTGGACAGTTATAACCGTTCTTCTTATCGCTGTCCCTCTATTCTCAGCTACGTGGGGTACCGTTGCCGGTCGTGTAACCGATGCTGTCTCCAGCGAGCCGCTGACAGGGGTGAATGTCATCATCGAAGGGACGGACTTAGGTGCTGCCACTGATAACGACGGCCGATTCTTGATCATTCGTACAGCGCCAGGGAAGTATCGAGTTATGGCGTCCATGATGGGATACAAGCGGCAGGTTCAGGAAAATGTTGTAGTACACGCCGATCTGCGGGCTACAGTGGACTTTCAACTGGAGATGGGCGCCGTTGAAGGTGAACCGGTAGTAGTGGAAGGGAAGCGGGGTCTGCAGAAGGACATTACTTCCACCACCCGTTTTATAGATGCTGAGAAAATGGAAATGCTCCCTATCCAGTCGTTCCTCGATGCGGTTGAGCTGCAGCCGGGGATTCACGAAGGACACGTTCGGGGCGGGCGGAAGTCGGAGCTCCTCTACCTGGTGGACGGTATGCCTCTGCAGGATGCTATCCAAGGAGAAGTGAGCGCTCAGCTTCCCAATCAAGTCATTGCAGATATCTCTGTGCAGACAGGAGGATTTGCGGCGGAGTATGGGAATGCCATGTCTGGAGTGGTGAATGTCCTGACGCGGGAGGGGAGAGATGTTTTTTCCGCCGGAGTGAAGCTGCAGAACGAGAGCCTTCTGAATAATCTTACTCCTTTCGCCGGCCAGCCGCCGTACAATCAGCGGGTGGAAGCAAAATTGGAGGGCCGGCTTTTTTCCACGGGAGCATTCGTCTTCGGCTCGGCTAACTTGAACACGCCTCTCTCGCCGTGGAAGCACGAGGAGTTTGGTGAGCGGCGGTCGGTCTTCCCGGACGGCGAGAGCTGGGAATTAAACTCCGTAGTGAAGCTCCACAACCGGGTGGACTCGCCGTTCCGCATCGTATTGACGGAGCTGGTGTCGCTACGGGAGTGGACTGAGTATGAGCATCGGTGGAAGCTAAATACAATCGGACTGCCGCCCAGACGGAGGCAGAGCTACCGGACGACCCTCTCTATCACACACACCATGTCACCGGACGCATTTTACCATCTTAACCTGGGCCACTACTTTGTGCTGAAATCGGTTCTAGGACAGGCGACGGATCTGCTGGAGTTCTATCGTATTGATGAGGATCAGGGGGACTACGTCATTTCCGGAGACTACCCGTGGTGGATGGATCACGAAGAGACACAGCAAATCGTCAAGTTTGGCTATGTGAACCAGATCAATCACTATCACCAGCTCAAGAGCGGGCTGGAGTTCACTCAGTATGACCTCTATAAGAAGAATCTCCTCATCCGTGAGCTGCCGGCTATTGATCCTGATTTCCGCCGCTACGTCACCTACAATTCCGAGTACGAGTACGATCCGTGGATGGGAGCGCTCTATCTGCAGGACAAAATGGACTACGACCAGCTGGTGGTCAATGTGGGCTTGCGGTATGACTACTTTGAGCCCAAGGCGTCCCGCCCTGCTGTGGAGCAGCAGATATCCGAAGATATGACAGAGTGGGTCATTGATCACGACAGCACAGTGGCGGCGACGCCCAAAAGTCAGTTCAGTCCCCGCATCGGCGTGGCGTTTCTCATCGGTCCCGATAGTGAGATGCGTGTGAACTACGGGCACTTCTTCCAGATGCCAGCTTTCGAGTACCTCTACACCAATTCCAACCTCAACACCGCCGCCGGCTTCTCTCCGGTGTCGCTGGGCAATCCCGACCTTTCTCCATCCCGGACGGTGGCTTATGAATGGGGTGTGCGGGCTCATGTGGGCGAGTACACCATGATTGATGCTACTCTCTTCAACAAAGATGTGGCGAACCTCATTGACGTGGGGACATATCTTGATCCCGGCGCCGCATCGGGAGACATCCCGGTCACGGGATTTGTGGAGTACCGCAATCTCGCCTATGCCAATATTAAAGGGGCTGAGTTTGTCTTCTCCCGGGAGTTGGTAAACGGGATTGGTGGGGAAGTGAGCTATACCTATATGTCAGCCGTGGGGACCGGCTCAAGCGAGCTGACCTCTCTGCTGCAGTTGAGTGAGGAGTACCAGACATCCAACTCAGCCTTCCCGTTGAGCTGGGATCAGCGCCACGGAGTTGTGGCCATACTGGAACTGGAGCGGAAGTGGCTTGGGCACCTCACTTTCCTATGGCAGTGGAACAGCGGCTTTCCGTATACTAAGTATGTGGGCTACGGAACTCACCCCAACAACTTTAGCTTGAACTCTACCAGCAGTCTCGACATCCGCTTCAACCGGAAGTTCACTTTCTGGAACAGCACTTTAAACCTTTTCGCAGAGGTCATAAACGCTTTCGACAGCGATAACAATCTGTGGGCTGATTACGACGGATCTGTAGGTGGGCGGCTACATGATCCCACGGCGTGGGATTTGGGCCGGGTGGTGCGGCTAGGCTTCTCATGGGAGAATTAAAACAATGGCCACGAAGGGATTAAGATGCAAAGGTAACATGATTAAGAACAAAAATATAAAGGTTCGCCTTTCTTTGTATCTTAGTGTCTTAGTGGCATCAGGTTGTTGGGATAGGCAGGACATCCCCGTAGTCCCCGCCCCTGTGCCGGTCTATACACTCAGCGGTATAGTAACAGATATGGATTCCGGTGAACCGTTGCCGGAAGTGGTTGTGGAAGTTACCAATATCAGCACCGCCTCCGCTGGTTATGAAATTACGGTGTATGACACCACAGATGATCTGGGGTACTATGAGTTTACTGATGTGATATCACCGGGATTCGTCTATTTCTACGCTTGGCGGGAGAGCTATCGAGTGTTTGATAAGAATCTGGTCATAGAGTGGCGGGACGATACGACGAATGTAGCCATCCCCAAGGCAGCAGCAGCGGAGCCATACGGAGTCGCCCTCCCGGGAGGGAATCCCCTGGGGTTGGTCTGGAGAGACGAATCGACGCTGGCTATCTTCGACAGCTGGACCACCACGCCTGAAGGCGGGGGAGCCGACCACTCATTCCGGAAGATCTGGGAGAGTACGAACGGCGGGGAGTTTGTCCGCCTCTCTGATGACAGTGTAGAAGACAACGACCGCCTCTACAAGGCCCTCGGGTGGGACGGTGAACACTACACGGCGGTAACGGACACCTTCTCTATTGAAATTTTTTCTGATCAGTGGGAGTTGATGGAAGGGAATTACTACACACTCGATTCCGTGACACAGGAGATTTTGTCCTGGTGGGGTCTGCCGATGAGTTCCGTCGAGATAGAGGATATTTCCAATTATGACGGACAAGTCTTCCTCGCTTCCGGTCAGAAGCTGGTGCGGTGGGACTTATCCACGGGAGATACGTTGGTAGTAGACACATTCGAGACTGACTATATCGGTATTACCACCGGAGAGAATGAACTCTACGCTTACGATGATGACCCTTCCAAGGGACTTCTCCTGGAGATGGGCCACGACTTCACCATTCAAAAAACCTACGCGGTGATGCGTAGTGATACGCCAGATCAAAAGCTTAACATCAGCGGTTACCTGGCGCTAGACAGCGAAGGAAAACTATGGACTATTTCTTCAGGAGAGATTTACCGGATAACACTTGTAGGTGAATAAACTTCATTCGATAAATAGTCTTTCTAGCAAAACCTTCACTTCTTCCACTGTCAACTCCTGCCCCAGATACCTTTCCCCTTCAGCATCCTGAATAATCAATTCAAAGTGGAGGTGTGCCCCGCTTTTTCCCCCCAGCGTAGCCGGCTTCGTGCCGCTGTTGCCAGAAAGTCCCAGTTGCTGCCCTTGTACCACTGTGCTTCCCACTTGAATATCACTGTCAATATGTGATAGGTGGGCATAGATGGAGATGAGCCGCTTACCAGTTACCAACTCTGTGCCGTGGTCAATGATGACGCTCTGCCCCACCAGGATGTTGTTGAAGACGTCCGAGGGTGTCCGACCGATGGCTGCGGCTTCTGCCAGCAATTCCTCCCGAAAAGCTGGATTGAATTCCTCGTAGTGGTGGTCAGCCCGGATAACAGTTCCGCTAGCCACAGCTCTAACCTCACTGCTGTAGTTGGCCACAAAATCAATCCCGCGATGAATACCGTGGCGGTAACTTCGGGGAGCATTGGGGAGCAGCCGTGGTTCTTCCGGTAGAGTGACCCCTTCGCAGGGGTAGAGAAACTGCAGATCACTAAGGTAAGAGAAGTCATCGGTGGAAGTTGATGAACCGGGGAAGACCACGTACTCCACATGGACGGTATCCTGAATGGTGATAGGCGGTAGGACAATTTCTTTGTGGATAGTATCCTGAACAATGATAGGCGGTAGAACAATCTCTTCATGGATAGTATCCTGAACAATAATAGGCGGTAGGACAATTTCTTTATGGATAGTATCCTGAACAATGACCGGCGGTAGGACAATTTCTTTATGGATAGTATCCTGAACAATGACACGATTATATTTTGGTAGGACAATTTCTTCATGAACTGTATCCTGAATAGTAATAGGCGGTAGGACAATTTCTTTGTGGATAGTATCCTGAACAATGATAGGTGGCAGGACAATTATTTCCTGTTTTAGCTCTGAAGCAGGTTCTGGTTCCACCATAAGTGCCGGCTTAGCAGTGATCTCCGGTTCTTCAGGAAGTGGAGGTGTTTCAGGTTGTGGAGGAGGTGGCTGAGCACAGCCGGCAAAGAAGTAAAGGAATCCGGCAAAAAAAAGCAGGTGGGTATTATTAATCTGCTTATGATTTTCCATGGATGGTTTTGTAGAGCGCAGCCAGCGCTTCGGGATAGACTTCCAATGGGTGTCCGCTGTGGGTGGAGTTGGATTCTTTCGTAAATATGGAGCCATCTTTAAATCGGCTGGGATCGAAATTTTCAGTGAAGAAGATCTCGGCAAAGGGTATACCGATAATCCTTATCGTGTCGTGGATATCGTGCTGACAGCGAGCCCACGGTCCAGGAGCGAACAGGAGTCCGTCAGCCCGGTTACGGTTCCGTTGGAGAAAGGTTATCGCTTTGGCAACGTCGTGCGTCTGTAGAATT
>Ga0208274_1001404_pt1 | contig 11095 bp, 9 predicted proteins | sample ETNtaG_22_FD_185755 | JGI IMG/M metagenome (GOLD analysis project Ga0208274, IMG submission 185755) | Marine microbial and viral communities from oxygen minimum zone, Eastern Pacific Ocean - ETNP201306SV43 (SPAdes) (version 2) | ecosystem: Environmental > Aquatic > Marine > Oceanic ... | reverse complement strand
GTATTTCAAGATATTATAAGCACGGTATTGAATCAGCCTTTATTACCTCCAGGATGGCGGTAAATAGCGTATTTGAATCCGGCATATCAGAAAGGGCTTTTTACAGAGGTTATTATAAACCTGTAAAGAAACTTTTGGGATCAGATAACTCATATGGAAGAAAGGTTTTTGGCATAAATGATTATATAACCACTCGAAGGCACATCTCATCCGGCTATTTATCAATACTCGAATCAAGCAAGAAAACACCCGTTGCCAAAATACAGTTAGAAGTTTTGTGGAATATGTTTACGGGTAACATACCATTTAAGAAATTATTCCTAAAGGTAGCCGATCCGGTTCTACAGTTCAGATTATTGCCTGTTACCGTAACTGCCTGGACAAAACAAGCTGTAGAGTCTACGTTTGGCGGTAGGAAGTTAAGACATGCAGGAAGATTGAAACGTTTAGTAAATAAAGGGCTGGGCCCTCTTGAGGATGGCCAGACGGTAGTTATTATAGGTGGAGGTCCCGGTGGGACAAGTTGTGCAATTATGCTTAGCAGATTGGCAAAAAGGCGTAACATAGATTTGAACATAGTGTTGTATGAGGGTAAGGATTTTGGAAAAAATGAACAGTTTAATCCATGCGTAGGAGTACTATCTCCGCCTATAGAAGAAATATTAGAAAATGAACTAGGGATTCCATTTCCATATGAACTTATACTGGAAAAAATACCTGCGTATTACCTGCATTCTGATGACGAAGTCATAAAGTTAGAGGGCGATGGTGAGATGTCATTTGCAGTACATAGAATGTTATTTGATAACTATCTTATGTATTATGCGAAACATGCAGGAGTAAAAGTGATACACAGCCGGGCAACAAATATTGATGTTGAACCGAGTGGAGTAATGGTTTATAGTGAAACGGACAATAGGAGAGCTGATGTTGTAGTTGGAGCATTTGGCCTGGATGAGGGAGCTTGTAAGGTTTTTGAAACTGCAACACGTTATAAGGCCGGCAGTTATATGAGTACTATTTTGACCAAGTTTTATCCGGAAAAAGAGGAAATGGAAAAATTTGGAAATTGTATACATGCATTTCTTCCTTCACTGAGGGGGATAGAGTTTGGCGCCATAACCCCAAAAATCGACCACCTTGATATAAATATTGCCGGTTCAAAGATTAGTTGGAGTTGGATGGACAACTTTCTTTTAATGCCTCAGGTTACCAAGGTCTTACCCTCAAATTTTGCCATGCAGAGGCATGAGTTATTTTATAGTCGTTGGCAATTCCCAACTGCCCCGGCAAAGAATCTCTTTGGAGACAGATATGTTACAGTAGGTGATTCCGCTGGTATAATTCGAGCCTTTAAGGGCAAAGGCGTGAACACTGCATGTACTACCGGGATAAAGGCTGCAGAGGTTATGATGAACGTGGGCATATCAAAAGAAGCTTTTAAGGATTACTATAATAGTTTTTCTTCCATCACGGGTGATCTTCCTTATGGAAAAATGGTTAGACTCCTTGCAACTTTTAGCGCACATTTTGGACTGTTTTCTCCCATGATTAAACTGGCAATGGAAGACAAGAAATTTAGAACAGCTTTCTTCGATTCTGTTGCAGGCAGCAAAATGTTTAAAAAAATAATATTTGAGACCATTAGTTTACAATTATCCTGGAAAATAATAAAAATTCTTATTTCATGGTTCTTAAAACAATTCTCCTTTATGTCATGGGCGACAAAACGCGTAAGCAAGATTATTCCTGACAAGCGAACTTAAGGTTATTTATGATGAAAGAAAAAGGACTTTATATTCTAGAACATTTTAGGAAAAACATGTATCCGGCTATTATTGAAAAAGGGAGAACCATATTCACTGCTTTCGAGATCAAATCAATAAAAAAGAAAACTATTCTTTTGTTCTTAATACTGGCTCTCATCCCATTATTAGTAATGAGGCTGGTAGTATATCCTAAAGCACAGAAGGCATTACAGGAATCTTTAATACAGAATCTACAAAGTGTCGGGCACAAGCAAGCGGAACTCATAAAAGGTTGGACTGTAGAAAGAAAGGGTGATGTAAGGGTTTTTGCAGAAAATCCTTTTACGCTCCTTGCCACAAGAATAACAATGGATGATAAGCGGTTCTGGCGCATTTCCAGATATACTCACTACATAAAATACGAGTATGGTTATAAGGATATTCTTATAAGTGATGCAGAAGGTATTATTCATGTTTCTACTACAAAGGGCAAAGAAGGTACAGATATCTCTGAACACGAATATTTTAAAAAGGCGATGGATGGGGAAACATACATATCACAGATAATGCCTTCAAATATCCCAATTGCAAATGAATTTGGAAAATTGGTAACAGGCCTGCCAACCATGTTAGTCTCAGCTCCAATTACTGACCAGAATAGAATTATGGGTGTTGCATGTTTCAGGGTAGATGTAACCAAGATCAGTGAATTTTTGAGAAGCATAAAGTTAGGTGAAAGTGGCGAAACATATCTTATTAATAAACAGGGGTATATGATAACAGAATCTCGATTTGTTCCTTACCTAAAGAAGAAGGGTTTGATAAAAGAAAGGACTACTCTGGAAATCAAACTAATCAACCCTAAAACAGGAAAGTTGACCAAGTCAGTCTCGGAGTGTTTGGAAGGAGACGAAGGTTATGACGGAAATGGTTACCTGGATTACCGTGGGGTAAAGGTAATAGGTTTCTGGCAATGGATTGCTGAACTTGACTGGGGAATTATTGCAGAAATTGATTATGAAGAAGGTTATCAAGAGGTTATTAAACTACATAGAAATGTTTCTACCATTATGATAATAGTTACAATAGGCATAATCGGGTTTGCCTTTATTATGGGGCAGAGAATGACGGCCCCGATTCTCTATTTGACAGACGCAACAAGGAGAATGTCGTCAGGAGACCTCACCCAAAATGTAAACATTAATTCCAAAGACGAACTTGGCGAACTTGCAAATTCCTTTAACATGATGGCCAGGACCATAGAAAAGAGAAATGAGGAACTTCAATCGTCTAACATTTTTATGGAATCGATGTTCGACGCCATAATGGACCCCATGACTGTCCTGGACAAAGAGGGAAATATTCTACAGGTTAATAAGGTTGCAATGGATACTTACGGTGAGAATATTGTCGGGGAAAAATGCTACTGTATTTATAAAGGTAGAGAATCTATTTGTGATAATTGTCCTACAATGAAGTCAATTGAAACTTTACTGCCTGCTAATGCTGAACATTATGTAAAAAGGGACAATAAATATGTCTTCATTGCCTCTTATCCTATTCTGAATAAAGAGGGAAAGCTGGAATCCATAATAAAAATTGTCAGAGACATTACTGAACAAAAAAAGCTTGAAAAAGAACTCCAGGATTATACTGCGAATCTGGAAAAGACTGTTGAGGAAAGAACCAGAGATTTGAAGTCAACAAATGAAGAGGTAAAGCAAAGAAACATCGAGATAGAAAAGGCAAATGAGGAATTACGCAGCCTTGATAAGATGAAAGATTCAATGATTCGAGATGTAACCCACGAACTGAAATCACCTGTCGCACAGGTTCAAATGGCCATAGGCCTTTGGACTGGTGAGGCGAATAAAGAGAAAATGGATAAAGAGAAGGCGAAAAAATTAAATACTATAATCGATGATAACATACAAAGACTAAAGAAAACTATACAAAGCATATTGGATTTATCAGTATTGGAATCCGGCCGAGTGGCATACCAAAAGGAGGATTTGAATCTGGAAGAATTAATAAATCAAGTAACAGCAGGATTAAAATTACTGGCTGAGAAGAAAAACCTGTCATTAACAACAAAAATTCCAGACAAGTTGCCGGAAGTGTCAGGAGATAGACAGGAGATTACGAGGCTCATTTCCAACCTGATAGATAACGCTATCAAATACTCTGAATCTGGTGAGATAGTTGTCTCTGCACTGAGAAGGCCCAGGAAGATAGAAATATCAGTTAAAGATCAGGGAATTGGCTTAAGCACACCAAAGGGTAATTACGACAAACTTTTTGACAGGTTTTTCCAGGAAAGGTCAAGTAGTGAAGGTTCCGGCGTAGGTCTTGCCATCTGTAAGGGGATTGTAGAAGCGCATGGCGGTAAGATTTGGGTGGAAAGCGAAGGTAAAGGAAAAGGCACAACATTTAAGTTTACATTATCTTCGAACAATGAAGAAAAAAAAGTATCTTAATTTTGAGTCTGGTAAAGGCGGAATAAATCCGTACCGTCAAATTATCTTGAGAAAAGAATTGAACCGTGTTTTAATTGATATCTTAAATGAGGGTATATGACATGAACAAGAAGATAATGATTGTAGAAGATGAAAAAGCCTATCACGATTTATATAGAATAATATTTGAAGGTACGGATTATGATATAAATTACGCTTACGATGGTGATGAAGCAATGCAGGCATTAGAACAGAATAAACCTGATTTGATACTTCTGGATATGCTTCTGGACATGGTTACAGGAGATACTTTTTTCCTGCATATAAAAGGCATTCCGAAGTATGCAGATATCCCTGTAATAATAATTAGCGCCTTCTCTAAAAAACAATTCAAAAACCTTAAGGAAATAGATCCGAATCTTGTGTACATTGAGAAGACCTATCTGACCAAAGAAAATTTACTTGAAGAAGTAGAGAGTAAACTGCATGAATAGGTTTCTGGATTAATACAGTCTTCATTCCTTGATTATGTTTTCGAGAATAAAACTGACGACAAAACTGTTATGTTTTATCGCACCGATAATGGTTGTGGTGATGGGTATAGTATTTACCTGGATAATAAAGAAAGAAGAGAGGTTTATCAGGCAAGAAATAACCAAGAAGGCAGAGATTCTTGTACAACAACTGGAAATTGTTCGTCAATACACAGCTGAGAAACAAGATATAATCAATACAGATCCAGAGACCGGGAACGTGGTATTTAAGCACTTAAATCCTGCAAAGGTCGGTGCTGCAATTTCCAAGAAGTTTACTGAGTCTACAAACTTTGTGATGAAGCAAACAAGTTTAGAATACAGAAATCCAGAAAATGCCCCTGATGAATTTGAGGTAAGAATGTTAAGGCAATTTAAAACTACAAGGGATATAGAACCCACATGGGGAGAAGACGTTGACAAAGAAGGTAACAAAACAATTCGGTACATTCTTCCTTTATATGTAAAGGAAGAATGTCTGCCATGCCATGGAAAACCTGAATATGAAGGTGAGTTAGACATCACCGGATACAAAAAGGAAGGTTACGAAATTGGCGAATTAAGAGGAGCAATAAGTATTGCTGCACCAGCATCACATCTTGATGCGTTAATAAAGACCAATTCAGTAACCTTGCTTATCATAGGAGTAGTTACGACTGTTTCGGTAATCTTTCTAACATACCTATTAATCAGGAAATTTATAAGAGTTCCTCTTTCACGCACTGTTGCAGCCGCAAAAGCAATTACCGAAGGTGATTTGACAAGAAGGGTTGATACAAGGTCAGGTGATGAATTTGGAGAATTGGCAGAGTCTTTTAATACTATGGCACAATCAATAGAAGAAAAAACCAGAGAACTTGAGAAAACTACTCATAATCTTGAAACGGCCAATGAGAAACTCCGTGGTCTGGATAAAGTGAAAGATAATATAATAAGAGATGTTTCTCATGAGTTAAAATCTCCGCTTGCCCAATTAAGACTGGCCCTGGAATTATGGGGAGAGGGTATAAAAGATGGTAAAAAAGATAAGGACACAGAGGACCTTTTTGACGGCATCATAAAAGATAATATAATAAGACTTAACAGAACCATAGAAAGCATTCTTGAATTAACTTCTCTAGAGTTTGGCAGGGAAGATTATGATAAAGAATCTCTTCAATTAAGAGATTTAGTTATCCAGGTAATCAAGAGTTCAACTTTGCTGGCAAAAGAGAAAGGCTTAACTATAAAGAGTGTATTACCTGAGAAATTACCAAATGTGACTGTAGACAAACAGGGAATTACTCGAGTAGTGACAAACTTAGTAGATAATGCTATTAAGTATACTGATAAAGGCGAGATACTGGTTTCACTTCAACAAAAAAATTCCGGATTAGAATTTTTAGTAAAAGATTCTGGTATCGGTATTAATATTCCTCAGGAACATCGCCATAAGCTGTTTGATAGATTCTATCAAGAGAATGTGGCGACACCTGGTACCGGTATCGGCCTTTCTATATGCAAGACTATTTTAGAAGCTCACGGTGGAAGGATATGGGTGGAAAGTGAAGGTAAAGACAAGGGGTCTACCTTTAGGTTTATATTACCAATAATAAATGAGAAAGAATCTTTGGCCGCAGATTCATAAATTAATGAAAGGAGAGTTAGAAAATGGGCAAGACTATAATGATAGTCGAAGATGAACAGGCATTTCATGACCTTTATACTATGATGCTGGAAGATACAGATTATGAGATAATTCGTGCGTATGATGGAGATGAAGCTTTAGCAAAATTAGAGGAAAAGAAACCGGATTTGATTATTCTCGATATACTGTTAGATCTGGTAACTGGAGATACATTCTTCCTATACATAAAAGGCATGCCCGAATATGCTGATATTCCGGTTATTGTATGTAGTAGCTTCTCAGAAAAAGCATATAAGAATCTGAAGGAAATGGACCCTAAGCTTGTATTTCTTGAGAAACCTTTTACAAAAGAACAAATGATTGAGCAAATTCAGGCCAGGATAGGGTAAAGAAGCTGGAAGTGCCTAAAACGAAAAAGGAAAGTTTAGCTTTATAGTATATCTTTAGGCACTTTGATCGCGGCTTTGCCACGCTGTGGTATTATGCCTTGTTAGAAAGTTTTACAAGGTAACTGATGATTTTGAAGCAAAAGCTGGACAGCTTTGCATAATAGGTGTAACCAGAATCTTCTACCGTTATTTTATCACCAACGCGAAGTTCCCCACCTCCAATGATCCTGCAGCGGATACCGCCCCTGTCATTCATTGCATCCTTTGCTCCAGGGCCAATCCTCTTTTCCATGTTATTGCATGGATTACATTTATCTTCTACACGAACAAGAACAGGCCCCAGGCGCAAATTCTGGCCAATCAAATCGTTCAGAGTGATACCGTCCACCATAATCTGCCGCCTGCTTGCACCTACAGGTATGTTGTAGCCGAGTTCACGTGATACTGTGTCCATAATTTCGGCTTCTACTAGAGTAATTTGTCCAATTTGATACTTTCCTGAACGGTAATCACCTTCAATCCCAAAATTTGTTCGTACCATAACCTGGTTACAAGATTCGGTGGGATCATTCTGCTTCCGTACAATATGAATAGAAATAATCTCAGCCATTTTTACTTTATTCTGGTCTATGTCTTTCTCTTTTCAAGAAACGCAGAAATCCTTTCTCTCCAATCTTCAGTTTCATATATTTTATCGAAAATACTGCTTTCTACTTTTAATTCTTTTCCAAAATCTTTTATACATTCCTGCATAGTCATTCTTAAGGCCGATGAGACTGCTATAAACCCTTTTTCAGCAATAGTTCTCGCAATCGCTTTCGTTTCCGGAATAAGCTTATTACCTGAAACAACATGATTTACCAGGCCGAACTCCTTGACATCTTTTGCAAGCACTTTTTCACCTGTTAGTATCATCTCAATTGCCTTTCCCCTGCCAACTAATCCTGTAAGTAGCCTGATTCCGCCAAATCCGGGTAAGATTCCAAAGGTAATCTCCGGAAGGCCCAATCTGGCATTAACTGTTGCAACTCTAATATGACAGGCCATTGCCAGTTCCAGCCCGCCACCAAGGCAGACGTTGTTAATTGCGGCTATCAAAGGCTTCTGTGAGTTCAGCATCTTACTTACAAGCCCTCTGCCGCGCAGTCGGAATTTCTGTGAGTCACTGGTAGACTTAATCTCTGCAACCTCATTTATGTCAACTCCTGTACAAAAGAACCTCCCCTTCCCTGTTATTATTATTACTTTTACATCCTTTCTTTCTGCCAACAGGTCAAGTGTATTACTTAGCTCGTTAATTACTTTAGATGAGAGCTCATTTGCAGGCGGATTATTGATTTGCAGGATTGCAATATCATTTTCTATGTCACAGGTAATATAATGTGCTTTCATTCTTGATTTGTGTTCTAACCCTCTAAAACAAAAGTCACGTCTATTGTTACTCGATACTCGGTAATTCCTCCGTCAACAATCTTTGCCTTTTGACTTACCACTTCCAACCCTGTTAAACCTCTGAGAGTTTTATTCGCCCTGCCAATTGCCTCTTGAACTGCATCCTGCCAGCTTGTAGATGAAGAAGCCGTTAACCTGGTTACCCTTGCTACTGCCATTAGAATCACCTCCTTTCAAATGATTTAGAATAGAATTTCAAAATGGTATTATATCGTGCAATACATAATTTTGAAGAATTATCTTTTTTTTATATTTACAGTTGATTCATCGGCAAGGATTTTCTAGAATTACATAAAGTTAAACTTTAATAAAAAGCTTCAATATATAAAGATGGGCAAAATCATAATTAACGAAGATAGATGTAAAGGCTGTGAACTTTGTATCGATGCATGTCCTTACGGGCTTTTAAAGATGTCCGGAGAGGTTAATCATTTTGGCTATCATACCGCACAATTTATAAATGGTGACAAATGTACTGCATGTAAATTCTGCGGTATGATGTGTCCGGACTTTGCTATTGATGTCTACAAATAACATGGCTTCAAATAATCCCTTTAAAATATCACATTAACACTTTGAAAATTTAAGAAAGCACTTTTTATCAGATAATTATTATTGTTTTAGGTAATTTACATGTTTAAATCGACGACTATATTATCGGTAAGGCATAAAGGAGTTGTCGCCATAGGCGGTGATGGGCAGGTTACTATGAGCTCCTTTATAGTTAAGAAAGATGCCTGCAAGATACGTAAATTATATCATGAAAAAGTTATTGTAGGTTTTGCAGGGTCGGCTGCCGATGCCTTTGCCCTTTTGGAAAGATTTGAATCTAAACTGGAAAAATTTCAGGGTAACATGCTTAAGAGCGCACATGAGCTTGCTAAGGACTGGCGTACAGATAAGATATTGAGACGGTTAGAGTCACTATTAATAGCTGTAGATAAAGATTGTTCTCTGCTTGTTTCCGGTAACGGCGAGTTAATTGAACCTGATGATGGAATATTAGGTATAGGTTCCGGTGGCCAGTTTGCGACTGCCGCAGCAAGGGCTCTGGTAAAACACTCTGAACTTAGCGCAAAGCAGATAGTAGAGGAAGCATTAAAGATAACGGCCGAAATATGTGTGTATACGAATACAAATATTCGTGTAGAGGAGCTTAAGTGAAGGAACTGACACCAAAGAAGATAGTTGAGGAACTGGATAAATATATCGTCGGCCAGAAGGATGCGAAGAGAGCGGTTGCGATAGCAATCAGGAACAGATGGAGGAGGTTACAGCTTTCTGATGAATTGCGTGAAGAGGTGATGCCCAAAAATATTATAATGATAGGCCCTACCGGTGTGGGCAAGACTGAGATTGCACGCAGGATTGCAAATTTAGTCAAGGCCCCTTTCTTGAAGGTGGAGGCATCTAAATATACTGAGGTAGGCTACCATGGGCGTGACGTAGAGTCGATGATAAGAGATATCGTAGAGATAGCCGTCAATATGGTTAGAACAGAGCAGATGGAAAAAGTAGGCGAAAAGGCAGAGATTAATACCGAGGAAAGATTACTGGACCTGCTCCTGCCGTTACCAGAGAAAAAAGAGGAGATAAAGGAAGGTAAAGAGGAAGGTGCAGAGGAAGAGACGGCAGTAATTGAGAGGCAGGAAACAACTCGTGAGAAATTTAGAAACAAGTTGAGACAAGGTAAACTCGAAGACCGGATGGTGGAAATAAAAACCCAGGAGAAACCTGTAGTAATGCAGGGCATTATTGCCGGAATTGAGGATATAGGAGTGGATTTCCAGAATGTAATCGAGAAGATGATTCCCCCTAAGACACAGGTAAAAAAAACTCCAATAAGCGAGGCAAGGAAAATTCTCAAGCAGGAAGAAGCTGAAAAGCTGATCGACAAGGATAAGGTTATCAAGGATGCGTTGTATCGCGCAGAGAATACGGGAATAATATTTATAGATGAATTGGATAAGGTCGCAAGCCGTGAATCCGGACACGGACCCGATATATCACGTGAAGGAGTGCAAAGAGATATATTGCCAATTGTAGAGGGTTCTACTGTTGTTACCAGATACGGCATGGTCAAAACTGATAGAATTCTTTTCATAGCTGCCGGAGCATTTCATGTTTCAAAACCTTCAGATTTAATACCAGAACTTCAGGGCAGATTCCCCATAAGGGTTGAACTGAAAGATTTAGGCAAAGAAGAGTTTATAAGGATTCTCACAGAACCTAAAAATGCTCTTATAAAACAATATACCGAACTGCTGAAGACGGAGGAAGTAAATCTCCAGTTTAATAAAGACGCAATTGAAGAAATAACCGATATGGCAGTTCGGATAAACAAAAGAAGCCAAAGTATCGGTGCAAGAAGACTGCACACGGTTATGGAAAAATTGTTGGAAGATGCATCTTTTGATGCTCCTGACTTGAAAGATAAGGATATAGTAGTTGATGCTGAGTACGTACAGGATAAGATGAAAGACATTGTAAAAGATGAAGATTTAACTAAATATATTCTATAATCTTAAAGTTCTTTAATATTGGAGATGCATCAACACCTCTCTACGCCAATTATAATATTAAATTATCTTCTGATTTAAGGTTTGGATAGAAACAGTAAAAGGAAAATCAATGTTATTCATCTTGTCGAAGAACTGACTATCGGCGGTCTTGAAAAGATTTTGACCGCAATAGTATTGGACCTGGATAAAAAGAAGTATGACGTTTCCGTCTGGTGTCTGAGAGAAGGCGGTTTTTTTGCAGACAAATTAGTAAAAGAAGGAATTGATGTTAAGATACTTCACATCTCCTCGTCCAGAAATCCATTAAGCATTTACAAATTATACAAACTTCTTACAAGCCATAAATTTGACATAATTCACACCCACGC
>Ga0208274_1001400_pt1 | contig 11107 bp, 8 predicted proteins | sample ETNtaG_22_FD_185755 | JGI IMG/M metagenome (GOLD analysis project Ga0208274, IMG submission 185755) | Marine microbial and viral communities from oxygen minimum zone, Eastern Pacific Ocean - ETNP201306SV43 (SPAdes) (version 2) | ecosystem: Environmental > Aquatic > Marine > Oceanic ... | reverse complement strand
TGCTGGGAGAGGGCATTTATAACGCATTTAAGACCACTGGAGGTAAGATACCCGTATATGGACCTATTCTAGGGGTGTATAGTGTGTTTATGGCCGGCGAGAATAATCCTTCTGTGATTGAGAATATGTACACTGATTTGTGGTTTGGTGACAAGGCATTTGCATACAAAGGCACTGCACATGTACAGCAGGATATATCATGGTGGTATGGCACAGCAAGGGTATTCCAGAAGATAAGTGCCATGGAAAGCGAGGCACGAAAACTGCTAAGGGCTAAAGGAGTAATAAAGTAGGCATGTTATTATGAAAAGTGTTTTAATGTGACAAAGGATACGAACGTGTAGATCTCACAGTCTACGTCCTTTAAAACTGATTAAGCTTGAAATAAAAGCTAAGTAGTCAGGGCACACTTATTAGGTATTACAACTAAAACCATATATGGATTATTGAATTCTTCAGGCAAGAGGTTGAGGAGGAAAGATTAGTTGGCATCGTGAGCATTGGTGATGCCATGAAGCAGTACATAGCTGATAAAGAATTTACCATTCAACAACTCGAAAATTACATTACAGGCAGTATTTAGGATTAAAAACTTTTTTTGCAACTCTTGTCTTGTAATGTACCATTATACACGCCATGCCCATGTCCGGTAGTTTGAAGTTGAGTAGATTGAAGGAGATATCTGTGAGAAAGGGCCAACTCTTTATAATTAACAATCAACACTTCTCTAAATATATTTAATTAACAAAAAAGAGCCGTCCCAGATTTCTTTGAGTGTTATAGTCAACTTATGTTGTTAAGCAAATTTAGAACATGAACATTTAAGACTATGAAAAATATAACTAAGGAACAATTTTGAAAAAAACTGCTAAAAAAAAGAATGAATTATATTTGCTTTATGAAGACGCTCATATAAAAGCTATTCTGAAAAGGTTTGCCGAGGAAGAATTAAGTCATGTTGAAATCTTCAATATCTTGTATATGTTCAAGTTAAAAAACGAAAAATAGAAATCTAGAAAACATTTCAATAGGCGATATAAGAATATTTTACAATTAATTCCCATTTTACCAATTATCCAAAAAGAGAAATATACGGCATATTTAGTACTAAAAAGATAAGAATATGTATTTAATGTGACAATATGGTATACAAATACCTTGTAGTCAGACTGTATTGTATTAATACAGTAAAATTCCTGAAATATCTAACAAAAATTTTTTTTATAATAAAATGAATTTGAATTCATATCTTTATAGTGATAAAATTTTATTTGAATGTGAATTTAATATAAAGATATTAATCTTAAACAATGAGTATCAGAAGAAAAATATTTTTTTGGTTCTTAATTCCTTCTATCTCAGTCGCAATTTTTATGGCAGTATTTTGCTATTTTTATACTCGACATATAGTAAAACAGAATATCTTTGATCAATTAGAAATAGCCACCGATAAATTACAAAAACAAGTCCATGTTTTCTTAGAAGGAAAAAGAAGGCAAGCTATCGATTTTAGTTTTGATGGGTTCATAAGTGACTGTACAAAGGAAATTACTGAAAAAGAAAAAAGGAGAGAGTATTATACCACAGCAATAAATACCCATCTTATTACTAACACGATGTCTCTTAATCCGAGCATTCTTGAGTTATTTATCGTTGACTTTAATGGCAAAGTAATTGCCTCTACAGATGAGAGTCGTATAGGAGAAGATGTATCGAGTGAAGAATATTTTTCAGAGCTAGAACTTTTAAAAACATTTGCAGGCGACCCGCATTATGACGCTGGCTTGGAAGAAATAGTAGTTGAGACATCCGCAGTAATTTTAAGCAAGGTCGAACAGGAAGCTATTGGAGTTATGGTCAATCGAATCAAGCTTGAACAAGAGGAGGATAAAAAGAGGTATGGTGCATCTGCACAGGAAGACAATGAACGAAATTATTCTCAACAAATAGACGTTAATAAAGTTTGGACAAAGGCTTTTAGCTCTGATGGATTTATAAGAGATTGCACAGAAGAGATAACCAGAAGAGACGATAGGGTTCAGAATTATACAGACCGCTTGAATAATCATCTTGCCTTAAACAAGAAACCCCTTGACGATAGTATTGTTTCTATATTCGTTGTTGATCTTACCGGCAAAATAATAGGTTCAACAGAACTTGGCATAATAGGCAAAGATGACTCAGGCAAGGGGTATTTTTTAGAGACAATGAAGCATGGCTCTTTCATAAGTGATTTACATCAAGTCCCAGGGTTTAAACAGAGTATGTTCGAGGCAGCAACCTTGCTCACGAGTAGGAACGAACTAGACCCAATAGGCATAATAGTTAATAGATACAGTGGTGATAGTCTCAAAAAAGCTACTCTGGGTGGAATCAAAGAAGAATCAGGGCAGGTTAGACAACTGGATGGATTGGGAAAAACAGGGGAAGTGTATATTGTAAATAGAAACAAATTAATGATTACAGAATCAAGATTTATAGAAGATTCCGTTCTTAAACAAGTTGTTGATACGGAAGGTGTTAGAGTTGCATTTGATAATGAGATGGGGATGGTTGGTATATATCCTGACTACAGGGGTATCCCGATACTTGGTGCCTCTAAATATCTTGAAGAGATGGGATGGGTTATACTTGCGGAAAAGAACGTTTCTGAAGCGTTTGCTCCCATTGTAAGTCTGAGAAATTTCGTTATCATTGTGGGGATTACGGGCATTATAGTTGTAGTAATAATTGCAATCTGTCTTTCGTTAAATGTAACAAGACCTATCAGCAAATTGGTTGAATCTGCCCATGCTATTGCAAATGGAGATTTGACTAAAAAAATCAATGCCAAGGGTGAAGACGAAATAGGTTATCTGGCCAACTCGTTTGATACGATGCGTATAGAGCTTGGTAAATCATTTAGAAATATTGAAAGACATAGAAAAGAGCTTCAGCACCTTTCCGAAAGAATTGTCTTAGTTCAGGAAGAGGAACGCAACAAACTATCACGTGAATTACACGACCATACTGGCCAGGCACTGATAGCGCTAAAAACAAATCTCGAAGTAATAGATAAACTACTTCCAGAAAATGTCCATGAGTCACGGGAATGGCTTAAAGATTCAAAACAATTTCTGGTTAAAACCTTAGAAGAGATACGAAATCTATCTTACTCCCTCAGGCCCCCAATGCTTGATGAACTTGGACTGGTACCTACCATAGAGTCATATTCAAAAGATTTTTCTGCCATGACAAAGATTGCGGTAAATATAAAATCAAATCTTAAGGATGAAAACCTTCGACCAAATCTAGAACTGTCCCTTTACCGAATGGTACAGGAAGCCCTTACAAACGTGGTTAAGCATTCCAAGGCAAAGACTGTTCAGATTAATATTTGCCATGAAGATTCAAAATTAGTCCTGAGCATAGAAGATGACGGAAAAGGATTTGATACTGAGAAAATGTCGTGTGATAAAGTTGAGGAACACGGGATTGGTTTACTGGGAATGAGGGAAAGATTTGCATCTGCAGGAGCAGACTTCCAAGTGTATTCAAAGAAAGGAAAGGGTACAAAATTGATAGTTAAATGTTAGACTTAATAGCATATCACTTACAAATCTCCGCAAACTTTACTTTCTCAGTATTGATCTGAATTTTAGAGGATAAGAAAAATGTCAAAAATTACAGTTTTGCTAGTTGAAGACCACCATGTAGTCAGGAAAGGTATCTCATATTTACTATCATTGGAGGAGGACATTGATGTAGTAGGAGAAGCTGAAGATGGGAATGAAGGCATACAGATGGCAAAGGAACTGTGCCCTGATGTTGTTATATTAGATATAACAATGCCTAGCTTAAATGGCATAGATGCCATAAAGAAAATTAGGAAATCTATACCGGAAACCAAAGTAATGATAATGACAATGCATACCAGAGAGCAATACATACGACAGGCGTTAAGAGAAGGAGCATCCGGTTATTTACTGAAAGAGTCCACACAGGAAGAACTCGTTGACGCCATTAGAACAGTACATAAAGGTGGTGTGGCTTTGTCTCCTTCTATATCCAGATTCGTCTTAAATGAATATGTCAGGCAAAGTGACACCAAAAAGGAAGTTGACAGTGTAGAACTTCTTACCGATAGAGAAAGACAAGTCCTTCGCTTGATTGCCGAAGGCAAAACAAATAAGGAGATAGCAAAGTGCCTATCTATAAGTAAAAGTACTGTAAACATACACCGGACAAATGTAATGCATAAACTTGATATACATGATACGGTGGGATTAGTCCGGTATAGTATAGAAAAAGGCATCATCGTAGTTGATAAATAATTTATACACATCACAAAATAGTTTTTCGGAAAAAACCGAAAACTATTTTGCCCGAGTAAAGTCCTCGGCGTCTTTTGTCCAGGGATAACTGCAACCAAGATTTGGTTTTCGAGAAAACCAAATCGGTTTTAGTATACGTACTAATAAAATGGATAAGAATACAGTCTTAATTACCGGTGCCAGTGGTTTTATTGGTACTGCATTGATTGCTCGGCTGAGAAAGCAGTATTACATTATTGGCATTGATAAGGTACTACATAAAGATAGGGATAGCAGCGTCTTATGGTATAAGGTTGATATCTCAGACAAGAAACATCTAAATGAAACACTTCGTGAAATAAAAGAAAAGGTTTCTAGCAAAATCGATTACGTCTTTCACCTGGCAACATATTATGACATGTTAAACGAAGAAAATGAGATGTATCGCAAAACCAATGAAAATGGGACGAGATACTTACTGGACAACTTAATTGATTTTGATGTGAATAACTTTATTTTTACGAGTAGTACAATTGTTATGAAGCCATCTATAGATGGTGAAAAATTGGGTGAGAATTCCTCTTTAACCTCAACATTTTATTATGGAAAATCTAAAATTGAGGGAGAAAAAATAGTATTAGAGAAAAAAGAAAAGATAAGAACAACTATCTTAAGGCTTTCAGGAGTATATTCTAATAATTGCAGATTAATACCTCTTGCAAATCAAATCGCGTTTATCTGGAGAAAAGGTTTTGGTTATAAAATCCTTCCCGGAAAGGCAGAAGGAGGTATATCATATGTGCATATTGAAGACGTACTTGATGCATTTGAGAAAACTATCTTTATGTTTAAGGAAATACCTTCCGGATCAATACTTATTGTATCAGAAGATGAATATGTTCCGATTAACAACCTTTATAACCAGATTTTCTGTGAGATTTATGGTAAGAAACTAAATCCTATACATCCACCAAAATGGATTGTGTGTGTTTTTGTGTATATAACGAACTTGATTTACAATATTCTGGGGACGGGATTTTTCTTTAAGCCCTGGATGATTAATTTATCAGACAAGAAATATCGGTTTGATATCGACAATGCTAAAAGAATGTTAAATTGGCAACCCAGGTTTCTGTTGAAAGAATATATGAAGGTAATAATAAAAACCCTCAAAAATGACCCGAAAAGATGGTTGGAAATTAACTTAATAAAACCTAAATAATAGAAACAAAATCTGAGATCCGTTAATACAATAATCTATTTTATCTGAACAAGGTTTGTAGATAAATATGGTGTCATTACGCTGATAGCACCCCGCACTTCTCCTTCCTTATAACCTTCCTTAGTCCCTCCTGCTATGTCTTTTTCACCTTTTGACCCTCCATGACATTTAAGACATGCGGGCTTTATGTAAACAGGCAACATATATCGGTATACCTTTGACCCATCAGAATTGGTAATAACCTCTCCCTTCCCTTTGTCCTTCGGATAACCAGGTTCCTCAAACTTATTGAGATATCTTGTCTCAAGGTCATCCGGATGATTAGCCAGGTTTCTGTACCTGATACTTGTTTGCTTGAGATAATAGCCAACTCCCATTGCCTTATTATATTTAAAACTGGTACGTCTGCCAACAACAGCAGGGATAATTTTTTTAAATCCCTTACCCTTCATATTGATTATCTTCTGACTTTCATTGATTACCTCTTTTGCGGAGCATAGCAGAGTACCAAGTGAACTTTTTACAGGATCTGAAGAAAAAACATCATTTTCAGAAACCTCTATATTTGTTGCATTTTTGAAATGCTCCTTCACCTTGTTTATATATATATCTCCTGTGAATCCTTTATCGCCCTTATCAGGGTCATTTATCAAATCCTGATTTTGTGCAATAATAACTCTGCAGGAAACCAGCAACTTTGCAATCAGGTCTGCCTGCTTTTCTAAATCTTTTTCCTCTACAGCAAAAACCTGTGCTGATGTTATAAAGGTAAACGCTAAAATCAGTCCGCTAAATATTAATTTCTTAATAATGACGATACCTCCTTCCATTTCCTGATACAACGTTGCGAAAAGACAAAGTATTAATTGATACGTTTCTTTCTGGATTTACTTCTTTCTCATCTAAATAGATTGGATAAAATCTGGGCATTTTCTTCACCCATATGCTATTATAATTTATGTCCTTTAAAAAAGACTAAATTTTCCTTGAATTGTTTTGCATATTGTATATAATTTCGCAGATTTATATAACGATTTAATCCTAATCTATTAATAAGTAATTATCAAACCATTTAATTGTACTTCGGATAATTACTTCCTATTGTAATTTTTAAGTAATTACAGCCTTGAATAGAGTATATTTTCTTTATATACAGAGTCTTCACTCTATTTACTTATAGGTATCTTTACTATAAAGTAACGAAAATTTCGCCTTCTTAATCAACCAATATTTTGCTTTTTAAGTGTACTACACTACCTTTATATATTGAAAGGCGGTACATTATGTCTGATAAGAATAAAGAAAATAGCGTTTCGAGTACAACCCAGATGTCCAGCACACCATTCATTGATATCGACGCTTATGCGCCCAAGATGATGGCAAACAGGGTTGGAGCGGTGGGAGTATCAAAAGCAGAAATGGGCTTCCTAACAACGCTTGCCCTTAGTATTCTTGCCGGTGTTTTTATTGCATTAGGCATACAGCTAGCAATGTTGGTGACACATACAGCGACTTCCAGTTTCGGTTTAAATGCGTTAGTTGGTGGTGTCGTCTTTACCATGGCCCTGGTCTTAATCGTAATTACTGGTGCAGAGCTTTTTACGGGTAATTGTGTTTTTGCCATGTCCTTTTTTGCCGGGAAGATTACGAGAGGTGACCTCAACAGGAATCTGATTGTCTCTTTTATCGGGAATTTTATAGGTGCATTGAGTATGGTTTTCTGGATATACTACTCCGCGCAGTGGACAGCCAACGACCATTTGCTTGGAGCCAAAATTGTCATCGCAGCCAACGAAAAGGTAAATATGACATTTGGTGTTGCCTTTGCCAGAGGGGTACTTTGTAATGCCCTGGTGTGCCTGGGTATCTGGATGTGTTTTAGCGCCAGAAATAATCTCGATAAGGTATTATCTTTACTCTGGCCAATATCTTGCCTGATAGCCTGTGGGTTCGAGCACTGCGTAGTCAATATGTGGCTTATCCCGATGGGTCTTATTTTGAAAGGCAACCGTCTCGTAATGGAGGCTGTTGAAAGGGTAAATGGGGGGCCTTTAGATATTTCAAATCTTACCATCGCTAAAGGATTTATAGGTTATAATTTATTCCCCGTTGTCCTTGGAAACTTATTTGGCGGTATTATATTAGTTGCAGGTGTATATTGGTTTGTTTTTTTACGAGAACCAAAAAAATAAGAAAATAGGTCGAAATGGCTGAAAAAACTGCTAAGGCAAAAAAACCTGTTAAAACAGCGAAAACTACCAGGAAAAGAAAGGCTGTTAAATCTGCAAAAGCTCCGGAAAGGTCCAGGGTTGTTTATGATATAGACGCCTATTCACCCCAGAAAATAGCAGCACGAATTGACGCAGTTACAGCAGTAAAGGCAAAAGATTCCAAAGCGGCAACATTCTGGCTGGGTGTTAATGCCGGTGTTTTTATAGCACTGGGTGCTCAATTTGCTACCTTAATAATGAGTGATTCCGGACTACACCCCGGGCTTACGGCAGTAGTTGCAGGTACTGTTTTCTGTCTCGGCCTCATAATGGTTGTAGTTGCTGGTGCGGAGCTTTTTACGGGCAACTGTATGATTTTTATTGGATATATGGAAAAAAGGATTTCAACTAAAAGAATCTTTGATCACTGGAATCTTTCATTGATTGGGAATTTCGTAGGAAGCCTAATAGTTGTTGTCTTTGTTTATAAAGCGCATCAATTTGAGTTCTATGATTATATGGTCGGTGCAAAGGCGTTACTTATTGCCAACAAAAAGGTTAATTTAACATTCCCCGCTGCTTTTTCAAAGGCGGTACTCTGCAATGCGATGGTGTGTATGGCAGTATGGGTATGTTTCAGTGCAAGAAATGTGGCAGATAAGATCATGACGCTTATATTTCCCATAGGCGGTTTCGTTGCCAGTGGATTTGAGCATTTAGTTGCAAACATGTATTTTATTCCGATGGGCATATTTTTAAAGGGTAATACGGAAGTTGTTGCTGCCGCAGAAAAAATGGCAGGAAAGACATTAGACCTCACCAATCTTACCTGGAAAGGGTTCTTTGTTCTCAATCAATTCCCTGTACTATTAGGAAATGTTTTTGGGGGTGTTGTTCTGGCAGGCTTAGCGTTCTGGTTTATATACCTGCGACCAAAACTCAACTTTACATTCACGATAAAAGAAGATTTTCAGAAAGACAAGATAAAATAATAGTTAATAAATTTACTCTAAAGACACTTTTTTAATTTGTCAAATCGTTATTAATTCAAATTTAAAAAGTTCATCCTGTTCAATACCTAAAAGAGACTGAACGAAAAGACCCATCAACCCTGATGGGTCTTTTTTTATATGCTCCATCTATTGGACAGATTTATTATTAAAGGAATTATATTTGTCGGCAGTCGTATTGTTTTCATCTTTTTAGGAAATATGGAAAAGGGGGAATTGTGGAGATGCGCGGAAGAGTATATGCTAAGTATATTATATGTTGCTTAATGAGTTTGATGGTCTTCGGTGGTATGATGGGTGCATTTGCAGATTCATATAACCCATCTGAAGCACTTGATAAATTAAAGTCGAGTAATGTACGTTTCAGCTCGGGACAGTCTATTCATTCGAATATTTCTGCAGAACGGAGAAAACAAGTAACCACAGGCGGGCAGCATCCTTTTGCAACCATAATTGCCTGCTCTGATTCAAGGGTTCCGGTAGAGATATTATTTGATCAGGGAGTGGGAGATATTTTTGTAATAAAGGTTGCAGGAAATGTCTGCAATACTGATGAGATTGGCTCTATTGAGTACGGGGTTGACCATTTGAGTACGCCCGTAATGGTAGTTTTAGGACATACCCACTGTGGCGCGTGTACTGCGGTTGCCACAGGTGCAGAAGTCCACGGCTGTATCCCCGACTTAATTGCGCCTATCGGGCCGGCTTTAGAGAAAGTGCAGGCAGCTCACCCTGATTTACATGGCAAAGCTCTTGTCCCTGCACTGGTTGAGGCAAACGTGTGGCAGGCAATCGAGGACCTTCTTCTAAGAAGTTCTTCAACCAGGGAGAGAACGAAGGATGGAAGTGTAATAGTGGTTGGCGCTGTGTATGACATTGAGACAGGTACTATAAAATGGATGGGCACGCATCCTGAACAAGATAGTTTTCTTACTGATGTGGAAGAGGATATGTATTACCATAATGGACACTAGATTTGAACCCGGTAGTTAAGCTACATTTTTGCTATAATTTCATATAAAAAGGTGATTAATGAGTATTTTCAAGCTTTGGTCAACCGCAGGAAAGATTTATAAAGGGTCAGAATTATTCCAGTCTGATGCTCCTCCTAAACAGACCTACATTACCCCCCTGGCTTTTGATCGAGATGTGGCAGCTCTCCAGGATTTTCGAAACCATATTCCTTCTCCTCGATTGGTAACACCGGATACCTTTAAGAGGTTACTGAATGATCTATTCGCACATCCGTTAATATTACATGCCTTTTTGAAAAATGATGGAAAAGTGGTTTGTATGGATGGTGGTATTGTCGGGAATCATCTCCATATGGCGGGATCCGGGATTTTACTTCCTCGCAAGGCATATGGAGTTCCACATAATATTACTTATCAAATATTACAGCGAATATGTTCTCAGGCGGGGTACAACCTTCCATTGTCCCTTGATCTAGATATCCTTCTCCCTGAAAATAAATTTATTAAAAATTTTCAGAGTTTGCGCGATAGGGGCATAGTCAAATGTATTTCATCTCATGAAAATTGCGGTGCCGCAAAAGAGGATATAAAACGTATCTTGTTGAATGCGGAGGAAGTTGACATACCAGCGGATATCGTTGAACAGATATTAAGCCATCTTCCTCAAAGAGTAATCGAAGAACATGCAAAGCTGTTTTCAAAAACATTGAGTATTAAACTTGACATACCAGACGATCATATTCCCGATGAACATATGGAACGTCTTTCCACCGTCCATAAAGAGAAAATCGTTTACATCGACTTGATTGGGGGAACCGATGAGGACCTGGCTTTTGGTTTTCGCAAAATGGAATTACCAAATGGTTTTATACTTCACCCTTTTCTTTCTAATTGGGAAAACATTTATAATCGCATTGAAATTAATTTGTCTATTGTTTTCAGTATCCATGGTCGGGGTGATAATTTTAGCAAAGAAAATCCCTTTTTCATTGTCCTTATTGATCATCCTGTTTATAAAATAATAGAAAAAAACCCCGAAATTACTCAGGAAATTCAAGAACGGATCGTTAAACTTGGTCTTGAAGGTAGGGTCTTAATCCATGAAGTTACGCCTAATATCCGATTTGACAGCAACTGATTAATACGTTAAACCAACCGGCTATGCCGTGTGAAGGTCAATTCTTATTTTGAAATACAACAGAGATAATTATGGATATAGTATATTACGGAGAAAAATAAATGAAGATATCGATTAAGACTAAGATCATATTAATGCTGATATTCTTTACTTTACTACCTTTTATTTCGCTAAGGATTATTGCTTATCCAAGAATACAGTCTGATCTTAAGACTGTGATCATGGATAATCTCGAAATTGTTGGGAAGAAGCAGGCAGTGC
>Ga0208274_1001398_pt1 | contig 11121 bp, 9 predicted proteins | sample ETNtaG_22_FD_185755 | JGI IMG/M metagenome (GOLD analysis project Ga0208274, IMG submission 185755) | Marine microbial and viral communities from oxygen minimum zone, Eastern Pacific Ocean - ETNP201306SV43 (SPAdes) (version 2) | ecosystem: Environmental > Aquatic > Marine > Oceanic ... | reverse complement strand
ATGCCCGATTTCATGACAGCCGCCGACGTATGCCTGATGTGCTCCGACCTGAACCCGATTACGCGCCACATTGTGCCCATCAAGACTTTCGAATATCTTGCCTGTGGACGCCCTGTGCTGGCAAGCGAGCTTCCGGGAGTAATGCGCGAAGTGCCACCAGGGAACGGCATTATTTACGCGCCGAAAAATGAACTGTTACCCGCCCTGCAGCGCCTCCTCGAACCGACTGTCCGGGAACGGGATGGCCGCAAAGCACGTGCATTCGCGAAAAAACACTGCGACTGGTCAAAGTTGACAGACAGCTTTGAGCAGGCCCTGAGTAGCATCCTCGCGCTGGAAAAATAGGGCGATCACTTGCTACTTGACAACCGTACGCCTAAAACATACAATGCCGTTTACAATTCACCGATTGCGGGGGAGAGACCGCTGCGCCAGGCAGCGCGGCGGCACCGAAGGGGCAAATCCACACTCTTGGATGAAACTCTCAGGTAAAAGGACCGCGCAATCGCTACATCCTCTGGAAAGTCTCATGACACCGACGGGGCAAACCCGGCTTGGCGGGTGAATCTCTCAGGTCTATGACAGAGGGGACGTTCGAGATAATCGATGCGTCCCCTTTTTTTTCGCCGACCTCAGTCGGGCCAGAAACTATCAGGAGGCAACGAGATGACTTGGAACACACCAGACGACCGAAAGTACGCTGAAACCGATGAATGGATTATACTCACGGGCGACAGTGCCACGCTGGGCCTCACAGACTACGCCCAGGACCAGCTCTCAGATATCGTGTATGTGGAACTGCCGGTTAGCGGAGAAACATTTGAGCAGGGTGATATCGTCGCCACGGTCGAGTCGGTCAAGGCGGCCGCCGATGTGCACATGCCAATGAGCGGTGCAGTGACCGAGGCAAACAGCGCCATTGAAGATGAGCCCGAGAAGGTGAACGCCGATCCTTACGGGGAAGCCTGGTTCATCAAGCTGACTCCCGCCGACCCCGCCGAGATTGATAGTTTGATGGATGCTGACGCGTACGCCCGCCACTGTGCAGCCCGTGACGATTGACCGCAGCAGTCTGGCCTGTTTCCATACTGCCCGCAGCAACCAGTCGGTGACCGCGCCATGAATTATCTACCGCACACCGACGCAGACCGGACGCACATGCTGGCAGCGTGTGATGTCGAGCGCCTTGAGGATTTCTTCGACCTCATTCCCGAGCAGCATCGCTTTCCGGCGCTTGACCTGCCCGAACCATTGTCAGAATTGGAGGTGCTCCGCGAGTTGCAGGAACTGGCAGAATCCAATGCCGAAGCCAGCCACCATCCCTGTTTTCTCGGCGCAGGCGCATATCATCACTACGTCCCCGCACTGGTGAATCACATGCTGCTGCGCGGCGAATTCATGACCGCATACACCCCCTATCAGCCGGAGGTGTCTCAGGGCACGCTGCAAACTATGTTCGAGTACCAGAGCATGATTTGCGCGCTCACCGGCATGGAGGTGGCCAACGCCAGCCACTACGACGGCGCAACCTCCACCGCAGAGGCAGTCATCATGGCGCTGAACCAGTTCCGCGGGCGGCGCGCCAAGATCATCCTGTCAGCCACGCTGCACCCGCAGTACCGCCAGGTGGTGCGCACGTACACACAGGGCATGGGGCTGACTATCGTGGGAGACGATGACTCGGCGGCGGATCTGGATGACATCATCGCGCAGCTCGATGACCAGACCGCGTTGCTAATACTGCAATACCCCAATTTCCTCGGCGAATTAGAGGATATGCGCGGACTGCAGAACGCTGTCCACGACGTCGGCGCTCTACTGTGCGTAGTCGCCAACCCCATCGCTCTGGGAATGCTCAAGCCGCCGGGAGAGTACGGCGCCGACATCGTGGTCGGTGAGGGGCAGCCACTGGGAATCCCCATGTCGTATGGCGGACCATACCTCGGCTTCTTTGCCACTCGCGAAAAATACGTGCGCAAATTGGCCGGCCGCCTTGTGGGCGAGACCGTGGATGCGAACGGCAAGCGCGGCTATGTGCTCACGCTCACCCCGCGCGAGCAGCACATCCGGCGCGACAAAGCCACCTCCAACATCTGCACCAATCAGGGTTTGATGGCCACCGCAGCCGCGATATACCTTTCGGTGCTCGGAAAGCAGGGTCTGCGCAAAGTCGCCGAGTTGTGTTACCACAAAGCCCATTACGCCGCCGATTGCATCGACGTACTGCCCGGCTTCTCAGTTCGGCGGGAACGGGCCTTTTTTCACGAATTCGCGCTGCGCTGTCCGGGGCCGGTGGCGGAGATAAACACCGCCCTCTTTGACGATTATGGCCTGATTGGTGGCTATGACCTCGGGCAAGACTATGCCCATCTGGAGAACCACATGCTGCTGGCCGTGACCGAGATGGCCACGCGCGAGGACATCGATTGCCTTGTTGAGGCGCTCGGAGAGATAACATGAGCGCACTCGGCAGCCGGCTAGAGCCGCTCGTTTACGATTTGAGCAGGCCCGGGCGCAGCGGCGCCCCGCTGCCCGAGCCGGACGTTCCTCACGCGGAATTGCCCTCAGACCTGCTCCGCGAGGAGCTGGGCCTGCCGGAGATCACACAGCTCGATGCAGTGCGTCACTTCCAGCGCCTTTCACAACTGAATCATTCCATCGATACCGGCTTCTATCCGCTTGGTTCATGCACTATGAAATACAACCCTCGCATCAACGAGGACGCTGCGCGGCTGCCCGGGTTCCTCCACGCCCACCCGCTGCAGGAAGCGAATACGGTGCAGGGCAGCCTTGCGTTGATGTACGAGCTGCAGGAATGGTTGAAAGAGATTGGCGGCTTCGCCGGAGTCAGCCTGCAGCCCGCGGCCGGCGCGCACGGCGAACTCACCGGAATCCTGATGATGCGCGCTTACCATCTCGCGCGCGGCGATATGGCCCGACACAAAATCCTCATCCCGGATTCCGCGCATGGGACCAACCCAGCCAGCACCACCATGAGCGGCCTGGAAGTAATCGAGCTGCCCTCCGATGGGCGCGGAAACGTGGACGTGAAAGCGCTGCGCGCCGAGTGCGGCGAAGATGTGGTCGGGCTAATGATCACCAACCCCAACACGCTGGGCCTGTTCGAGGAACACATCGAGGAGGTGGTGCAGTTGACGCGAGATTGCGGCGGGCTGATTTACGGGGACGGCGCAAACATGAACGCGCTCACCGGCGTCATCCGTCCCGGCGACTTCGGCTTCGATGTGATGCACTACAACCTGCACAAGACCTTTTCCACCCCGCATGGCGGCGGCGGTCCCGGCTCGGGGCCGGTGGGAGTCTCAGAGCGGATGGCGGATTACCTTCCTTCGCCAATCGTGGCAATCATTGAAGAGGGCGACGAGAAAGAGCCGCCGCTGTATGGCTTCGCGGCCCCGCCCAAAACCATCGGCCGCATGAAAGCCTTCAACGGACAGTTCGGCGTGCTGGTGCGGGCTTACGCCTACATCCGTATTCACGGTGCGGCCGGGTTGCGCGCCAACGCCGAACATGCCGTACTCAACGCAAATTACCTGCTATCCAAAGTGCGCGCGGAATATCATCTGCCATTCGAGCGTGCATGCCTGCACGAATTCGTGGTCGAAGGTCGCTGGCGCGGCGCTCCCGATGTACACGCGTTGGATGTCAGCAAACGGCTGATGGATTTCGGCTTTCATCCGCCCACAAACTATTTCCCGCTCATCGTGCACGAGGCATTGATGATTGAGCCGACCGAGACCGAAAGTCGGGAGACGCTTGACGCGTTCGCGGACGCACTGCTGCAGATTGCCGCCACGGCGCGAGACAACCCCGAAGAACTTCGCGGCGCACCGCACACCACGCCGGTGGCGCGCATGGACGAAGTGCGTGCTGCCCGCCAACTGGTGCTGTGCTGCCGGCCAAAATTCCTGTCGGAGCCGGCGCAAGCGCCCTACACTTGACGCGGGTGCAGTGAGCCGACCGGCGATATGACCCGCCTCACAACCTGCATTGCCTTCTGTCTGCTGACCAGCACCACCCTTCTTAGCGCCTGTACTCTCGAGCGCAGCGCCCCAAACATCCAATCCGCCGACTTTGAGCAGTTTTACCGCGCACACGGGGCAGAGCAGGTGCTCGGCGCGCCAGTCGGCGAGCGATTCATCATCGATGAATCGCTCTCGATGCGCTGTTATGTGGGCGGGTGCCTGCAGCACCACGCCGGCAGAGAGCTCGGCGGGCGCATCACGCTCTCGCCACTGCCGGCAGAAATGCGCCAATTGCAGCCACCAGCAGCGCACAGCGTGGACACCTCGGGGCTTCTATTCCGCGAAACGGGGCACTCCGTGCAGGGCACGTTCCGCCGTTATTTCCAGAAACACGGTGGCGTTCGATTTTTTGGGTATCCGCTCGGACCGGCCAGCGCGCGCAACGACCATCAACTCGAGCAGCGCTTCGAGCGGGCGGTACTGATTTGGGATAATTCGTTGCCGGCCGACCAGTCAGTGCATTTGGAGCCGGTCGGAAAATTCATCTACGCCAATCTGACCGACAAAACTGAGAGCGACCTCACGGCGAACAGTGACGCCGCAGCAGAAAGCTCGCCCGCGAGCGCGGCCATTGCTGCCTTCGTGCAGGCGCACGGCGGGCGGGTGGTGTTTGGGGAACCGCTCAGTCAGCCCGGCGCGGCGGCAGATGGCTTGATCGAACAGGTTTTCACCAACGTGGTGATCGTGGCGGACGCGCATGCCCCGGAAGGCGCACGCCTGCGCCCGTTGGGGATTCTGGGGTATGGTCACGCCGACGCCGCGCAGCCGCCTTCGGATGTGCCTGGCGCAGCCTACTTTCCATCCACCGGGCACAATGTGCTCGTCGCTTTCAAAACCTATTACGATTTGCACGGCGGTGAGAGCATCTTTGGCGCGCCAATCACCGAAGCCTTTGTGGAAAACGGCGCGCTGACACAGTATTTTGAGAACCTCGCCCTCGTGTGGCGGCGAGATTCAGGTGACCGCGAGATTCCCGGCGTGGCCCCGAAAAAATTGGGGCTGGCTTATTCGCAGGAAATATTCTCAACCCTAGCTATGCAGCCCGCCGCGGCCCCAAAATCTGCCGATGCGGGTTTTGCCGTCCACGCCTGGGCGACGCTGCCATTCGCGCTGCCACATGACAAGCAAGAAATCAATGTACTGGTGATGGACCTCCAGAGCCACCCAATTGCCGGAGCGACCGCCAGCCTCGAACTGGACACCTCGCAGGGCGCCACCCGGCTGCTTCTCGCTGAAACCGGGCCGGATGGCCGCACCAGCGTGGCCTTTCCCGTCAGTATGGTTGGGGAAGGGATGCCGATGGCAAACTACCGCGTGCGCGTGGAGGTTGGCAGCGCCCGAGGGACCGTCGCCAAGAGTTTCAACATCCAGTATCTGGACAGCCGGTAATTGCCACCAGTGAAGCGCGTTCCGCGCCTCATTTTTCTCCTTTCACCTGAAACTGATCCAGGTCTCGCGCAACGACTGTATCCGCGAAAACGGCGCGCGCTTCGGCGAGTACATCACGTTCGCGGTAGCGGCGGGAGAGGTGCGTCAGATACAATCGGCGCACGTCGGCGGCGCGAGCCAGCTCGGCAGCCTGCATCGCCGTAAGGTGGCCAAAGCGCCGCGCCAGCTCAGCCTCGCGCTGCAGGTAAGTTGCTTCGATAATGAGCGCATCCGCGCCCTGACAGTGTTCCAGCAGGTCATCCGTGCGCCCGGCATCGCCAACATGCACCAGTTTCGTGCCGGGCTCGGCCGGGCCCAGCACTTCATCGGGTAGCACCACGGCCCCGCCCAGCAAAGTGACCGCGCGACCCTGCACCAGTTCGCGCCGTTCCGGGCCTTGCGGGATACCCAGCGCCGCAGCCTTTTCCTCCATAAAAGGACGGCGCGGCTTTTCCTGAAAGCTAAAACCGAAACAGTGCCCACCGCGATGCGTCACTGGGAACGCGTGCAGCTCAAACGAATTGCTTTCCGCCACCAGTCCGGCCGCGAGTTCCTTTAGCTCAATGCGCAACTGCGCGCGTTCGCCCCGGAAAACCACACCGAAAAGCAGTTCGCGGATGCGCCGCAGCGGTGCCCGCCCGGCCCATATTTCCACATGCTCAATCGCTTCCCAGCGGGTGAGCGTGGAGAGCAACCCACCCAACCCCAGAATGTGGTCAAGATGCCCGTGGGTAATCAGGATTTTTTGCAGCCGCTTAAAACCCAGCCCGCTGCGCAATATCTGCCGCTGGGTCCCCTCGCCGCAATCAATCAGGAAACGGTGCTCCCGGTGCATGACCATGTGCGCCGAAAGACCGCGGTGCACTGAAGGCGCCGACGCCGAAGTTCCCAGAAATACAAACTCAAACACGGTTCACTTGCTGGCTGCGGCACGGAGAGCGAGCACACACCTCCGCTCGGTCTGCCGGCCGCGCGCACCGATTATAATGCATAGGCGCTGCGGTTTCGGCAGCAGCGGCTATGGTATCATTCCAGGCCACTCATGCGGGCGGAACGCGGACGCGCCTGAGATAAGAAGGTGAACTCGCTATGGAAAACATCGCTGTAATCGGTGCTGGTTATGTAGGTCTGGTCACAGGCGCCTGTTTCGCAGATCTGGGCAACAAAGTGTGCTGCCTGGATATCGACGCTGAACGCATCCACAACCTTAAACAGGGCGTGCTGCCCATCTACGAGCCGGGCCTCGCCGAGATGGTGGAACGACACGTGCAGGCCGGACGATTGCGCTTCAGCACCGATTACGAAGATGCGCTTGAAAGGGCCGATTTCGCGTTCATCGCCGTCGGCACTCCGGAAGGCGTCGACGGCGAAGCCGATCTGCAATACGTGCGTCAGGCCGCCACTTCAATCGCCAAGGCCATGAAAGCGCCGCTGGTGATTGTCAACAAATCCACCGTGCCGGTCGGAACCGGAGACTGGGTAGCGAATATTGTGCGCGAGAATCAACCGGAAGCCATCGACTTCTCCGTGGTCTCTTGCCCGGAATTCTTGCGGGAGGGCAGCGCGCTGCAGGATTTCATGAACCCGCACCGTACCGTGCTCGGGTCGCTGGAGGCCGACGCCGCCGACCGCGTCGCCCAGTTGCACTTGCCGCTGCGCGCCCCTATAATGGTCACCGATTTGCGCACCGCCGAGATGATAAAATACGCGTCCAACGCGTTCCTAGCCACGCGGATTTCCTTCATCAACGAAATCGCCAACATCTGCGAAGACCTCGGTGCAGACATCAAAGAAGTGGCCGTCGGCATGGGCTATGACCCGCGCATCGGCCCCGCATTCCTCGACGCCGGCATCGGGTACGGCGGCAGCTGTTTCCTCAAGGACGTCAAAGCCCTCGCGCACATGGCCTCCGTGCAGGGGAAACACCCACAGCTGCTGCGCAGCGTGATGGACATTAACGCTGATGCTCGCCTAAAAGTGTTGGCCAGATTGCGGGAAACTCTGGGCGAGGATTTGAACGGGAAAGTGATCGGATTGCTTGGGCTTGCCTTCAAGCCAAACACCGATGACATGCGCGATGCGCCCTCCATCGACATCGCCGCCACCCTGATGCAATCCGGCGCAGAGGTGCGCGCCTACGACCCAGTGGCCATCCCTAACGCCCAGAGACTGATGCCAGAAATTCATTATGCGGATGACCCCTATGTGCTCGCGGCCGGTTGCGACGCACTGGTAGTGGTGACGGAATGGAACGAGTTTAAGCAGCTGGATCTTGAGCGCGTGCTCGCTGCCATGCGCGGGAACGTGGTCATAGATGGCCGTAACATTTATTCCACGCGCGAGCTTCAAGCGCGCGGCTTTGTGCATCGCGGCATCGGTCGCGGCTACGACGCAAGCGCCGAGACAGCCAGATAATGCCGCGCAACACTGTCATCAAGACCCGCCTGCGAAACGGGTTGACGGTGGTGTTGAAATCGGTGCACACCGCCCCAGTTGCCAGTTTCTGGGTCTGGTATCGGGTGGGCTCACGCCACGAGCGCACCGGCCGCACCGGCAGTTCCCACTGGGTGGAGCACATGCAGTTCAAGGGCACCGCCGCCTTCCCCGCCGACAGCGTGGAGCGTGCCGTTTCGCGCGTGGGGGGCATGTGGAACGCCATGACCTGGATAGATTGGACGGCGTATTTCGAGACCATGCCGGCCGAACAGATCGACCTCGCCCTACAACTGGAAGCCGACCGCATGGTCAACAGTCGTTACACGAAAAAAGACGTTCAATCCGAACGCACGGTCATCATTTCCGAGCGACAGGGCAGCGAAAACCAGCCCACTTTCTTGCTTTCGGAGGAGGTGCAGGCAGCCGCTTTCCGAGTGCACCCCTACCACCACGAGGTGCTCGGAGATCAGGTCGACATTGAAACCATGACCCGCGCAGACCTCTACGCCCACTATCGCGCTCACTACGTCCCCAACAACGCCATAGTGGTGGCCGTCGGGGATTTTAAAACCACGCCGATGCTGAAGCGCATTCGCGCGCTTTTCGGCGCAGTCCCAAAGCGCGATGATCCGGGGCTCTTCGTGCGCCCGGAACCCAACCAGCGCGGTGAACGCCGGGTGCATCTGGAAGGGGAAGGCCAGACCGCATACCTGCAGGCGGCCTACCACGCTCCCGCCGCCACCGACCCGGACTTCTTCCCCATGATTGTGCTCGACAGCATTCTGGCGGGCGCAAGTTCCTTCAATCTTTTCGGCGGCGGCATCAGCAACAAGACCAGTCGCCTGTACCGCGCGCTGGTGCTCACCGAGCTTGCCGCCGGGTTCAGTGGCAACCTTGCCGCCACGGTGGACCCATATCTCTACAGCATCACTTGCGCGGTGCGCGCAGACAGCGCACTGCAGAAGGTAGAGGCCGCGCTTGATGAAGAAATGGACCGCGCCATGGCCACTCCGCCCGCAGAGGAGGAACTGGCAAAGGCGAAAAAACAGGCGCGCGCCATGTTCGCCTACAGCGCCGAGAGCGTCTCCAACCTGGGATTCTGGTATGGCTTTGCAGAAATCCTAGATGAATACACCTGGTTCACAACCTACCTCGACCGGTTGGATGCGGTCACGGCCGCGGATGTGCAGCGCGTAGCACAACTTGTTCTCACGGCCGCGAACCGCACCGTGGGCCACTACATTCCCAACGACGGTTGAACGCACTTTAGCCGACTGCCATGCATTCCCTGCCCGGCCCACACGACATCACGCGCCACACCTTGCCGAATGGCATCACCGTGCTGGCGCGCGAGAATCCGAACAGCCCCGCAGTGGTTGTGGATGCCAGCATTCACGCCGGATCGATATACGAGGGTCGCTCGCACGCGGGCCTGGCGAACTTCACCGCCGCCATGCTCATGCGCGGCACGCGCGATGCCAGCTTCGACCAGATTCACGAACGCATCGAGTCGGTGGGCGCCAGCCTGGGCAGCAGCTGCGGGGTACACACCGGCGGTTTCGGTGGCAAGGCACTGGCGGAAGACCTTGACATGCTGCTCGCGACCGCCGCCGATATTGTGCGCAATCCCACTTTCCCCGCAGACCATATAGAACGCCTGCGCGGAGAAACGCTCACCGGGCTGGCCATGCGCGCGCACAACACGCGCGCCATGGCGGCGCTGACTTTCTACGAAGCGCTGTTCGGAGGCGACCACCCCTACGGATACTCCAACGATGGTTACCCGGACACGGTCGCGGCAATCACCCGCACCGAGTTGAAACAATACCAGCGGAAGCACTACGGGCCGGCGGAAATGATTGTGGTGATCGTCGGTAGTGTATCCACGCAGGCCGCAGTCAAGCTGGTTGAGAAACACTTCGGCGATTGGAGCAACGCCCGCCAGCCCGCCCGCGCACCCGCGCCCACAGGGCGCGCCCTGAACGGTAGTGAAAACCGGCGCGTGCAAATCCCGGGCAAGACGCAAACTGACATCGTGCTCGGTTTTTTTGGCCCGCGCCGCAGCGACCCTGATTTCCAGGCAGTGCGCGTGGCAAACAGCATCCTGGGCGTGTTCGGCATGTACGGACGGTTGGGGCAAAACGTGCGCAAAAAACGCGGGATGGCTTACTATTCATTCAGCCGCGCCGACGGCAGCTTCGGCCCCGGAACCTGGAGGCTGATAGCCGGCGTCAATCCAGCGAAGGTGGATGCGGCGATTGCCACCATGCTTGCTGAAATCGACCGTCTCGCCACCCGCCTCGTCACCCCGACCGAACTGGCCGACAGCAAGTCCTTAATCCTGGGCCGCTTGCCGTTGCAGCTGGAGACCAACGAGGGCGTGGCCGGGACGCTGGCAGCCATCGAGCTGCACAGCCTCGAGCTGGATTACCTGCAGCGCTTACCGGATCAGATTAACTCCCTCACGCGCGCCGATATTCGCGGCGCAGCGGCTCGTTTGCTCGATAGCAAGAAACACGTCCTCGCGGTGGCTGGACCGGAATAATATGTTGCGCACCGGCATTGACATCATCGAAGTCTGTCGCATCGACGAGGCGATATTAAGCCACGGCGAGCGTTTTCTGGAGCGCGTCTACACCGAGAGCGAACTGGTGGAGGCCAACGGGCGCACGCCCTCGCTGGCAGCCCGCCTAGCTGCCAAGGAGGCCGTCTCCAAAGCGCTCGGTTGTGGAATCGGTAAAGTCGGCTGGCGCGACATCGAAATCACCCGCGACCAGCAGCGGCGGCCGATTCTGCGGCTGCACGGCCCTGCGCAGGCTCTGGCTTCCGAACTGGGCCTGCACGATTGGTCCCTCAGCCTGAGCCACACTCATGACCACGCCACGGCGGTAGTGGTGGCCTCCTGCGCCGGCAGTCTGCCTGCCGCCGAGAAAGCGTTGACTGACGTATAATCCGCATGGTAGAATGCCCCCGCCCGAGAGAGACTCTCCACCGCCACAAATCGTGGAGGGATGGCCGAGTGGACTAAGGCGGTTGTCTTGAAAACAACTGTGGGGGAAACCTCACCGGGGGTTCGAATCCCTCTCCCTCCGCCAGAATGGTCACCCGGGGAGGTGCCGGAGTGGACGATCGGGGCCGCCTGCTAAGTGGTTGTCGGGGTAAAACTCGACCGAGGGTTCGAATCCCTCCCTCCCCGCCAGTCCTCATCAAC
>Ga0208274_1001388_pt1 | contig 11152 bp, 8 predicted proteins | sample ETNtaG_22_FD_185755 | JGI IMG/M metagenome (GOLD analysis project Ga0208274, IMG submission 185755) | Marine microbial and viral communities from oxygen minimum zone, Eastern Pacific Ocean - ETNP201306SV43 (SPAdes) (version 2) | ecosystem: Environmental > Aquatic > Marine > Oceanic ... | reverse complement strand
AGAAAGTATTTCTTCAGTTGCTACACTAACCTGTTCTTCTTCATCTTTTGAAGAAGGTATTTCTTCCGCTTCTTCGTTTGTCTTTTGCTTCTTTTTCCTCTTCCACATTTATGATAATCTAATATATATATTTGAGCGAGTATCTTGCCTTGACATTAGGAATATTAACAGATATTATCTATTTGACCTGCAGAAAAACTGCTGAATCTGGTAGTTTATTCTATGTAAAAAAAACATAAAGTCAAGCGAAATCTATAAGTTATGAAAAGCCAATATTACCCGGCATTCGGCGAATTCAAGGAGCTTTCAAAAAGGGGAAACGTAATACCCGTATACCGTCAACTTTTTGCGGATACACTGACTCCTGTGTCTGCATTTCAGAAGGTTTCAGATACGGATTACGCATTCCTCCTGGAAAGTGCAGATGGCGGTGAGAAGATTGCGAGATATTCCATTATAGGAAGTGATCCATTTTCAGGGTTCAAATGCCAGGGGCATAATGTAGAAATCTTTAACGACAAAGAGTCTACGCGTCTTGAAACTGCTGACCCCTTCAATGAATTGGAAAAACAGATAAGTAAATTTTCCCCCGTACATATAGATGGCCTGCCTGATTTATTTGGTGGGGCAGTGGGATACATATCCTATGATTCTGTTCGATATGTCGAAAACCTGCCGGACGCGACAACCGACGACCTTAATCTGCCGGACATACACTTTATGTTCTATGATGTAACAATTATATTTGACCACTTAAATAAGACGATAAAAGTGGTATGCGCCTCTTATGTTGGCGATAGAGACATTAAAGATGTTTATGAGGATGCAGTTGATAAAATTGACAGTGTTATAAAAAAACTCCGAACTCCCGTAACGACGCTGAGCGATGATATAACCGAAAAGGGAGAGTTAAATATGAAATTCTCATCGAATTTCAAGAAGCCGGATTTTATGAGAGCGGTGGAAACCTGCAAGGAATATATTCGTGCAGGAGACATAATACAGGCCGTTATTTCACAACGTCTGCAAACGCAAATAACAGCAAAGCCCATCAATATCTACCGTACATTAAGGGTCATCAACCCCTCTCCATACATGTTCTATATAAAAATGAAAAATCTTGAATTAATAGGCTCCTCTCCGGAAGTAATGGTAAAAGTGGAAGACGGAAGCATTAATGTAAGACCCATAGCCGGGACACGACGGCGCGGGCGTACAGCGGAAGAGGATGAGATGTTTGCAAAGGAGTTATTATCTGATCCTAAAGAACTTGCCGAGCACATCATGCTCCTTGATCTGGGGAGAAATGACGTTGGAAGGGTTTCGCAATATGACAGCGTTACAATAGACGAAAGAATGGTAATTGAAAAATACTCTCACGTAATGCATATCACATCCAGTGTCAGCGGGAAGTTAATGAATGGTAAAAATGCCTTTGATGGCTTAAAGGCATGCCTACCCGCAGGCACGTTGTCCGGCGCTCCAAAGGTGAGGGCCATGGAGATAATAGATGAATTGGAACCCACCCGGCGAGGCCCCTACGGTGGTGCAGTAGGTTATATAAACTTTTCCGGAGATATAAATACGTGCATTACCATAAGAACCATTGTTTTGAAAGATGGTAAGGATGCATATATTCAGGCTGGTGCAGGTATCGTTGCTGACTCGATCCCGGAAAGGGAATATCAGGAAACTCTTAATAAGGCAAAGGGTTTATTAAGGGCCATTGAAGTAGCAGAAAGGATTGAGACGCCCCCCATCCATAAAGATTGACAAAAACATACGTAATAATATAATAATTGAGTTGATAAGGAATCAAAGGAACTTTAGGAAGTTACTAAACTGTCAAGGAGATAGAAAATGTGGTTAAGATTGAGACTATACCTCATGCTGACGGTGATGTTTGGTATAGTGTACGCGGTAATTGTGATGATCGCCCACATGATGGGCGTTTCAGGTTTTATGTTTTATGCAGTTATAGCCGGCGGCATAACTCTTGTCCAGTATATGATGGGGCCTAAGATGGTTGAGTGGTCAATGGGTATAAAATATGTTTCCGAGGCTGAAGCTCCTGAGTTGCATAGCATGGTCGGAGAACTGGCACAAAAGGCAGGGATAAGAAAACCCAGGATCGGTATTGCAAGAATGAATATCCCAAATGCCTTTGCCTTTGGCAGGTGGGGCAGTGACGGCAGGGTCTGCGTGACTGAGCCCCTTATGAAACTTTTAAACAGAGGCGAACTCAAGGCAGTATTAGGCCATGAAATCTCTCACCTGAAGAACCGTGATGTAGCTACCATTACTATGCTTTCCGTAATACCTATGATACTATGGTATGTCGCATGGAGCTTTATGTTCAGCAGAGACCGCGAAGGAAACAATACCGCCATGATAGGTGTCGTTGCCTTTATCCTCTATTTTATTACAAATATGTTGGTGTTATACGCATCAAGGATACGGGAATACTATGCAGACCTTGGAAGTGTAAAGCTCGGAAATACTCCTCATGACATGGCTTCTGCGTTATACAAATTGGTATACGGAAATGCAAAGGTACCGAAGGAGTCATTGAAACAGATCGAGGGATATAAGGCTTTCTTTGCAAATGACCCCTCCAGGGCGGCTAGTGAACTTAAAGAATTAAGACAGGTAGACCTTGATATGAGTGGTACGATTGACGAAAATGAACTCAAATCATTGGGTACGATGAATGTAAAGATTAAAACCTCTGACAAGCTAATGGAGGTTTTAAGCACACATCCCAATATGGTTAAAAGGGTAAAACATCTATCAGCACTAGCTCATGGAAGGGCGTGATCAGTGATAATTCCAAAATTTTTCCAACTCTTAGGCATGCTTTTATTATTAGAGGGCCTCTATCTTGGTATTGTTAAGCATTCTATGAACCTTGAAATAATGTGCGTGGGGCTTGGTATTGGAATTTTCTATGCCGGAAGGTGGTTGGAGAAAAGAAAAGGTTAACGACAGAGAAATACTTTTTCTTATACAAAATTACCGGTTTGCCATTTGCGGTGGTAATGTCATTTCTTAGTTACAGCTTGATCAAAGGGCTATACTAAAACCGATTTGGTTTTTGGTTTTCTCAAAAACCAAATCTTGGTTGCAGTTATACTCGGGCAAAATAGTTTTCGGAAAAAACCGAAAACTATTTTGTGATGTGTATAAGACAGGATTTTCTAAATTCCCCAACAAGACCGGGATCTCTTCCGGCAAAACATCATAGTCAAGAATTCCTGATATAACTTTTATATGTGAGGAAGCATAATTATGCACGAACAAATGGACGTAGAAACAACAAAGGAACAAGTGGAGTCATGGGATAAGAAGTACCTGTGGCATCCCTTTACCCAGATGAAAGATTTTGTCAATGAAGAACCATTAATTATAAAAGACGGAAGGGGTGTTATCTTAAGAGACATTAATGGTAATGAGTATATAGATGGTATTTCTTCCATGTGGTGTAATATACATGGCCATAGAAGAAAAGAGATTGATAATGCTATAAAGGACCAACTTGATAAAGTTGCTCATACAACCCTGCTTGGCATGTCAAATATACCTTCAGCAAAATTGGCAAAACGTCTTGTGGAGATAACACCGGAAGGCCTTAACAAAGTGTTCTATTCTGATAATGGTTCCAATGCAATCGAAGTAGCTATAAAGATGGCATTCCAATACTGGCAATACAAAGGTCACCGGGATAAGACTAAATTTGTTACGTTACAATATGGATATCATGGTGATACTTTAGGGGCAGTTGGTGTGGGTGGGATAGATATCTTTCACAGTGTATTCAAGCCTCTTTTACTTAAGACTTTCGTCTCTCCATCGCCTTATTGTTACAGGTGTCCATATGATAAAGACAAAGCCGCGTGCTCGTCTGAATGTTTAGGTGAAATGGAAGAGATATTATCGAAAAACTCTGGTTCTATAGCAGCCATGGTTATGGAACCTCTTGTGCAGGGTGCGGGAGGGATAATCGTCCACCCTCAAGGTTTCTTGTCAGGTGTAAAAGATTTATGTGAAAAATATAATATCCTTCTCATTGCAGACGAGGTAATGGTCGGTTTTGGCCGTACAGGCAAGATGTTTGCATGTTCACATGAGAATGTAACTCCTGATATATTAACTATTTCCAAAGGTTTGAATGGAGGCTATATGCCTTTGGCGGCGACTCTGGCTACCGATGAAATCTATAACGCTTTTCTGGGTAAATATAGTGAGCAGAAGACATTTTTCCATGGCCATACATATACCGGTAATCCTTTAGCATGCGCAGCAGCCCTTGCGAGTATTGATATATTTGAACGTGAAAAGGTCATGGAAGGTCTTGAGCCAAAAATCAGGGCTCTACAGGAGAGGCTCGAGCAATTCCAGGAACTGAAGTCAGTAGGAGATGTGCGGCAATGTGGTCTCATTGCCGGTATAGAACTGGTTAAGAACAGGGAGACTAAGGAGCCTTATTCATGGGAAGAAAAAATTGGGATCAGGGTCAGTTACGAAGCCAGACAACGTGGTTTGATTACCAGGCCATTAAGCAATGTCATGGTTGTTATGCCGCCCTTGAGTATAAAAATATCAGAATTGAATAATATGATGGAGATTTTATACGAATCAATAGAATGTATTACCGGGAAAAGTTGACTTACGGGAAGGCCTGAATGCAGCCAGAGGGTGCAAATCTTTTGATATTTAATTTTCTCTGTTTCATGGGAATCTTTTTTTGCATTTATTAAATTTTTTTTACAAGTTCAACAAATTATGTGCAAATTTTTTTTAAAGTTTTATACGATTAAATACTATAGAAGGAATAAAATAGTCTAAGGTTTTGCTGGTGCGATTGTTAAGGGGGTATGGCATGCGCTATGCATGCTTATTATCTGGAATTTCACGAAATTATCTCTTTACTTAATAATGAAATATGATATCTTGGCGACTCCAGAAATTTGCACTTGTTAGTTGCTTCCAGGTTTTTTTGTAAAGTATGTTTTTTAGAGACATCAATTATTATTTTAATATATAGGAATTTCAAAAGAGTTCACGCGACAAGTGAAAAGATACAAAGAAGTCCTTTCTTGATTCTCGTAGCGGTGAGTTTAATTTAACCTAATATTAAGAATAAGTAAAATTTGAGGAAGACAAATGTACGAATTTAAAATGGAATCCTGGCAGGAAGAAGGGCAATGGCAGGAACAGATTAAAAACATGGTTAACTCATTAGAAAAGCTGAGTCAATATATTGATATTACTCCTGATGAGAAAGAGGCGATAAAAACTTTAGATATGAGATGGGGAACAACACCATATTATGCATCCCTTATGGATAAAAACGACCCTGATTGTCCGATAAGAAAAATGGTTATCCCTTCAATGAAAGAAAATGAAAACGAACATGGGATTCCAAATTATTTAGTATTTAAAGAAAACCGGGAGAAAACGGACAGGTTTGGAGAAAATGAGAAAAGACCTGACAGTATTGCAAGACATTATGACGACCGGGTTGCGTTCACAATTACCGACGTATGTCCAAGTTATTGCAGATATTGTTTCAGGAGAGAAGCCGTAATTGACCAGGAACTGCGGTTGCGATTTGATGTTGATGAAGGGTTAGAATGGATTCGAAATCACGAAGAAATTCGTGATGTATTACTGACCGGAGGAGATCCATTTATGCTGTCTGATAAAGACATTAAGTATTTAATTGATAGCCTTCGGAGTATTCCACATCTTGAGATGATTCGAATTCATACAAAGATGCCAATTACATGCCCTCAACGAATAACAAAAAACCTTCTAGAGGTATTAGGGCAAGAACATGATACTCCAATCTGGATGAATGTTCATATTAATCATCCAAAAGAGATTACGGATAAAGTAAAAAAAGTGATCTGGGATATAACCCATACCGGTATCAACGTTGGAAATCAGGGTGTAGTGTTGAAGGGCATCAATGATGATGTCGATACCTTCCGAAAACTTCACCAAAAGCTTCTGTCTGTTCGTATAAGACCATATTACATGTTCCACTGCCAACTGGCACCTGGAGTAGATCACTTCCGCGCACCTGTAGAAAAAGGTGCAGAATTAATTAGAGATGGAATTCGCGGCCATACAAGCGGATTAGCTCAACCAATGTATGCTGTTTCCACTAATTATGGGAAGATTCCATTAATGCCGGACTATTATATAAAAGGAAACGGTGGAGTAAGGTATAAATTGCGAAGTTATAAAGATGATGTAACTTATCTTCCGTATATCCCCGAATAATAATTAATAATATTAATCCTCTTTCCTTTCCGAACTTCATTAACACCTTTTTGATTACCATTTCCCTTTATTTCTGCGACAGACATTCCCCCATAACCTTTTTTGTAATTAAATTATTGCCAGCAGAGGCTCGATGATTATATGTCCTTCTTTGAAAGGTAATGTTACTTGACTATGGGGGACAATGCATCTATAAATTTGTCAAAGAAAGTAAATTCACTTGTGAAAAGATATTGAAAAGCTATTATATCTATACAATATAACGGGTCGCGAATGCCCATCCAACTCTTTCAGGGCTTTGACATAGTCTGAAGTGAAAAATTTTATAATATGAAGAAAGATAAGTAATAAGTTGAAAAGGACAATATTATATACGTGTATCACTTTCTTTGTGATGACAGTGGTGTTTGCAGGTCTTACTTACAGTGGAAAATGGCAAGCCGGACTTATTGAGATCGGTTGTTCGGCGTTTTTATTTGTCATCTTTCTTCATGTTCTGAAAATAATAATACCCCAGTTTTCCGGCAAGATTCTCACGGCATTATCCGTAATTATAGCAGTCATACTTATCTACGCAAACTACGGTTTACAAAAGAACCAGCATCAAGAATACACCTTCAAGGAACTTCTTGTGGGTGATTTACTGGTAAAGAAACTAATCGGCACACACGAAAAACTGCCGGATGAACTTTTGGCTAAAAAACTTGAAGATGTAATCCCGGGTGAATTTGCTCAAACAAAGACTGAGAAAGATACCATTGAATCACCATTCGAAAAGCCGGAGAAGGTCTTAATGGGTAGGCCGGTTACTTTACCGTTAGACAAACCGGTCAGTGCTTCCGTGCGTAAGGAAAAGCTGCATCCTCTTGGCATACCAGAGGAAACCATGAACTATAAATTTGAGGTTGGAGAGAACGAGGGGTTGAGAGTAGACAGGGCCAGAGCGGTTACGGCTGGTTTTGTAGTTCTACTGGACAAGTTCAATGAACAGGTTTCAGGGCTGCATACACTGGATTCTTTGTGCCTTCCATTAGAAGTAAAGATTGCCAATGACAGTCTCTCGCGTACTATTTATGATAAAACAGAACTACCCACTGCCATATTAGAACCGGAGATCCAAACAGCCTTACCAGAGGAAGGTGTTGTGGAAGAAGCTGGTAAACAAGCTGAAGGGAAGTTACAGAAACAGTAACTTACAGGAGGGATATGAAAATTATGCGTAATTTAGCCCACGTTTTGTTTTTTACTATAATTACCATTTTAATTGCACAACAAGTCAATCTTGTGCATGGTGAGGATAAGGTAAAAAACGATTTAGTTAAATCAATTGACGCATTGAAGAAGGCATTAAAAATAGAACCATCAAATGTTGAGGGTCATTATTATCTTGGATTGGCCTACTATGATAAAGGAATGGTGCCTGAAGCCGTAGATGAGTTTAACAAAATTCTGAAACTTAATAAGCATTATGTTAAGGCATATTTTTACCTGGGGGCTATTTACACCAATCAGGAAGATATCGATAAAGCAATTCGTATATTCAAAAAGGTATTGCAGGTTGATGAAACTAATGTAATGGCAGAATACAACCTGGGCCTCCTTTATAACAAAAAAGGATTAGTAGACGATGCAATTGCTGCGTATGAGAAGGCGATTGAAATTAAACCTGACCATTATCAATCATTAAACAACCTGGGAATTATTTATTATAAAAAGGGATTACCGGATGATGCTATCGCAAGTTATAAAAAGGCTGTTGAGGTGAATCCTGACTATGCCGAATCATATTACAATCTTGGTACTGCCTATCTTGAACAGGGCCAGTTGGATAATGCCGTTTCTGAACTTGAGAAGGCCGCAACTCTTGCACCCGGATTCCTGGATGCATATTTCAACCTGGGAGTTGCATTCAGGAAGAAGGGGATGCTGGATGAAGCAATATCAGCATTGAATAAGGCGGCTGAAATAGATCCGGAGGATATAAAGACTTTAAACAATCTGGCTATAGCGTTTTATGAAAAAGGAAAATTTGAGGATGCCATTATCACATATGAGAATATAGCCTCAATTACCCCGGGCGATGCAAATGTACGTTTTAACCTGGGTATTGCTTATTTTAAGGCTGGAATGTTAAACGAAGCTATATCAGAACTGCAAAAGGTGTTTGAATTAGAGCCAGGCCACGTAAAAGCCCATTATAATCTTGGCGTAATCTATATGAGAAAAAACATGCTCAATGAATCTATAAAGGAGTTTCAAGAGGCATTAAAAACAGATCCCGGTTACTCAAAAGCCTACGTTAATCTGGGAGTAATTCATTATAGGAAAGGCTTATCGGATGAAGCTATCACAGCTTACAGCAGGGCGATAGAGATCAAGCCTGATTATGCGGAAGCGTATTATAATTCAAGTTTTGCATATCTGAAGAAAGGGCTGATCGAAGATGCTGTAAATATGTTAAAAAAGGGCATTGAGCTCAACCCTGATAATAGCCTTCTCCATTTTCTCCTGGGAAACGCTTATAGTGACAAGGGCTTATTGGATGAAGCGATTACAGCATGGGAAAAAGTTTTAGAGACAAAACCAAAACACTATAAGGCATATAATAATCTTGGCTTTGCATATTATTCAAAGGGCCTGGTGGACAAGGCTATAACATCCCTTAAAAATGCAATAGAAATAAAAGATGATTATGCCGAGGCACACTATCACCTGGGTTCAATTTATATTGAAAAAGATATGCCCGAAGAAGCGGTCGCAGAACTGACCAGAACAGTTGAGCTTGATCCCAATCATACGAAGGCCCATTATAATTTAGGACTCATATATCGCCATCTGGGTGATTTGGACAGTGCCATTGCGGAATGGAAGACTGCGATCAAGATAAACCCTGCTTACGCAAAAGCCTATAATAATCTTGGGGTCGCATATGATTTTAAGAATAAGATCGATGAGTCCATATATCAATACAAACATGCGATTGAAATGAAGTCTGATTATGGCGAAGCCCATTATAATCTTGGAATTGCTTATGCTAAAAAAGGCGATATGGAAAATGCTGTTTACAAGCTGAGGAAGGCCATAGAAATAAACCCGGATAATCTGGATGCGCATTTTGCCCTTGGTATAATCTACAGGGCAAAGTGGAAGGTAAAAGAATCGGAAAGAGAATTTTCAATCTACAAACGTTTGAAATCTGGAGGACCTTAGTTCGCTATACATCCGCGGATTCTGCGCATGTTCACTCATCTTTCATGAGTACCTTTATCTCGTTTACAAAATGATTATTATTCTTTTTTTTGGTAAGGTCTTTTGCCTTTGCATTAGCTTCGTCCTTCTCAGAATAAGGAAAGCAAGCCACCTCCTTATAGCCGGTATCAAAAACCTTCCAAACGGCTTTATACCGTTTTACGGTTTCGACTTTTTTCTTACGGGTTGTTGCCTTCTTCTTTTTTTCCGCTTTCTTTTCTTTGCCTGCAACGGTTTCCTCAGCCATCTGCATAATTCTTTCTTTACTGGTCATTCTTTTAACCATAGTTTGTTCCTATTACTGTAATTGTAGATCTTACAGAAAAGATCGTATTACTGCATTATACAGATAATGGAACAAACAGCAATGTAAATATAATTTCAAGATGAAAACCTCTGTTAATACCCTTTCTATTAAAGTTGCGGCTTTTATTCATATCATACTCAAGGCTTCATCAGCGGCCTTTGCCGATGCGCCTGGTGTCCCTATTAAGGATACCATCTCTTTGAGTTCGGCAATGCACGTCTGCCTTTTTTCTTCATTTAATAACAGCTCGGTTGCGTGTGAGGCCAGCCATTTATAATTATCACTGTACATGGATTTCTCCGGGACAATCTTTTTTTTCGCAATCGCGTTTATCAGGCTTATATATGGCGTGGTAATAAATGGTTGGGCAGTAAAATAGGAGAATGGTGAGATACGGTAGCAGATTACCATAGGGACGTGATAATTTGCTATATCCAGGACAACCGTTCCCGAACTGGTGATACAAAGTGAAGAGGCTTTTATCACTTCAGAAATCTTTTCTGTAACTATTTCAATCGACAAATTCTTGTTACCATTTGCAGAGGTAAAATTTTTTGTAATACCGTCTATCAATTCTAAATTTCTTATGTTACTGCAGGATAAAAGGAATTTGGCTGATGGGATTTTTTCATGAATAGCGGTTGCTGCCTTCAGGAGAACAGGCAACAGCCTGCTTATTTCCTGTTTGCGGCTTCCGGGTAATAATGAAACAATCGCCTTGCCTTCTCCATCTTTCAGTCTTCCAACGAGGACTTCATCTATCTCCCTCGTATGAAGTTCATCAAAAAGCGGATGCCCGACATATTTTACAGAGACACCCTCACTGGCATAGAATGCCTCCTCGAAAGGGTATATTACTACCATCCTGTCTACCAGTTTTCTTATCTTCTTTACCCTCCATGGCCCATGAGCCCAGAGCTGAGGGCTTATGTAATACATGACGGGAATATTTCTTCGCTTTGCCGCTTTCGCAAGGTAGAAATTAAAACCTGCGTAGTCAAGCAGTATGACCAGTTCAGGTTTCTCAACATCAAAAAAACGGGTGCAATCTTTAAATACATTCCATAATCCTGGAATCTTTTTCAGAGTATGCAGCCACATGATAGAACGTGAACTCATGTCATGAATACAATTCATACCTGCATCAACCATTCTATTCCTGCCTAAACCGTAAATCTTGATTGAAGGATTTTTCTTATGTATCTCACGTATGAGGTTTGAACCGTGAATGTCACCGGAAGTCTCGCCGGCACTTATAAATATTTTCTTAGTTGCCAAGGTATAGAATAATTAAGTTTATAGGAAGTA
>Ga0208274_1001386_pt1 | contig 11168 bp, 12 predicted proteins | sample ETNtaG_22_FD_185755 | JGI IMG/M metagenome (GOLD analysis project Ga0208274, IMG submission 185755) | Marine microbial and viral communities from oxygen minimum zone, Eastern Pacific Ocean - ETNP201306SV43 (SPAdes) (version 2) | ecosystem: Environmental > Aquatic > Marine > Oceanic ... | reverse complement strand
CCTCAATAGTTTATGCAGAACCAAAGAACACAGAACAGGATTCACCAAAACTATGTTTGGAGACAATTTACAAAAAGAACTTTGATGCATCACTTGTAGATGCACCGAAGGAGATTAAACACTTATTATCGAAGTGCATTGCGGAAACCAAGATCAAGGACTTCACAATGATAAAATGTAATTGTAGCCGGCCGAAAGATATTGATCCGTGTATTGAAAAATTCATTTCAAGTCACAATTTTACAAAAAATGAATATTTTCATGCTGTGGCTTATCACTGTGAGCGGATGCTGTGGAGCGGTCTTTTAGGTCGTTGATTTATGGGCGCAGTACAGTTGAGCCACGAGAGACGAAAACAGTGGGTGCTAGGGTTCGCAGCAGTCCACTTTCGTGCAGCAGACGGCGATTTGAACATCTGATATTTTACAAATTTTAGTTTTTTGCTTTAGATTGGATATTCGTTGATTCGGATTCATTCGTTTTGAAAATGACGAGTAGTTGAGTATAACCTAAAACAAGGTGTCGAAAATGAAAGCATCATTACCCACTGTCAGACAAGGATCACTGGATCAAACTCATGTAAGTTATGAAGCTAACGCAATGTTTGGTGATTTGATGAGCAAGGCGAAGTCTCTTGCTTGCTTCTTGGACACAGCCACAACCAGTGAACTAGCTGGAGGCATTAAGTATAATCAAGAAGAACGAGCCGGAGCCGGACACGCTTTTGCACTATTGCATGATTACTTGAAATTAGCTGAAGGCGCACATGATGATGAAGTTGCTAAAACAAACTGCAGAACTTAAATCCTACCTAAAAAAATAGTAACAATTCTTGCTCTTAATTATCCTTCCTTTTTGCGATTTTGTTACTATTTTGTTACCCATCATTTCATACATATAGTAATAGCAAGGGATTGCAGGCCAACCGCCACATCCGGATGTCTTCCGGCAATTCTTTAAGTTCGGGAACCGTGAAGCGATTGATTGTTTTAGCTAACATTATTTACCTTTCTTTTTATAGTTTGTTGTTGATCGTTTTTTTTTGGATTACATCAGAGATTTTAAATCGTTTCCTTAAAATTCTTCCTCGTATTTATCTGGTTGAAGTTATATATTATTGGTTCATCTTGTCAAGAAGTAAATTGATTTTCGATGCAGCCGGTGATTTCGTTTAACTGTATCCTGACCAAAATAATAAATGAACCTGATCGGAGACATCCAGGGGAATTACCGAACTCTGCTGGCACTGCTGAAACAGATGCCGGACGATGATCCTGTTTCGGTGGGAGACATGATTGACCGCGGGCCGCGCTCCATGGAAGTGCTTGAGTTTTTCCGGAATCACGGGAAGGCGTTGCTGGGAAATCACGAGCATATGATGCTCGATTATTTCTGTGGCAGAGGAAATTACATGCCTGGTCTCTGGCTGATGAACAGCGGAGATGCAACCCTGAATTCTTTGGGACTGGAGCGCTCGGGTTCCCTGCCTGAAATACTGCAGGATTTCCTCGAATCACTCCCCTTGTTGCTGATCCGAGACGGACTGCTTGTGACTCATGCACCTGTTCACAAACGCTGGAGCTTGGAGGATATTGCTTCTGAAGACCACCTTGAACTAAGTCCTCTTGATCAGAGTGTGATATGGAACAGGGAAGACCCTGTTCCCCGTGACGGATATTTCCAGGTATTCGGTCACAACGGCTACCGTTACGTCCGGGCTCATTATTTCGATACAAGGTTCATGATCCGGCCTGAATCAGCACATGCGGTTTGCATAGACACTGTTCGGGGTCAGGTTTTGAGCGGACTGCATTGGCCCTCCCGCCGGATATTTGAACAGGAATATGTTGATTAAAGGCATGAAGAAAAACACTTTCAGCAAGAATTGAACAAGCAGGATGCAGACGAGTTATCCATTTTCGCAGAAAACCTGAAAGCATAGATGTATTAGATCCTGCAACAGGAAAAGTGATGTTAACCTTCATAAAATATTTCAGGATGAAGAGATTATTTGTTTTCTCTGCATTTCTTTCAGCACTCGTTCTTCTCTCGAATTACGTACAGGCAGTTGATTGGGTGTCCAAACGAACGCAGATGATCGACATGCACCTCACACCGCGGGGAATCTGGAACCCTGCCGTGCTCAAGGCGATGAAACAGGTGCCGCGCCACGAATTCGTACCGCAGCACATTCGCAAACTGGCTTATGCCGACCGTCCCCTGCCGATAGGCGAGGGGCAAACCATCAGCCAGCCTTACGTGGTGGCCTGGATGTCTCAACTGCTGGAGCTCGAAAAAGGCATGAAGGTGCTGGAAATCGGAACGGGTTCGGGTTACCAGGCAGCAGTGCTGGCGGCCATGGGAGTGAAAACCTATTCCATGGAAATCAGACCGAACCTTGCCCGTGAGGTCAAAATTCGGCTGAAAAAACTTGGTTACAAGGTGGAGGTGCGTCAAGGTGACGGTTATTACGGCTGGAATGAGCATGCACCCTTTGACAGAGTCATCATCACCGCGGCTGCCAATCATGTACCGCGTCCATTGCTCGACCAGCTAAAACCCGGCGGTAAGCTGATCCTGCCCCTCGGCAATGTGCGTTACTCTCAAAACATGACTCTGATAGAGAAAGACTCACAGGGCAAAATGCGTACTTCGCAGCACGGACAAGTCCGTTTTGTGCCGATGGTCGGAGCGGCACAGGAATAGCCGTTCCTTCCTTCACCCTCCCCGAATTTCCAGGGTCAACCACGCGGTTCCATAAGCCAACGCACCTATCAGAAACAGAATTGACTGTCCTGCCAACTGTGCGATCCATACTGCGCCGGCCGCTCCCGCCACTGAAGCGCAGGCGTTGGCACACCAAGCCATGGCCACCCGGATTCTTCTTTCCTCAGTATGCTTTCCAAAGACCGCAAAATGCTTCAGTCCTGCCGGGAAAGGAATACCCATCATCAGCCCGCTCGCACTAACCACCAACCAGGCCCACAGCAGCCGTATAATCCATTCTTCGCCGGACAATTCCCTGAGCAAGTCCGGGAGGTTTCGGAAGCAGAAGAACAAACCGAACAGCAGCAGCAAAAAATAAAATCGTATTCCGGTTCTCGAGAACCTACTGCTGAGGAAAGAACCGAGTCCTGAAGCCGTTAGCAGTCCACTGAGCACCAGGGCAAAGGAATATACTGGCTGTCCCAGAAACGGTGTAAGTTTTTCCAGCAATGCGATTTCCACCAGCATGAAGGCCAAACCGATACCGGCAAAATAGAGAAAAACCGAAATGGTGTTTTCCATCCTGCGCAAATGGGGCAGAATCGGAATGCCAATCAGCAGCAGCGCACTCAGGCTCACTGCGGCAAACAGCAGGGGAACAAGCAAGCCGGCTTCAACCAGACCTTCCCACTTGCCGCCGAGACTCTCTCGAATATCGTCCAGCCTGTTCCAGTCCAGGAAGAGTTCAAAATATGGCCGGTCATCGGTAACCGGTTGCAAGTCAAATGGGTTACTTGCATGAAAAGCCGGGATATCAGCCAGCAGTTCCCGTACTCCTTGCGCGTAAACTGGTTCCTGCAGCTGGATTACACTATTCCTTTCTGTTTCAGGCATGTCCGGATAATAAACTGGAGCGAACCCTCTGCTGAGGCTGAATTCCCGGAAACGACTGCTTTCTTTAGGTGTCCAGGCTTCCCGTGAAACCAGCACCATCAAGGTACTGAGTGTCCGGAACACTCCTAGCCTCTGGTCAGGTTTCCAACCCTGACGGCGCATTGCAGTGATTACGGTGGCCAGCAGCCGCATCTCACCGCGAGGAGGCGGAAGCAGAAAACGGTGCACAGCCAGCCAACCGCCGGGTGACAGGCGGTTCAGCAGGGACTGCATACCTTCAAGGCTCATCAACTGATCGGTTTTTAATGGATCCATGCCTGTGCTGCCGACCGGGGCAGAGCTTTCGATTGCAACCAGAATCCTGTCAAAATTCTGCTCCGGCTTTTGACAGGATTCCGGACAGTCTTCTGCCAGAAGAGCGCGTGCTTCAGTGGCCCGAAATTCAATTTGCGGGAAACGGCTGTTTTCAGCCAGCCTTTCTGTCAGCAACGGATACGGCGTCTGAACCAGAACAGAAGAAGTACCGGCTTCAACTGCAGCTAGCGCCTGCTGCCCCCCAAGTGTTTTCAGTATCAGCACATTTTCCGGTGGTGATTGTTTAAAATACAGCACCCACTCCGGAAGGTGACGCAGATAAGATCCAAGTGAATCGGGAACCAGAGGTGCCACTCCGGTAAGACTGTCAGCATCCAACGTCAATCCAAGCTGATCCGGAAGAGATCCCCGAAATTCCAGACTCAAGCCTGGTGCAAAGCGGGCCAGCGGAGTTTCCAGCCAGTCAATCCGTACGGAAGCATCGCGTTGTGTTTCCAGCAGTTTGCTGCCGGGATAGCGTAAAGCATGGGGAAGATTCTTGTAGTCGCTGATTCTGAGTTCCAGTTTCCCCAGCCAAAATGAACCGCAGAACAGGATCAGCAGGGTCACTAACGCGAGCACATTTTGCTTCTTCCCTGAAGCTAAGCAGAGGCTGCTGCATGCTGCCAGAAGCGCGGGTATACCTAGACCTTCAATTTCCGCCAACCACGGGGCCGTCAGGAAAAAACCCGCACATCCGCATGCTGCACCGATAAGATCGCTTGCGTAAAGAAAATGCACGTGTTCGGTGTATGCTTCCAACAGCAGGTTCAGCGTCAGTCCCGCCAAAAAAAAAGGGAACGCCAGCAGCAGGAAAATCAGCAGCAGCCAGACTCCTTGCCGTGGATCCAGCGCCATCAGTGCCGGATCGAATGGCAGGTGACTGCTGAGCAGGAAAAGAGGGATCAGAAGCAGTGAAAAACAGAGGACAGGAAGGAGAGGCGGGATGCGACGGGAGCTGGACAAACGAAAAGCCCCGGCCGCACCGTAGCCCAGCAGAGCTCCGCTGATGATCAGGAATGCATAATGATTCCACAGTTCAATGGCCAGCAGACGCGAAAGACTGATTTCGTACATCAGAGCTGCCGATGAAACCAGAAACATGCCTGCTGGAATACGTACTCTCATCTTCTCTGACAAATGTAGATCTGAACATTTCTGAACCCTCCGCGCATCTCCGGGTTTCTCTTTGCGGAAGCAATTATGCGGGCATTGGAGTTTTCACCCCTAACGGCTCAATCGATTTTCAAAACCTTTGCCCCCAGCAAACACCTCCCCACCCATCGATACATAAAGTAGTTAGTCTCATTTCTGCCTTGTTGCTTCATCAGAAGACGAACGACAACCCCATCATCTCCTGTGAGTAACCCCCACTAATTCTTCACAGTCAGACAATACTTGCGGTATAGTTATTACTCGTCAAAAAAGATCTATACTTCGATATCAAGACCTTTGAGCATTTCTTTCATATCAGCGAGGTTTCCACCCATAATGACATTATTATCATTAGACTTTAACTTGGTAAGTGACTTAATGTATTTTTGCCCTAGTTCTAACTTAACAGCTTCTGTGCCTCCTGGACCGCTAATCGCATTTGCAATTTTTTTAATAGACTCGGCAGTTGCCCTACCTAGATATAAAATTTCTGAAGCTTTACCACTGGCTTCATTGATACGCTTTTGCATCTCACCTTCTGAATTATTTATAAGCTCCCGCATTAGACCTTCAGAAGTATTAATCAGTGACTGTTTTTCGCCAACACTCTTCTCTAAAATAGCACGCCTATTTCGCTCGGCAGTCACCTGCTTTTCCATGGACTGGCGAACAGATTCTGGTGGAACGAGATTTTTAATTTCAAATCTTAAAATCTTAACACCCCATTTTGCTGCGGCACTATCGAGCACAGAAACAACCTTGCCACTTATGGCCTCTCTTTCTTCAAAGGTACGATCAAGATCCAAAGTTCCAATAATTGCTCTAGTGGTGGTTTGTGCCAGTTGAATGGACGCGTATTGGAAATCAGTGATGCCGTAACTCGCTTTTTGTGAGTCGATAACCTGTAAATAAATAACGCCATCGACTTCAACCTGAATTTCATCTTTTGTGAAACAGGTCTGGGGAGGGACATTTATGGTATGCTCTTTTAAATCTTGGATAAACGCAACTCTATCAACGAAAGGTATCAGAAAATGGAAGCCTGCGCCAAGAGTGGTATTGTAACGTCCAAATCTCTCCACAATAAATTCCATACGAGCGGGAACCAAACGCAAAGACCTGACTAACGCCAGAATGATATAAACGAAAAGGGTACCTACAATAAGTAAAAATATAATATTATCTATCGACATGACTACCTCCTTTTAGAGTAGATTTATTTCCTTTAAGTTCCTCTAAGATTCCTTTTAATGAAGCCAGATTGGCTGGAAAGAGGGAGACATCTCCACTTTCGAGAACTTCATCAAGTTGGTCTATATACTGATCTATAATGCGCATTTTTAAAGCCTCATTACCACCAGGAAGGTCGATCGCCTCCCCTACAAGTTTCAAGCTTTGTGCAGTCGAATCAGCAATGAGCTTAATACCCTCAGCCCTGCCATTCGCTTCATTAACTCGTTTTTGTTTTTCGCCTTCAGAAATATTAATGGCACTTTGCCTTTTACCCTCCGAAACATTTATTAATTTTTCTTTTTCCGCAGTTGCCCTGGTAATTTCTGCTCGTTTTTCTCTTTCGGCTTCCATCTGCTTTTCCAAAGTTTCGACAACATGCAGAGAGGGTGCAATATCCTTAATTTCATATCGTAAAACCTTAACTCCCCAAGGGTCAGAAGCTTTATCAATTTCACTGATTATTTTCGCATTGACTTCATCTCTCTCTGAAAAAATCGACCCCAATGTTATTTTCCCGACTTCTGATCTCATTGTGGTTTGAGCAAGATTAATACTAGCTGCCAAGTAATTTCCAATCCCATAACTCGCTTTCTTAGGATCCATTACCTTCATATACAAAAGTCCATCTATTTCAACTTGAATATTGTCCTTCGTAATAACACTTTGGGAGGGAATATCAACAACCTGTTCTCTCATCTCTTGCTTATAAGCAGCAAAGTCAATAAAAGGAATTAAAAAATATATACCTGGAGTAAGTGTCCTTTGAAATTTTCCAAGTCTTTCAACAATGATATTTTCACGTTCGCTAACAATAATAATTGTCTTATAAACGATAAAACAAATTAATATTATAATTCCTGAATAGATACTTAACACTTCATCACCTCATTTCTATATTTTTTGGACTATCCAAGTAATATTGTCTCGTCCAATAATTTTAACTTGCTCACCTTTTAAAATTGTCTGGTCTCCTTCTGCACGAGCTTGCCATGAGCTTCCGCTATGCTCAACTCGTCCTAATTCACCAGAATTTATATCTGCAACTATCTCAACAATAGATCCCATCACTTCTTCATCTTCATCAATATTTTCCTTTCTGGTAACTGATGGAACAAATCTAAGAACTAAAAAACGAAGAGTTAATAAGTATATTATTGAGCTTAAAAAAAAAGTAATAAATTGCTGGAGAATTCCATCAATATATCCAAAGTGCATGCCGAACACAACAGTTAAAGATCCAAGTCCCACGAAGACCAAAACCAAACCTGGGACAAGAAACTCAATGGCCATCAAGAAAATTCCAGAACCTAACCAAAGGCTAAAAGCAAGATTTTCCATAACTTCTGATTTTAATCGACATACTTCTCAATTAATTTAAATATCTATAAAAATGCTTTGTCCTAGTTTACTCATTCTGTTATATGCGTAAAATAACTTTAGGATGAATCCAGACAATTCCAATCGGAAATAAATGAATGTCTATGTAAACAATTTTATTGCAAAATATTGTTTTTCAAAATCAAGTTTAATAGATATTGTATCTTTTGTAAAGGTGTCCATATAGGTGTCTGTCAGCCCTACCATGACCTCAAGCGCACCCTTGTGCCCATGTCAGAGCGTACTGGCATGACTGTTAGTCAGGTCACAGATGAAGTGCTGTACACCGGCTTGATTGAGATGCAGGAGATGGATGAACTTTAGGAGTGAGGGGGGATGAGGCTCTGCATACAGACCCCCGGGGGGCTCGCTTGTACCTCCCCATAAGATACTTAAAGTAGTTAATAGCATTTCTGCCTAGATGCTCCCTCAGGCGGCACCAGTCAGACACCCTCCAAGTAAAACCACATTCTTGTAAATACTTCTCAATATCCTTGTCTTTTTTGGACTAAGTATATTTACGTATATACATAACTCCCTGAGAATATAAAATTAACTGTACTCTGAGAAATTTGAGTTAAAGAGTTTCTTTACTAATTCTTAATCTTTTGATTTTATTCAGGGATTTGCATATGGGACAAGCAAGTAGTTTAAGAAAGTATTTTTTTATCACTATAGGTTTTATCACATTAATATTCATAATCCTTTTATTTACTATATTTACTCTTATTTAGAATATATAAATTTAGAGGATAGATGATAAATGTGTTTTTATTTTTCTACTTACAGTAGTGACTGCTGTGAGTAACCACACTAGTTTGTTCTTAACTCTACATCGTCTATTGTGAATAACTCCCACCAATTCTTCACAGTCAGACACCCTCTTATACAAAGTTCTTGTTTATGTCACTCTTCCAAAGGATTCAAAGATTGTCTGATTAAAACTTTTGACTTTGCAAAAAGTCTGATTTCACAAACCCTCTACCAAAGAAAACCATGCCTCTTGAAAGCCTTAACCATGTGACCCTGTTAACTGTAAATCACAATAATTTGAAGAATTTCTATACCAACATATTGGGATTAGAAGTTGGATGGCGCCCACCATTCTCCTCGAGAGGAACCTGGCTGTATTGTCGTGAAGTTCCCCAGGTACATCTGGTAGAAATAAAGGATCCTCAACATGTTCAGGACATCCGAATGGAGCACATGGCATTCAGTGCCTCCGGAATGCAGATACTCCTGGAACACTTTCGCAAAAACAACGTGCCGTACCAGATTACCCTTGTCCCGGAAGTCGGGATCCGGCAGGTCAACGTTTTCGATCCGGATGACAATCACATAGAAATACAGTTTGGTCCGGAAGAAGAAATCGAGTTGAAGTCTTTCAAACCGGACGAGATCAGACATCTTGTACTTAAAGGCTGTCCTGATGCTGAACTCCTTGTCACTTAATTTAAACAACAGAATTTTCCAACTCAAAACATCAAGGAGGGAATTCTGACTCCACGTGAAAGGTTCGAAGCCGCGGTCAATCACCGTGAACCCGATAGGGTTCCCATTGACATAGGCAGACACGTCGGTTCTCTGCACCGAAAGGCGTATACCAGACTGGCTGAATATCTGAAGGATCCGGAATTGAAGAACCATGACAAAATTCTGGACCGCATGGTGCAGAACGTTTTTCCGGACGAGAAACTGTTGCAGAAATTCAACATCGATTTCCGCTGGTTGGTGCCGAACTGGGTTGGGATCCGGGAAGTCGAAGGTGAAAACGCGTATCGTGACATGTGGGGCATCAAATGGGTCTACATGCTGAACGCTTTCAGTCTATTCGACTCTCCACTCAAGGGCGCGGGCATAAATGAACTGGGCCGCTTCCCGTGGCCCGATCCTCATAATCCTGAGATGTTCACCGGACTGAAGGAACAGGCACGTCACTGGCACGAAAATACCGAGTACGTCATTGTCGCCGACAGCATCAAGGGTGGGTTATTGACCAAGGCTCTTCAGATCAGGGGGTATGATGGATTTTTTGCGGATCTGGTACAGAACCTTCCTTTTGCTGAAGCGTTATTAGACACACTGCTTTGGTTCTACAAGGAAGCCTGGACCCGGTACCTCAAGGAAGTTGGTGAATACGTCCGCGTCGTCTACTTCACCGATGACGTCGGGGCCCAGAACGCCATGCTGATTTCACCTGCAACTTTCCGTTCAGTGATCAAACCGCGCCTGAAAGACCTGATCGACCACATCAAAGGACAGGCCGATGTGAAGTTCATGTATCACACCGATGGCTCCGTGGTTCCGGTCATTGAGGATTTTATCGAGATGGGAGTGGACATCCTGAATCCCATTCAGACCTCAGCAATGGGCATGAACACCTATGCCATGAAAGAAATATTTGGAGACCGGATTTGTTTTCACGGAGCCATTGACGTGCAGCAGATGCTGCCTTTTTCTACGGTTGAGGAAGTACGTTATGACGTTGCAAAGCGGATTCATGACCTGGGTCGTGGAGGAGGTTATTTCCTCTCGGTCTGTCATGACATCGGAGAGGACGTCCCCCCGGAAAATATCATCGCCACGTTCGAATCAGCTCAGGAATATGGCCAATATCCACTGTCGATGGAAGAAATTCTGAAACCGGAGGATTTGAATCCGGAACCGGCTAGTCTTGTGCAGGATGCTCCAACCACGAAAAAGGCTCGGCGCCCTAGACGTGGATAACCCCAACGAAAAAATCAATGAGTGCATCAGAACAGAAGGAAGAACTTCTGGATCAGTTATACGACCAGACGATCGAAGGCAAGTCTGAGCCGGTACGAACGCTTACAGATGAATTGCTGGAATTGGGAATGGCGCCCAACGAAATCCTCTTCGACGGATTGATCCCGGCGCTGGAGGAAGTCGGGCGGCTGTTTGAGGGGGGTACCTATTTTGTACCTGAAATGCTGATTGCCGCCAAAGCTATGCAAGGCGCCATGGACATCCTCAAACCACTCATTGCCGAGCAGGGAATTGAACTGCTTGGCACCTTTGTGATGGGCACCGTTCATGGCGATATTCACGATATCGGCAAGGACTTGTGCAACGTCATGCTTGAGGGCGCAGGTTTCGGGGTGATCGACTTGGGCGTGAATGTCCCCGCGGCACGCTTCGTCGAAGCGATTCAGGAACATAAGCCGGACGCCGTGGGCATGAGTGCCTTCCTGACCACCACCATGCCGATGCTAAAAACCAGTATTGAAGAAATTCAGAAAGCAGGATTACGGGAAGAATTGCTGATCTATGTGGGCGGCGCTCCGGTCACGCTCGAGTACTCAAAAACAGCGGGAGCAGACGGTTATGCTCCCAATGGTAGTGCCCTCGTTCGAAACCTCAAAAAACAATTGTCGTTATCCTCCTGACGGTATATGCGTCGATGCAGACATCAAGCGCACCCTTGTGGC
>Ga0208274_1001384_pt1 | contig 11186 bp, 11 predicted proteins | sample ETNtaG_22_FD_185755 | JGI IMG/M metagenome (GOLD analysis project Ga0208274, IMG submission 185755) | Marine microbial and viral communities from oxygen minimum zone, Eastern Pacific Ocean - ETNP201306SV43 (SPAdes) (version 2) | ecosystem: Environmental > Aquatic > Marine > Oceanic ... | reverse complement strand
GAGATTTTTCATCATCAACATCTAAAATAACCGCAGGTATTTCTTGTAATCCAGCATTTTGAGAAGCGAGCCATCTTCTTTCACCGGCAATAATCTCAAATTTGTCTGCTGAACTTTTATCTGATCTGACAATAATCGGTTGGATTACCCCGTTTTCTTTAATTGAATTAGTTAGCTCTTCCAAACTTTCTTTATTAAAAACTTTTCTAGGCTGTAATCTATTTCCTTTTACATCATTAATTGGAAGTTTTGTAATATTAGTTTTGCTTTTTGTATCACCAAGTAAAGATGATAATCCTCTTCCCAAACCCTTTTTGAATTTAATTGTATTCATTAAGCTGCACTTTCTAAAAATTTGTCCTGATTAATAAATTCCTCGGTAAAATTAAAATAAGATTTACTGCCAGGACAATTTTTATCATAAACTAAAACAGGCATGCCATGCGACGGCGCTTCAGATAATCTTACATTTCTTGGGATCACAGTATTATACACTTTTTCTTTAAAATAATTTCTTGCTTCTGTTTCTACCTGTGATGATAATTTGTTTCTCTTGTCAAACATGGTTAATAAAATTCCCCTAATTCCAAGGTCTGGATTTAATTGATCTTTTATTCTTTCAATTGTTTTCATTAACTGAGTTAAACCTTCTAGTGCAAAAAACTCGGTTTGGAGAGGAACTACTAAGGAATTTGAAACTACCAAAGCCATCACTGTTAATAAACTCAATGAAGGTGGACAGTCGACAAAAATATAGGAAAATTGACCATGATTTACTTTTAAAAACTGACTTATTTTTTCCTTCAAAAAAAATGCTCTTTTACTATCGCCAGCTGTTTCAGCTTCTAATCCAGAAAGTTCTACGTTGGAAGTAACAATTTTTAAATTTTCAACATTGGTATTTTTTATGACGTCCTTAAATTCTTTACTTCCAATTAACACTTCATAAATTGTATCTTTCGAATCTATATTTGAAAGACCAAATCCGGTCGTTGCATTACCTTGTGGATCTAAGTCGATGACTAAAACTTTTTTATTTTGCATCGCAAGTGCTGCCGCTAAGTTTATAACTGTTGTGGTTTTGCCTACTCCACCCTTTTGATTAATGACAGAAATGATTTGGGTTTTGATCAAATTTTTTTTCTAATTTTTTTTATATTTAATATTAACGAATCATCACTTGTTACGCTCTTTCGTTCCTTATACTCAAATTCCCAAACCTTGGAAGCATCTAATAAGGCCTGTTTTCCGTTTTTCCCTGAAAACAAAATTAAATTTTCAAAATTATTAAAATTTTCTGTTACAATTTTAAAAATTGACTGAATTGGTTTAAAAGCACGAGCAACAATTGTATCGACCATCAAATTTTTTTGCTCTAAAATATTTTTTTCTAAAACTAAAACATTTAAATCCAGTTTTTTTGCTATTTTAGATAAAAACTGGCATTTTTTTGGACTTTTTTCGTATAAATCCAACCTGATTGGGAATTTTCTTTCCTTAAACAATATTGATAAAACAATCCCTGGAAATCCGGCACCCGTACCTAGATCAACACATATTTTGCTATTTTTATCAATGAAATCAATGATTTGTGCACTGTCTAATATGTGTCTTGTTTTTATTATGTTTTCTGTTGATTTGCTTATAAGATTTAATTTTCTGTTATTTTCTAATAATAAAGCTTCATATATATTTAAACTTCTAATTGTTTCACGTGAAACTTGTAATAATTTCATTAATTCTTCGTGATTTTGGCTTTTTAAAGCCATTTATGCAATTATTCTTAAGGATTTTCGTTTAACAAATGATAACAATATATAAACTGCAGCTGGAGTAATGCCATCTATCCTTAATGCTTGACCCATCGTTTTTGGCCTTATCTCTTTAAACTTTGATTTTACCTCATTTGAAAGACCATTCAAACAGTCGTAATTTATATTATTCGGTATGACTAAATTTTCATCCTTTTTAAAGGCCAATATATCAGCATTTTGCTTAACTAAATAACTTCTATAATGGGCGTTTATTTCTATCTGTTCATCAATTTCATCAGAATATTTGGTAATTTCAGGCCATATTTTTCTTAATTTTGAAATGTTAACTCCTTTTTGACCTAATATTTGATTTGCTGTTCTAACTACTCCGTCTTTTGCTATTTTTATACCTGATTTTTCTGCTTTAGATGGCGAAAGTGACAATTTATCCAATTTTAATGAAATATTTATGATTTTTTGCATTTTATCCTTAAAAACTCTTATTCTAGCTTGGCTAACCAATCCAATTTTATCTCCTTTGGGTGTTAATCTCTGATCGGCATTATCAGCCCTTAAAGATAATCTATACTCAGCTCTAGAAGTAAACATTCGGTATGGTTCAGCAACACCTTTTGTAACCAGATCATCTATCATAACTCCAATATATGCGTCGGACCGATCTAATATAAATGGTTCTAAATTTTTTATAGATAGCACAGCATTGATTCCAGCAATTAAACCTTGTGCTGCCGCCTCTTCATAACCTGTTGTTCCATTAATTTGACCTGCAAGAAATAAATTTCGAATTTTTTTTGTCTCCAAAGTTAGAAATAGCTCTCTAGGATCTACATAATCGTATTCTATAGCATATCCCGGTCTAATTATTTTAACATGCTCTAATCCATTGATTTTATTAAGTATTTCGGCCTGAACATCTGCTGGTAGAGATGTTGAAATTCCATTTGGATAGATTGTGTGATCATTTAAACCTTCTGGTTCTAAAAATATTTGATGTCGATGTTTGTCTGAAAATTTAACAACCTTATCTTCAATCGATGGACAATACCTTGGACCAATTCCCTTGATGCTTCCTGAGTACATTGCACTTCGTTTTAAATTTTTAGAAATAATTTTGTGAACCACTTCATTTGTATAAGTCATCCTACATGAAATTTGTTTGTTTAAAATTTTTTTTGTTAAGAAAGAAAAATAATATGGATCTTCATCTGCTTTCTGTTCTTCCAAATCATCAAAATTAATTGTTCGTCCATCCAACCTTGGGGGTGTTCCAGTTTTTAATCTTCCAATTTTAAAATTATATTTTTTTAATTGCTCGCTTAAACCTGTTGATGGTTTTTCATTAAATCTCCCAGCCGGAGTTTGCTCTTTGCCAACATGAATTATTCCATTCAAAAAAGTTCCTGTTGTTAAAATTAATTTTTTGCAAAAAACTGTTTTCCCAGACTGAGTTTTAAATCCAATTATGCTATTTTCGTCAAAAATAAATCGAATTACGGGGTCAGGAAAAACCCTTAAATTACAATAATTTAGGAGCTTTTTTTGCATAAATTTACGGTATAAAGCTCTGTCAGACTGTGTTCTAGGACCTCGTACAGCTGGTCCTCTACTTTTATTTAACAATCTAAATTGAATTCCAGACTTGTCTGCCACATCACCCATAACACCATCAAGGGCATCAATCTCTCGGACAAGGTGACCTTTACCAAGTCCTCCTATTGCAGGGTTGCAAGACATCTCTCCAATGGTTTCGATCTTGTGTGTATATAAAGCAGTATTAACACCTAACCTAGCTGATGCTGCGGCTGCTTCACAGCCTGCATGTCCGCCACCAATTACGACTACATCAAATGATAAATCAATACTCATCCTTAGAATTTATAGATGATCTTAATATTTACAAGAAAAGAGATATTTTTTGTTTAATTACTATTAATTTCCAACATTTTAGTAGATTATTATTCAAAATAACCAGCAAAACAGAGTTTTATTTACCTATGCAAAAATCATTGAAAATACTGCCTAAAATCTCTTCTACGTCCACTTTTCCAACTATCATTCCAAGATGACGAGTTGCTAACCTTAAATCTTCTGCAGCTTTATCAAATTCCTCACTTCCATTTTTATTTTTAAAATTTTTTAAATGAGTGAGGCATTGTTTAAGATGTTGTCTGTGTCTTTCTCTTGTAATTAAAATATCTCCATGACTTAAAAATTTATTTTCTAATTTGCTTTTTATTTTTAAAATTAATTTATCTAGATTAGAATTATTTTTTATTGAGATTAAAATATGATCATACTTTTTTAATTTATCATTTAATTTACCATTTAATAAATCAGATTTATTTACTACCAAAATAGCATTTTCATCCACTAGATCCTTCAAAACACCAGTAAAATCAACATTTTTAGCATCTATAATAACAAGCTTTAAATCAGCATATTCAGCTCGATTAAGAGCTAATTTAATTCCTTTTTTTTCTATTTCATTTTTAGAGTCTCTTATTCCTGCTGTATCTGAAACTACTACTGGATATCCATCTAAATTTAAGTGGGTCTCGATTACATCTCTTGTTGTGCCTGCTATTTCAGAAACAATCGCCACATCTCTTTTTGAAAGATAATTTAAGAGACTTGATTTACCTGCATTGATTGGACCAACAATTGCAATTTTAAATCCTTCTCTAATTCTTTCTCCAACTTTTTGATCATCTAAAATTTTTTTAATTTCTGATGAAATCTGATCTGAAGTTTTTTGTATCTCGCTTAAAATATCTTTTGGCAAATCTTCATCTGGAAAGTCTATTTTTGCTTCAATATGAGATAAAATTTTTAAAAGTTTTTCTCTCCAGGAATTAAATTGATCTGAAGATTTTCCACCCATAATTTTGATTGCTTGTTTTCTTTGAATTTCTGTTTCGGATGAAACTAAATCTGCAATACTTTCTGCTTTTAATAAATTTATCTTTCCGTTTTGAAATGCAATTTTTGTAAACTCTCCAGGCTCAGCTAATCTACAATTTTTAATTTTTGAAATTGATGAATGCAAAGCACTGACTACGGCTCTACTACCATGCACATGGAATTCCGCTAAATCCTCGCCTGTGTAGCTGTTTGGCCCTGGAAACCATATAATTACCCCTTCATCTATGAGCTCATTTGTGTCGATTTTATTGAACTTTTTGAGGGTTGCCACTCTTGGAGATGGCAAATTCTCACCAATGATTTGTTTTATCACCTCGGATGTATCTTTGCCCGACACACGTATTACAGCAATGCCCGAGATTCCAGGCCCAGATGAAAGCGCATAGATAGTCATATTAATTTAGTATAGCTTGAATCATTTATATTGGAATTAATTAATTTTGATGAATTGTTTGCCATTTAAAACTAAATTTAGTTGGATTAGTGCTTTTGAAATAAAAGATAAAATATTCAAGGTTAAATTTGGAAAGCACAAAAATAAATCTATTACTTAAAATTTAAAAAAATTTAAAACTCATGAAAATAATAGTTTTACAACACATAAAAGTTGAAGATCCTGGATACATTAAAGACTTAATGCTTGCTGACGGTTGGAAATTAACAACTATAGAATTAGACGAAGGTGATAAAATTCCAAATAATTTGGATAATTTTGATGCCATGTTTTGTATGGGTGGTCCTATGGACGCCTGGATGGAAGCAAAATATCCTTGGCTCATCGAGGAAAAAAAAAGAATAAAAGAATTTGTTATTGATAATAAAAAACCTTTTCTTGGCTTTTGTTTAGGATGCCAGCTTTTAGGTGAGGTGGTTGGAGGTAAAGTAGTAAAATCAGATCCTTCCGAAATTGGCATTATGAATGTTGATTTTTTAAAGGATAAAAAGGAAGATACTCTTTTTTCTACGTTTCCTGATAAAATTAAAGCTCTACAATGGCATTCATATGAAGTAAAAAATCTTGAAAATAACAAAGATATTACCTTACTGGCATCATCTCCGACAACTATATGTCAAATTTTTAAATACCAAAATCATGCTTATGGAATTCAATTTCATATCGAGGTTAAAAACAATACAGTTACAGATTGGGGATGCGTACCTGAATATAAATCTGCCTTGGAAGCCCAGTTTGGTGATGGGGCCTTAGAAAAGTTTGATCAAGAAGCTAAAGCAAACATGAAACAAATGAACAATTTTTCGACTATTTTATATTCTAAATTTAAAAGTGGAATTTTAGGATATTAGTTTAATAGCAGACTCTTAAAAACTATTTTCTTTTTTTTTCCAAATTATTCCTGGCATTAATTCAACTAATTTTTTCAAAAAGTCTGACTGTAAATCTTTTTTTTTTAATTTATCCGAAAATTCTTGATTTCCAATAATTGAAAAAAGTTCGCTTAGAAGATTAAATGATTTTTCGGTTTGATGAATTTGCAAAGATATTATTAATGCATCAATTGCCATATATATATTTTGATCAAATTTCAATAATTTGGCTCTTAGATAAAGATAATCTGGATCATGTTGATACGTTTGAGAAATGGCAATTAATTCTTTTCTTGCTAAATTTTTATCAGCAGCATTTAAATAATTATTGATTTCTTCAAATTTTTTTTTATCCATTATCAATTACTAATTTGAAATTTTCTTGATATTTTTTTTTGATATCAAGCCACCAATTATTACAAATATTTGATTGTTCAATTAACTTTTTTTTATCATCATTCATAGTAAGAATTATTTCTCTTGCTTCCTTCCAAAATTTTATTTTAAATAATGGATTGTTGGGAAAAAGCCTATCATAATAATCATAAAGATTTTCGACAATTGGGATACTTCCCCACTCTAGAGCTTCGTATAACCTATAGGTTTCGGGATGAAAATATCCGTTAGGACACAGAAAAAATTTAGAATCATTTATTACATCTGAATACTCGTTAATTTTTAATGAATCTTTGGAATTAAATTTGGAGGTAAATTTTATGTAATTTGGTTCGATTTTTTTATTTTGAAAAATCAAATCATAACGACTTGATGCATGAAGAGTGCCAATAAAGGACCATAAATATTTTTTTTCTAAAATTTTTTTCTTGTTAACATCAAGTCCACTCTTATAACCAATTGGTATACAAGTTACTTTATTATTATTGAAAAAATAGCCTAAACAAAAAGTTCTCCATACATGGGAACAACATTCGTATATAAGGTCTGCTTTTTCCCTTCCTCCTTCGTCGCCCAAATGAATCAAAAAAATTTTTGAACATTTGTTTGATAAATCGTAATAAAAACTAGTTTTTCTATTTAATTCAGAATCAACAATTATTATTTCATCAGATTTTTTTATTTGATTTAAATCTTCTAAAATTTCATATTTTATTTTTTCAAGCAAATAAAATATCCAATTATTGGAAGCATTATAGTGATACTCTCCCCAAAATGACTGGGAATTTTTATGCGTATTCCAAATAAGTTTTTTCATTAATTATAAAAATTATAATATCTTAACAAGGCTTATTATATATTTATTTGGTAATATCTTGCTTTTGTTTTTTAAGCAGGTTTGTTCATCGAGTCAAAAAACTCGGCATTATTTTTTGTATTTTTTAATTTAGAAATTAAAAACTCTATAGCATCCATTGTTCCCATTGAACTAATTATCCTTCTTAAAACATTCATCTTTTGAAGATCATCTTTTTCAAAAATAAGCTCTTCTCTTCTTGTGCCAGATTTTGTGATATCGACTGCCGGATAAATTCTTTTGTCATGAACTTTTCTATCCATAATTATTTCACTATTACCCGTTCCTTTAAATTCTTCAAAAATTACCTCATCCATTCTACTGCCGGTATCTATTAAAGCTGTAGAGATTATGGTAAGTGATCCTCCTTCTTCCACATTTCTTGCAGCACCAAAAAATCTTTTTGGTCTTTGAAGTGCATTCGCATCTACGCCTCCCGTCAAAACTTTACCAGAACTAGGGATAACGGCGTTATATGCTCTACCAAGTCTTGTAATGGAGTCCAGAAGAATTATTACATCTTTTTTATGTTCCACCAATCTCTTAGCTTTTTCAATAACCATTTCAGCAACAGCAACATGTCTAGATGCTGGTTCATCAAATGTAGAACTGATTACTTCTCCTTTCACAGTTCTTTGCATATCTGTAACTTCTTCAGGACGTTCATCAATTAGTAAAACCATAAGATAACATTCTGGGTAATTGGCAGATATTGAACGAGCAATATTTTGAAGCATTATTGTTTTTCCCGCTTTTGGTGGAGAAATTATTAAAGACCTCTGTCCTTTGCCGATAGGGGCAATTAGATCAATGATTCTTTGGGTCAAATCTAGATTTTTTTCAGTTTTTGTTTTTTCAATTTCCATCTTTAATTGTTTATCTGGATAAAGTGGCGTTAAATTATCAAATGCAATTTTATTTTTTCCTTTTTCGGGACTTTCAAAATTTATTTGCTCAACCTTTAGCAATGCGAAGTATCTTTCTCCATTTTTGGGAGATCTTACCTGGCCTTCTATGGAATCGCCGGTTCTTAGGCCAAATCTTCTTATTTGGCTTGGACTAACATATATATCATCTGGGCCAGGCAAATAGTTTGATTCGATTGCCCGTAAAAAGCCAAAACCATCTTGTAAAACCTCCAGAACACCGCCTGCAGTAATTTCTTCTTTATTGTCAGCAAGTTTTTTTAATATCGCAAATAAAATTTCTTGTTTTCTTAATGTGCTGGGATTTTCTATTTCGAGTTTTTCAGCTTTAACAATAAGCTCTTCGGAGCTAGTGTTTTTAAGTTCTTGGATATTCATAATTTTATTGATTGCCTTTAAGAAGTGATGGTAGCAATATAATTATTATTTGATACCATTTCAAGTCTACAACGGTTTATAAATTATAACAAAAATGATCAAAATTAGCAAAATAGTAGGAATTTCATTGATAATCCGAAAAAATTTCGCACTTTTTGTATTTTTATCCAAGGCAAATTTTCTTAAATGGTACCCTAAAAATAGGTGATAAACGGATAAAATAACTACTAAAAATAATTTTGCTTGAATCCATAAACTTGAACCAATTAAAGTTTCATTAATTAAAATTAAAAAAAAACCAAAAAGCCAAGATAAAATCATTGCAGGTGTCATAATAAAAAACATCAGTCGTTTTTCCATAATCTTGAAGATTTCCGAAATATTTTTTTCAGTATTATTTTCTACATGATAAACAAAAATTCTAGGCAGATATAACAAACCAACCATCCAAGATACAACGGCTATTAAATGTAAGCTTTTAAATAATAAGTAATAATTCATGGGCTTTATAATTTATCAGAACATGGACATTTTTTAAAATCATAAGGACATTTACTTAAAGGATGATAGATATCCGATCTTTTTTCTAGTAGACTGGATTGAAAAACAAGGTTTGCAAGAGAACTGATAAATTCATGTCTAGTTCCAAGCGCTGGTATTCTTATAAAATTTTCACATCCGTTTTGCTCAGCTAGTTTTTTATATTCCATATCAAGCTCTACCAATGTTTCTGAATGTTCAGAAACAAAAGAGATTGGCACCACCACAATGGTTTTGTTTAATTTGGCGGATTTCACAATTTCATCATCTGTAAATGGACCAATCCATTTTAGAATCCCGACTCTGCTTTGATAACTTAAAATCCAATCTAAATTTGATATATTTAGTTGTTCAGTTATTTTATTAACCGATTGTTCAACCTGCCATTGATAAGGATCGCCCCTTTTTATATTTCTTTCGGGTAAGCCATGTGCGGAAAAAATAAGTCTAAAATTATTTAAGTTTTTTAATTCATTATTAATTAAAGACACGTGGGCATTTAAAAATTCAGTTTCTGTTGGATAACAACATATTGTTTTTGCTGGTTTTTGATAATTGTTCTTTGAACAGACGTCATGCCATTCTTTTATCGAAGATCCCGAGGTAGATGTAGAATATTGAGGATAAAGTGGCAATAAAATCATTTCGTCGGGATTAAATTCCTTAACGATATTTAAAACCGATTCTGCCCGTGGGCCCCAATATCTCATTACAACAAAACATTTATAAATATCTTGTTTATTATTATCGTTTAATTTTTTTTCTAGTGATGCCGATTGTTTATTAGTTAGTTTTAAAATAGGAGAGTTTCCTCCGATTTTTTTATAAATCTTTTTAGCAATTGGAGTTCTTTTTTTGGAGATTAGTTGAGCGAAAAGATATCTTAAAAACCCCGGAACGCTTAAAATTGCCGGATCGTTAAATAGATTAAATAGAAATGGTTCAATATTTTCTAACTTATCCGGGCCACCCAAATTAAATAATATTACAGCTTTTTTCATTAAATATTTTTTTTTCTAATGGTTTGAACTATAAATTCTATCATCGAAGGATTGGTTTCGGGCAAAACACCACGTCCTAAATTGAATATATAAGGATATCCTGAAAAAACATTTAAATAATAATCAACTTTTTTTTTTATATTTTTTTTATCGGTTAATAAAATTTTAGGATTTAGCCCTCCTTGGATGGGCAAATTATCAAGTTTGTTTTTTATCCATTCAGGATTAATTTCATAATCAATATTAATTGCGTTTGGTTTAATAATCGAACAAAAATCCACATAATCTTCTTTTGTTATATCTTTAGGAAAACAAATAATAGGTACCCCTTTTTTCTTAATATGATTAACAATTTTAAGTGTTGGGATATAGCAATAATTTACTAACTCATCTTTTGATAATAGGCCGGCCCATGAGTCAAAAAGTTGGATAACATTTGCTCCTGCTTCTATTTGTTTGTCGATATGTAAACATATAAAGTCTTCTAATTTTAAAATTAAATGATTTAGTAAATATTTGTCTTTAAAAATTATACTTTTATCAAAGTTTTTTTTTGGTGATTGTTTATAAATCATATAAAGAAGAAGCGTCCAGGGAGCACCCGCAAAACCTATTAGACTTTTATTTTTATAATCCATGCTATTTTTTAAGAGTCTTATGCTTTTATAAACTGGATAAACGCGATTTAAGAATTCTGTTTTTTTAGTTTTAATAATTAGATCTAAATTTAAGTCTCCAAGAATAGGTCCAAGATTTTTTTTAAATAAAACCCTTTGTCCCAACCCATAAGGAATAATCAAAATATCAGAAAATAGTATTATGGCGTCCAAATCAAATCTTTTAATTGGCTGTAGACTTATTTTGTTTACTAATTTTTCATTTAAACAAAGATTGATGAAATTTGGATTATTTTTTCTAATTTCTCTAAATTCCTTTAAATATCTGCCAGCTTGGCGCATAAACCAAATTGGAATATTTGTATACTTTTTGTTTTCTAAACAGTTATTTAATCTCCTCATAGATAATATATATATATATAGATATAATTAGTATTATAGAGTGTTAA
>Ga0208274_1001377_pt1 | contig 11224 bp, 11 predicted proteins | sample ETNtaG_22_FD_185755 | JGI IMG/M metagenome (GOLD analysis project Ga0208274, IMG submission 185755) | Marine microbial and viral communities from oxygen minimum zone, Eastern Pacific Ocean - ETNP201306SV43 (SPAdes) (version 2) | ecosystem: Environmental > Aquatic > Marine > Oceanic ... | reverse complement strand
TTATGAATAATATAATTAAGACTGAATATATTACAAACCTTTTCAACATTCTAAATTATACGACAGTGGCGCTGAGAATATATTAAGCTGCAATTCCTTCTTTTGGAGTTTACTTTGCTATGACATCCTCTGTGGTTGTAAAAACAGCACCGGCGTCTTTCATTTCCTTAAGGGCTTCTTCTTTTCCTTCTTTTGTAATTGCTTTTGTTGCATCCGTAACCAGGGAAACATTGTAACCATATTTTAAAAGCCCGAGAACCGCTTCCTTTACACAATAATCTGCTGCAACTCCAAATACTACGTAATTATGTGCATCCAGTTTTTTCACGATTTCGTCTGTGTTGATACTTTCGAAGATATCAAATGTCTGGCTTTCAACGATTATCTGTTCGTGATCCAACATGGATTCAGTAATATCCTGTTCTATATTTTCAATGATGATATTATCTTTACATGTGCTGGCTTCTATTTTCTGATTCCCGGGGGTGTCTTTTATGCAATGGGAGGGGAAGAGTTTAAACTCCGGATCATCAATCTGGTGTGCGTCTGTAGAAGATAGTATTTTAATTTTATGTTCTTTTGCATAGCCAAAGAGTCTTTTTATGTTATCGATTATGTCTTCAGCATCCGGAACATAAAGAGCACCATTGGGATTCATAAAATCAAATTGAGTATCTATGTCAACGAATACAGTCTTATTCTTCATTATAATATTCTTTCTACTGTCAAACGCGAAAGATTGTTTGTGATGCCTTTAGCTTTTTTCTAATTCATCACGAAGGCAGAAAAGGCTGATTATGGTTTTTCCATCACAGATTTCGCCATTCTTAATCATTTCAAATGTCTTGTTAAGAGGTATCTCTATAACCTGAATATCTTCGTTTCCTATGCCAAAGTATTTCTCTTCTTTTGTCTCACCCTCTGATTCAACGTAAGCAAGGTATATGGATATTCTTTCAGAGCACCCTCCGGGACTCGGGTAGAATTGCGTTAGATATTTCAGCTCGTCGATCTTATAGCCGGTCTCTTCCAGTACCTCTTTCTTTGCTACAGTAACTTTATCGTTGTCTTTTATCCCTGCAACACATTCTATCAGCCATCCGGGGCCATCGTCTACATATGCCGGATAGCGAAATTGCCTGACCAGAACAACTGATTTATTAGTTTTATTATAGAGGATAACGGCTACAGTATTTCCTCTGTCGAAATTTAACCTGCCAATCTCCCTGCTCATCGAACCATCAAATTTTTCGTGTTGAAGGACGGCCTTGTCAACCTTAAAAAACCCATCATATTCTCTTTTTAAATCTTTTATTATGACCTTCACTGTTTTTCTACCTTTCTGTTCTATGCGTTGTGCTTCCTTAATGGACTAAGGGGTATAAGTTTATTTAAGTTTTTACAAGTTCCTTTGCTCTTTCTAATGCCTCTTCTTTTGTCGTAATCCTTTGTTCCAATTGATCGTCTTTTATAGCATCCAGGATTTTTGAGAAGATTGGGCCTGGTTTTAGTCCCAAAGCTATTAAATCATTACCAGTGATGAGGGGTTCTGGTTTTATCTCCTCCTCTTGCAATTCCTCAAACATATTCTGGCAAAAGTTGTAATCTTCCAGATCCCCTGTGCTGGCAAGTGAATCTACTTTATAAAGCTCTGCAAGTTCAGAATAACCTTCATGGGCAAAAAGCCTCTTCAGCTTGCTTATCCTCATCTGCTGTGCATGTCTCAGATAGAGATGCATCTTTACCAGCCATGTTATACGTTCCTTCTCTGCATTCGACATCTTTAACCGCTCGCAGATTCTTTCAGACATCTCGGCGCCAATATTATCATGGTTGTTGAACCTTATGCGGTCTGCAACTTCAAAGGTTACGGGCTTGCCTATATCATGGAGGAGTACGGCCATTGCCAGTTCCCAACTATCAGCTGGATTTTGGCTGGCAGCCAATTCTGATAATGTGAGCAGGGTATGCGTAAATACGTCGCCTTCCGGATGGTAGTTTTCAGGTTGCCTTACACCCTTCATTGCCGTTACTTCCGGAAGGATCTCATTCAAGAGGTTTAGATCGTCCATCATTTTGATACCGGTATGCGGGCTTGGGCCTGTCAATATCTTTCGGAGTTCATCTCTGGTTCTTTCCATACTTACGGTTAATATCTTATCATAAAGTCTTTTTATGGCATCTGCAGTCTGGTCTTCAATCTTATAGTCAAACCTGCATGCAAAACGGACTGCCCTTATCATTCGTAACCTGTCTTCATTAAATCTTTCAGAAGGGTCACCAATGGCCCGAACCAGACAGGCTTTTAGATCCTCCCTGCCTCCGACATAATCAAAATGCTTATCATCAACCGGATCGTAAAACATTCCATTTATGGTAAAGTCACGCCTTAATGCATCACCCCTGGCATCACAGAATGTTACTGTATCAGGGTGACGGCCATCAGTGTATGTGCCGTCTGACCTGAAAGTAGCAACCTCGAACTCGAAGCCATTTTCTATAACCAGGACAACCCCATAGTGAATGCCCACAGGAACCGTCCTCTCAAAAATATTTATAATATCATCGGGACGGGCGTCTGTTGCAATGTCATAGTCTTCAGGAACATTGCCCATCAGCATATCCCGAACACAACCACCTGCAAACAGCGCACTGAAGCCCCTTTCTCTGAGACGCTTTACGATACCTATGGCAGTTTCTTTAAGTAAACTTTTGTCAGTTATTTCTGTCATAATTTGTAATTTTACCTGGACTTTCGTGTTTGAGTTTTATTCTTCCAAATGATGAACTAGTTCTTTAAATCTTTTTCCTCTCTTTTCATAGTTTGTAAACATACCATAACTTGCACATGCCGGTGATAATAAAACGACATCGCCGGATTCGGCAATCTCGTACGCCTTTCTCACAGACTCATCAAGAGATGTTGCCACATAAACCTCCGGTTCGGCTTTTTCATCTTTAACGCTTTGAATAAGTTCCTGTATGTTATTGGCAGTCTCTCCAACAAGGATAACGTATTTTGTATTTTTTGTACATTCTCGTGCAAACTGACTGAGGCTTACTTTTTTATTATACCCTCCAGCAATCAATATTGTCGGGCTATCAAAAGCCTTTATTCCGGCAATTGCGGCTTCCGGTGTTGTTGCCTTTGAATCATTGTAATATTGTACTTCATTGATAATGTTTACATACTCCAATCGGTGTTCCAACCCGGTAAATCCTGCAATCGCATTTTTAATAGACTTGACGTCTGCATGCATTGCGATTGCCGCATATGATGCGGCCATTATGTTTTGCCTATTATGAATGCCCTTTATGTTAGTTTGTGCTGGGCAGGGGATAACGTTTCTTTTAGAATTATGATTAATAATAATTTCATTATCTTTCAGGAAAGCGCCATGTTCCAGTTCTTTTGTGGCGCTGAACCATAGAATATGGCTTTTGCATTCACCTTCCCATTCTCTCAATGTCGGATCGTCATAATTCAGTATTGTGTAATCATCCTCTGTTTGATAATGAATAATTGTTTTTTTCGAGTTTATATAATTTTCTATGGTTTTGTGTCTGTCAAGGTGATTTGGAGCTATATTTGTTACTATACTTATGTGCGGACTCATCTCTATCCTGGAGAGGAGTTCAAGCTGAAAACTTGATATCTCAAGGACAATTACATCATCTGGCCTTATTTCATCAAGATGTTCCAGTAATGAAACGCCTATGTTTCCGCCAACCCATGTTTTAATCCCTGCTTCCTTCAGCATCTCTCCTAATAAAGATGTGGTTGTCGATTTACCATTGCTGCCGGTAATCCCTATTACTGGTGAAGGGACAAGCCTGAAGAAAATGTTCAGTTCTGAATCGATCTGCACATTATTATCACACGCAATCTGTAAAAAACTGGAATCATTGGGCACAGCGGGGTTGACAATCAGCATATCCGCATCCGCAAAATCTTCTTCTGAGTGTTCTCCAAGCCGAAACTTAACAGGCAGGCCGTTTAAGAGCTTAAGAGATGCTGATAATTCCTCAGCACTTTTCAGGTCTGTAACCATTACGTCTGCACCCTGAGAAACAAGGAATTTGGCTGCACCAACACCTCCGCCAAATAATCCCAATCCCATCACGGTTACTTTCTTGTCTTTATAAAATTCCTTTGGAATAGGTTTTTGATTCATAGGATTCTTAAAATACACCTGCCTTCATATAATGTCAAGTTGTAACCCATGCATTTGGCAGGTATATGATGGAAATAAATATTGATTTTATCTATAGTTGGCATTAGTATGATTTTGATTGGCGGTTCAGGCTAATAAGCAAGCTAGTTAATAAGATAATACAGATTTTATATAAATGTTTATTCTCAAGAAGATTATTTCAGGTTTCCTATATCCCCTTCCTTTAAGCCTTTGGATTTCTTTTTTAGGCTTATACCTGCTATGGTTCACGACTAAACAGAAAACGGGAAAGATACTGGTATCGGTTGGTGTGATTATATTAACATTGTTCAGCTGCAGCATTATTGCAAATAAACTTCTCCGGCCACTTGAAAGGAAATACGAGTCGATTGAAATGAAAGGTTCCTCATCGGTATCAAAAATAGAAGATGAGTCCGCAATAAAATATGTTGTCGTTCTCGGAGGGGGACACTCCTCAGATCCTGAATTACCACTGATAAGCCAGATAGGTAGAAGTTCGCTGGAGCGGCTGATAGAAGGAATTCGAATTTATAGAAAATGCCCTGAAGCAAAACTTCTTTTATCAGGAGGCAGCATTTTTGATCCGGTTCCTGAGGCGGACACAATGGCACGTGTTGCAATGGAAATTGGGATACCTGAAAACGATATAATACTTGAAACCAAATCAAAAGATACAAAAGACCAGGCTAAATTTATCAAGTCTGTAATTGGAAGAGAACCATTTGTATTAGTAACTGCCGCTTTCCATATGCCCAGGTCGATGGCTCTGTTTAAAAAACTTGGCATGAACCCCATTCCATCCCCAATCGGCCATCGCGTTAGTGAAAGACAAGGATTAAGTCCTCATTCTTTTTTTCCAAGTACAGGTAATCTTCGCAAAGTAGGACTGGCTATACACGAATATTTAGGCCTGACCTGGTCAAAACTTAGAGGTCAGCAGTAGGACTGGTTCTTGCGAAAGGAGTAAGAATGACACTATCCAAAAAAGAATGCGTACCCTGTAAGGGAGGAGTGCCGCCCTTAAGTGGCGAGGAATTAGAACAACTTAAAGAACAGGTGGATGGATGGGATGTGATTGAGGAGCATCACATTTCCAAGACGTACAAGTTTTCAAATTTTGTAAAGGCGCTTGCATTTGTAAACAAGGTGGGAGATATTGCAGAAGAGCAGGGGCACCATCCTGATATCTTTCTGACCTGGGGGAAAGTTAGTATTACAATGTGTACCCACAAGATTAACGGTCTGACAGAAAGCGACTTCATCCTTGCCGCTAAGATTGATGAAATTCCCGCTAGCTAGAAATCATTAAGGAGGATTTTATGACAAAGCACAAGGTGACAATTTTCAAACCATACCCGTTTCAGGTGGGTCAAAAGATAAGAATTGAGGGTTCGACACGTGGTGGCGATTGGGAGATTGCTGACGTTACCGAGCGCAAGGTCACTCTGCGCTGTCCATTATCCAATAAGGAATATACATGGGATCTGTTCTGCTATTTTACGGAAGAGAAGGATGATGCTCCATGGCCCATGGAGTAAATTAATCTAAATATTACTCGGACGACTTCCTCATCTCTTTGAAAGTATTTATTAATCCGTTTGTAGAAGAGTCGTGGGAATCAACCTGTTTATCATCTTCCAGCTCCGGCAATATCCTCTTTGCCAGTTGTTTGCCAAGCTCTACTCCCCACTGGTCAAAACTGAAGATATTCCAGATCACTCCCTGGACAAAGATTTTGTGCTCATACATAACTATTAAACTACCTAAAGCTCTTGGGGTAAGTTTGCTGAACAGGATTGAATTTGTTGGCCTGTTGCCCTCAAAGACTTTGTGAGGGTATAGTTTCCGGATTTCTTCATCACTCCTTCCATCCCTTTTCAACTCTTCTATAGCCTCTTCTTTTGTCTTTCCATTCAGGAGTGCCTCCGTCTGTGCGAAAAAGTTTGACAGTAAAATGTTATGGTGTTCGCCAATCCGGTTATGGCTTATTGCGGGCGCAAGGAAGTCTGCCGGTATTATTTTTGTCCCCTGATGGATTAACTGATAAAAGGCGTGCTGGCCATTTGTTCCGGGTTCTCCCCATATAATTGGACCGGTCTGATAGTCAACTCTGCTTCCACTCCTGTCCACGGACTTTCCATTACTCTCCATATTCCCCTGCTGAAAGTATGCCGGAAACCTGTGCATATACTGGTCATAGGGCAGGATTACTTCTGTCTGTACGCCAAAGAAATTGTTGTACCAGATCCCTATTAAGGCCAGGATAACAGGAATGTTTCTTTCGAATGGAGTTTCTCTAAAATGGCTGTCCATTTCAAAGGCGCCTTGCAGCAATTCAGCATAATTCTCATATCCGATATAACACGCTATAGATAAACCGATTGCAGACCAGAGTGAATAGCGGCCGCCAACCCAGTCCCAGAATACAAACATGTTATCTTTGTCAATACCGAACTCTTCCACCTTTTCTATATTTGTTGATAACGCCACAAAATGCTTTGCAACGTATGCATGATCTTTTGCACATTTCAGGAACCACTCTCTTGCTGCAAACGCGTTTGTCATCGTTTCCTGAGTTGTAAAGGTTTTTGAAGCAATCAGAAACAGAGTGGTTTCGGGATTCAGCTGTTTCAGGGTTTCTGTGATATGGGTCCCATCAACATTTGAAACAAAATGAACTTCCAGACCCTCCTTTGCATAAGGCCGCAGGCATTCCGTTACCATTACCGGCCCCAGGTCAGAACCACCGATTCCGATATTTACGATATCTGTAATCTTCTTATCGGTAAACCCCTTCCACTCTCCCGTAATTATTTTATCTGAAAAATCTTTCATTTTACTTAAAACAGCATTTACTTCCGGCATTACATTTTTATCATTAACGCAAACAGGGATGTTTATTCTATTCCTTAAAGCTGTATGCAAAACGGCTCTATCCTCAGTCTCATTTATGCTTTCTCCGGTGAACATCTTATTAAGCGCATCTCTTAAACCAACATCATCAGTTAATTTAAGTAATAGCTTCAGTGTATCCTCTGTTATTATGTTCTTTGAATAATCGACAAGAATCCCATTAAATCTAATGGAATATTTATTAAATCTGTCAGGATCGTCAGCAAATAAATCTTTCATATGAACACCCTTCATCTCTTTGAAATGATCGACGAGATTCTTCCAGCTTTGAGTTTTCGTGGGATTAATTTTATTCAACATATCGATTCCTTTTTATAACCTTATTGTAAATTCAGTTCACCGGTAAAAACAATTTTCTGGTCAATCTTCTCTTTTAGTTCTTTGGTATCCAGGGCGTAAAGAGGGCTAATCTCAATAGTGCCCTTGACGTTTCCAGCTTCGTCTTTTGGGATTTCAACCCCTACCTCTTGCAACCATCTGCCAAACATTTTTATCATGCTATGTTTCGCAGTATCAGGAGAGTCTTCACCTTTTGCATTTTTAACCGGAGAGAACTCATCTTCACGTATTACCTCCATAATTATGGACTTTCCCGCATGTTTGAGTGCATCGAAGATGAACATCTCAAATTTGGCAGCGTTGTTTTCGGATGGTTTTATTTTACAACCATTTTCATCGACACAAGAAACTTTTTTAATTGCCTTGTGATAAGGTAGAGTAAAATGGCTTTCATTGATTTTCTCAACAAAATCTACATCGAGTAAATATATGGCAGGATTTCCCATACCAAACTTGAGTGTTCCATCAGGACTAAGCGCATGCCTTTCCTCATCACTCAGTTCACTGTATTCTATTGTGTCCAGGTGTCCGTCTTTTATGCCAACAATACCTACCTTCTCTTCAGGGTCTGTTTTTTGTACCACCTTTGGAGACATCTTAGCTCCCGCACTAATATGATAACCTAAATAAGCAGGGTCAGCAATCTTTATCAATATGTTGTCAACCTGATGGTAAAAGATGTGTTTAATTCCGCGTTCATTCATGTTGGATAAAATACCTCTTTCTTTCAGGGCGAGCAAAGTTCCTCCATGGCCATTTGGGCTGGTTATGATACTGCTTTTTGAGTCCATTAACAGTTTGCCTTGAAGATCTATCACGGGAAGAACGCCCTGTGTGAAGAAAGAAACATTATCAATATTTAAACCAAAGAAACGATTTTCTTCGAAAAAGTTATGTGTCATCTCGTCATTGTTCAAACTCGTCATAATATACCACGGAATAACAGTATCAAACTTTTTCATCATAGCCTGAATTTTTTCGGCATGTAATTGAAAAATGCTCTTCCCCATAATAGGGCTGATAGGGAGCGTACCTTTTGACCTGTTCGCTCCTAATCGAGTACCCAGTCCTCCGGCAACCGTAACAACAGCGACCGTACCAGCCGCTATGGCACTTTCCCCAATCTTCCTTGCCTCATCTGAACGTGCCATTTGTGAATCATTTTGTGGGATGGGGATGATGTCTGGCGGTTCCAGGGTTGTTGCTTCCGGACTGGTAAGCTTGTCTCCTTCGATGTGCTTTTCTACCAGGTCTTGAAGAAGCGTAAAGTCTATGAGTCTTAACTGGTTTAAAAGGTTTTCCTGTTCTTCTATAGTAAGATCATTCCACCACCTGAATACATGTTCCTGTTTATGAGAGAATACCTTCTCCACAATTAGTTTGTCAGAGTCATTTTCTGTCTTAATTTCAGAATGTTTGAGTTTGTCTGCGATCATAATCAAAAATTCTACAATACCCCCTGAAGTTGTTCAAGGTAAAAGATTACGACTGCAATTAAGGAATTGAGGGATTAAGGAATTCAGGAATTGTGGAATTTGCTTGACCATAGATTTTAAATAACTAAAATTTCCTTATACCTTTTAAATATGTTAAACCACATCATTTCATACACTTATTAACGTGATGCCAGAACTGCCGGGACCATTGAAGATTTTTGAATTTTCAAGAAAGGAATCTCTTGCCGCATTCTTCCTCATAACGACGATCTTAATTGGAACAGGGATTAAGTATTCGATAGATCAGCATTGGTGGCTTCCGGAAACTGAAGTGGTAGATAGTGACCCTGAATCGATAAAATTAAAGATTGACTTGAACAGGGCGGAATGGTACGAATTTATAATCCTGCCTGGGATAGGTGAGAAGAAGGCCAGGGCAATTATTGAATATCGAAAAGATGCCGGTAAATTTAAGACTATAGAACAGTTGCGTGAGGTTAGTGGTATAGGGGTAGAAACCGTAAAGAAAATAAAGAATCTCGTTTTTATTAATGATTTTGCTCAGGTGGAATAAAGGGGATTAATTTATGGAAAAACAGAAAATATTTGAAAATGTATGGATAAGGACATTGTCCATTTTCTGTGCACTTGCTCTATTCTTCGCATTTTGTTATTTTCTGAAGGGAATCCTGATATCGCTTTTTCTTGCCTTTACTATTGCGTATATATTCGATCCCGTAGTGGATTTTATATCAGATAGAAAACTTTTATTTTCAAAAAAGTGTGTACCGCGCGGTCTGGCGATAGCCATACTTTTAACCATGGTATTCCTGATTGCGGGAGGGTTATTAACATATACGGTACCTAAAACTGTTAATGGTATCCAGCGAGTAGGGACTAAGCTGAAGAGTCAGTATCCAAAGTATCAGGAACAGGTTGTAGGTGTAGTTGATAAATTCAAGGGGACGGAGCTTGGAGCGTTCCTGAAATCGCAACTGGAAAATAAAGCGGGCAGAGAAGGGAATACAGACAATCTGCAACAGGAAAACAAAGAAGGAAAAACCTCTGTTGCCGTGAGTGCGGCAGATGAAAGATTCAAGGTTCCGCAACCTATACGTAACCTGCGGAAACATGTACCACAGGTAATGAATGTGGTACTGGGGGCTGTAAAGGACATATTTTACAGTACATTTGGTTTCCTTGGAGTAATCGTAAATATTATTATTTTCGGGGTTGTTACTGTCTATTTTTTGAAGGATTTTGATGTAATTATTTCTAAGGGCAAGGAGTTATTGCCGTCTGCAAAGAAAGATAATATATCAGGCATTTTCTCCAGGATAGACGAAAATCTCAAGGCATTCTTCAGGGGCCAGATTACGGTTTGTGCCATTCTGTCTATTATTTATGGTATAGGGCTTACGGCCATAGGGATTCCAATGTCCTTTCTGCTGGCTCTCGTAGGCGGGTTTGGGAATATGATACCTTATGTTGGTATAGGGCTTGGACTGGTGCCCGCATTAATCCTGGCCTTTATTCAATTCCAGGATGTCTCACATATGCTTTTGGTCGGACTGGTTTTTGGTATCGGACAGTTCCTGGAAGGAACACTGATTACGCCGAAGGTTGTGGGAACAAAACTCGGGTTGAACCCGGTTGCTATCATACTGGCAATCCTGATTTGTGGCCAGCTATTAGGGTTTCTGGGGCTTTTACTTGCAGTACCTATTGCATCAGTAGCTAAGGTATTAATTGACGAGGGAATTATTAAATATAAAGAGTCGAAGCTTTTTAAAGGAAGCTGAAAGCAGGCGGGCGTGTCCTATTAATTTAAGATGTCTATCTTCAAATTATCAGCAGAATATGAACCCCAGGGTGACCAGCCCGAGGCAATAAAGAAGTTAACAAAGGCCTTTCAATCAGGTGAAAAATTTCAGACTCTCATGGGAGTGACAGGTTCGGGAAAGACCTTCACCATGGCAAACGTCATAAAGGACCTGGGCAAGCCTACACTCGTGATGTCCCACAACAAAACTCTCGCCGCACAGCTATACAGCGAATTCAAGGAGTTCTTTCCGGAAAATGCAGTAGGTTATTTTGTTAGTTATTATGATTACTATCAGCCGGAGGCCTATATTCCACAGAGGGATATCTATATTGAAAAAGAGGCGACAATAAACCAGGAGATAGACCGCCTTCGCCTGGCGGCAACAAGCGCCCTGATGTCACGTAAGGATGTGATATTAGTGGCAAGTGTTTCATGTATTTACGGTCTGGGTTCGCCGGAGGAGTATCAGGAGATGTATGTGCAGATAAAAAAGGGCAGGAGATAGAGAGGAACAC
>Ga0208274_1001369_pt1 | contig 11281 bp, 8 predicted proteins | sample ETNtaG_22_FD_185755 | JGI IMG/M metagenome (GOLD analysis project Ga0208274, IMG submission 185755) | Marine microbial and viral communities from oxygen minimum zone, Eastern Pacific Ocean - ETNP201306SV43 (SPAdes) (version 2) | ecosystem: Environmental > Aquatic > Marine > Oceanic ... | reverse complement strand
AGGTGTGTCGTCGTTCCTATACCTAAGCAGCCGGGACTTGATTTGCATTAAAAAGAACCGGCTAGATCCTTGTGCTGAAAGATTTTCTGAAAAGTCTTTAAGCTCTATGATGGATCAAGTTTTTTTACAAGGAACAGGTGGGATGAAGGTGCTTCGTGAGGAGTGTTTTGTAGGCTTTATTCGGATGCACATTAGCCGACTGGGAATTTCACTTCAGTTCCCGAATCATGGTCGGCTTTTTCATCATCCTAGAGGAATATTTTTAGCGGGCACGAATACCCAGACTTTGGGTAATGTCGGTGAACCGATCCTGGTCTTTGTTTTTAAGATACCTCAAAAAATTCCTTCGCTGCCCTACAAGTTTCAACAGACCACGCCGGGAATTGAAATCCTTAGGTTGTTCCCTGAAATGATCTGTGAGGTAGATGATCCGTTCCGTCAGCAAGGCGATTTGAACTTCTGGCGAACCCGTATCATTTTCCTTGCGTCCAAACTGCTTGACGATTTCGGTTTTACGTTCTTTCGTTATCATAAAAGTTGTTCACTCCTGAACTAACACACGTGATGGTTGAAAATGACAATTCACATTCTCCCATACAAAATGACCAACCGCAATCAGTTTGTTTTCAGAACTAACAGCCTTGGCGTTTAGCGAGGTTTTTGAGGAGCCATTCTCCAGGGAACGAGTCAGAGATCGGCTGAGGTTCCGATCAAGGGGGATTCTTCGTCCCTGAAGGATTTCCTGGATTCTTGGACTATCAACGTCGAAGGTTATCCAGTCTTCCAGTAGGTCAATCGGATCAAGCCAGGGTAGGGATTCAGGTTCTAGTTCCTCTAGGGTTTCAGGACGGTATGCGTCTTCGAGGCAGAAATGTTTTCCACATTGTAAGCGTTCTAAACCATTGAGATGGGCCCCAACTTCCAGTTTGGCGCCAAGCTCCTCTGCCAAAGATCTGATGTAGGTGCCTTTGCTGCAGTGAACTCGAATTTGTAGGAAAGGAAGCTTAACGGATTCAAGTTCCAGTTCCATAAATTCAACCTCCCGTTTTGGCATTTCAATTTCTCGACCCTCGCGCGCAAGCTGATAGGCCCTTTTGCCTTCGAACTTGACTGCAGAATAGATCGGAACCCTTTGCAGATGCCGACCTTGGAAAAAAGACAAAGCGGTTTCAAGGTCTTTGACAGGAAATTCAGGGCATTCTTTTTCTTCCAGAATCCTGCCTTCGGAGTCGAAGGTGTCAGTACGGATACCAAGGTGGATATGAGCCCGGTAAACTTTGTCGGTTTCATTGAAGAAAGGTATGAGCCGGGTTCCTTTTCCCAAAAAAACAGGAAGTACTCCACTGGCCAAGGGGTCCAACGTTCCCAGATGACCTGCTTTTTTTTCATTCAGCAAACGTTTTAAAAAACGGATTACGTCGAATGAACTCCAACCTTTCGGCTTGTCGATGTTGAGAATGCGCACCATTGGCGCTCAATCTTCTATTTGATGCTGTCTGATCAGTTTTTCAATTTCGTCACTGTGATCAAACCCGGAATCATAGACAAAATGAAGTTTGGGGGTATTTCGGGTGCTCAGAGATTTTCCAAGTTTCTTGCTGAAAAAACCGGATGCACGGTTGAGGGAATCGACCAGTTCGTGCTGTTGTTTCTCATTAATTCCAGTGGATTCTCCATCATTCCAAATCCCTGCATGGCAGACCATTACTTTGGCGAACGAGAGGTCGGATGAGGTCTCAACCCGAGAGATCGTTATCCCTTCAAAGCGAGGGTCATTCGACTCACGATGAAGAATTTGGGTGAGTTTCCGGTGGACCAGAATTTTCAGGTGTGAATGGCCGGCTCGGCGCATAGATAACTTACTAGAGGGTCGCTTTTTCCTCGATCTGCTGAAATGCCACCACGACATCACCTTCCTGTACTTCAGGGAAGTCCATCACCAGGCCGCATTCGTGATTGTTGGTGACTTCACGGACGTCATCCTTGAAACGTTTCAAGGAAATGATGTTACCCTCGTAGAGGTTGTCACCGTTTCGGAGGACACGAGCTATATCATTACGCAACAGTCTTCCTTCAGTAACCAGCCCACCAAAGACCATCCCGTTTTTTGCAGAATTGAATACCTGTCGGACTTCGAGTCGTCCAATGACTTCTTCACGGATTTCAGGTTCCAGCAATCCTTCCATGGCTGCCTTAACGTCGTCCAGAGCATTGTAGATGATATCATAGTTTCTGACATCCACCCCTTCTTGAGAGCGAAGTTGTTTCGCCTTTGAATCAACCTGCACGTTAAAAGCGATGACAATCGCATCGGAAGCGGAAGCCAGAGTAATGTCTGTGGTCGTGATGTTTCCTACGCCTGTATGGATAACATTCACTGTAATTCTCTCATCCCCGAGTTGATCAAGGGAACCTTGGAGGGCTTCTGCGGAACCCTGGACATCGGCCTTGATCAGCAGGCGCAGTTCAATCTGTTCCTGATCATCGAGCTGGCTGAAGATATTATCCAACTGCATTTTCTGTTGCTTACCGACGTTTTGCTCTTTCTGCTGTTGGGTTCTTTCTTCAGCGATTTGGCGTGCGGTACGCTCATCCTCTATTACGATGAACTGTTCTCCGACTTCGGGTTGATCACTCCAGCCTGAAATTTCGACTGGAATCGATGGGCCTGCCTCTTTTTTGGGTTTCCCATATTCATTGAACATGGAACGCACCCTACCATAAGTACTACCACAGACGAAGTAATCACCAATTTTCAGCAGGCCGCGTTGAACGAGAACTGTGCCCATGGTTCCCTGTCCCCGACGCACCTTGCTTTCAATGGTGACTCCCCTGGACATGCCTTTGGAAGTCGATTTGAGTTCGAGGACTTCCGCCTGAAGCTGAATTATTTCCAGCAGTTCGTCCACTCCGTCTCCCCGGGTGGCAGAAACGTTGACAAAAAGGGTGCTGCCGCCAAGGTTTTCCGGAATTAATTCGTGTTCCAACAGGGACTGTTGAATTTTTCCGATATCGGCTTGGGGGCGGTCGATTTTGTTGATTGCAACAATGATCGGAACATTCGCAGCTTTGGCATGATTGATCGCTTCAATAGTTTGAGGCTGCACATTATCATCTGCTGCCACGACTAAAATAACTATGTCGGTGCAATGTGCACCACGAGCACGCATGTTGGTGAATGCTTCGTGCCCCGGCGTATCAAGAAATGTAATCTTCTGTCCTCCGGCTTCCACGTGATAGGCACCAATATGCTGGGTGATACCTCCTGCTTCTCCTTCAGCAACACGGGTCGAACGGATGCGGTCTAGCAGGGAGGTCTTACCGTGGTCTACATGCCCCATGATGGTCACGATTGGAGAACGGCTTTCTAGTTCCGAATCCTCTGCATCCTTTTCCTTGAGGAGGTCTTCCAGTTCGAAAGTTGCTAGCTCGACTTCCACATCGAAATCGGCGGCCAGCAAGGCGGCCGTTTCTCCGGGAATGATTTGGTTGATGGTGGCCATCGTGCCTTCTTCCATCATTTTCTTGAGGATATTGGTCGCCTTGATGCCGATCAGACCTGCAAGCTCACCGATGGTGACTTGGTTTCCGATTTTGATTTTCTTTTTTCTTGGATTGAAAACATGACGAGCTTCATCTTCTCCTTTAGGCAGTCCGAAGTCTCCTTTACGATCCTTGGCACGGTCAGATTTGCGTTTCCGGGGCCCACGCATTTCTGAGGTGGAATAGTATTCCAGAACGTTTTTCTTACGGGGGCCTTTGTTGAATTCAACCCGTCTTTTGGCAGGTTTCTTTGTCGAATCCTCGTTCCATTGATCGGGTTCGGATCCTTTGGTTCGTTTCTTTTCCTGCTTCTTCTCAGTCTTAGCTTTAGGAGGAGATTGCTGAGGTTTCTCTTTTAAGTTTTTGGAAGGAGATTCGGTTTTGGCTTCAACAGGTGCTGGAACGGTCTTGTCTTCAACAGCAGAGTCAGATGGCTTTCCCTTCCGAAGGGACTCAACGTTTTCAGGCTTTTGTATGGCTTCCTGCTCAGGTATTTCTTCCTGAGCTTGCAGGTCTTGTTTTAGCTCAGCGGTTTTTTCTTCGTTACCTTCAGCAACTATTTCAACAGAATCGATTTTTTCTACAATTTCATCTTTTGAAACTTCATCTTTGGATTCGAGATCTTCTTCGAGTTTTCTTCTTCGTCTTCTTCTAGGACGGCTTTCATCCTCTTCGGGCTGGTCTTGCTGTGTTTTTGCAGAGATCGTGATGACACGTGGTTCTTCTTCAGTGTCCTGAGGCTCATCAAGGTCTCTGCGACTGGAAATCACACGACGTGTTCCATCAGCTCGGCTTCTCAATCCTGCATCGCCGACCGATTGTTTGCCACTTATCAAATTCCGTACACGGCTAACCTGGTCCTCGGAAAGCTCATGGAAGTTACCAGAAACTGGAACCCCGGCAGTACGGAGTTTCTGAATCATCTGCCTGGCCGGCATGTTCAGTTCTTTGGCGAGTTCAAAAACTCTCATCGAAGGCATAAAGTTAGGTCCTCTCGAGTTTTACTAATGATGAATAATGCCGTTGCAGCAGTTTTTTTTGTCACCGTCTAATTGGTAATTCCTGGTGATCATGTTCCTGTATCTCTATTCAACTAGTTCAATTTCAGCTCGTGGCCTCGTCCGTCACCAGTTTTTCTTCATTCTCTATCCCTTCCTCAGTTTGAGCATTCACTTTTTCCTGGATTTCAGCAGAAGTTTTCTGATTTTCCTCACTGTTTTTCGTTTCTGAAGAGGGCGGCTCAGATTCCGCTGATACCGGTTGCGGTTGATCTTCGTCTGTGGAAACTTCCTTTGTCGGAGTTTCTGAATCGATTAAAACCGCTTCGGAGTCAGATTCCTTTTCATCATTTTCTGCAGAGGCTTCGTCTCCAGCATTGTTTTCGTCTTTTTCCATGGATGCCTCAACTTCAGAACTTTCTGATTCTGAATCGGTGTTTGACTCATCCGTTTTTTCTTCGGTAGATTCTTTTTTCTGGAGTTCTTCTGCTTCAACACGCTTGCGGTTTTTCTCAAGTTCCAGTTCCAACTGTTCTTCAATGCTCAGTTGCTCTTCGTCTTCGTCTGCGGAAACGTTGATTTTGTATCCGATCAGTTTTGAGGCAAGCCTAACATTCTGTCCCTGTCTGCCGATGGCCAGGGAGAGTTGGTTGGTTGCGACCACCACATCGATTTCTTTATTTTCCTCATCGATTTCCATGCTTTCAATTTCAGCAGGTGCTAGAGCATTACAGGCATAGGTTTCGATTTCATCACTGTGTCGGACGATGTCGATCTTTTCTCCATGGAGTTCGTTGACAATGGTTTGCACCCGACTTCCGCGCATGCCTACACACGCACCAACTGGATCAACCTCATCATCGTTGGAATAGACTGAGATTTTTGCCCTTTTCCCCGGTTCCCTGGCTGCATGCACAATCTTGACGATTCCGTCAAATATTTCTGGCACTTCCATCTCGAACATTTTGATCAGTAAGCCTGGATGGGTTCTGGAAATTGTGAGTTGAGATGCTTTCTGGGGATTGTTATTGACGTCCAAAAGAAAAACACGGATATGATCTCCAAAGCCAAACTGTTCGCCAGGAATCTGCTCACGTCGAAAGAGGTAGGCTTCCGTTCGGTTCATGAAGTTGATGGAAATTCGACCGTTGGTTTCTGCTCGGAGAATGTTTCCTGTGATGATTTCGCCAACTTTCTTCTCAAAGGTGTTCACGACCATTTCCCGTTCTGCATCTCGGATGCTCGCAAAAATGATCTGCCTGGCTGAATGGGCAATACGAAGGAATTCTTTGGGACTGATTTCGTATTCCACTTCGTCATCGAGGATCGCATCTGGATCCATCTTACGAACTTCATCCAGTGAAATTTCGTTGTGCAGATCTTCTACGAATTCCACCACAACTTTGTAATGGAACATTTCGATTTGTCCTGTCTTGGGATGAATCCTTCCTTCGACTGCTTCATAGGGAAGCTTGCGTTTGACAGCATGGACAATTGATTCTTCAACGAGTTGAATAAGGACTTCCTTGTCTAGTCCTTTTTCCTTGGAGACATCATTGATGATTTCAAGCAGATTTTCTTTCAAAAGACCTCTTTGTGATTAATTGAGTTCCGGTTCAAGTCTGGCTTTACTAATCTTTTCGTATGCTATTAATAATTCTTCTTCAGGATTTTTTTCAGGTACGAATAAAATTCCTTCCTCTAATGCTCCTTTGAGCATCCCTACCGTTTGACGCATTCCATCTGTTTTCTGTTTCAGACGGATGCTGATCCTTTCTCCGGAGTAACGCTGAAAGTGTCTCCGATCCTTCAGGGCCCGGAAAATTCCTGGAGAGGATACCTCTAGGATATATGCTCCTTCCACCGGATCCTTATCCTCAAGTAGGGACTGCATAAGTTGATCCACACGGATACAGTCATCAATCTGGATTCCCTGTTCTTGATCAATGCTGACACGAAGAATGCGTTTTCCTTCAGAAAGAAGCTCCTCTAAATCGTAGAGTTCATATCCCAGCCCCTCAATGGCAGGAGATATTCTCTTTCTGAGATTTTCCAGCAAACCGTGTTGTTTTTTGGATCCTTTCCCCATTTAGCTGAGCGTAAGTCAATCTGACTTTATATCAGAAAAAAAAGGGGATGTCGATTTAATTCGGAATGCAGAAATACCTCAACTAGATTTGATAATGCTGAGGTAAAAGGAGTTGAAAAATGTTTAGGACTTGATGGATTCCAGCATCAGTTCAGCTATGTCACGTGTTTCCAGGGATTCACTTTTTCCAGTTGAGGCAATGCCGTCGCTAAGCATGGTCATGCAGAAGGGGCAACCCGTGGCGAGGGTATCCGCACCTGTTTCTGAAGCCTGCCGAACCCGTTCCTCATTGATCCTGGTTCCAAGATTTTCTTCCATCCACATACGGGCTCCTCCAGCACCACAGCAGAAACTTTCATTACGATGACGCTGCATTTCTGTGACTGTAGAAGTGGAATCACGGAGGATTTCTCGTGGCGCGTCATACTCTTTGTTATAACGTCCAAGGTAACAAGGATCATGGTAAGTGATTTTTCTGGCGTTATTGCCTTCAGGAAGTTTTTTTTCTTCGCGTAACTGTTTCAGGAACTGACTATGGTGAAGCACTTCATAATTTCCACCCAGGTCAGGATACTCATTTTTCAAAGCATTGAGGCAGTGTGGACATTGTGTGACAATTTGCTTAACACCGTGGCCGTTCAACGTTTCTATGTTTTCAGAGGCAAGCATTTGAAAAAGCATCTCATTGCCGGAACGACGGGCAAGATCACCAGTGCATTTTTCTTCGTTGCCAAGGATCGCAAATCGTACACCTGCTTTTTTCATCAATTCTGCCGTTGCACGAGCGACTTTCTGATTTCTACTGTCGAAGGAACCGGCACAACCTGTCCAGAGCAGGACATCAATGTCTTCCGCTCGAGTTTCGGACATTAAAGGAATATCAAGATCAGCGGCCCATTCAGCCCGTTGATCAAATCCTATTCCCCAGGGATTAAAATTTCTTTCGAGACCCTTGTAGGCAGAACTGATCTCGGGAGGATAGGCTTCTTCCATCATGGTCTGGCCTTGACGCATTCCAAGAATACGAGGAACGTGTTCTATCGAGACGGGACATGCGTCTTCACAAGCACGGCATGTAGTACATGCCCAAAGTGTATCCGGATGGATCACGTCACCAACTAGGCTCTTTTCTCCACTGGTAGTTCCAGTTCTGTAAATGTTTCCCTCTTCTTCGCGCAGGTGCTTTATCAGGGACTGGTTGACCCATTTTTGGGTCAGAGGCTTGCCTGTCACGTAGGTCGGACATACGTCATAACAACGTCCACATTCGGTACAGGAATAGAGATCAAGTCCCTGTTTCCAAGTCAACTGTTCAAGACTATTGATGCCGATCCGCCCTTCTTCCCATGCCGTTTCATCTTCTAGATCGATTATACCCTGACGGGCATGTGGATAATCGAGGGATCCGAGAAAAACATTTGGTAACGCAGTGATTTCATGGAACTGCTTGGTGTTGATCAATATGTTGACGAACACGAGCATTGTTGCAATATGACCCCAAAATCCGAAATGATAAAAAAACGAGTTGGTGGTTTCTCCAAGTCCCACGAGCATCAAAGCAAGCATGGAGGCGATGGGAGCCCAGGCACGTTCCTGTCCGTAAACAGGATGTTCAAACTGGTGGATGGAATGCTTCCATTCGTCGATGAGATTGAATCGTGCAGCATCGAAGAGCAGGTCGGTCAGCATGATACCCGCGATGAAAAGCAAAACGTAAACTCCTTCCCAATTATGATCGAGCCTTGCCGGTTGCGGTCCGAATCGCCGGTAGAGTGCCACGAGGATCATTGTCAAAACAACGATTTCTGCGATGTTGTAGGCATAAATGAACAGAAATCCCATCAGGCTGTCAGAACCAAGGAAAGGAAGGTATTCCTGAAAACCAGGAATAAAACCTTCACCCATCATGGAAAATTCTCTGATTCCTATTAACATTGCCCCCCAGAAGATGAGAGCGTGCATGATTCCAGGCATCCTTTCACGGGACCTACCAACCAGCTTTTCCTGGCCGATTCCAGTTTTAAAGAGCATTCCGATCCTTCTTGGAATCTGATCCATTCTGGATTCTGGAGCCATCTTCCGCATTGCTCCAATCTTGATCATCATTTGGAGACCAAAAACGCTCCATGCAACGATCATCACCGCACTCATCAGCCAGGGATTCATCTTGTCTCAAGCAGGGAAGTTTCTTAAACAAATGGATTTATATAAAGCCAGTTTTATCAGTCCAAATTTTAGGTGAACCTCGGGGGACGGGCAAGGAGATTCTTGGTCTTACAAAGAATCCGAAATGAGGACTTTTGATATCCTAAATGTCAGATCTTGTGGTTTCCCAATAAATCAGATCTCGGGAGAAGAGATCAGGAAAATAGGTTTTTCAGAGAATCAAAGAATTTATCCCGAAGCGGGTGACTGGTTTCATGGCAACATTCTTCGAACTCTTCAAGAAGTTCCTTCTGCCTGGAGGTGAGGTTGGTTGGGGTTTCAATCACCACACGGACGTGTAGGTCTCCTCGTTCAGGTCTGCGGATTTGGGCGACGCCCTTATTTCTCAAACGAAAGATTTTATGAGACTGTGTTCCCGCGGGAATCTTCAAGCGGGCCTTGCCTTCCAGAGTTGGAACCTCAATCTCACTGCCCAATGCAGCCTGGGTGAAACTGATCGGAACTTCACAAAACAGATCCGATCCTTCTCTTTCAAAAACTGGATGATCCTGAACTCGAAGAACTATATATAGATCCCCGTTAGGTCCTCCATTGCTTCCATGCTCCCCTTCTCCAGACAGCTTGATACGTGAACCTGTGTCCACTCCAGCAGGAATATTGACCCGAATTTTCCGGGTTTTTTTGACACGAGTTCTGCCATGACAGGTATTGCAGACATTACGTATGGTTTGCCCTCTTCCACTGCAGGCAGCACAGGTAGTGGCTACACTGAAAAAGCCTTGTTGAATCCTTTGCTGTCCTGTTCCGCCACAGTTATTACAGGTTTCGATATCATTCTGTGAACGAGCCCCAAGTCCCCCGCAGGTGTTGCAGGTTTCCATCCGCGGAATTTCAAGTTCTCTTGAGGTGCCAAAAGCTGCGTCCTCGAAGTTGATTTCAAGATTGTACTGGAGGTCCGAACCCCGCTCTCCACGTTGTCCTCTGCGTTCTCCATTGGCGCCAAAAAATTCTCCGAAGATATCACCAAAGATATCGCCGAATCCTGCACCCTGGCTGAAACCGCTAAAACCATCCCCCAGTCCCTCTGCAGAATGTCCAAACTGATCGTATCGTTGTCGTTTACTTTGATCACTGAGGACTTCAAAAGCTTCAGAAGCCTCCTTGAATTTGTCTTCTGCCTCTTTATCACCCGGATTTCGATCCGGATGATATTTCATGGCTACCTTGCGGTAGGCTTTTTTGAGTTCATCTCCTGAAACATTTCTGTCTACACCGAGAATTTCGTAGTAATCACGTTTTGCCATTCAGTAGCCTGTTTAGGATAATCGAGGCTTATTTTTTGACTTCTTCGTAATCGGCATCGACGATGTCATCGTCATTCGATTTATCATCCTTCTGAGGCTCTGCATCCGCTGCTTCAGGGCCTGCCTCTGATGGAGGTTGCTGAGCTTGCTGACTGTAGAGCAGTTCTGCCATTTTATGAGATGCCTGAACCAGGGCTTCCGTGTCACTCTTAATCGCTTCCAGATCATCCTCTTCAAGACTCTTTTTGAGCTGATCAATGCAGGCGCTGATTTTGGATTTGTCCTCTTCAGGAAGTTTGTCTCCAAGCTCACCCATCGACTTTTCGGTACTGTAAATCAGAGATTCCGCCTGGTTCCGGGCTTCCACTGAATCACGTTTTTTCTTGTCTTCATCAGCAAATTTTTCAGCATCATTGACCATTTTTTCGACCTCATCATCGGACAAGCCGGTAGAAGCAGTGATCTTGATCGCCTGCTCCTTGCCGGTGCCATGATCCTTGGCGCTGACGTTGACGATTCCATTGGCATCAATGTCGAAGGTGACTTCAATCTGAGGCATGCCTCGGGGAGCAGGGGGAATTCCAACCAATTCAAATCGCCCAAGTGTTTTGTTGTCCTGGGACATGTCTCGTTCTCCTTGCAGGACATGAATGCTAACGGCTGGCTGGTTGTCGGCTGCAGTAGAAAACACCTGACTTTTCTTGGTAGGAATGGTGGTATTGCGTTCGATCAAACGAGTCATCACTCCACCAAGAGTTTCAATCCCGAGGGATAGTGGAGTGACGTCCAGAAGCAGCACATCCTTGACATCGCCCTTTAGCACACCACCTTGAATTGCAGCGCCGATGGCCACCACTTCATCAGGATTAACTCCCTTGTGAGGTTCTTTTCCAAAGAATTCTTTGACAATTTCCTGGACTTTCGGCATCCGTGTCATTCCTCCGACAAGGATCACTTCATTGATGTCGTTGGCAGTGCATCCAGCGTCTTTTAGTGCATTGCGGCATGGTTCTACACAACGGTCTACCAAATCTTCGACCAATTGTTCGAAACGCGCCCTGGTGATTTTAACATTCAGGTGTTTAGGACCGGATGCATCGGCTGTAATGAATGGCAGGTTTACCTCAGTTTCCGAACTGGAGGAAAGTTCGTGTTTTGCTTTCTCTGAAGCTTCCTTGAGG
>Ga0208274_1001365_pt1 | contig 11314 bp, 8 predicted proteins | sample ETNtaG_22_FD_185755 | JGI IMG/M metagenome (GOLD analysis project Ga0208274, IMG submission 185755) | Marine microbial and viral communities from oxygen minimum zone, Eastern Pacific Ocean - ETNP201306SV43 (SPAdes) (version 2) | ecosystem: Environmental > Aquatic > Marine > Oceanic ... | reverse complement strand
TTTTATCAATCTCCTCTATAAAGTCTTCAGGGATTTCACTTAAAAACCTGGAAGGGATACACGGAGTCCTCTGACCGAATTTTGCCCTGTATCTGGTGTGGATCAGGAAAAGATCCCTTTGTGCCCTTGTAATACCAACATAGCATAAACGGCGCTCTTCTTCAATATCATCATCTGAATCCTTTGATTGTGAATGCGGTAACAACCCTTCCTCAAGACCTGCTATGAATACAACCGGAAATTCCAGCCCCTTTGCAGCATGCAGGGTCATAAGGGTAACTGTATCTGCTTGGTCGTCCCATTTGTCAATGTCTGAGATTAATGCCACCTCTTCCAGAAAACCCTGGAGCGAGCCTTCCGGATTTGAATTGTCATACTCACTGGCCGCATTTACCAGTTCATCGATGTTTTCCAGTCTCTCTTCACTGTCACTCTCATAAGATTGTTCCAGATAATCTATATATCCGGTTTTCCCGATAACCTGTTTTACAAACTCCATCACCGGATGAGTTGGGAGTTTATATAATTCGGAAGTAATTTTCCAGAAGTCTTTCACAGCCTTGGAGCTCTTTGCCTTTATTTCCGGGATTTCCTGAACACGGGATATCGCTTCCAAAAGATTCGTATTATGCTTGTCCGCCCATTCTCGTAAACGCCTTATAGTCGTCGCCCCGATGCCTCTCGGCGGAACGTTTACAATCCTCTCAAAAGAGAGGTCATCATCAGGATTAGCACAGAGTTTAAGATAAGAAAGAATATCTTTTATCTCTTTTCTCTTAAAAAATTCGACACTACCCACAATTGAGTAAGGTATTCCTTCTTTCAGCAGGCAGGTCTCCAATACACGTGACTGTGCGTTCGTACGGTAAAATACGGCTATATCAGAGTACGTGTTTCCATTTTTAATAAACGCAGAGATGTTTGCAGCAACTTCCCTTGATTCAACATTCTCGTCCTCACAGTGGATTACCCTGACCCTGTTTCCTTCGTCATTCTCAGTCCAGAGGGATTTTGGTTTCCTTGATTGATTGTTTTTGATTACCTCAGAGGCAACGTGAAGAATGTTCTTCGTTGAACGATAGTTCTGTTCAAGCCGGACAGTCTTTGTCTCAGGATAATCTTTTTCAAAATCGAGTATGTTCCGTATATTGGCGCCGCGCCATCCATAGATAGACTGATCAGGGTCTCCGGTAGCACAGATATTTCCGTACCTCTGTGCCAAAAGTTGAGTGATTGTGTACTGTGCGTGATTTGTATCCTGATACTCGTCTATGAGGATATATCTGAATTTATCCTGATATTTTTCAAGTACCTCCGGGAAATTTTTAAATAGATGTACAATCGTGAAAAGCAGGTCATCAAAATCCAGCGCATTGTTTGCCTCAAGATATTTCTGATACTTTGTGTATACCTTTGAAACTACGTCGTTATAATAACCTGACTTATATTTAGAAAATTCCTCCACTGACAGCAACTCATTCTTTGCGTTACTTATTGACGCTGCCACAGCGCCTGGCCTCCAGTTCGTAGTATCCAGATTCAGTTCATTCATCACGGCCTTTACACATTTGGACTGATCAGCAGTGTCATATATGCTGAAATTCCTGGTAAAACCCATTTGCTCGATCTCGCTTCGCAGGATTCTTGAACACATGGCATGAAATGTTGAGACCCACATTCCCCTCAGATCCAGAAACTCACCCAGCCTCTCCTTCATTTCATTAGCGGCTTTATTGGTAAAGGTTATGGACAGAATATTTGCCGGGGCAGTCCCCTGCTCAACAAGATATCCTACCCTGCGTGTGATAACCCTCGTCTTGCCGCTGCCGGCACCTGCGATTACGAGCAAAGGACCGTCTATATGTGTAATCGCTTCCTTTTGTGATTCAGTTACATTGTCTAAAATGTTCATTTCTTGGTAGAATTCAATAGAATTACCATGATTATAGTGAAAAATATTCGCAAAAAAACCCTGATGAAGAAACAATGGGCAAAAAGACTTTTACTCACTCCTCAACAAACTTTAGCGCAGCCGAATTAATGCAATATCGAAGCCCGGTAGATGACGGGCTCTCGTTGAATAGATGACCGAGATGTGCATCACATACATTACACACTACTTCAGTCCTTATCATGCCAAGGCTTTTATCAGGAACCGTTTTAATGTTTTGTTCTGAAGCAGCATCCCAAAAGCTTGGCCAACCTGTCCCCGATTCAAACTTTGTTTTGGAATCAAACAGGTCAGCGCCACAGCCTACACATTGATATATACCTTTTCCTTTAAAGTTATAGTATTCATTGTTGAAAGGAGGTTCTGTCCCTTTCTCACGTGTAACTCTGTACTGCTCCGGTGTAAGCAACTGCATCCATTCTTCGTCGGTTTTGTCTACTTTCTCAGGCATGTCCGGTTCTTTCTGTTTATGCAGTCTGGAATTCTCTTCCGGCAGATTATTTCTTTGCTCTTCAGCAGCTTTGATTTTATTAGAGATGGGTAAGAGGCATGATAGAAGGACAGCTAAATATATACATCTCCAACTCTTGCTATCCTTAATCCTTATCATATTTTCTTCCCGCTGTTTATTTAAAACGCCCTTTCCCCAAAAGATTCTTCAAACCGTTTGTTAAAAGATTCAGGCGTAAAGTTGAAATTCTGCGGACCGTAAACCTCTACAGAATACGCAGCAGTGACTGCTCCTATTTTTGCAGCATGAACAATGTCGCTATCTGATAAAAAGAACCCCTTAATTAATCCCGCCCTGTAAGCATCGCCGGCTCCTGTAGGATCTTTTACAGAATCAACTTTGGCAGCAGGGATATCATGGTTTTTAGTCTGGCCATGCTCTTTCAGTATCACTACTGAACCGTGTTCACTTTTAGTTTGTACCAGTATCTCCGTCTTCTCCAGAATATCGTCAATAGTCATAGAGGTTTTATCCTGGGTCAACTGCAGCTCATAATCATTACAGATGAAAATCTTTGATCCATCTATCATCTCCGTTAAACGCTCTTTAGTCCAGGCAGGAAGGGATTGCCCCGGATCAAAAATATAATCGATTTTCCTCTTTTTGTATATATTTGAAAAATTATACATATCATCCAGATTTCCCGGTGAGACTATGGCAACAGTGTCATCGTGTGCAGCGGATTCAAAATCATAACTGGAACTGAACTTCATTGCACCCGGATTAAATGCCGTTATCTGATTGTCTGACTTATCTGTAGTTATATATGCACCTGCCGTAAGTTCTTCATCGATGATCTTAATATGTTCTGTGGTAATTTTACTCTTCACCAACCAATCTTTATAAGAGTCAAAGTCGCGCCCTGCAGTAGTTATTATGGTTGGGTTCTCATCAAGCAGAGAGAGGGCATATGCAATATTACCGGCAGTACCGCCGAAATTTTCCTTTAAACCATCTATCATAAAACATACATTGAGGACGTGTATCTTATCCGGAAGTATGTGATCAGAAAACTTTCCCGGGAAGTCCATAATTCTGTCATAAGCAAGTGATCCTGAAACAAGAATATTCATTTTGTCTCCTCTGAAACCGTAAATTCTCAATAAGTTGGGGAGGTTAAAGGCGAAAGAAGAAAAGAGAAATTAACCACGGAATCCCCGGACAAAGGGCGCCGAGGACATAGCACGGAAAAGCACTGAAGTTAAAAACAAAAAAAGAAATAAGAAGAAAGATTCATGGTCACCGTGAATTCATTGCGGCTGATTCTATTCCGCCAGATCCTCAATCTTAACACCTTTGCTTTTGCGAATACTTTTTCTGGCAGATTCAATCCTTTGTAAAAACCGGGGGTCGTTTTCCAGCCTGTAATCAAACCAGTCTTCTTCAGAGTTAAAACCAATCAAGACTCCTGCAGGTTTTCCATGACGTGTAATAATAATCTCTTTTTTCTCGGCGCTATGCAAATACTCAGAAAGATTATCTTTTACTTTTGAAAGTGCAACTTGCTTCATCATTTTTCTCCTTCTTATCCGAGCCATTCGGATGCCTTTGATTTAGGGATAATAGCCAATATTTCTACAGAAGATTGAGTAACATCATAAAAGATTCTGAATTCATTCACACGTAATCGAAATTGAGGACGGCTAATCCCTCTTAATCGTTTAATTCGGCTTTTACTTGTTTTTTCAGGTTTATACCTTAGATGTTTTTCAATGTCATCTCTTATGATTGAGCGATCCCGTGCTTTTAAACGTTTGAAATCACGAATAGCTTCCGGGGCAAAAACAACTTCATATTTCATTCTGGCCAGAGTATAGCCAGAATTTATAAACTTGTCAATAGTTTAAAGGAGCGGCCTTGCTAATCCTCTTTTATTTTTACACAACGCCTATTGTGTTTTCTTTGACAATTCTACACCGACTACTCTTTCCAGTTTGGCTACGTTTATGCCGAAGTCGGCAACTGCTCTATAAAATGCAAGGTTAAAATCAAGCAGAACTCTCTGGCTGTCTATAAGATTCAGGAAATCAACCTTGCCTGCCTGGTAGCCGATCTCTGCCGCCTTAAGTGACTGTTCTGCCTGCGGTATAATACTATCCCTGTATAGACTTACCAGCCTCTCTGCTGTTTGTACCTTAAAATGATAATCTTTCACGCCGAAAAGTGTCATGTTTTCCATGTTTTTGTATGCTTTTTCGCTGGATTTCAGTCTGGCGTTTGCCTCTCTCACGCCTGCATCACGCTTCCTTTTCTGAAAGATTGGAATATTCATACTCAAAGTTCCCGTATATGAATCCCTGCCTTCGCCAATTGGTGAAGACATCACTGACGACGGCAAATCATCAATAAAAGTATAGTTAAAGCCGAATGTAAAATCAGGGTAATACTGTTTTTTTGCAAGCTTATAAGCGGCCTTATCTCTTTCTATCTTGTATTTAAGGATATTGAGTACCGGACTAATTTCCTTCGCCTTCCCGTAAAGCTCCTTCAGTGAAACAGTAAGTTCTGTAATATCTACTTCCTCCGGAGTACCAAGTGGAGCATCAGGGTGACGATTTAATAAAGTATTTATCCTTGCTATGGAAGTTTCCTTAAGCTGCTCCAGGGTGATCAATTCATTTACTATCCTGGAAAGTTCCACCTGCGCCTTCAATACATCCTGTTGCGTCGCTCTGCCCGTGGAATATTTTACCTCGGCAATCTTTACAAACCGTTTTAAAAGACCTCTGTTTTCTTCGTTTATATTTATTAATTTATGTACCCAGAACAGTTCATAAAATGCAGATTTGGCCTTTGCTATAACCTCTCGTTCATGTGTTCTATATCTTTCCCCAAATACCTTCGCATCGTTTCTGGCAACCTCACCCTGCAATCTGAGTTTGCCGATGAAGGGTATCTTCTGTGAGGCAGAGACTCCGGCCTGTTTTTCTCCTACACGAGTTTGAACCTGCTCACCAAAATAAGTAAGGCCCATGACAGGGTCGTCTAAGGCCCTCTCCTGAACTACTCTTTCTGTCGATGCATCCCATCTCAGTTTTGCTGACTGAAGTTCGGGGTTCATCCTTAACGCTTCATCTATAACCCATCTTATTTTCAAGATATCGGGTTTGTCCTCTGCTATTGCAATTCCGGTAAATATTACAGCAATAGATAATACAACTGACAATAACTTAGAGAACAAAAAGGATCTGTTTTTAATATACTTTAAATTCATTGTCTGTCTCATTTCAGGTAATTAGTTATTGGCTGCCATGAACTATTTACTTAATATCATACTTTTGCATTCTATATATCAGTGTCTGTCTTGAAATATCCAGAAGTTCTGCTGCCCTTGTCTGGTTTTGCCCGGCTTTATTCATGGCATTTATTATGAGTGCCTTTTCAACCTCCTCTAGTTTAAGGCCTTCGTCAGGAATTTCAAGTGACATCTGGCTGCTGGATTGTTTCCTTTTTATATGATCGGGGATATCTTCAGGGCTGATTACATTGTCCTCTTTCTTTAAGACAATTGCCCTTTCAATAATATTTTCAAGTTCTCTTACATTCCCAGGCCAGTCATAGCGATTAAGAATATCTAAAACTTCCGGCAGCATCTTGCAGTCTTTACCACCGTGTTTAGTCATAAAGTGCTGTACTAACAGTGTGATGTCGTCTTTCCTCTCCCTCAGTGGAGGCAGCAGTATCGGTATTACACTGATTCTATAAAACAAGTCCTCTCTAAATTTGCCTTCTTCTATAGCAGTCTCCAGTAGAATATTTGTTGCCGCAATAACGCGCACATCTACATTGATATCCTGAGTACTACCTACCTTGTCTATAGACTTTTCCTGAAGCACTCTGAGTAATTTAACCTGTAAATCCTTGCGTATATCTCCAATCTCATCCAGGAAAATAGTTCCTCCGTCTGCAGCCTCAAACTTTCCGGCTTTGTCTTTAACCGCTCCTGTAAAAGCCCCTTTTACGTGTCCAAACAACTCACTCTCCATCAGGTTTTCAGGGATTGCAGAGCAATTTATTGTTATGAAAGGCTTCTTTGCTCTCGAACTATTAAAATGTATTGCCCTTGCAATTAACTCCTTGCCTGTCCCGCTCTCTCCCTGTAACAGTACTGTTGAATCACTCTTTGCAACCCGCGCAACCATATCGTATATCCTCTTCATCTTTGAACTGGCACCTACAATATTGCCCAGGCTGAAGCGGTCTGCAAGTTCCTGCCTCAATCTTATGTTTTCTGACATCAGGGACTGTAAATTCTGTGCCTTCTCAATAATGATTTGAAGCTCATCCCTGTCAAATGGTTTTGTAATATAGTCATACGCTCCCAGTTTCATAGCCTTAACGGCTGTTTCGATGCTGCCGTGTGCAGTTATCATGATTACAAGTGCATTACTCTTAAGCCTCTTTATCTCTTCTAAGAGTTCCAACCCGTCAACTTTTTCCATCTGTATATCAGTAATTACAATATCAACATCTTCACTCTTAAAGATATTCAGTGCCTCATTACCATTGTTTGCAAGGAGTATCCTGTAACCTTTATTGCTGAGGTTATATTCTATAACCCTTCTCAGGCTTTCATCATCATCTGCTATAAGAATAGTCTTATTATTTGACATCACTTTTTACCTGCCTCTGCCTGTGTTAACCTGTCTCAATCGGCAAACATACTGTAAATGTAGTTCCTGCATCTTCCTTTGTAGAAAATCTAATCTTACCCTTATGGCTCTCAAGTATCCTGTAAGCAATTGCAAGTCCCAGGCCTGTACCTTTGGTTTTACTGGTAAAGAATGGAGTGAACAGATTCTCCTCCTGCTCTTTGCCGATTCCTGTTCCTGTGTCGGAGAAAGTGCATACGATTTCTGAACCGTTTCGATGCGATCCAACCTCCAGAACTCCACCATCCGGCATAGCCTCAACTGCATTAATAATAAGGTTAAGGAAAACCTGCTTCATCTGTTCGGGGTCAACGTATACAGATGGAAGAGAATCTTCTAATTTTGTCTTGAGATCAATCCTGGCTCTTGCTATCTGATGCTCAGTTAATTTAAGCACCGACAGGATAATGTCATTGATTTTTGATGACTTCAGTTCAGGCGGTTTGGGTTTTGCGAAATCGAGAAATTCAGCAACAACGGTATCCAACCGATTAACCTCCTTTATAAGTATCTCTACAAACTCATATTCTTTGTCACCCGGTTTAAACTTATCAGATAGAATCTCTGCCGTTCCCTTGATCGAAGCAAGTGGGTTCCTGACCTCATGTGCAATTCCGGCGGAAAGTTTGCCCAACGCAGACAGACGGTCAGCACGCCTCAACTGCTCTTCTGTCTGGACAAGCACCTCGGCTTGCTGTTTCAGTTTATCATACGATTCATCACGTTCTTCAATAGTCTTTTTGAGACTCTTTGTCGCATCCATCTGTCTTTGTGATAGATAACCTGTTACTATACCAATTACATGATAAAGAACAATTTCCAGTGTTCTTGGTAGACAACAGGTAAAGAAATTACCACCCCACTGATAAATAACGTGAGGCAGAAAAAAAAGGCTTACAACAATTGCACAGGATATGCCGCCTTTTATTCCAAACCAGAAGGCAGACAGGATAATGGGAATATAATAAAGCCTTCTGTAAATCTCATGCAGGCTATGATATTTAGGTTCTGTGCCCGTAACATAATGTGAAAGGCTTATAGTTATTATAAATGCGGCCAGGACAATGATTTTCCAATAATGTCTGGACTCTCCAGTCGTTGAAACCAAAGGTCTTTACCCCCCTGAAAGAAATTAGCAATTATTGTACCATTATAAAATTAAGATGAAACACCCGCCAAAAAGCCAGTCGGGCAGGGAATTGGTAAGCAAAGTTGATTGTTTTGCAACAGAAAATGCATTCATATGCAACAGTCGTTTAAACTCAATGAAACAACGCAACCTGAAGATTGTGGCTACAGCTTGAATCTTCTCAATCTCAGGGAGTTGGTAACCACGGATACTGAGCTGAATGCCATGGCGCCTGCCGCAATCATGGGATTCAGGAAGCCAAGTGCGGCAACGGGTAATGCAAGGACGTTGTAACCGAAGGCCCAGAAAAGATTCTGCTTGATTATGTTCATCGTCTGTCTGCTCAGTTTCAGCGCTTCACACGCACGCAAAATGTCACCCTTAACGAGAGTGATATTTGCAGCCTCCATTGCTATCTCGGTAGCAGTTCCTATGGCGAAGCTGACATCTGCAGTGGCAAGAGCAGGTGCATCATTTATCCCGTCTCCAATCATCCCGACAATCTTACCGCTCTGCTGAATTTCCTTAATCTCGTCACATTTATCTGCAGGCTTGAGATTTGACTTTACAGTCATTATATCCATTTCTTTGCCAACCGTTTCAGCAACTACCTCGTTATCACCGGTGAGCATAACGACCTCAACACCCATATCATTGATTTCTTGTATGGCATCCTTTGATGTTTCTCTCACTACGTCTCCAATGCCAATGACGGTTTTTGCCTTATTATCAACAGCCAGAAAGGCAACGGTCTTACCTTCGCCTTTGATTTCCATAGCCTTTTGTTTTAATCCTGATACGTCAATACTGTTTTCTGTCATCAATCTTTCACTGCCGATTAAGACAGTAGATCCATTATAAATCGCTCTGACTCCCATACCGGCAATAGCCTTGAAATCCTTTACCTCTTCCAGGTCAATACCCTGGTCTCTGACATAGTGTGTTATCGCCACACCTATGGGGTGTTCGGAGTGTTGTTCGCAGCTTCCTATTATGTGTAAAATATCCAAACCGTTTTTATTGTCTGTTTCTGCAGTCTCTTTTTCATCATTAATATTAAACAGATCCGTAACCATGGGCTTGCCCTCAGTTATTGTACCTGTTTTGTCCAATACAAGTGTATTGATCTTATGTGCGAGTTCCAGGCTTGCGGCATCTTTGATTAGTATTCCCGCTTCGGCTGCCCTGCCGGTGCCCACCATTACTGCTGTGGGGGTGGCAAGTCCCAATGCACACGGACATGCAATCACCAATACCGCAACTGCAGGGATAAGTGCCTCACTGAATTGATAGCCTGCCAGTATCCATCCCCCCAGTGTTAGCAGGGCGATGGCAATGACTATCTGTACAAAAACCCCGGAAACCTTATCTGCCAGCCGTTGAACAGGAGCCCTCGAACCCTGTGCGTCTTCAACAAGCTTTGTTATATGAGCCAGCACCGTATTTGCTCCAATGTTTTCAGCCGTCATGTAAATAAGGCCGGTTGTATTCACAGTGCCGCCGAAAACCCTATCACCTTCCTCTTTATGAATGGGCATGCTCTCTCCGGTCAACATTGATTCATCAATGGAAGTCCATCCTTCTATTATTACACCATCAACCGGTATCTTCTCTCCGGGCCTTATTGCCAGCCTCTCGCCTACTTGTACGTCAGTTACCGGGACTTCTTTTTCTGTGCCATCTCTTATCACCCTGGCCATCTTCGGCTGCAAATCCATTAGTTTCCTGATTGCTTCACCGGCTTTACCTTTCGCCTTTGTCTCGAAGAATCGGCCAAGCAGGATCAACGTAATTATTATTGAAGCAGATTCAAAATAAAGACCGCTTCCTCCTTTTATCAGGGTTATCACACTAAAACCGTAGGCGGTACCTGCACCCAATGCAATCAGGGAGTCCATTCCTATTGACCAGTGCATAACCTGTTTGAGTGCATTCTTAAAAAAACCAATACCCGGCCAGAAGATTACAGTAGTAGTTAAAACGAGTTGGGTAAGATCGGAAAACCTGAAATGAATCATAAACATACTTATTGCGAAGACGGGCACGCTTAATATTGCTGAAACCAGGAACTTCTTCCACTCTGATTGTGCAATCTCTTTCTCAGATATAGCAGGTGTTTCTTCCTTAACAATACCATAGCCCAACCCTTCAATGATTTTGTAGATTTCTTCGGCAGAAGTGTGACCGGTAACCGTGGCCTTCCTTGTTGCGAAATTAACTATTGATTCACTGACACCATTGGTGTTGCCAATGGCATCCTCTATTCTTTTTGCACACGAGGCACAGGACATCCCCGTTATTTCAACTGTGAGATTTTTTGTTTTTCCCATAGAATATTAAATAAACAGAATTTATTTCCAGTAACTATCCCACCGCTCATCTACTTTTTTAACTATTTCGTCTGACATTACCAGCGGTGCAGGATAGCCTTTCTTCCATGTGGCATCAATTCCCATCTTGCCTTTGAATAGTGGGCTTATGCCAACCAGCTTTTCCTCGGCAAACATAATGTCACGTTCTGCATCGAATCTCGTGAAAATACCCCAGATAGTTTGTTCCTGATTACGAATGTCAACATCAGGACTTACTGCCGCAATAATCTTTGGGCCGACCAGTTCTTCTGATCTTGTTAATGTATTAACCACATCCCTCCCGTTATCTTGAACTGAAACCACCAACAGCGTTTCGCCCAGGAGACTCCAATCTAATACTCGATTATCTATTGTCTTTATCAAGCTGCCTATTTCAGATTTTGAAGCCTTTTCTTTATCTGCATTTCCTGATCTTGTAGCATCCATAATCATCTTGCTTCCGAGATTCATTTTATAACTGGTAAAATCAAGGGTATCCAATGGCACTTTTGGGATCATGATAAAATCGTATGTGGGATCAAAGTTTTCGCGTATCGCCGTCAGGACGGCGTTGAAGTCTCGAGGATTGACGCCTTCTGAAACTGTTACGATACATTTTGTTAACGAAAGCTGGCCTTCACCCATAATTGAAAGTGCAGTCTTCATTGCCTCTTTCTGGTAACGTTCTTCTACTGAAACTACCAGCAGGTTATGAAATCC
>Ga0208274_1001363_pt1 | contig 11316 bp, 10 predicted proteins | sample ETNtaG_22_FD_185755 | JGI IMG/M metagenome (GOLD analysis project Ga0208274, IMG submission 185755) | Marine microbial and viral communities from oxygen minimum zone, Eastern Pacific Ocean - ETNP201306SV43 (SPAdes) (version 2) | ecosystem: Environmental > Aquatic > Marine > Oceanic ... | reverse complement strand
AATTAATCGTTGAGTCTGGTATCTAAAAAAATACAGCTTTTATTATGTCGGCTTCTAATATTAGTGGCTGTACTTTTTGTGCCACCTGTAAATGCGCACAATCAGCACGAATTTCAATTTGAAGCCTCTCCTGGAGATGCTTTTTATAAGTTTTTCTATAAGGCAGGCCTCTCTGGGGGACTTTTAAATGAGCTCATGGCTTCAGACAAGCGAGCCAAACGACTCAACAATATCTACCCTGGCGATCAATTCAAAATTAGCCTTGACGACAACCATAACCTCAAGAAAATTATTTACAAGCCTTTAAGTGCTAACCCTATGATCATTACTTATAGCAACAAAGGGTTCAACTTTTTAACTGTCAACATCCAACCAACTGAAGAAATTACTTACTCAACGATAGTCATTACCAAAGGTCTTATTTATGATGCCAAGTCTAAAATTGAGGCTCAGATAATCGGGCTTATGCGAGATAACTTTTCTTGGGAATTAGATTTTAAACGCCTACCCAAGGGCGACAAATTTATCCTGGTCTGGAATGGGTCTGACATGCCTCTCGCGATGATCTATGTTGGCAACCGAAGAACGATTTCTTTATTTTCATATAAAGACACTAAAGGTAAAACGAATTACTATCAGATTAATGGAAAAACCTTAAACGACAGTTTTTTCTTTGCCCCTTTAAAATATGACCGTATAAGCTCAGGCTACCAGAAGCGTCGCTTTCACCCAATCCAAAAAACATGGAAATCCCACCGAGGAACAGACTTTGCAGCGCCCAAAGGCCGCCCTGTATACGCCGCAGCAAAAGGAACCATCAAGCATGTCGCAGTTTTGAGTGGCTACGGTAATGTGGTATATATAAATCATGGCCTCCATCTAACAACAATTTACGCACACCTGTTTCGGTTTGAAAAGGGTCTAAGATCTGGGCATCGAGTCTCGAAAGGCCAAGTTATTGGCTATGTTGGAAGCACAGGGATGTCCACAGGCCCACACCTACATTACGAGATTCGTCTTAATGGCGTTCACAAGGACCCGGAAAAGTATAGCCCCCCTAAACAGCTAAGCGTACCACAAGGCTCAATGGCGGAGTTTGTTAGAACAGCAAAAGAAGTGCTGGCAAAACTAAATATATAGACCCTTGCTTTTCTTAATTGCCAACAGAACAACCTAACGAAAACAATCGATTAAAATGATAGTTTTAATATAAGTTATAGGACTTATGCGACCGGTTTTGCAAACTAAGCTTAGTTTGCCCCTGCTTCATAGTGGCAAAGTTAGAGATATTTTTGATATTAACGACGAGACGATGCTCATAGTTGCAACTGATAGGCTTTCAGCTTTCGACGTTATCTTCGATCAGCCCATTCCTAAAAAGGGCTTAATACTTACCTCTGTGGCAAATTATTGGTTTAAAAAAACAGAGCACATTATTCCAAACCATCTAACAAAGATCTCCCTTGAAGAAGTGCTTTCAAAGGAAGAAGCAGCCCAACTTAAAGGTCGCGCTATAGTGGTTAAAAAACTTAAGCCGCTGCCAATTGAGGCTGTTGTTAGGGGGCATCTAATTGGGTCTGGGTGGAAAGAATACCTGTCCTCTGGCTCAGTTTGCAGCATCCCCTTGCCTCCAGGTATGCGTCTAGCACAAAAACTAGAGGTCCCACTCTACACTCCATCCTCTAAAGCGCCTGCTGGCGAACATGACGCAAACATATCATTCGCAGAAACAAAACTGCTGGTTGGAGACAATCTAGCAAACAAAATAAAAGAAAAAAGCGTGGAAATTTTTCAGTTTGCCGCTAACCACGCCATTAATCGCGGGATTATTATTGCCGACACTAAATTTGAGTTTGGCCTTGATATTAATGGCCAGCTTACCCTAATGGATGAAGTTTTAACGCCTGATTCTTCAAGATTTTGGCCTAAAGCAGAATACCAAGTAGGATTAAGCCCAAAAAGCTATGACAAGCAAATTGTTAGAGATTATGTCGAAACTCTTGATTGGAATAAGACACCCCCTGCGCCAATACTGCCAAATCACATATTGATCAAAACAGCAAAAAAATACGAAGAAGTTCGAGCGCTCCTATGCAGCTAAGTGGATATATTCATAAAATGCGCACTTCGATGAAGTCTGGGGTTGCTCAATATATGTTCAATTTTGATGGCTCAGAGCTTGACATAGAAACTCTTATAGGAAAACCAATTGAGCTCTCGTTCAGCCAACAAATACGGTGCGCATCTTGTGGCAACATAACTAATAAAAGCTACTCACAAGGCTATTGTTGGCCTTGCGCAAATTCTCTCGCGCGGTGTGATTTGTGCATCATGAGGCCTGAAACTTGTCACCACCATAAAGGAACTTGTCGAGAGCCAGAGTGGGGTAAATCATACTGCTTCTCTCCCCACATAGTCTACATTGCAAACACTTCGGGGATAAAGGTTGGCATCACTCGAAAAACGAACATACCTGATCGCTGGATTGACCAAGGAGCAATTAGCGCGCTGCCTATTCTTGAGGTAGAAACTAGACTTGACTCTGGGCGCATTGAAAAAGCTCTAAAGTCTTTCGTTTCTGATAAAACAAATTGGCGCAAAATGTTAATGAATGAAGTTGCTCCAGTTGGGCTTTTTGCCAACAAGGATATGCTGTTAGGAGAAATTCCCTCTCTTATCAATGAACTCAGAGCAAAGCCCTTGTCAGACGATGTCATCAATATTGACTACCCTGTGATAAAATACCCGACCAAGGTCGTCTCCTTGAGTTTTGATAAAACACCAGTCATTTCAGGGGTTTTAAACGGAATTAAGGGGCAGTATTTATTGCTTGATTGTGGCGTGCTCAATATACGAAAATTTAGTTCTTACCACCTAACAATCTCTGCCTAAGGGCGCTGACTTAATATGCCAACACAACCATGAACGAAAACTTTTCAAGAATAGCGCGACTGCCGACCTACGTTTTTGCTATCACTAATGAGCTCAAAGCTGAGGCCAGGTCCAGGGGAGAGGATATTATTGACTTTGGAATGGGGAACCCTGACCAGCCAACCCCAAAGCACATTGTTGATAAATTAGTTGAGGTTGCACAAAGAACAGACACCCATCGATATTCAATGTCGCGAGGTATTCCTCGCCTTCGTCGAGCCATAACTAGCTGGTATAAAGAGCGTTATAACGTTACCTTGGACCCCGAAACCGAAGCCATTGTCACGCTGGGATCGAAAGAAGGCTTGGCAAACCTCGCTCAAGCAATTGTCGGAAAAGGCGACACAGTATTAGTGCCGAGTCCGGCCTATCCAATCCATCCCTACGGGTTTGTTATTGCCGGTGCAGATATACGCAGAATTCCTTGTGGTCCTGGACATGATTTTTTTGCTGAGCTAGAAAAGGCCATAATTGACACTTGGCCAAAACCTAAGGTTATGGTTCTTAACTACCCCTCCAATCCGACAACAGAGTGTGTTGAATTAGAATTTTTTAAGCGCATTATTAGAGTTGCAAAAGAACACCAAATTTGGGTCGTTCAAGACTTGGCTTATGCTGACATTGTTTATGATGACTATAAGGCCCCAAGTATTATGCAGGTAGAGGGCGCCAAAGACATTGCAGTGGAATTTTTTTCAATGTCAAAAAGCTATAATATGCCTGGTTGGCGTGTTGGCTTTATGGTTGGTAATCCAACGCTTGTTGCAGCACTGGCAAAAATAAAGTCCTATCTGGACTATGGAATTTTTACTCCAATCCAAGTCGCTTCAATTAAAGCCTTAGAGTCTGACCAGAGTTGTGTTGAAAACATCCGCCTGATGTATCAATCTCGTCGTGACGTTCTTTGCGCTGCACTTGCAAGCATTGGTTGGAATGTTGAGCCGCCAAAAGCAACGATGTTTGTATGGGCAAAAATCCCCGAGCACTACCAGGCGATGGGTTCTTTAGAATTTAGCAAAGAGCTTATTAAGCGTGCAAAGGTTGGGGTCTCTCCTGGAATAGGTTTTGGCAACTATGGTGACGACTATGTGCGCATATGCTTGATTGAAAACGAGCAAAGAATTCGCCAAGCTGTTCGCGGCATTCGAAATATGTTTAAAGAAGATGGGCTCTTATGAGATACACTGCAGAACAATTTAGAAAGGAAAAAAATAAACGCCTAACGCTTCTTGGAATGTCAGGAGTGGGAAAAACTCATCTCTCAAAACTGCTTGCTAAAGAGGGCGGCTGGTTTCATTATTCTGGAGACTTTCGGATAGGTGCGTCACACTTAAAAAACGACATCATTGACAATGTCGCGAACAAAATGAAAGCTGACCCTTGGCTCAAAGGGTTATTAAAAAACAATTCCATAAGTGTCAACAGTCAGGTAACTTTTGACAACCTAGAGCCTATATCTGCATTTCTTGGAAAGGCCGGTAATCCTGAACAAGGGGGGCTGCAAATTGACGAGTTTGTGCGTCGTCAAGGACTATTTATTGAGGCCGAAATTAAAGCCATGTATGATGTTCCAAGCTTTATTGAGCGCTCACAAAAGGCGGGTTGCCAACATTTTATCAATGACGCTGGCGGCAGCTTGTGCGAGCTTGGTGACACAAAACTTTACAAGCTCTTGTCTGAAAACACTCTAATTCTCTATATTAAGGCGAGTGAATCAAATCAGCAGGCGCTCATTAAACGCGCCAAAAAGACTCCAAAGCCTGTTTATTATCATCCTGATTTTTTTCAGTCTGCACTAAAAAGCTACCTAGAAGAAAAACAGCTGACCTATGTTGCACAAATAAACCCTGACGATTTTGTGCGCTGGGTGTTTCCAAAGCTGATTGCTAACCGTCAAACAAAATACCAAGAGCTGGCAAAGCAATATGGCTACACTGTCTTAAGCAATGACCTGTATAGCTGCAGAAACGCTGATGAAGTTGTTAACTTAATATGTGAGGCGCTAGACTGATATGCCATTAATTGCACACTCAAATCTGCCATCATTTGAACGCCTAAACCAACAAGGCGAAACAATTCTTTCTAAAGACAGAGCAGAACATCAAACCATACGAGAGCTCCACATTGGCTTGTTAAACATGATGCCTGATGCCGCCCTTGAGGCAACTGAACGGCAATTCTTTCGCCTTATCGGTCATTCAAATGAGATAGCGCAGTTCTATGTACACCCTTTCTCTCTTTCTAATATTAAAAGAGGCAAAAAGGCTGCTAAACATCTAAAGGAACACTATAAGACTTTTGACGAAATCAAAGCTCAGGGCTTAGACGCACTAATCATTTCAGGAGCAAAGCCTCCCCAAGATCTTAAAAGAGCTCCATTTTATCAGCAGCTCAAAGAGGTTGTAGACTGGTCCTATGAGAACGTTACATCTACCCTTTGTTCGTGCCTGGCAACACATGCCGTGATGCAGTTTAAGTATGGACAGAAACGTCAACCGGTTGGTAAAAAGCACTGGGGTGTTTTCGCTCACGAGGTGGTTGAAAGAGGCCATCCGCTCGTTGCTGGGGTGAATACACGATTCGACATACCTCATTCAAGGTTTAATGAAATTTCTGGGTCTCAATTCACAGAGGCAGGTGTCAAGGTTTTAGCTAATAGCAAGATTGGCGCCCATCTTGCGGTAAGTCCAGACCTGTTTAGAATTGTTTTTTTTCAAGGCCACCCAGAATATGACACTATTAGCTTGCTTAAAGAGTATAAAAGAGAGGTTTCTCTATACTGCCAAGACAGAGAATTGTCTTATCCGCCAATGCCAACAAACTATCTATCTTTACAAAACCAGGCAATACTAAATGAATACCAAACAAAGCTTGTGTCCGGCGACATGTCCATTCAAGACTTTCCAGAGGCCCTTATTGCCAGCACTCTTGATAACACTTGGCATGATAGTGCAAATGCTATTATTAATAACTGGATTGGTTGTGTCTATCAGCTAACTAACGAAAAAATAAATAAGCCGTTTATGGGCGGCATTGATCCAGAAAATCCGCTTGGACTAATATAGTGACAAGGCTAGCTAAAGAGCTTCTGGTTTGGCCTGCCCGCGACAGTAAAAAATAATCTATGGCCTTGATTAATTTACCCCTATTAAAAGCTATGCGTAAAATAAAGCCATGCACTTAATTCGCGGCCTTCAAAACCTAAAAGAACAACCAGGATGTGTCTTGACTGTTGGCAACTTTGACGGCATTCATGAGGGCCACCAAAAAATCATTAAAGCCCTTGTAACAAAGGCCAACGCCCTTGGCGTGCCCTCAATTGTTATTTCATTTTCTGTGTCCCCTGAGTCGTTTTTTGGGCGCCCAAAAGCAAGACTCAGCAGTTTTAGGGATAAACATCTTTTTCTCGAGTCTTTAGGCGTAGAAAAACATTTGCTAATTCGTTTCAACAAGGATTTCTCACAGATGAGCGCACAGTCTTTTGTTAAAGATGTTTTATTAGCCAAACTTAAAATGCGATGTTGTTTTATTGGTGATGATTTTCGTTTCGGCAAAGACCGCCAAGGAGACTATTCAATGCTTGAAAACATGGCAAAAACCTGCGACTTTGTTGCACAAAAAGTTAACCGTGTCACTGTAAACGGTAAACGAGTGAGCAGCTCTGAAATTAGACAGCTTTTAAGGCAAGGCGAATTTAGTATAGCCGAAAAGCTTCTTGGAAGGCCTTTTGCAATCGAAGGTAGAATTATGCACGGAGAAAAAAGAGGCAGAACAATTGGCTTTCCAACCATTAACATCTCAATTGGAAGAAAGCTTAGCCCGGTTCTTGGAGTTTTCGCAGTTTTGATCGAGCTTAATAAAAAAACTTATCATGGTGTCTGTAATGTTGGCAAAAGGCCAACAATAGGCGGCGAAAAAACACTTCTTGAGGTTAACATTTTTGACTTTGATAAAAACGTTTACGGCGAACATGCCAAAGTGCTTTTTAGGCATCGTATTAGAGAAGAAATGAAGTTTGAATCTGTTCAACAGCTACAAAGTCAAATCGCTTCAGATGCGAATATTGCTAGGCGCTATTTTGCTTGTCAATAATTATTTCACAAACTTCCAAGAAAGCTCGGTACCTGCAAGAAAAGGAACTACCTGTGAACCTCCAAATTCATATTGCATTGGCACCTTCCAGGGCCCTCTTTCTAGCGTAACTGTTTCTTGATTGTGCGGGAGGCCATAAAAGTCTGGACCGAAAATAGAAGAAAACCCTTCTAGTTTTTCAATTGCTCCCTCGGACTCAAAAACTGTCGCATAGAGTTCGATTGCCGCATAGGCGCTGAAAACTCCTGCACAACCACAAGCAGCTTCTTTTTCGTGTCTTTCGTGGGGCGCTGAATCGGTTCCCAAAAAGAACCTTGGGTTGCCTGAGGTTGCGGCCTTAAGCAAGGCTTTTTGGTCTGGGTTTTGTCTTTTTAATACTGGTAAACAATAGTAGTGCGGCTTAATTCCGCCTACGAGCATATGGTTTCTATTGGCAATCAGGTGTTGTGGCGTTATAGTTGCCGCAATGTGCTTGCTTGAACCAAGAATGAAGTCAACAGCAATCTTGGTCGTAATGTGCTCAAGCACAATTTTAAGAGACGGAAAATTTTTAACAATCTTTTCCAAGACTTTGTCAATAAAAACAGCCTCACGATCAAAAATATCCACATTTTCATCCGTCACTTCGCCGTGCACCAACAACGGCATGTCTAGTTTTTGCATAGCCTCAAGGACAGGGAAGACTTTATCAATACTTGTGACGCCGCTTTGTGAGTTGGTTGTTGCTCCAGCAGGATAAAACTTAATTGCAACGATATTGGACTCTTTTGCTGCCGACTCGATGTCTTTAATAGTTGTCGTATCGGTTAAATATAGAGTCATTAGAGGGCTAAAATTTGACTTTACTGGAAGCGCCTCCATAATTTCAGCGCGATATGCTAACGCCTGGCTTGTGTTTATTATGGGAGGAGTTAAATTGGGCATAATAATTGCTCTACCCATTTGTATAGCGCTCATTTCAACTATCGAGCGCATATCAGGGCCGCTTCGCAAATGCAAATGCCAATCGTCAGGCTTAATTAGGCTTATAGTTTTCATTGAACTGGATTCATTTTAAATGGTTCTTGAATAAAAGCAACGCCCCTCAACCATGACAATGCTTATATTTTTTTCCAGAGCCGCAAGGACAAGGGTCGTTTCTACCTATTTTTTTTGCCTTCTTGGGCAGTTGTGCTGGTTCGGACTTTGTTATGTTTTGAGCTTGTTTGGCGCTTGTCTTTGTAGGTTGACGCTCATTAATACCGGGCTCAGCGGGCTCTCTTTTTTGATCTACACTAACGCTACACAAGGCCTTCACCATCTCAGTATTTATAGTCTCCAGTAATGAAGTAAACATTGTAAAAGATTCGCGCTTAAACTCCTGAACGGGATTTTTCTGCGCATAGCCGCGAAGGTTTACGCTTTGTCTTAGATGGTCCATTACAGCTAAATGCTCCTTCCAATGATGATCAAGAGCCCTGAGCATCACGGCCTTCTCAAATGTGCGCATTGTTTCAGCTCCAACCACGGCTTCTTTTGCGTCATGGGAGTCTATTAGTCCTTGAAGAACGACACCCAAAATTTCATCAACGTCGCGCCTATCATCTATGCTTTTTTGGAGTGAAATATAAAGCCCATATTCTGCCTTTAAAACGCTTTCAAGCCCTCCTTTGTCCCAGTCCTCTTCAAGCATTTGTGGTGAAATATATTCTTCAAAAAGCTCACCAATAACTTTTTCTCTAATAGAATTGTATCGGTTTTTTACGTCTTCCGTTCCCATCAGCTCATCGCGTAGCTGGTAAATAACTTTTCTTTGGTCGTTTGCAACGTCATCATATTCAAGTAAATGTTTGCGGGCATCGTAATGCATTCCCTCGACCTTCCTCTGAGCGTTTTCAATTGTTCTATTTAGCCAGCTATGCTCGAGAGCCTCGCCTTCTTTCATACCAAGTTTTTTCATCATGCTGGCAGTTTTTTCAGAAGCGAATATCTTCATTAGGCTATCTTCTAGTGACAGATAGAATCGCGTTGAGCCAATATCTCCTTGCCTTCCAGATCGTCCTCTTAACTGGTTGTCAACCCTGCGAGATTCGTTGCGTTCAGTACCAACTATGTGGAGTCCTCCTGCCTTAATAACGGCTTCGTGTTTTTCCTTCCATGCATTTTTTTCTTTATCAGTTATGTCTTCGGGAAGCTTTCCTCCCAGCACAATATCGGTTCCCCTTCCTGCCATATTGGTAGCAATCGTTACAGCGCCAGGGACTCCTGCATTAGCTATTATTTCCGCCTCTCTTTGGTGTTGCTTAGCGTTTAAAACCTCGTGCTTTATTTTGTTGCCTTTAAGCAGTGCAGAGACCTTTTCAGAGCTTTCAATGCTGCTTGTGCCAATCAAAACTGGTTGTTGTTTTTTTTGGCAGTCTTTAACGTCGTTGGCAATTGCTTCATATTTTTCTTCCATGGTCCCATAGATTAGGTCTGAAAAGTCCATACGGCAAGATTTGGCATTCGGCGGAACAACAACAACCTCAAGGCCGTATATGTCTTGTAATTCTGGCGCCTCTGTCTCAGCTGTGCCAGTCATTCCGGCGAGCTTGCCATATAATCTAAAATAGTTTTGATAGGTAATTGAGGCTACAGTCTGGTTTTCTTTTTTAATACTAACGCCCTCCTTAGCTTCAAGCGCTTGATGAAGACCCTCTGACCACCTTCTTCCTGGCATCGTTCTGCCGGTAAATTCGTCAACAATAACTACCTCGTCGTCCTTAACAATATAGTCAACGTTATTTTGAAACAGGATGTGGGCGCGTAATGCAGAGATCATGTGCTGTAGCAAAACAATATTGCCAGTGTCATACAGACTTGCGCCCTCTGTTAAAGCGCCAGCATCTATTAGCATCTCTTCGGCTTTAATATGACCGTCATCGGTCAGAAAAACCTGTTTGTGCTTTTCATCTAAAGTGTAGTCGCCAGGCTTTTCTACAACAACCTCTTTTCCCTCTCCTTTTTCAATCTGAAGAGAGAAATATGAAGCCATTTTGTTAATGGCAAGATAGACTTGAGAATGGTCATCCGCTGGGCCAGATATAACTAACGGCGTTCTGGCTTCGTCAATTAATATAGAGTCAACTTCGTCAACAATGGCGTAATTGAGCTTCTTTTGCATTTTTTGGTCTTGCGAAAAAGCCATATTATCACGAAGGTAGTCAAACCCAAGCTCGTTATTGGTAGCATAAGTTATGTCGCATGAATATGCCGCCTGTTTTTCCTCGCCAGACATGCCAGAGGTAACAACTCCAACCTCTAGGCCTAAAAAATTAAACACTTTTCCCATCCACTCAGCATCTCGTCTTGCTAAATAGTCGTTGACAGTTACTATGTGGACTCCGTCCCCCGCTAGTGCGTTTATGTAGGCAGGAAGCGTTGCTACTAAGGTTTTTCCTTCTCCAGTTGCCATTTCTGCAATGCTGCCTTCATTAAGAACCATTCCGCCAATAAGTTGAACATCATAGTGCCTCAACCCAAGGGTTCTTTGGCTCGCCTCTCTAACGACAGCAAAGGCTTCTGTAAGAAGGCCTTCAGCCTCTTTGTTTTGTTTGAGATTTTCACGAAATAACTCTGTTTTTGCACTTAGCTCTTCGTCACTTAGGCTTTGCATCTCTTTTTCTAGCGCATTAATGTCAGCAACAGTCCGCGCGTACTTTTTTATTTGCCTCTCGCTGTGTGAGCCAACAACCTTTGACAAAACATTATTTATAATACCCATGTAGCAACTAGAATAAAATATTTAGAGAAAACGAGGGTATTTTCCCACAGATGAGCGATAAATTAACAACAAACCTGACAAATTATAATCCCAAAGGAGAGCTAGGAGAATTGCTTGCAAAAGCAAAAGCGCACAACCATTTTGACACGCAGCTGCAGCCCCTTCTAGTCGTTCAATTTAAAGACATTCGTTTATGTCTAATTGAGGGCAACGTGGCAACCTTCATTGCCTCTAACGCCTCGGCTGCCTTCCGTGCAAATAAGCAACTCCCAAAACTATTGGAAATTGTCAAGCAAGTAGGCGGCCTTTCAACAATAGAAAAAGTAGTGGTTAAACTAAATAATAACCAGACTTAGTGCTTGTGTTGCAATTTTTTACCTATATAGAAGGCCTATTTACTTTATAATGTGACGGTTTTTTATCAAAAAATACCCAGCATACCTCATTATGTCAGAACAAACAATAGACCTGAAAAAAAGGCGCTTTCTTACTCAGGCAACTAGCGTGGTTGGCGCTGTAGGCGTAGGCTTTGTTGCGTGGCCGTTTTTGTC
>Ga0208274_1001362_pt1 | contig 11316 bp, 10 predicted proteins | sample ETNtaG_22_FD_185755 | JGI IMG/M metagenome (GOLD analysis project Ga0208274, IMG submission 185755) | Marine microbial and viral communities from oxygen minimum zone, Eastern Pacific Ocean - ETNP201306SV43 (SPAdes) (version 2) | ecosystem: Environmental > Aquatic > Marine > Oceanic ... | reverse complement strand
TGCTGGAAATTTAACCACCTTTTTCAAGGTAAGGCTTGAAAATTTTCACATAATCCTCCAAGCATATTCTCCAGTCCTTCATGTAGTTTATGCCCCTTGCAGAAAGCTTGAGATTTAAGAGCTTTTCCGAATAAGGACGTGGAGCAAAATATTCATCTTTGAAATAATCTGAATCTACAATATCTATGCTAATTTCACTCTCAAGTCCAAGCAATCTTATAAACTCTACTGCTACATCATACCTTGAGCAACTACCCTCGCAGACCATATTATAAAGTCCGTAGAGTTCAGTTTGTACTATTTCAAACATGGCCTCAGCAAAATTAACTGTATATGTAGGAGTGCCCAACCTGTCATCTACAACAAACAATTCTTTCTTGCCATCCAGGATTTGCTTAAATACCTTACTAATGAATTTCTTATCTTTTTCATATCCTCCACCCATCATCCATCCGGCACGAAAAATAAAATAACTATCAAGCATCTTTTCAACCACCATTTCTCCATAATATTTGGATTTTGCGTAAATGCTTATCGGATTGGGTTTCTCAAAATCGTTATAATACTCCTGTTTACCGTCAAAAATACCTGCGGTACTGATATATATATGTGTAGCATTTAGTTTTTTAGAAATAAGGGCCATGTTCTCTGCTCCCAAGGTATTTGTTTTCCAGGTAATTTCAGGGTTTTTCTCACAGTATTCCAAGTCGGTTAAAGCAGCAAGATTAATTATTAAGTCTGGCCCGAACTTAGAAGCCTTTTCTAATGTTTTTTGAAAATCTATAACGTCGCCATGCTCAAGCCATGGCTCATTTACGTCAATGTCTGTTGCAAGAACCTGGCAATGCGGCGAGAACCTTTCATACACAGCTTTTCCCAACATTCCACCACAACCTGTAATAAAAACCTTCTTGTCTCTAGATATCTTCATTTTTATGTATTTGGAGTTTTTTCAACTAAAAAAATGGAGCAATTATGAACTATCGTGAATGGAACTGAGAAACGATGCCTGAACCTCATTCAAAGGGCAAGTGAAGTGTAATATGGCAGATTAATCCGCCATTAGATTTTTGGTATATAATCTATAAAAGGGATAGAAAAAATACCTGTAAGGCAGATACGTCAAGAGATATAAAGTCAAAAATGAGATACTATCACGGATATAGACGTGAAGCCTTGTTCTTGCCTTCCTACTGTCACCATTTTCCCAATCCAGGAGTGAAAGCTGTACATCCCTTCTCCTCTTTAAACGCCTGATTTCTTCAGGATAACTCTTATCAAATTCATTTACCGCCTTCCTGAGGTTATCCACCATTAAATCTATCTCAACTGTGACGAGCTTCCTGCCGTCCCTCCATGATTTACTGCTTCTATGAACACGATACTTGGCCAGTGGTTTGTCTACATAATCAATTTCCCACCTGTAACTTATTCTAAGAAAGGCATCATAATCACCTGACATTATCAGCCGTCCATCAAAAGGAGTATTTAAACTATCAAATGCCTCTTTCCTTATCAAGACAGTCTGTGTATTTATAAAATTCTCAAATAATAATTCTGAAAAAACATTACCCCTGTACGGTTTCTTGAATTCGAATGAGCGTCTTTCCTTGCCCTTCTCACTAAACGAGATGACATCACTATAAACTAGACCAATCGCATCACCACTTTCAAGAAGTGGGATCTGTTCTTCTAATTTCGTAGGCAGCCATAAATCGTCACAATCAAGAATGGCTATGTATTTACCCCTGGCTTCCTGTACAGCAAGATTCCTTGACCCATAAAGAGGCAGAGACACATCTGACCTGAAATATCTCAGTTTACGGTCATAGCTTCTTGCAATTTTTTCACTGTTATCTTTTGAAGCATTATCTTCCCAGAAGATAATCTCCCAATCTTCATAGGTCTGTGCAAAGACACTGTCAATAGCCTCTCTTAAATATTTCTCACAATTCAGACAGTTCATAATTACACTCACTGTGGGTGCTGAAGAACTGTTGGACTTCCGAGACTGGCTATCTTTTGACAATGACATCTTTAACTTAATTTGTACTTATAAATGATTGCAATGTACCCTCGTTAACTGGTGTAAACGATTCCTCCACAAACTTTCTACCATAATGAAGAACTCCTATCCTCTAACAAAACACTTCAAATCTAAAACATAAGCTCTTCATTATTTTGTATTATTTAATGACTCCAGGTATACTTGCAATGATTTATTTGTATCTTCACCAAAAAAGTCAATTATAACTTTACGTCCTATCTCTCTTCTTTCCTCACAAGCCAACGGATGACACAGGGCCCATTCATTTAACCCTAAGTCAATATCATCATCAGTAAATGCTAATCTCCACATTGACGAAGGCAAATAATCAAGCATATTAAGATCCAGGCTTATAGGCATTCCAATTGAAATAACCGGTATTCCTAAACATACAGCCTCTACTGCCACACTACTTGCCGATGTAAGAACCGCAGACGAGTCAGGCAAAAGTGATTCCATATCTTCATATGTTAACTCAATAGAATCACTCTTCATATCATATTCCTTGAGTAACGCAACGCTATCACTCTTAGTAAGTGTTGGATGCACCTTGATTTTAATATTCCAGCCGTTAGCTATAGCATTGCGTATTGACTTTTTCGATGAAGCAAGTACATGCTTAGAAATTGGTTCAGAATATGGCAAAAAGACAGAAATAATTCTACGTTTACTGATATCTCCAGAATGAATTTGATTGTTATCCATAAGATCCCTTAAGTAACCATAACGAAATGATGCCCCCACATTATAATTACCATCTTTATCATAAATTGAAAACAGATTCTTCAATTTCTTGCCACAGGTTATTACTCTGTCCGGTGCATATCCATTAGCCCTTTCAGTGTTAGTATTGAATAGATTTAAATTATTGGTCGGAGGAATGAAAGGCTTGCCGCCTATTATCTCCATCTTTTCAAAACTCGTGTGTAAACCAGCTATTATTGCTCTGTGAATGGTCTGATTCTCGCTCCAGTTAATGTAAATACTGGGACTAATCCCTTTTTCGCAAATTCTTTTTGGTAATTTATTGATCAATAACGAAAGAATAGAGTTTGGTGAATTTATTCTTGTCCAGTTTTCCTCATTTATTATAGGCTGTATATTAATTCCCAGGAAATCCGGCACCCTTTCAAAACACATTAAGCGTTTTAATGGGTAAGCTAAGGTTTTAAGATAATCTATAGGTTTCAAGAAGTCTTCAAGCAGAACAAATCTTGTATTACTTTGATAAATACTCTTGAATATATACCTAAGTTTATTAAAGGGTATCTTGTAAAAGATTGCAAAGATTCCTACCGGAACTCCTGTATTGTACAAAAGCTCATGAAGCCCCGAGAAATATCTGTTCATGAATTTGCCTTCTTTATCAAAAGAATTCTCAAAAACGAACGTATCAATAATTACGGACACTTTTTTCATTCCATTATAATTTGTACGAATTCGATAAACATATGCAAATATATACCTGATAAAAAAAATTAATAATCTTGCATACCCACCTAATAAAGACCCGACAACGCTAAATAAAAAACGTATCTTTTCTTTATTAAAACCATATATATAGATCTTGCTGTCAATATTCTCAGATGCTATTATATCGGCTACAGATAGCAAAGCACGACTTTCAGAGACAAAAACTATATCTTTCTCTGGGTGTTCTTTAAGAATAGTTTTTAGCCATACAAGATTCATGCAATAACAGAAAAGATTACTCATATATGGGTTAGAGCTAAATGTATCAGACAACCAATGGATCAAATCATGACCATACTTTAAATGAACTTCTTCGGTCCATTGTACAAAGGCATGACGGTTTGAGCTGACAAATTCATGAAATTGAGCAGGTGAGGCATGATTGATTCCCTGACCAAATGCTTTCTTAAAGATATGAAATTGTTCTAAATTTTTCCCTGCATAAATCCACATTCCTTCTCTTTGCAAACGAGACGCTATCTTCTTTGGATCGGTGAGAGCTGAGGCCAAAACAATTCTTCTATTCACAACTCAAAAATTGAGAATACAGTTAATAAAATCATTGTATTATTTCTTCTAAATCATTCAGATCTTTAATAGTTTTAACACCCATTCCTGCAAATGGATCATTCCCAGAACCAGCAACTCGTCCAATAAACCCTATTCCAGCATCCTGAGCACCCTTGAGATCTGTTATAGAATCTCCAATGAAGATTACTTCACTTGAATTGTAGTCATTTTGATTTATTATTGCCCTGGCAATCTCACCCTTTTGCCTTGGAGATCCATAAATATCCTTGAAATATACATCCATTTCTCTACACCTGGCTATTTCTCTTAACTCATCCTCAGGAGTACCTGAAGCAACGTATAAATCAATATCACACTGGTATCCCTCCAGGAACTCCTTAGCACCATTAACATAAGGAGAATTAATTACTTCATCAATTACCAATTGTGAAAAAGTATTACAGAGTTCATTTAACTTGTCCTCAGATAGTGAGCATTTTAAGATTTCCTCGTAATAATACTTAAATTTATGAATCCTTGATAATCCACCATTCTTTAGATGAAAAGCTATTACCTTTTGGACAACATCTTCACCTTTATCCTCAAACATTCTGGCGAATGCCCTGGTTTTTACATCTACAGATTCAACTAATACACCATCAAAATCAAATATTATAGCCTTGATACTCACGTTCTTTTTAACTCTTAGATAATTCGGAGACATGCAGAAAATAGTTTGTTAATAATATTCCCATGTCACCTATGACAAGTTTACTTTTCCTCAACCACAAGCCCATCATAAACAGGAAAGGTATTATTGTCCTTATAAATACTCTGTATTAACTTTAGAATCCCCTGCCCCAAGTCAAGATAAGTTTTACTTACAAGCCTTTTCGCTAATTTAGGCGCAAAAGTATATGGAGTAATTTCATAATGATAATTGTCTTCTGGATTTGTAAATTTTATTTCTATTTTATTATCCAGCATTTCCCTTATCATATACATAAGGTCTCTAACCTTCATCTGCTGATTACCAGTAATTATTACATATTGGTTGATAAAATCATCTGAAAGGACTTCCACACTACCTTTAGCTGCATCATAAACATGTATATATTCCCTTATTTCTTCTCCATCACCTTCCCGTACAATTTTTCCTTTTGTTATGGCCTGCTTTATTATCTTAGAAATAAAATTCCCTTCATCAGCTCTAGGCCCGTAAAGAGAGCCATAGCGAAGAATAGTATAAGGAAGTCCATATACTTCATTGTAATTCTCTATTAAGGATTCACATGACTGCTTTGTACTTCTGTAAAATGACCCTGCTTTACTATAAACATAGAGTGAACTTGCATAGACAAATCTTTTTATTTCTGTCTTTCGACAAGCTTCTATAATAATAGAATTGCCAAGAATATTTGTTTTCACACTTTCAAGTGGATTCTTAGAAGCTTTATCTATATCAGCAATACCAGAAAAATTATAGACAATCTTACAATCTTTAACCACCTTCTCAACAGTTTTTTCATCTAAAATATCTCCAACAATCATCTCCTGCTCCGGCCTCTTGAAAGAAGATTCTTTACAATCAAATATTACAACTTTATACCCGGCATCAGTAAGGGTATCTGCTACATGACTACCCAAGAATCCTGCTCCTCCAAATACAACCACTTTCATTCAATCACCCCCAATCCTGTTAATAGATTCGCCACAGCCTGCTCTTCCATTTCCACTCTTGTGTCTCTGGCGTAAGAACCAATATGTGGAGTGAGAATTATATTACCAAGCTCCTTCAATGGACCCGAATAAGGTTCTTCTTCAAATACATCTAATGCAGCACCAGCAAGGTGGCCATTTTTCAAATTTCCATAGAGAGCCGATTCGTCCACTACACCACCTCTTGAAGTATTGATAATAATTGCACCATCTTTCATACATTTAAATTCCTCTTCTCCTATTAACTTTTCATTAACTCCAACATGTATAGTTACAAGGTCTGCCCAACATAGCAGTTCCTTCAAGGATAAACGCTGCAATCCCAACAAACCGTCTTCCACAAAAGGATCAGCATATGCTATTTCACAACCAAAAGGTTTTAACAATTCAGCAACTTTTTTGCCAATCCGGCCAAATCCCTTTATCCCAATCCTTTTTTCACTTAAAAGATTTCCCATCCTCTTCTTCCATTGCCCCATTCTTAACTCTTTCTCCATCAGGGAAACGTTTCTTAATAAATTTATCATTAATCCAACTGTCAGTTCCGCTACAGCGGAAGTTGGCGAATCCGGGGTATTAAACACTTTTATGCCCATTCTTTCAGCATCCACCAAAGCAACATTATCAGTTCCTGTACCACAACGAGAAATAACTTTTAAGGTGGTTAAAGTTTCCATAATATCAACATCCAGCGTTTCTGTTCCTGCAATAATACCTACGGCACCTTTACACAATTTAATCACTTCGTCTTTTCTTAATTTTCGCTGATAAGGGTTTGATTGTACCTGAAAACCATTTCTGTCTAAAATATTTAATGGTTCTTTATTATACTCACCAAAAGTGGTGGTCGTTATAGCAATCTTACTCATAGAATCCCATGAATGAAAAGAATAAAATAATTAACAGACGTTATGAAACACAAAAAGTTTTTTCACGATATACATTTAACGCATTATACAAATCCAACATATATCATCTTGTAATATTATATTACCTGGTAAATTTTCGCAGAAATAACATTCTCTGTCTTTATTTTCTAATATTAATCTTCCATGCATCAAACCTGTGTTCAAGATCCTCCGTCTTCTCCATGCAAAGGTTAGCCATTTCCTCCCTATCACTCTTAAAATATGACCAGAATATATCTGTCTGATAATTATCCTTATAACTATCTTTTATATATTCTACTTCTTTGAAATTGGCTATGAGATAATCATTAACCTCTTTCCAGAAATTTCTACCGATATTATCAGAAGAATCTTGTATTGGTAGTAACCCTATTTTCCTTCTCACCATATTAATATATGCAGTATTATGAGAGATATAGGAATAATTACCATCATCTATTGCAACTATAGCAGAATCGGTCAGAACATCACACACTGAAGCCAGCTCCTTCATCAGAGTATTGAGTGTATGTTCACTGTCCAGAAAGCAAACACTGACCTTTTTGTCGAGCTCCTTTAAAACATTAATACCGACAAATTCTGAATTACTATTAAAGGTAATATATTTCCAGTGATTGTTCAGATTTTTCTCATCATAATGCCTCATCAAAGTATCATTCAGTACGGATCTCAAGTAGGCGAGTTTGCACCCGTTAATATCCCATGAAAAGACTTCTCCACCGGTCTTTAGAGCAAAATAACATAGGATAATAGTGCTTGCACCACTACCGGTCTCAACAAATACCGGTTTATCCGGCAACGGCAATCCATTGATCACGTCATAAAGAGCAAGATACTCCGAGTCTGGTATTGAATTACACCATCTCGGCAGCATTCTTTTGATTGTGAGCAAAAACTTTTTTGGATCGCCATCAACCTCTCCCTTTGTGCCAAAATAAAAATCATACATACACCAGTCTCCTCCCTAAATTGTTTACAGCCAATCTCCACCACTGATTGCTATTACCTGACCTGTAATATAAGAGGCACTTTCTGATAATAGATACATAACTGTGCCTGCAAGCTCCTCTGTTGTACCCGCTCTCCTTAATGGTATTAATTTGATTCTCTCTTGTACTTGTTCCTTAGTCCTCTCCATTTTTTCGGTATGAAATTTTGTAAGGAAAAACCCAGGTGCAATTGCATTCACTAATATATTGTATTTTGCACAATCCCTTGCAAGTCCCTTAATGATACACTCAACACCGGCCTTTGCTACTCCATAAGCAAGGGATGTGGAGCCTCCACCATGTGCAGCAGATACCGTACTCGTCATCACAATCCTTCCACCACTGTTTTTCATATGCAAAATAGCCCTCTGTGCCAGAAAAAAGGGCATTGTCATATTTACAGATAGATCGTATGACCATTCTTTTTCTGTTAATTCCTCCCAGTTAGCAGGTTTTTTTATGCCACCTGATAATTGTATTAAACAATCAATGCCTCCTGCCCATTTCACAAAATCATCAACAAGCTGAAAGCAGACCAAAGAAGAATTAATATCTTTCTGGAATTTCTTTACCTTTTCTCCCTCATCATACTTTGATAGCGGCTTATCATTAGTGTTGTAATGAAACCCTACTGTATTACCTGAGTTATATAATGTCTCATTGAGGGAAACCGCTAAATCACTGCTTGCACCAACTATCAATATCTTTTTTCTTTCTAATACCATATTTTATCAGCCAACAGATTCTGTCGAGAAATATTTATGAATATATTCTTCTCTCAACTTATTAAACATCCTTTCACCTTCTGGCATGAAATTTTCTGCAATCCGTATATCACCCCACATATCCTTCCCGCACCTTACATACAGAGAAAACGTTCTCATAAGCCCTTTTATTCTTTCTTTTGGGAACTGTGGCATATTAAGAACAGGTTCCCCCGTAAGGCAACCTGTAAACGTATCCTCTTCTATGTAACCCATTTTGACAGATAATTCCCGAAGAGGAGTTCCATGGAATGGTGTAAAAGCGTAACAATTCATTGTGTCAACTTTGTCCGCTATACTTCTATTTAATTCAATTGTATCCATTGCAAGTTCTGGCGTTTCTGTTGGAAAGCCTACAATATTGTTTACACTAACCCCGGCAGGTAAAGCATTATCTGAAATAATTTCAAAGGCTTTTAAAATTACTTCATTACTGACTTTTCTGTTTATAACCCTACGCCTAAACTCTTCATTACCATGTTCAACACCAAGGGCCATTCTATGTAAGCCAACGCTCCTTAATTGCCTTATTCTCTCTTCTGTAATCTGTTCCGGTCTTGCCTGGCACCAGAAAGGAATTCTTATATTATCATACATCTCTACAAACTCATCAAACTCTTTATCTGTATATGCAAAGAAAGTATCGGCCCAGAAATAGAAATATTCAGCACCCCACGAATTTTTATAAAACTCCAGTTCTCTTTTTACCATATTAACAGATCTCCTGCGAAAATAATTCCCAGCATGCTCTGTATTATGTAAGTTTCTCTGTGCAGGTGAGTTGCAGTAACTGCAAGAATACGGGCAGCCCCTGTGAGTTTCTACAGGAAACATTCTATATATCTTCCCGGCCATTGGCCTGTACAATCTAGCCTCTTCAAACAAAGAAAAGTCCGGTAAAGGGATTTTGTCAACATCAACCACCTTCCTGATTGGGTTCTTAATCACTTCACCTGTCTCTTTTTTTATCCACAAATTTTCAATATTCGAATAATCTTTCTCCTCTCTTAATTTAACGCACAATTCTAATAGTGCGTATTCACCCTCACCAACACAAACAATATCTACCTCTTTATTATTAATAACCTTTAGTGGGGCAAATGTGGGGAACACACCCCCTACGATTGTCAAGATATCATATTTATCAATGTGTTCTAAGAGCCTTAGACCCAAAGGGAAGATGTCTTCAGTGGTTGACATGGCTATCAGGTCTGGTTGAAAAGAATTAACTAGTTGATCAAGATCATCAAAGGGGTTTGTGGCTTTTAAAGTAACCCCTTCTGTCATATCAAATGGTCTCACAGCTAAATATTTCTCTTTTTCTTTGTCTGAATCAAAGTCATTACCAATTTTGTAATATGTTGTATCAAACAAGACAACCTCAAAACCATTATTTTTCAATATTTGAGAAAAGACGGCAATTGCAGGAGGCAACATATTCATGCCTCTAAGGTTAGGGTAAACAAATAATATTTTGAAGTCTCTCATTACTTTTTAATCTAAGAAATAACTTTTACGCACGTATGCCACCGCATCCCTGATAATTTCTTTAGTATCACCAAAGCCCCTTCTCATTTCAATGGAAACAAAACCGTCATAAAGAGAATCAGAAAGAGCCTTCCCGATTAAGCTGTGATCTAAACATGTAGAACCTGGAGGAGCAAGGCCCAGATCACTTACATGGAAATGTTTTAACATAGTCCCATATTTTCGAAATACTGCTTCGAAATCCTCTCCAACATCCACCATAGCCTTGACATCAAGATGAAGACCAAAGTGAGGCTTATCAACATCCCTTACTATCTGATAACCCTCTTCAGCCGTCTGTATGAAATCATTTTCACTCGGGCCAAGCGGTTCAATACAAAGGATTACATTGTGACGTTCTGCCTCAATCCCCAATTCTTTGAATACACCCAATGCAGTTTCATAACATCTATCATAAGGTCTTTCAGCAACCCTTCTACTTGCAGGAGATCCATATACCAAAACTCTGACAGATAACATACCCGCCAATCGTATAAGTTTTTTAAGATATAATACTGCTTGTTGTCTTATTGATTCATCTCCGAAAATATAAAGGTCAGGCCGGGTAAAAAGTAAAGCGTGAAAAGCGGGAATTACAAGATCGTATCTTGATAAAAGCTTTTTAAGCCATTCAATTTCATCATCGCTTACATGAACAGGCTCCTTCCAAATACAACTTGGAGCAATCTCTACACCATCACATCCCAACTCCACTAACAATTCCAGATGATCCTCAAACTCATTCTGCTGCCATGCAATATTGGACACAGATAATCTAATTGACATCAGAAATTAATTTCATTTCTAAAGACCATTCTTACAATAATTTTGTCTGTTTTTTCCATAGGAAAGAAGTATTAACACTATTTCACTTAAACCTCTTTCCTTTTGATCAATTCGCTCATCCTGAGAGGACATTCTCCACATGCTTCAATATCGTGAGCCTGTCCATTCTTATGTTGTTTGCGTAATGCATTTAGCAAATCGGCCCAGCATTTCTTAATAGAAACAGAATCTATATTTCCCATTGCAAGTTTACCGTAATAGTCATTCTTACACGCAGTCAACGTCCCATCCCACATAATAGTCATTCTTTGATAAGGGAATGGACAAATCCATGATGATTTAATACTCTTAATCTTTTTATTAACAGTATCAACTGATGGCTCCATTTCATTATAAGAAACCTGGTCTACTTTATCCTTCCAGAAGGAAACATATTCATTTAAACGATCTTTCAACTTCGGAACTAACACTGCCTGTATACGTATTTTTGGTTTGTTCCTGCATGCTTTCTCACGCAAATTTCGTAATCTTTCAACATTAGTTACAACCTCCTCAAACTTAGCACCTGTACGATTTCTCTCATATAACGTTTT
>Ga0208274_1001343_pt1 | contig 11423 bp, 10 predicted proteins | sample ETNtaG_22_FD_185755 | JGI IMG/M metagenome (GOLD analysis project Ga0208274, IMG submission 185755) | Marine microbial and viral communities from oxygen minimum zone, Eastern Pacific Ocean - ETNP201306SV43 (SPAdes) (version 2) | ecosystem: Environmental > Aquatic > Marine > Oceanic ... | reverse complement strand
GCTTAATTCGTTACACAGTTAATATGGAATCTATTGAAAAAGAACATGTTATAAAAAAAGCAAATCATATAAGGAGACTGTATGATTGGACAATTCACTGGGCAAATACCCCTCACAGTACATGGGCGCTCTTTGCACTAGCATTTTGTGAATCCTCTTTCTTCCCAATACCGCCGGATGTTCTCTTGATAGCGCTGGCAGTTGCTATACCAACCAAGTCTTTCAAGTATGCATGGATATGCACTGCAGGATCGGTACTGGGAGGATGTTTCGGTTATTTTATTGGTTATCAGCTATTTGAGTATGTTGGAAGTCCAATTATCAACTTTTATAACATTACTGACGCGTTTAATGCGGTGAGTACTCAATATCAAAATAACGCATTTACGGCAATTGCGGTGGCCGGGTTTACACCTATCCCTTACAAGGTGTTTACTATTGCTGCCGGTGCTTGCAAAGTAAATATCTTTATCCTGATCCTGGCATCTGCAATAGGTAGAAGCGGAAGGTTTTTCCTGGTTGCATGGTTGCTCTATACATTCGGCCCGAAGATAAAGGTATACATAGAGAAGTACTTTAATCTCTTTACCATTATATTTGTAATACTATTAATCAGCGGATTTGTCGCTATAAAATACCTCGGATAGGAGAGAGAGCCATATGTATAAATACCTCTTATTACTTTTTTTCTTCACTCTTTGTATAAACGTACATTCTATAAGTTACGCAGAAGAACCCCTGATAGAAGAACTTTTGGGAGAAGCACAGAATGTACGTGAGCCTGCCGTTGCCGGGCGTTTTTATCCTGAATCAGAAGCCGACCTCTCAAAGAAGGTGAATAATTATCTGGATAAGGCATTCATAGAGAGCCTGCCGGGTAAACCTGTGGCCATAATTTCTCCACATGCAGGCTACCAGTATTCGGGGGCAGTAGCGGCATATGCTTATAAAGCCATAAAGGATTACAAATATAAAAGAGTAATAGTACTTGCTCCCAGCCACTATTCAAGATACAGGGGGGCATCAATACTTGATGTAGAGGCCTATAAGACACCGTTGGGACTTGTAAAACTAAATCAGGGCATATGCAACAACCTTATAAATAATCCTCCTTTTATCGGGACATTCAAGCAGGCACACAAGAGAGAACACTCCCTGGAGACACAATTACCTTTTTTGCAAACAGTACTTGGAGACGACTTTGAACTCATTCCCTTATTAATCAGCAGGCTTAGTAACGAAGAATTTGATTTTATCGCTGATAAATTAAGGCATTTAATAGATGAGGATACGTTGATAGTTGTAAGTTCCGACTTTACCCATTATGGTTACGGATATGATTATGTTCCTTTCAAAAAGGATGTGGAGGCTAATATAAAGAAACTTGACTATGGGGCGTTCGAACGCATCCTTGCATTGGATTTTGACGGTTTCATCAATTACAAAAAGGCAACCGGTATAACTGCCTGCGGGTTTATGCCTGTAGCGTTATTAATGAAGGTTTTGCCCGGTAATGTGCAGGGGAAGATATTGCAGTATGACACATCAGGCAGCATAATGGGCGATTTCAGCAGTTCCGTGAGTTATGCTTCAATAGTATTTACAAGAAGCAGTGAACCCCCGGACATTATTGGTGATAATAACGGTCTGAATAACGATGAACGATTGACCCTTCTCAAGGTTGCGAGAGATACACTGGAAAGCTATGTGAAGGAGGGGAAGAGGCCTGATCTGAATTCTGGAGAATATACGTTAAGCCCGATAATGAAGGAAAAAAGAGGTGTATTCGTAACACTGAATAAGAACGGTAATCTGCGCGGTTGCATAGGCCACATACAGCCCAGAGAGCAGCTTGTTAAGGCCGTAATGGACAATGCCATAAACTCTTCAATGAACGACGGGCGTTTCAGGCCGGTTGATGCAGACGAACTGGATGAGATAGAAATAGACATTTCGGTACTCAGCCCGATAGAGAAGATAAGCGGCGCTGACAAATTCATTCCGGGAGAGCATGGAATCATTATACATTTGGGAGGCATGAGAGCAGTGTTCCTTCCACAGGTTGCTACTGAACAGGGGTGGGATAGAGAGGAGACCCTCTCCCACCTTTGTAATAAAGCCGGCCTGCCGTCACATGCATGGAAAGACGAGAGTATGGAATTCTTCGTCTTTACAGCAGAAGTATTCCATGAAGAGAAAAATTTAGTCATGAAATAACACCGCTTCCCCGGACAAAAGGCGCCGAGGACTTTTCACGGGGAGTCCAGATCCGAAAGATTTGTTTTGTGTAAGCAAATTATCTGAATTAGCGACCAGAGGGAGCTAATTGAAATGGACGAAAAAGATAAAAAAGCATTACTTCAAATAGCAAGAAAGAGTGTGGAATCCGCAGTAAAAGGCATATCAAAAGATCAAACACAAGCCGAACCATTCAGTCCGGAGCTAAAGGGGAAGAACGGTGCATTTGTAACGTTAAGAACATGTGGAAAGCTGAGAGGGTGTATAGGGAGAATGGTTTCAGATATCCCTCTGCACAAGCTTGTTTCTGAGATGGCTGTCTCAGCAGTAAAAGAGGATCCGCGGTTTAAACAAATTCAATCTTCAGAATTAGATGATCTGGAAATAGATATTTCTGTCTTATCCCCACTGCAAAAGGCCGAAAACCCTCTTGACTTCGAACTCGGCATACATGGGATTTATATTAAAAAAGATTCTGCAACCGGATGCTTCCTGCCCCAGGTTGCTGCTGATACAGGATGGACCAAAGAAGAATTCCTGACACATTGCTGCAGTGCAAAGGCGGGCCTGTCACCGGATGCATGGAAGAAAGAAGATGTCGACGTCTACATCTTTACGTCAGAGATTATTTCAGAGAAGGATGTTGGTAATTGATAACGTGGGACTAAGTAATGCAGATCATGAGGTATTACTACAGAGGTACTTTTTTGAATATAAGCAGGTACTGATCAAAAAGTGTAGTGGGTTCTTCATCAAGTTTAAAACCGGCTTCGGCCATTTCTGTTATAACTTGTTGCGCAGGAATTGTGTGACGCGGCTGGCCTGGAACAGGAGCCATATCGGCAATGGCAACAACAGTCTTCTCTTGAATAAAGGGATAAATCTTATCGCGAAAATATTTTACCGGTTCATCGTAATGAAAGTAAGTATAACCGATAAAGAGTAAATCAATTTCACCGTTTAATTGGTCAAGCCCCGGATCATCTTTTGTAATCTTATGAATGGATACATTGTCCAGGGAATCTCTCTTTTTGCGTTCCTCCATCCAGAATATCAGTGATTCTTCAGGGTCAAGTGCAATTATCTGCCCTTCGGGAAGCTGTTTAGAAAACAGGTCTGCAAAATACCCTGTACCGGCGCCGAGGTCTACGACGGTCATGTCAGGCTGAGTGATCAGCCTGTTGACAATATCAGGCATTTGCCAACTCTCTCTATTCGTATCCATTACTGCAGCGCAAAAGCCTGCATCTTCATATGAAGGGAAGCAACCCATGTTTTTACCTCAATTAATGGAAATAGGTGACCTCGTAACTTGACCTGAATTGGCGAGATGTGATTTGGGACGAATAATAATTGGAGTAAGTTTTCTAATAATTTACTTAAGACCATTTCTTATGAAACAGTCGACATATTTTTTATCAGTTACCTGGATGTGATTAATTAACCACCGTTTCAGGTACTCAAGAATTTCCTTTGAGATTTGAGAATCACCATCATTGACTCTCTCACAATATGCAATCACTTTTCTGGAGAAATCATGATGTTCTTCCTTGTGATATTGATACTCTGGATAATTAAACTCTATCATATAATTCTCTTCTGTCGAGAAATGATTAAGGGCATACTTAGTTATTCTATATAATACTTCCCTTAATTCTTCCGGATTGTCTTTGTGTTCCTTTGTGGCAATAGCCATATTAATAATATCAATGAATTGTCTGTGCTCGTCATCAATCTTTGATATACCTACGCTATATTTGTCGTCCCATTCAATCATTTGATATTCCTCTTGTCTGAATCACTCAATCCCGACAACCCTTATATCGAAGATAACATCTTTTCCTGCCAGGGGGTGGTTGCAGTCAAGAAAGACGTGTTTTTTGTCCACGTTTACAATTGTTCCGCCTACTCCCCGTACTTTAATTGTCTTGCCTATCACCGGTACAAAATTTTCAGGTAGATCGGCTCTGACAAATTTCATTACAAGGCCTTCGTCCCTCTTACCATAAGCGTCTTTTGCTTCTACGGTGACTTTCTTTTTTTCATTAAGTTTCATCCCTTTTACAGCCCGTTCAAGCCCGCGCGGCATCTGTTCGTTTCCTACTGTGAATTCCAGGGGCTTCCCCGGTCTGGTATCCTGAAATACCGTACCATCCTTAAGGCTTACTGTGCAATGGATCTTAACCTTGTCATCCGTCTCTACGATTGTCTTCTCGCCGCAGATGGCCTTGCCTGGATACCCATTGATAATGAGTAATCCCATTATTAAAAATAACACCAACTTAATTTTTATTAGTGGCTGTGTTGCATATGAAAAATTCTCTCTCATTTTATCCCCTTCATTTTGAAGCAATGGTAATATTTAAAAATAGTTCCAACATCAAATATTGAGTTTTAATGCAGTATGTCAATGTGACATTATACTTTCTTCTTCCAGGATGTCTTCTTCAGTCTCCTTCACCGGTATCAGTGCTTTGTCCATATAGGAACGTCTCTCAGGGTTACGTTTGATTTTTTTGCGTATTGACCGCAGTTTCAGGTAATAGAGGCCAAAAGGTACAAGGCCGCTAATCGTTTCCCAGGCTCGACGCGGATAGAAAATAAGCAGATTTTCTTGAGGCATACCGGGACGGCGCTGTGTTCGTATCTTGCGTCTTAAGAAACCTCCCTGTAGAGGGTGAACATCCTGGTATTTAATGGTACCATAAAATTGATGGATGTGGAGCATAACTCTGCTGGGGTTAGGGCCGCCTGCAGCCGCGCGCCGTATCAGGGTTTTAATGTGTTCAGGTGAGTAGTAAATGTCCCATGCCTTGCGGTAAATATTTGCCCACTCTTCTTTGGACATTTGTGAGTGGGACATTGTAACATGTTCAAGATCATACTTGTTGAGATCAGGATCCATCCACACTCCCTGCAGATGATTATTTTTGTGGTCTTCGGAGCCGGGCAATGGTGTAAGGCAGAAAAACTCTAAAAGGTCAACGGCCAGTTCCTGCTGAATTGTCTTAATATCCTGTTCGATTTTCTCAGGAGTGTCAGCAGGAAAACCCAATATATAACCGGCCGCAGTAACAATTCGAGCATTACGCCAGGATTGAAACATCTTTCGATAATCATCAATTTTGTTCTGCCGCTTGTTCACAGTCTTCAGATTTTCCGGGCTAATACTTTCCAGACCGATGAACACTCTTCGACAGCCGGCCCTGGCAGCCTTTGAGACAAAATTTGGGATTTTATAGGCAAGCGAGTCAACCTGCATAGTAAACTTTACATGCTTAAATCCCTGGTTTTCGCGAAGGTTGATCAATCTGTCAAAGAGAGCTTCCCAATTTTTGTTGCGTGCAAAGTTGTCATCAGTGATGAAGAAATCGTTGATACCATTCGATATGTTGGAGCGGATCAGTTTCTCCAGATCGTCAGGGTCACGGTAACGTGATTTACGTCCCTGTACGTTGATGACTGTACAGAAACTACACAGGAAAGAGCACCCACGACCTGCATCGAAACAGCCAATCTGATTGACGAATCTTTCGGAAACATCTTTTGGCATTAACGGTGTTGGCTGGCCTTCCAGGCCGGGTAAGTCACCCAGGAAGTTGTAGGTCGGTTTCATGTCCCTATGATAGGAATCCTTGAGAACATCTATGAGACGATCCTCCTCGGCCTCTCCTGCGAACAGTGTAATACCCATTCCCATCGCCTCCTTAAGGTCGTCAGGAAGTTCAGGTAACATGGCAATACAGCCGCTTGTATGGAATCCGCCTATTGCAACCTGAATGTTTTCATCAAGGAGCTGTCTGGCAATGTCCATAGCACGCGGAAATTGATTTGACTGGACGCCTACGAAAAAGACAACTCCGCGTCCGCCGCCATTCTTAAACCTGCGAATAATGTCTGCAACAGGTATGACGGTATTCATCTCGTCGTAGGCGTTAATAACAAACTCGACATCGCTGCCAAGGATACTCCGCTCCGCAGCATCTCGCGTCAACCCATTTATGCAGGCAAGTGTGTTCGATGGAATCCATGACTTCCGCCACTGGATAACATATCCATCATCGTCGTAATGGGATGGTTTGATTAACTCAACGAAGAACTTTGTTTTAGTATTATCTTTCATATGAGTTTGTTCATTAATATATACATTGGATGAGTTGACTGGAGATTGTTTTTACAATAGATTATTTCCTGCGATGTTTTATTGCGACTCTATTTATGGCATTTAAGTATGCTTTTGCGCTTGCTTCTATTGTATCTGTACTCACAGCACGGCCTCTATAGTTCTTGCCTTTAACTTTTACTTCTACGCTGGCTTCTCCCAGGGCATCTTTTCCACTCGTTACCGATCTGATACTATAATCGAGGAGTATTCCTTTTATTCCGGTCAGTAGATCGATTGTTTTAAAAATGGCATCAATTGGTCCGTCACCTTTTGTTGAATCGACTAAGATTTTGCCCTTGCCTACACGGAGTTTTACACTGGCAGTTGGTACCGGGCCGCAATTTATACTTAAACTATCAAGTTCGTAAATATGCGGGACTTCTGATTTTTCATCCTGAATTAACGCTTCTATATCCTGATCATAGATTTCCTTCTTCTTGTCAGCCAGGAGTTTAAATTGCTGGAACGTGTGTTCAAGTTCTTTATCAGGCAGTTCATAACCGAGCGCCTTGACACGTTTCTTGAATGCGTGTCTGCCGGAAAGCTTACCAAGGACGATTTTGGTTCTTGGCAGGCCAACTTCTTCCGGCTTCATGATTTCATATGTCGTACTTTCTTTCAAAACTCCATCCTGATGTACACCTGATTCGTGTGCAAATGCGTTTTTACCTACTATCGCCTTGTTCCTCTGTACACGTAATCCGGTTAAACCGCTGACGATATTGCTTGTGGCTATTATTTCATTTGTCTTTACGCGCGTGGTATGCCCAAAGAAATCTTTTCTTGTCTTAAGCGTCATAACAATCTCTTCGAGTGACGCATTGCCTGCTCTTTCTCCTATTCCGTTTACGGTGCATTCTACCTGGGTGGCGCCTGCCTTTACGGCTGCGAGTGAATTAGCAACTGCCAGGCCAAGATCGTTATGACAGTGAATACTTATAACGGCTTTCTTGATATTCTTTACATTATCTTTCAGGTTCTTTATTAAGGAAGCATATTGCTCCGGTACCGCATATCCAACAGTATCCGGGATGTTAACGGTTGTTGCCCCTGCAGCTATGACGGCTTCTACAACTTCTACAAGAAAATCCGGTTCGGTCCTTGACGCATCTTCAGGAGAGAATTCTACATCGTCAACATATTTCCTTGCGCGTTTCACTCCTTTTACGGCAGTTTTTATGATCTCTTCCTTTGCCTTAATCAGTTTAAATTTTCGATGAATTTTCGATGTTGCAAGAAACACATGAATCCTGGGCGATTTGGCTGCCTTAAGTGCCTTTGCCGCACAATCTATATCTTTATCAACTGCCCGTGCGAGAGCGCAAATACTTACATCCCGTATTTCCTTTGCAATATTACTTACAGACTTGAAATCACCCTCCGATGTTATTGGAAATCCAGCTTCTATTACGTCAACGTTCAGAATGGAGAGTTGTCTTGCTATCTGCAGCTTTTCATTCTGGCCCAGACTTGCACCCGGAGATTGTTCTCCATCTCTTAAAGTAGTATCGAATATTCTGATTTTTGACATAAAAACCTTTTTCTGTTGCAAATAATTGTAAAGGCGTTTTTATATGCTATTACTTAATTTATTTTGATTGAATCCATTTCATGAGTTTGCGCAATCTTGCACCGACCTTTTCCAGCTGATGATTCTTGTCTTTTGCGACAAGCGCATTAAACTTTGGACGGCCTTCCTTGTTTTCGAGAATCCATTCTTTGGCAAAACTGCCATCTTGTATCTCAGAAAGGATTTTCTTCATCTCTTTCTTTGTGTCTTCATTGATTATTCTTGGTCCTCTTGTCACGTCTCCAAACTCAGCAGTATTGCTGATGGAATGTCTCATATATGTCAGGCCTCCCTGGTAGAAAAGATCGACTATGAGTTTCAGCTCATGCATACATTCAAAATATGCCAGTTCCGGCTGGTATCCTGCTTCGACGAGGGTCTCAAATCCGGCCTTGACTAAAGCAGAAGCCCCTCCGCACAATACAGCCTGTTCACCAAAGAGGTCTGTTTCAGTTTCCTCTGCAAAGGTTGTTTCCAGAACACCTCCTCTTCCACCCCCAATACCACTTGCATACGCCAGGGCAACCTCTTCTGCCTTCTTTGAAGGATTTTGCTGGATGGCCATTAAACACGGCACGCCTCCGCCTTTAACATATTCACTTCTTACCAGGTGTCCCGGTCCCTTCGGGGCAACCATGATTACGTCAATATCTTTTGGGGGAACAACCTGGCCAAAATGGATATTGAAGCCGTGAGAGAATAGAAGTGTTTTACCTTTTTTCAAATGAGGCTTAATCTCCTTTTCATAAACACCTGCCTGTACTTCGTCGGGTATCAGTAATGAAATAAGATCACCCTGTTGTGTTGCCTTATCGGCGGACACAGGTTTAAAACCGTGCTTAACTGCTAAATTGTAATTTGGAGACCCCTTCCTCTGTCCAACTATAACCTTAAAGCCGCTGTCACGAAGGTTTTGCGCATGAGCATGCCCCTGGCTGCCATAGCCGATTATTGAAATCTTTTTACCTTTCAGCGTTTTGAGATTAGCATCTTTATCAGTATAGATCTTTGTCATGTTATTCCTTTCTGTAATTGAGGTAGTAATCTTTTTGTTACGAATTAATTCAACTATTCTCTATTATTTTACCATCCTTCATAACAATCTTGCTTCCGGCTATCGTTAGTATTGCTTTGCCTTGAAGCTTCCAGCCGTTAAATGGACAGTTTCTTGCTTTCGAAAAAAATTTATTTACATCAACTTTCCATTTTTTTTTCATGTCAATTACCGTTATGTCAGCTTTAGTTCCCGGTGTTAAACAGCCAACACCAAATTTATCTAATCCAAAAATTTTAGCCGGCAAAATAGTCATTTTCTCAATTGCCTGTTGTAGTGTTAAAATACCCGGACTAACCAGGTATGTTAATACCAGGCCTAAAGTTGTTTCCAGGCCGATAAGTCCGAAAGGAGCTTTATTATAAGGCAAACTCTTCTCTTTTGCTGAATGCGGTGCGTGGTCACTGGCAATAATATCAATAGTACCATCTGCTAATCCCCGCCTTACCGCCTCAACATCCTCTTTTGATCTTAACGGAGGGTTAACTTTGGCATTGGTGCCAATTTCTTTTACTGCTTCCTCACTTAACAAAAGATGATGGGGTGTTGCCTCTGCGGTTACATTCACGCCTCGTTTTTTTGCTTTGGCAATCTCATTCACAGATTGAGCAAGACTGACATGTGAAATGTGTATTCTTGCCCCAGCCTTTTCTGCCAACTCAATATCACGCATAACAAAACGGCCTTCAGCCGTATACGGTGGATTTGTAACAGTATCAGGAGATTTTCGTTTGCCTTTCTCTTTTTGTCTCCTGCGGTATAGATCAGATTCTTCACAATGTGGATTAACTAAAATATCGTACTCTCTTCCTTTTTTAAGCGCATTAAACATTAATCTATCTCCGGCGACAGGGTGTCCATCATCAGAGATTGCCCTGGCTCCGGCAAACTTTAAATTTTCAACATCAACTAATCTATATCCATTCAGCCCTACCGTAGTAGCTGATTTTGAATAATAATTAACTATGCTCTCTTTTTTAGCAATCTTTAAAAGTTGAATAAGGCGTGATGGAGTGTCAATCGGAGGACACGTGTTTGGCTCTGCTACCACAGTAGTAAAACCGCCTGCTGCCGCCGCCCGCGAACCGGTAAAAATATCTTCCTTATACTCCTGCCCCGGCTGCCGGAGATGAACATGTACATCTACAAGGCCGGGAACTACTAATTTATCTTTAGCATCTATGACCAGAGCATTTTTATCATCGATGTTTTTACTAATCTTCTTAATTCTGGAGCTATCAATCAAAACATCAAACACTCCTGCCTTTTTATTTGCGATATCAAAAACATTTCCGTTTTTGATTAAAATCTTTTTATAATTAATCATTGTCGAGATTGTCTCGGTTTTCTCTGCACACTGTATCAAATTATCCTATTTCGGCCCGCGGTTCATGGCAATCCTGCCAGTACGCGCAACCTCCTTTATGCCGAATGGCCGAAGCAGATTTATTACTGCTTCAAGCCTGTCTTCAGGGCCTGATATTTCGACGATCATGTCTTTTTGTCCAACGTCAATTATTTTTCCTCTAAAGACATCTACCAGCTCTATGATTTCATTTCTTTTCCCGGGAAGTGCACTTACCTTGATAAGTATCAGGTTTCGTTCAACATAATCAGTTCCCGTATAATCTGTTACTTTGATTGTATCTACAACTTTACCCAATTGTTTTCGAACCTGTTCAAGTATTGAATCATCACCGCTAACGACTATAGTCATTCTGGATATATCTACGTTTTCAGTTTCTCCAACGGCCAGGCTTTCAATATTAAACCCCCGGCCACTGAATAAACCAGTGATGCGTGACAGTACACCGACCTTATTTTCAACCAGGACAGATATTACATGTTTCATAATAAATTAGCTCCTTTCAGTCTGCCTGTATGACATCACAGGATGACGCAAACAGGAAACAACTTGATAGTAATTTTATTTATCTGTAATTCGTAGAGATGGAAAACTAAAGGTTTCCGCTACTAATTTAATTTTCTTCGATTGATTGAGCGGCATTCATAGCCGCATTATATACCAGTTTTAACGGAAGTCCTTTTTCATCTGCAATCTTTCTGCAATTCTCATGTTCGGGTGTGATATTTTTAATGCATCCGTTAAGCGTGCCTATCTTGACTTTAATCATGCCATATTCAGTTTTTACGTCAACAAATTTCCTGTATAACTTCTTACGGTTTACCTTGTACTTTCTGATACCAAATGTTGTAGATTGGTCGAATATTATTCTCTCCACTTTTGACAGGTACACATCATCTACAATAATACTGATGAGCGTTCCAGGGCGAGATTTCTTCATTTGCACCGGTGTTATATATCCATCCAGCGCTCCAGCATCTAATATCTTTTCCAGTAAGTAACCAAAATGTTCTCCGGGCATATCATCAAT
>Ga0208274_1001341_pt1 | contig 11429 bp, 13 predicted proteins | sample ETNtaG_22_FD_185755 | JGI IMG/M metagenome (GOLD analysis project Ga0208274, IMG submission 185755) | Marine microbial and viral communities from oxygen minimum zone, Eastern Pacific Ocean - ETNP201306SV43 (SPAdes) (version 2) | ecosystem: Environmental > Aquatic > Marine > Oceanic ... | reverse complement strand
GTGAACAGGCGGTCAGGGAATATGGTATAAAACCTGAAGATACCGTAGTCGGTATTGCCACAGGCGGCACTACACCATTCGTTCACGGCGCTCTAGTCCAGGCAAACAGTATCGGTGCAACTACCATATTCCTGTGTTGTAATCCTGATACAGACCCCGCTGAGGAGGTTGATGTCATCATCAGGCCCATAACGGGCCCAGAGGTAATAACGGGTTCTACACGCATGAAGGCGGGTACTGCAACCAAGCTCATACTGAATACGCTTACAACTGCATCTATGATAAAGATTGGAAAAGTATATGAAAACCTCATGATTGACCTTCAGGTAAAGAACGTAAAGCTCAAAGACCGTGCAGAGAGGATCATAATGGTTCTTACAGACCTTGACAGAGACTCTGCTGACAAACTCTTGACGAAAGCAAACGGCAACGTGAAAACAGCCATCGTTATGCATAAACTACAAACCGGATATGAAGAAGCCGGGAATAAACTTGAGATACATAACGGTTTTGTGAGAAAGGTGTTGAAAGGTTAAGAATGCGTAATTTTAAGGGTATATTAATTACAAGCATAATTTCGGTTTCAGCAATTGCCGGAATCACTGTTTTCTTTTTAACTGGCAGAGGAAGTGATTCCGGAATGAATGAAGTAAAAATTAAAGAAGTAGTTGTTGAGAAAGGCACATTCCAGATTATTGTTATGGCCAACGGTGTGGTAAAGTCTATAGATCGAATTGAAATCAAATCAAAGGCAAGTGGAGAAATAGTAGAGTTACCTGTAGAAGAGGGTGATTTTATCAGTCAGGGAGATCTAATCGCACGACTGGATCAGAAAGATGAGCGTGCCGAGGTAGCCCAGTCGCAGGCAGATTTTGATATTGCAAAAGCAGAACTCAAACAAGCTCAGAATACGTTTGAGCGCCGTAATAAGTTGTTCCAGGATAACCTCATTTCAGAGGAAGAGCAAGGCCAGATCACACTTGATTTAGCAGTGGCAAAGGGAAAGGTTATTCAAACGTCAATTACCCTGGAACGCGCAGAAGAGAGGCTAAGCGAGGCAGTAGTCCGCGCCCCAATCGATGGGATAATACTGCAGAAATACGTTGAAGAGGGGCAGATTATTGCTTCCGGAGTGAGCAACGTCAGCGGCGGAACTCCCATTGTTGATATAGCAGACATGAGTTCCGTATACATAGAAACCGGAATTGATGAAATTGATATTGGCAAAGTTCAAATTGGAAATTCTGCTACGGTGATCGCAGACGCTTATCCGGAACTCGAATTTAACGGAAAGATTGTGCGCATCGCTCCGGAAGCCAGGGTTGAACAGAATGTAACCCTTTTTGACCTTGTAGTGGAAGTGAAGAATAATGACGGTAAACTAAGGTCCGGTATGAATACCAGAGTGGAAATCGAAATCGTTAAGAAGGAAAACGTACTTTTAGCTCCTGCCATTACCATGCAAATTCCTGATGTCAAAGATTTGAAAGACTATCAGAAAAGAGAGGCTAACATACGAGAGGTTCTATTAAAACAGGGAGATAAGTTTGTACCTCAGATTGTAGAAATAGGACTTTACAATTTTAAGCAAGTGATCATCCTGGCCGGTGTTGAGGAAGGCAGTATTCTGGGCGTACCAATGACATCACGATTGAAAGATGAAAGCGAACGGCTTCAGGAACGTATAAAGCGTATAAGAAGCAGTCGCAGTTTTGGATCTAAAAAACGTCCATCCTCATCGAAATAGCAAAATAAACCTAAGGCTAGACTATATTTCCATACATAAACATCGTTCTAATACCAGATGTTGTCAGTTGTTTTTCCATCCCGGTAAACTATGAATCGAATATACTCACTTAATCCGGATTAATCATGATCATTCTTGAGAACATTCAAATGGCACTGCAAAGCCTCAAGACGAATCCCCTGCGATCAGTATTAACACTCACAGGCATTGCAGTGGGAATTGGTGCGGTACTCTACGTCGTTATTCTCGGAGAAATTACTCAACAAAGGATCAATGAACGCCTGGAATCATTAGGATCAAACGTCTTGTTAATACGTCCCGCCTATTCCCGTATGAGGGGAGTTCGCACTGCTGAAAGTGTTATCAATCTAAAATGGGAGGAAGCAAATGAGATTAAAACGACCTCGAATGTTATTACTGCCACCGTACCAACATATTCAGAACAGGGAACTGCTGAATTCAAAGACCAGAATTGGAGCACCCGCGTAACAGGAACAACTCCGGAATATGAAACAGTAAATAACGACCATCCCATTGAAGGGAGGTTTTTTTCTGAAGACGAGCTGAAAAGAAAGGCGCGTGTATGCCTGCTGGGTGCCACGGTACATGAGAAGTTGTTTGGAGATCTATCTCCAATAGGTGAATCAATCTTAATCAACTCAAAGAGATTCACAGTAATAGGATTGCTAGGTTCAAAAGGGGAAAGTTGGCATAATCCGGATAACCAGGTCTTTATTCCCCTTACCACTGCACAAGAGCGCCTGTACGGAGTAGACTACCTTTCAAGCATCCTTGCACAAATGCGTTCTGCTGACGATTATGACGAATCCCTTTTTGATATCGAAACGATCCTGAGACGGAACCACCGCTTACGTCCTGATGAGGACAATGATTTCCGTGTTCGAAGACAGGATTTATATCTTTCAACAGTTCGGGAAACCAACCTGGAAATAGCTAACTTTATCATTATTATTGCACTCGTGTCTCTGATAGTCGGTGGCATAGGCGTTGCCAACGTGATGTTGGTAACTGTTACAGAGCGCACTCGTGAGATAGGTATCAGGAGAGCAATCGGTGCTAAAAAGTTTCATATTCTTACTCAATTTCTTGTTGAAGCAGTGATTCTTGGAATTATTGGTGGTATATTGGGAATAGCCGGATGCATGGGCTTTAATTATTTCTTTACAGGTAGCGGCTTGAACGTTCCATTAGACTGGATCGGTTATAGTTTTATCATCTGTTCCGGAATCGGTAGTATCGCAGGTCTGTATCCTGCCGTCCAAGCTGCCAATAAGAATGTTATCGACGCCCTCAGATACGAATAGGACAAGAGAATCTTTTAATAACCTGAAACATAAAAACAATGCTTATCGAAATGAATAATGTGTTCAAGACATATGTACTGGGAGAGGTAAAAGTACCTGCTCTAAATGCTATAAGCCTGGAGATCGAAGACAATGAATATGTGGCAATCATGGGGCCGTCCGGTTCCGGAAAATCTACATTGATAAACATTATGGGATGTCTGGACACACCGACTACGGGCACATATTATCTAGGAAGAGAAGATGTTGGCAGTTTGAACGACAACCAGTTATCTGATATCAGGAATACTAAAGTCGGATTTGTTTTTCAGACATTTAATTTGCTGCCCCGCTCAACAGCCCTGCATAACGTCGAACTGCCATTGATCTATTCCGGCATGCCTTCCTTCAAAAGAAAACAATTAGCAATGGATGTACTGGAACGAGTTGGCCTGAATGACCGCATGATGCACAAATCAAATGAGTTATCCGGAGGGGAGCGTCAAAGAGTTGCCATTGCCAGAGCCCTGGTAAACAAACCATCCTTGATTCTGGCCGATGAACCTACCGGAAATCTTGACAGTAAGACCGGTGAAGAGATCATAGAAATCATACAGAGGCTACACGAGCAGGGCAACACCATTATTCTAGTAACACATGAAGAATATATTGCTAAACAAACCAAACGTATCATTCGACTGCGTGATGGCGTTATTGAGAGTGATGAAAAAAAGATATAAAAACAGCCATCGTCATGCATTGCCTGAAGTCATCCGAAACGCCATTGTCACACAAAACGGCAGGTTGACACAACGCTTTAAGTATCTTAAGATAAAGCATTCGTAATTAACTCATAAATATTGTCCTCAACAAATGCAAATTGTCTTACAATTCACAGAAAAATATGGTAATTTCCCTTATGAGATTTATCGTAATTATTCTTCTAAGCCTTATCACTTTAACTCAAGCGTATATAGTGTATGCTGACAATGAAAGCAAAGGTTCAAACATAGATAACAAAGAAATAGAGAAAGCTGTTTTTGCGGGCGGATGCTTCTGGTGCATGCAGAATCCCTACGACGAATTAAAGGGAGTGGTGTCAACCACCGTTGGTTATACCGGCGGTCACGTGGGAAACCCTACATATGAAGAGGCGTGTGCCGGTAACACAGGACATGCTGAGGCTATAGAAGTATTGTATGATCCTTCACAAATTTCTTATGCTGAATTGCTCAATGTCTTCTGGAGGAATATTGACCCGACTACACTCAACAGACAATTCGCCGATGTAGGAACACAATATAGAACAGCCATTTTCTACAATAGTGAGGAACAGAAGCAATCAGCCGAATCATCAAAACTAGAAATGGAAAGATCAGGCATTTATGATGACCCAATCGCTACCGAAATCACCCCGGCCTCTACGTTTTACAGGGCCGAAGATTACCATCAGAAATATTACGAGAAATGCCCCCTGAAGTATAAGATGTATAAGACCGGGTCAGGCAGAGAACAATACCTGGAAGACATGTGGGGCAACTAAGTTTGAATATTTTGAATACCCGTCAGAACACCTTGCCCGGGCAGGTATGAATTACCCTGTCTGCAGACAGCAATGTCAATGAATTAAGACATAGCGGAAACCTTTAGGTTTCCATTGTCGTACCTGAGTGTATAAATGGAAGGCTAAAGCCATTCCTCTACACCTTGACCGGGTAGGCACTTTTAACTTTTTATTTAAAGGAGAAATGATTGAAGGTCCTTATATCTGATAAATTGTCTCAAGAAGGTATTGATGTTCTTAATAATGTCGATGGAATTCAGATGATTTACAAAACTAATCTGGAACCGGAGGATTTGAAAAATGAAATCAGGGATGTTGAAGCGCTCATCGTGCGCTCTTCAACTCAGGTTACCAGGGAGGTCCTTTCAGAGGCAAACAATTTAAAGATTATTGGAAGGGCCGGTATCGGAGTTGATAATATCGATTGTTCTGCCGCTACTGAACGTGGAGTTATCGTTATTAATACACCCAGCGGAAACGCTACCACAACGGCTGAACATACAATTGCCATGCTCATGTCTCTGTCCCGCCATATTCCTCAGGCTGACAGAAGTATGCATCAGGGAGCCTGGGAAAAATCAAAATTTACCGGTACGGAAATTACAGGGAAAGTACTGGGTATATTTGGGTTTGGCAATATTGGTAAGATTGTTGCCGACCGCGCGCTGGGTCTCAAAATGAGAGTCCTAGTCAGTGACCCGTTCCTGAATGAACAAATTGTCGCAAAACATGGATTTGGGCTGGTTTCTAATGAAGTTCTTTTTGAACGATCCGATTATATTTCAGTCCACGTTCCTCTCAATGAAACTACCCATAACTTGATTGACCATAAAACTATTCAGACAATGAAAACCGGTGTTAGCATACTCAATTGTGCACGTGGCGGAATTGTTAATGAATCTGCTCTTCTGGATGGTTTGAACTCCGGAAAGATTGCGGGTGCTGCTATTGACGTATTCGAAGAGGAACCGCCTCAAAAAGACCATCCACTTTTAACGCATGAGCGTGTTATATGCACACCCCATTTAGGAGCTTCTACTGCAGAGGCACAAGTCAATGTTGCTATTCAGGCTGCAGAGCAGATTCGAGATTATCTGCAGACCGGAGAAATTCGAAACGGTGTAAATTGTCCATCTATTAGTTCAGAAATGCTTAGGCTACTCAACCCCTACTTGAAAGTTTGTGATAAATTAGGCTCTTTTCAAGGACAAATCTATCGCGAAAATCAGGCAGAAGTCAGAAAATTAACCATTAGCTATTCAGGTTCAGTAACTGACTATGACACCGGAGTATTGACATCCGCTCTGGTACATGGATTTCTGAATACCATTCTGGATGCATCGGTTAATTTTGTAAATGCACTCAGTCTGGCTGAATCAAGAGGCATCGTGGTTGAAGAAAACGTTGTGCATCACGTACAGGATTTTGCCAATCAGATAATCCTTTCAGTTTCTGGTAAAAAACAGACCAACCTGATTGCAGGTACGGTATTTGGAAATAAAAATTATCGATTTGTGAGATTTAACGACTTTTACCTGGAGGTCATACCGGATGGCTATCTCCTGGTTCTTCACAATTATGACAGGCCCGGGGTGATAGGAAAAGCCACTTCTATCCTTGGAGATCATAATATAAATATTTCCCGCATGCAATTGACCCTGGAGAATTCCTATCAACCGGGATCGAATACATCATGTCTGCAGGAAGCCGTATCCTTTATTAATATTGATCAACCGGCCGATGAATCGATACAAGAAGAGCTGAAACAGTTAGACAATGTTATTGCTGTCCATCAAATCGACTTGAATTAGATTTATAATATTTAGAGTGTTTCAATTAGTATGGCAAATCAAGATAAAAAACATAGAAACAACACACGTCCATCCTGGGATGATTACTTTATGGAAGTGGCTAATGCCATTTCCAAGAGAGCAACTTGTGACCGAGGAGAAAGCGGCTGTGTAATTGCAAAAGACAGACAGCTAATCGTCTCAGGATATGTAGGGTCTCCAACCGGTTTTCGGCATTGTGATGAAGCGGGACACCAGATCAAGAAGGTAACTCATGAAGATGGTGCGGTTACTGAACACTGCATGCGTACCGTCCATGCCGAACAGAATGCCATTTGCCAGGCAGCAAGAATCGGGGTTTCAATATCAGGTGCTACCATTTATACCAGAATGACCCCTTGCAGGACGTGTGCGATGCTTCTTATCAATTGCGGTATTAAGAGAGTTGTTTGTGAGCGAAAATATCACCAGGGAGAAGATTCCGAGAAAATGTTCAGAGAAGCAGGTATTGAGCTGGTTTATAAATACAATGAGCATCAGCAATACTCAAACAAAGAGGAGAATAATTCATGAAGAAATCTTTAGGAGCAAAACCACTGGCCTTCCCCACGCCTGTCTGGATAGTTGGAACATATGATGGAAAAGGTAAACCGAATGTAATGACAGTGGCCTGGGGCGGGATTTGCTGTTCAAAGCCGGCGTGTATTAATGTAGCTCTGAGGAAGGCAACATATACCTATGATAGCATTATTGAGCGGAAGGCCTTTACTGTAAGTATTCCTTCTGAAAAGCATGTTATGGAGGCCGATTATTTCGGGATTGCCACAGGCAGAAAGACAGATAAGTTTGCAGTTACAGGACTCACTCCTGTAAAGAGTGAACTTGTCGACGCCCCTTATGTGAAAGAATTTCCATTAGTATTAGAATGCCGGATGACCCATAAGGTTGAAATTGGATTACATACTCAATTCATTGGTGAAATAATGGATGTTAAGGCTGAAGAATCTGTACTTGGAGAAAAAGGGCTTCCTGATGTTGATAAGGCTATGCCATTTCTTTTCGCTCCGGGAAGCCGTACATATCACGGAATAGGAAAGACCCTTGGAAATGCATTCTCTATAGGAAAAGAAATAGAAGGCTTTAAGAATGCTAAAGAAGATTAATCATATTAATGTGGTTGTCAGTGATCTTGATGAGGCAAAGTCATTCTTTGTCCTGCTTGGTTTTACCGTAGGAGATGAGTCCGAACTATCAGGAGAGTGGATCTCTTCTATAGTTGACCTGCCGAATGTCATGGCTCGATACGCAACATTAAAGTTACCGGGCACAGAGACAAATCTGGAATTAATTGAATATACCAACCCCCCTTCTGAACGAGATCCTGATATGGGTAAGGCTAACCAGATGGGATTCCGCCATATTGCGTTTGAGGTAGAAAATATCGATGAGATAGTTCAAGGCTTGAAAGATAAGGACATTAAATTCATCAGCTCAATCCATACTTATCCCAAGACAGGTAAGCGCCTGGTCTACTTTTGGGGACCGGACGGAATCTTATTAGAGTTGGCACAGTATTGAATAAATGACATTGGATATAAAGAACATATTTTCAGGCATTAAAAACCAATCTCCTGAAGAGATATTTGAGCCAATCATTAAAACAAATCAATTCAAAATAGAGCGAATTATATCCAGCGGGCAATCAACCGATAAAGGAAAATGGTATGATCAGGACGTAGACGAATGGGTAATCTTGCTAAAGGGAAGTGCCGGTTTGCTATTTGAAAGCAACAACGAAAAAATTATTATGAAACCTGGTGATTATATCAACATACCTGCTCACCAGAAACATAGAGTAGAGTGGACTGTTGCCGATGAAGAGACTATATGGCTGGCCGTCCGCTACCGGAACGAAACCTGTGAAGTATAACTCATTTCGGACAGGCACAGATAAAGAGATTTGTGCTATCAGCAGGCTTTAGGCTGATGTTGATATAACAACGCTTTAACACTCAACAAATATCTTTACAAACCACTCAAGAAGATATGCAAGATATTCAATATCTATATAAGCCTCTGCACTGCTGTCTAGATGCAGTTTACAACTTGCCGGGAATTCTTCATCAGCCTCCCAAAAGCATAAGTACATGGGCACACGTGGTAAAAGCTTGAATCCGCAAACATAGTCTGCCTTAATTTTATCCTGAACTTCTACTCCTTCAAGCTGCTTACAACGCTCCTTCAGACCACTCATATTACTATTAAATTTCTCTGCAATCTTGGTCTCCGCCTTTTTTTGAAACGCTTTTGAATGAGAAGCCGTGTTGGGAAAGTGTCCCAGTGAAACCCAATCCCCCGTTAAAGAAATGTTTCCTTTTCTGCGAACATAGTCATAGATTATGATCTTTGACCATGAGTCCTGACAATATTGGTTGCCTTTGAACAAGCCTTCTTTACGTACCTCATACTCGTTATTCATCATTTTGAACCTTATAACTCCCCCGCCATTCCTGTCATCATAATTCCCTCCAATGGCATCAGCAGCTTCTTTTAAATCAACGTGCTTAATCTCTTCTTCTAATTCATTGCTTACACGCTTGTAATTATTCTCCATTGTAACGATAGGATCTTCAATTAAACTCTCCCCATCCTCATGTTTAACATAAGGACATTCCGACATCTTACGCTGTGCATTCTTCACCTTCAACGCAAACGCCGTGCACGTAGACTCTCCACATTCTCTACAATTAGTTCCCGGTAGTTTTTTATATATCTCAATCATGAAATAACTAATCCTCACACAAAGACCACAAAGGTTGACTTTATTTGCGTTCCCCGTTTATAATTCTCTGTGCCTTCGTACCTTTGTGTGATTACTTTTTTATGTTATACTTTTCTACAAAAGTTTTAGTATCTTACTCTTCATCATCTGCGAATAAAGACCAGTAGCGTTGAAAAAAACAGGCTGTAACTATTGCATATAATATCGTTACACAAAGGCTATAAAAGGCCCATATTGGAAATCCAAGAATATTACCTGCCATAAATTCTGTGAAAAACCATGGAACGGAGGCAATAATAAGAATAGCAGATATTAAACACACCCTGAGCTTTGTCATAGATTCCCTTCTATAATGTTAAATTGATTTCTTTCTTTGAAATATACACTGTTTTTTTGTACTAATCAACATTTCACAGGCATTCTCTTGTAGATAGAAGTTATTCCAACAGTCGAAAAGTTGGCCGCAAGGCCCCACACACCTGCATGTACTCCCCACGGCTTAGGCTCAATGGATAACCCTATTGAATTTGAGAACATTATAAATAACGTTATACAGATCCCGATTGAGAGCCCTAACAGAATTGATCTGCCATGCAGTGATTTAATATGCAATCCCAGAAAGATAGCTGGCGCTACCTGGCACAGGATTTCAAGTTTAATCTCAGTCAATCTCCATATTGTCTGTGGAAGATTGACAGCAAAATAAGCCATACAAGCCATTAGAACCCATGAAAATATCTTGCCGGTTCCTGTTAGATTAGATTGAGATGCCCCCGGTCGAATACGCTTGTATATGTCCTGTGTAAATAGTGATGAGATTGCAAGAAGTGCTGAATCAACGGTGGACATTATGGCTGCAACTGCAGCAGAAAGAAATAGGATGATAAAATATTTTACTCCCGGAATGTGGACAGACATGTCATTTAATAAAAGCAAAGTAATTTCCTCACTGCCCTGCTTGTCAAGTCCGGGAAATCTGGCCAGGCCAACTATGCCCACCATGACCAGAAAAAATGTCGTTACGATAGGCATAAAAATCATTATCTGAAATGAACGTCTCAGAGTCTTTGCATCTTTAGCGGCATAAATACGTTGAATAGCCTGTGGGTAGATTGAGATTCCAAACATTATGATTATTATCGTACTAAGCCATAATCGCTTTTGTTCAATATCGGGGGAATGCCACAGGTCAGGCCGTGATATTACAAGGGTTTCGGCTACTGTTGATATTCCTCCATACTGGTATTCAATCCCGCAAAATATAAATATACACCCTGCTATAAGCAAGATACCCTGAATTGCGTCAGTCCATGCAACACTACGCATACCACCAAGTGTCTCATAAATCACCATAACCAGTGACAGCGCAATTATTCCCTGCACAAAGGTTACACGGCCTCCTGTGGAGACCTCTACTATATAACCAATTGCCTTCAGGTTGGTAAGTATATAACTGCCAACTGCAACTATACAGACTATGGTAATAAAAACTGTCAATACCGGAGATCCGAACCTGTGTTGAACGTAGTCCCCAACTGTAATATACCCATGCTTCTTTGAGCGATGATGAAGTTTTGGGGCATATATCAAATATGCCCCAATGACTGACATCATAAATATCACACTCACGAGGAAGGCATAACCCTGCCTGTATCCTTTTCCTGCCATCCCAATCAACGTATTACCGCTATATTGGGTTGCATAAAGAGTGAGGAAAAGGACGAACAGCCCCATGCCGCGCCCACTCAAATAAAAGTCTGACAGAGAGTTCTCCTTGCGCGCAAATCTGCCTGCAACACCTATCAAGATGAGAGAAACTAAATAAACTCCCATAAAAACAATACCTGTTGTATCAAGAAGTGTTGTATTCTTCACAAAGGCAATAATACCAGAATTGCAATTATAAGTCGCTTAGGTTAAATAATTTTAAATGGATGATACCAATGACAATCGCGGCTATTATGACCAAAAGGGTGCTTAAGGTAAGACTGGATAATAATATAGAAGGGTTTATTACGTGGAAAGACATTCTTGTATACTACATAGGAAGAAATAAGGAATGATCAGACAGGACTGAAAAGTTGTCTGACTAAATGAGCGGAAATAAATCCACCTTTATTTAAAGTGGACTAAGTGGATTAGATTACTAATTTAAGAACCCTGCCTACTGTAGCGACCCATAAGTTGTCCTTCAGCTAGGACGTGCCCTTTAATTGCTACAAGAACTTCATCCTTCGTCGCA
>Ga0208274_1001336_pt1 | contig 11459 bp, 13 predicted proteins | sample ETNtaG_22_FD_185755 | JGI IMG/M metagenome (GOLD analysis project Ga0208274, IMG submission 185755) | Marine microbial and viral communities from oxygen minimum zone, Eastern Pacific Ocean - ETNP201306SV43 (SPAdes) (version 2) | ecosystem: Environmental > Aquatic > Marine > Oceanic ... | reverse complement strand
TCAGTGGCACCGCGATTTGCGTTGCAGCCAAACCGGCCCCGTTTGCATAACGCATTGTGTCTATAAGATCATCAACAAGCTTCTGAATCTGTTTAGATGGAATTTCATCATCGGGTATAGATTTTGCAATCTGGCGCAAAGCTGGATTTCCTATCTCTACAATTTCTCTTATCATTGCTTCTTTATATAATAGTTTTTCAAATATTAATAAATTATTTTAATGTTAATAAGATTTCATCGACGATATCATTAGATGTCCTAGGGTTTGTAAAAGCAAAACGCAACACCGGTTTTTCAGCAACCATAGATGGCACGACAAAACACACTTGTTTCCTTAGTTGTTCAGTTGACCAATTCTTGTAATCTTGCCAATCCCAACCAGTGCGCTCAAAGACAACCACGGACAAGGTAGGCTCAATCAACAAGGACAAATAAGGTTTCTTCTTGATTTGAGTTGCAGCATAGTTAGCCATATCAAGAGATTGTTGAACTGCTTCGCGATATGCATCAATACCATAGACAGATAATGAAAACCATAACGGCAATCCTCGTGCACGCCTTGATAGGTGAAAGGCGAAGTCTGAAGGGTTGTCGCCCTCTTCATCTTCATGCAATATATCAAGATATGCCGCTTTTTGAGCGTGAACCTCTGAGGCTAAATTCTTGTTACGATAAATAACGGCTGCACAATCTAGCGGCGCAAACAACCATTTGTGCGGGTCAACAATAAAAGAATCTGCCTTTCCAATGCCGCGATAAAGCTCTCGCACTTTGTCAGACAATAAACCGGCTCCTCCATACGCGGCATCAACATGAAGCCAAATATTGTTTTTGTTTGCATAGCTTGCAATACTTTCAATATCATCAATCACGCCTAGATTGGTTGTTCCTGCAGTAGCCACAACCGCAAAAATATCATATCCTTGATATTTGCCCTGATGGGCGTCTAGCTCTTTTATAATAGAATCGCCAGTTAATTGATAGCGTTCATTGCTAGGGACAGTAATCACTTCGCAATCCATCACCTTGGCAGTACTCTTGACTGATGAGTGGGCCTGATCAGAACAAAGAATCGCCAGACGTTTAGCGGAATCTGTCTGTTTCTTTCTATGTTGCTCTCTGGCAACCACAAGTGACGAAAGATTGCCATTGGTACCACCTGCAACAAAGCAGCCTCCCGCATCTTTTGGTAATCCTGCCAAATCAGCAATCCAACGTATCACTTGATTCTCTAGCCACACAGCGCCACTTGCTTCTTGCCATGAAACACCACACAATGAGCCAGCAGAAACTACCAAATCAAAGATCATCGATGCCTTGGTTGGGGCTGAAGGAATAAAGGCTAGCATTCTTGGCGAATCTACTGAAATGATGCTTTCTTCTATAGTGTTTTTATATTGGTCAAAAACGGCCTCAATTGAGTTGCCTTCTAGATTGATTAAGCTTGGGGCGTTTTCTTTAAAAAAATCAACAGATTTAGGATAATCCAAGGCAATTGGATCCATACTCAATCTTTCGATCGTATGTGAAACAACGTTCAATAATATTCTGGATGCTTCGTCATCAAACTTGTGCATAATTTTTCAATAAAAACTTTTTTTGACATTTAGTATATTGCTTTACTGTTATGGCCACTTGGAATTGTATTTTAAGACTCAATTTTGACACTGAAGCCTAAACAATGCAACAGCAATTATTTGGTTTTTGTTGAATCAAGAAAGATGGTTTTAATTAAAAACTAAGTCACACCAGTTTTCAAATAAAGTTAATGAGGCTTTGTTATTGGCTGGTAAATTTTCGGTAACAGAGGATTTAAAATAAGCAAAACCCTCTTCACCTAACAATTCCTCAATCGACTCTGGTATACCTGGGATTTTCATCCAGCCATCCAATGTATGACCGCAAACCTCAGGATGAAACTGACAGGAATAGGCGTATTCACCGACCTGCATAATATGATTTTGACAATTAGTCGACCTAGCCAAAATTATTGCACCTTGTGGTGGTCTTACAACCTCAACTAAATGAACATTTACCCATTTGGTAGAAACCCCAAGATTATTTAAGAGGGGATGGTCTTGTCCCTCTTTGGTTGGTTCAATTTCAAATAAACCGACCTCGTACTGGTCAGTTTTTTCAGCTCTACCACCGATAGCCTCAGCAAGTAACTGATGCCCAAAACATATACCTAAAAAGGGCATATTTAATTCCTGAACTGCGCACTTTATCGCCTTTTTCTCTTCGATTAGCCAGGGATATTTGTCCTCTTCCCAGACATTCATCGAACCCCCCATAACCCAGAGCCCATCATACAAGGTCAAATCAGGAATCTCTTCGCCTGCATGCAAATCTATTTCAACAAACCTAATATTCTGTTTTTCGGCAAAGTTGCGAAATATGCCTGGGTTTTGCGATGGCATATGTTTAAACACAAGAATACTTTTTTCAGACATAGTTTCTTTTTTCTAAGAAAGTAAATTATTATGCTGAAAAATTCACTCCATCACTACTAAAAAAATTCATAACAACATGAATTTAGTCGCTCGGAAGTTTTATCAACCTGATAATTTCTTATAGGTAGAAGCGAAAGCAGCAATTGCTTTATCTAAATCCTGCTTAGTGTGTGCCGCCGATATTTGTGTTCTGATTCTTGCCTTACCTTTTGGTACGACAGGAAAGAAGAAGCCGATAGCATAGATGCCATGTTCTAATAATTCTCTTGACATCCTCTGTGCTAGTTTTGCATCTCCTAGCATTACCGGCACAATAGGATGGTCACCATCATCAACATCGAATCTAGCATCCTGCATCCCTTTACGAAAGTAATGCGTGTTTTCTTCTAACCTATCCCTAAGTTTAGTTGACGATGAGAGCATGTCTATAACCTTAAGTGAAGCAGCGCAGATAGAGGGAGCGACAGTATTTGAGAATAGATAAGGACGTGAACGCTGCCTTAACATATCAATAATCTCTTTACGACCAGACGTATATCCGCCAGATCCACCGCCAAGCGCCTTACCGAATGTACCGGTAATAATATCAACACGATCCATGACGCCACAATACTCATGGACGCCGCGCCCATTTTTACCCATAAATCCAACTGCATGGCAGTCGTCATGATGAACCAAAGCATCGTACTTGTCTGCTAAGTCACATACCTTATCGAGCTGCGCAACAGTTCCATCCATTGAAAAAACGCCATCAGTTGTAATAAGGATACGTCTAGCACCACCCTTTTTAGCCTCGATTAGTTTAGCTTCAAGGTCTAGCATATCGTTATTTCTGTAGCGAAATCTTGCCGCTTTACAAAGACGCACACCGTCAATGATAGAGGCATGGTTAAGTTCATCAGAGATGACCGCGTCTTCTTGCGATAATATTGTCTCAAAAAGTCCAGTGTTGGCATCAAAACAAGCAGCATAAAGAATCGTATCCTCCATCCCAAGGAATTCAGAAACCTTTTTTTCTAAAACCTTGTGAATGCTTTGGGTACCACAAATAAAGCGTACAGATGACAAACCAAAACCCCAATCACCGTAACTATTTCTGGCAGCAGCAATCACTTCTGGGTTGTTAGCTAAACCAAGATAGTTATTGGCACACATATTGATTACCTCACTACCGTCTTCTAATGTTATTGTGTTTTTTTGATCTGAAGCTATCACCCTTTCGGTTTTCCATAGGCCAGCCTCTTCTATCGCTTCTAAATCTTTTATTAAACTAACTTTTGCACCTTTATAACTCATCCTAGTTCCTTTTGAATTAATCTTCCCAATTAAGAATTACTTTGCCAGATTGACCTGAATTCATAACATCAAAACCTTTCTGAAATTCTGTATAGTGGAAGTGATGGGTTATAATTTTATCAAGTGGTATTCCAGTTTGCACCATCATCAAACCCTTATACCAGGTCTCAAAAATTTCACGACCATAAATACCTTTTATCTGTAAACCTTTAAATACAACCTGATCCCAATCGATACCAGAACCCTGAGGCATAATAGCCAACATCGCTATCTTGCCACCATTGATCATTTTCTTCAACATATCACCAAAAGCCTGGGGTGAACCTGACATCTCTAGTCCGACATCAAAACCTTCAAAGATGCCTAAACTTACCATTAACTCAGTTGTTACTTCTTCCTTGGTTACATTTATCGTAATTATATTAGGGAGAATCTCTTTAGCAAGATTTAGGCGATAGTCATTAAGGTCAGTAATAACAACGTTTCGAGCTCCACTATGCATAGCCACCATCGCCCCCATAATGCCAATCGGTCCTGCACCAGTAATTAGAACGTCTTCTCCTAGCATGTCGAACGACAGCGCAGTATGGACCGCATTGCCATAAGGGTCAAAACAAGCCAACAGGTCTGTAGGGATCTCTCTACTTGGTTTAAATACATTTTCTGCAGGGACTGAAACATATTCAGCAAAAGAGCCTGTCCGATTGACACCAATCCCGATCGTGTTTGGACATAGATGTTTTTTGCCACCTAGACAGTTGCGACAACGACCACAAACGATATGACCTTCAGCACTAACCACATCTCCTACCTCGAGGTCAGTCACATTTTGACCCATTTCTGCAATGACACCGGCAAATTCATGACCAGTTGTCATTGGCACAGGTATAGTTTTTTGCGCCCAAGCGTCCCAATTATAGATATGAATGTCAGTGCCACAAATTGCTGTCTTTTGCACTTTGATTAGAACGTCATTATTGCCCACTTCAGGCATCGGAACATCTTCTAGCCAAATCCCTTTTTTTGCATGACTTTTTACTAGTGCTTTCATAGCTTTACTCCTGTGAAATTATCTCTTAATTACTGCGCCAAGAATGACCGAGAGTTGAAAGGCACATTTTAATTACACCAGTGGTGACAGGGTTTAGTATTTTACTCTTTCAATTGAGATTAATTCAATTGAGGCATCATAATTCATAAAAAGTGCTATGATAGATTTTCAATACAGTTAATTTCATTATCAAAGCTCGCTTTGATAAATCAATGAGTTAGATATGCTAATTGAAGAATTGCAAGTTGGAAATCATTACACGAACAATGATATTCGTGCAACTTTCCGCTGTTCTTTGCAGTCAGGAATGAACAAATCAAACACTACCAATACGCTCGTGCTGATTATCAACCATATTAAATCCATATACCATGATAGATGGTTTGATGACAAAGTACATCATATTGGGAAGGGTCAGGTTGGTGATCAAACAATGACACGAGAAAATAAAACTCTATCGGAATCAAATAATAATAATGTAGGGCTTCATCTCTTTGAAGTATTTAAGACAGGAGTCTATATCTATCGTGGCCAAGTTAAGTTGTACGATAAACCTTATCAAAAAGAGCAACTCGATAAAAACGGAAACTCTAGAAAGGTTTGGGTTTTCCCTTTAGAGTTTAATGATAATTCTAGACCGATTGAAAATTCTGAAATTGAAGAACTTTTTCAAGCTAAATTCAATAAAGCGCAAAAACTTGGTAATAAAGAGTTAGAAGATAAAGCAAACAATCTTCCAGATATCCTTGGATATAGAACAACCTCTAGCGTTCTTAACCAGAGAAATCCTTATGTCGTCGCCTACACATTAAGAAGGGCTAATGGCATCTGTGAATTATGTGAACAACCGTCACCCTTTAATAAAACAAATGGCGAACCTTGCCTTGAAGTGCACCATGTAAAGCATTTAGAAGATGATGGGGATGATAAGACTGAAAATGCTGTGGCTTTGTGCCCAAATTGTCACCGAATGATGCATTCACTTAATAGAAAAAGTGACATCGATATATTAATATTAGCAAATAAAATAAAGAAAATCTAAGGATAGTGACGGGGCGAAAATCAACTTTCCACCCCAACTCAAAATTAATTCGATTATAAGGTAAATCTATTCACGAGATTTCATATAGAACAAGACCACCAAAATAATCTGCGGCACGAAACCACCAAGGTTTGTTCCGTTCGCTGGTACCGCACCAGTAATCAAATCAAAAGCATTAAAAGCCATAAACAATAGATTGAGATATACGCCCATTACCATTGCTGGTTTCTTGATGTTACTCCCTGCCCATGCTGGCATCATCCAAGATATAACAGCTATACCGGTAAAGGCAAGCGCTATAAACTTAGCCATTTGTTGAAGCTCAGGTGTAAGTTCCCAACCCTGCGCCTGCATCATCGATTCTGGAAACGCAGCAAGCATTACAACCCAAAAAGCCATAAAAATTGCTTGCAATCTAAATAATAAAGTTAAAGTCACAATTTCTCTCCTTTTGTTGAAAAAATTCTTCCTTAAGTTGATCTAGTCAGACATATTAGAGGCTGACTAAAATCAATTATAGCCTTATACAATTTATCTCAGTATTAAAAAAACAAAAAAAACCTTGACATTCAGTTGCAAATACTATATATTGTGCACTGCAACAAATGTTGCACTGCAACAAACGTTGTTTAAATCTAACTTTTAACGATAATGAGGAAAATATTATGGCAAACGATACAATGAAATTATTTAAAGATATAACTGAAAAAAGCGTTGCTTCTTTCAAAAGTGTTGGTGAACTTAACCTACGTACATTTGAAGCACTTGCGGCAAAGCAAGTTGAGATAGTACAAGGTGCTGCTGACGCTGGTGTTAAGCAATCAGCTCTTTTTACTGATGTTAAGGATGTTAACGAGTTACTATCAGCTCAGTCTGATCTAGCTAATGTTTACACTGAGAACCTTTCTAAGAATGTTACTGAGATTAATGATATTCTAAAGGGCGCTCAAGATGAGTTAACTGGTCTTGCTGAAGCAGCTTTTGAAGATGCTAAGGTAAATGCTGAGAAAGTTGCTGCTGAAGTTAAGGCAAATGTTGAGAAGGCTACTAAAACTAAATAATAAAGATTAAATATAAAGATTGTTTTTGGGCGCTTAATAGGCGCCTTTTTTTTGCTTGAAATTTGACTATCTTTGACTAATAAATAGTTAAAGAGGATATGTACTTTTATGAAGTGGAAATGCTGTTGTTATAAGGATTTTGATTATTGAATGATGGTCGGGACGGCAAGATTTGAACTTGCGACCACTTGACCCCCAGTCAAGTGCGCTACCAGACTGCGCTACGCCCCGAAAATAAAAAAATTTCCTTATTTAAACTTTCCATAAGCAAAACCGGCAATAAAGGCTATTAAGCCAAAAGGTAGTGATCTCGATAACCACATAAATAAATGGGCTTTGTCCGGAGTAATTAGGAATTGAGGCATCGTAACTGAAGTTGATATAAAGAGACTCCAGGCAAAAAAGAGCTGCGCATAGTCTAAAGTTATATTTCCAGAGCTTGTTTTTGGCTTTATAAGTCTAAAAAAAAGATAACCAAAACCAACTGAAACAACTACTGCAAAAACTTCAATTAATCCCATTCTAAAACCTCCAATTTCGTTACACTTCTAAGAAAAAATAATATATTTTACCTAGCGATATAAGTCCATTAAACTATTTAATTCAAACCACATATTGGACACTCAGAGTCCTTAACAATTTTAACTTTTCTAAAACTGAGATCTAAGGCATCAACCAACAATAATTCGCCACAAAGTTGTTCTCCTAAATCCAACAAGACTTTAATAGCCTGTAGCGCTTGGATGGTTCCGACTAGACCTGCTACGGGCGCTAAAACACCATTTTCAACACAACTCTCATTCTCACTTCCTTCTTTAGGATATAGGCATTGGTAACAAGGCTGATCTTTCTCATATCCTTTGAACACTGATATTTGGCCTTCAAGCCGAATAACCGCGGCAGAGATGAGTGGTTTTTGAAATTCCAAACATACCTTGTTAATTTCAAAACGACTTTCAAAATTATCAGTGCCATCCAAGACTATATCTGCATCATTTATCAATAAGGAAAGATTGTCAGTGTGCAAAATCTCATTTACTATCGTTACTTTAATATTTGGGTTTAGATCTAGCAGTTTGGTCTTTGCAGAATTGACCTTGTCATCTCCTATGTCCGAAGTGCGGTGAATAATTTGACGTTGCAGGTTCGATAACTCTACCTGATCAAAGTCAGCAATCATTATATGACCGACTCCTGCAGCTGCCAAATACAAAGCAGTTGGCGACCCCAAACCGCCCATTCCAATAATGAGTATTGTAGAGTCGATGATTTTCTGTTGCCCCTCAATATCAATCTGTGGCAACATAATTTGTTTAGAGTATCTAAGTAATTCTTGGTCGTCCATATTTAATTAAAGTACTTTTCTATCTTTGGCAGTATTACCAAACGACAGTATTGCTGATTAGGATTGTTATTATAATAGTTTTGATGGTAATTCTCGGCAGCATAAAAAACATCCAGAGGACTAATTTCTGTTACCGCATTTGGAATAGATTCAAATGCGACTTTAGCTAAATTTCTTTGCTCTGAATTTATATAAAACACCGCCGACCGATACTGAATACCCACATCCGCACCTTGACGATTTAGACTAGTCGGGTCATGAGTCAAAAAAAACACTTCAAGTAAATCAGAAAAGGAAATCTCGCTTTCATCAAACTCTATTTTTACAACTTCTGCATGGCCAGTTTGACCAGAACATATATCTTCATAGGTGGGGTTTTCTGTAGAACCATTACAATAACCATTGGTTAAACCTTTAACTCCTTTGATGCGCTGTAATATAGCCTCTACACACCAAAAACATCCACCGGCTAAATATGCTGTTTGCATGTATGATAGTTATTTGTGAAAAAATATAGTATATCTGATGACAGCTAAAGAAGTCGTAAATGCATTGAAATTAGTAGCAACTGAAGAGCGCCGCAAAGTAAATGAATGGTTCTTTAAGACAGGAAAAGGTGAATACGGCTATGGCGACATCTTTCTTGGCGTAACTATGCCAAATATTCGCAGTATTGCAAAAAAATTTAGTCAAGAGATTTCATTACAGGAGATTACCAAATTGATACGAAGTCCTATTCATGAGGTTAGACTTTGTGCTCTGATTATATTAGTCAATAAGTACAAAAAAGAAGATAACGAGAAAATCTATCAATACTATATGAAACATTTGACTGCTATCAATAACTGGGACTTAGTTGACTCAAGTGCGCCCTATATTGTGGGAGATTATCTCTACAAACACCCTGAAAAAACAACAATTTTGTTTGATCTAGTACGATCTGACAATCTCTGGATTAGGCGAATTAGCATTATCTCAACTTTTACTTTTATTAGAAATAATCAATTCAAACCTACTCTTGATCTAGCAAAGCTGCTACTTGAAGACAATCATGACTTGATACACAAAGCTCTAGGATGGATGCTTCGTGAAATCTATAAAAGAGATAGTGACTTGATAAGAAAATTTTTAATACAAAACTATGCACAGATTCCCAGAACTACTTTAAGATATGCCATTGAGCGCATGGATAAAAGAGAGAGAAAAAAATATCTCAAAGGGGACTTCGATGTACCAAATTAGCTTTTATGTGCCTAAATCTCACACTGAGCTGGTTAAAAAAGCAATGTTTGATGCCGGTGCGGGCTCGACTAATAATTCAAACTACACTAACTGTTCATGGCAAATCGAGGGAGAAGGACAATATATGCCCACTCAAAAAGCTAATCCGTTTATTGGCAAGCTAGATCAACTAGAAACCATTCCTGAACATAAAGTAGAAATGGTTTGTAATAGCGAATATATTGATGAGGCCATATCTGCTTTAAAAAACACACACCCCTATGACGAGATTGCTTATTGCGTTATTAAAATGGAGGCAATATGACTGAAAACAAAAACAATATTCATGAGAGTGGATTGATTCTTACCTTGCTGGCGCTTTCTTCTGCTGCCTTAATATGGCTATTCACGCCATTCCTTCCAGCATTGTTTTTGTCACTATTAATTTGCATCACAACATACAGCGGATTCAATAAGCTAGCTCAAAATTACTCTCATCATAGAGCTGCTCTGGTAATGGTTTTCGGAGTAACAATCCTGTTAATTCTGCCTCTAAGCTATGTAATTTTAGTTAGCGGTATCGAGGTTACTGCTCTAATTCGAATGCTTGAAAATAATTTTCAGATAAGCGAAATTAGAAAAATATTTGACCAAACAGTCGCAGGACTGCCACTGAACGACACAATTAGAGAGTTTCTTGACAGCACGGTGAAGAACAACATTGAAAGTATTGTTATTACAATCAAAGACTTTGCCATCATGATTCTTAGAAGTATATTGACTTTGTCGAGCCAGTTCATCTTCTTTGTCATCATTGCAATCTTTTCGCTGTATTACTTCTATGTAGATGGTGAATTGATCATCGAAAAAATTAGAGCTATTTCGCCTCTTGAAGATAAACTCAATGACATCCTCTTAAGGGAGTTTTCCGGCTTATCGGTAACCCTTGTTGGAAGCGTATTTCTGGTTTCTCTGCTACAAGGCTTAGTGTTTGCAGTAGGAGCCTCAATGGTCGGCTTGTCAGCATTGTTTTTTGGCGTCTCGATGGCCTTAGCAGGCTTCATTCCTGTACTTGGTGGCCTGCTTGTTTGGCTCCCTTTATCCTTATATTTGTTTGCCATAGGTGAGACAGCTAATGCATTTATTATTTTGTTTTTTGGAGTTGTATTGGCTGGCACCTTGATCGATAACTTTGCTCGACCATTAATTATCAAAAAGCTCTCTAAAACAATGAACCATAGTAGTGCACTAGATCATACCTTGATTACTGTCTTAGCAACGCTAGCAGGCATTATCCAGTTCGGTATTCTGGGGTTATTTATTGGTCCGATAATTGCAGCCATGACGATAACCATAATTGATATTTATAAAATCAAATATATCGAACCAAAAAATTAAGATAATCGATAAATTCACTAGTCAAAGCTACTTACAGATTACAACATGCTAAAAGAATTAATCGACTACATAAATACCAATCAAGGTAGCAATAATGCAGATCAATATCTCGACGCTAGATATGTTCGTTTAACAGACGAGCACTATGCCCAGATAGCTGAGTCGATGCCCAATGGCGGCGTTGAACCAAGAAAGGCTTCATCATGCCCCGCCGAAAGATTTTTTCTGCACTTTAAAGAAACAATCCTTTTTGTAAATAGAAAATCTCCCGAAAAAGAAGTTTTATACAGTGTTGATATGGCTCAAGAGGCTGAAATATTAACTAGCGTAACAAACGAAAGCGAGCAGAATCAACTCAACTTTGTTTCGTTTTGTTTTGATGATGATTATCAACCAAAATTAATTTATCATGATTTGTCTTCGCGCAACAATAATGACGAAACAATGCAACTGATGATGGACTTAGTAATGCCTGTATTACAAGCATTTATGTGCGCAATTAGCGAATAAATGGTTGCTACTTAAGGCCTATTTTTGTTGCCTTTTTTAGTTTGGGTCCGGCTTTAAAGGTTACTACTTTTCTGGCACTAAT
>Ga0208274_1001309_pt1 | contig 11571 bp, 11 predicted proteins | sample ETNtaG_22_FD_185755 | JGI IMG/M metagenome (GOLD analysis project Ga0208274, IMG submission 185755) | Marine microbial and viral communities from oxygen minimum zone, Eastern Pacific Ocean - ETNP201306SV43 (SPAdes) (version 2) | ecosystem: Environmental > Aquatic > Marine > Oceanic ... | reverse complement strand
CGGTTGCGGCATGCGGGCGAAGGACGAGAACTCGTTGACCATGCGGCCGATGTCCTCGACATGGCGGACGATGGTTTCCGTACAGATCGCGAAAGTTTCCGGATCGGTCTTGATTTCCTTGAGATATTTGCGTTTCAGGCGCTCCGCCGACAGTTGGATGGGGGTCAGGGGATTCTTGATCTCGTGGGCGATGCGCCGCGCGATATCAGCCCAGGCGGCCTTGCGCTGGGCGGAAAGAAGTTCGGTCACATCGTCGAAGGTAACGACGAAGCCGATGATATCGCCGTCAAGCTGCTCGGCGGCCATACGCACCAGAAGGGTGCGGAATTGGCCTTCGCGCACCAGCCTGACCTCCGCTTGCCTCATGCGCTCCGGGCGCTGTTTCAGCTCTTCGAGGAGGGCGGCCATTTCGGGCACCACGGTGCTCAAATTCTTGCCGATGGACTGCTCCAGGTTGGTGGCCAACAGCTCCGTCGCCGAACGGTTGGGCAAATGGATGCGCCCCTCTCCGTCCAAGCCGATGACGCCGGCGGAAACGCCGCTCAACACCGTTTCCGTGAACCGGCGCCTTTCATCCAACAGGCGGTTGGCGTCCATCAGGCCCTGCTGCTGCGTTTCCAGTTGGCTGGTCATGCGGTTGAAGCCGCGGCCCAAGGTTCCGATTTCGTCGGTCGAGGCGGAGGCGTCGACACGGGCGGCGAGATCGCCCTTGCGCACCCGCTCGACGGCCGCGATCAGGTTGCTGATGGGACGCGCCAGCTGGGTCGCCAGCGCCAACCCGATCCATACCGCCGCCAGCAGCACCAGCAACGCCACCACCACGAAAATCATCACGAAGGTGATCTGGATGCCTTCCTGCTTTTTTTCCAGGCGCTGGTAGCGCGCCACCGCTCCCCTTGTGCGTTCGATATGTTCGAGAACACGGGCATCGACGAACCGTCCGACGATCAGGAAGGCGTCGACGAACCGGTTGAGCTTGACCACGGCGCGGACGCGGTCGTCCTTTTCGCTGGTCAGGACGACGACGTCGCCCTTGCTGGCCTTGGCGATCACTGGCCGGGGAACCAGGTCGAATTCCAGCGACTGGCTGAATCGGGAGCGCGCCAAAACCCGGCCATTGCTGTCGACGACCAGGGCCTCGGGCAGGTTGCGCACTTCCGCCTGCGCCGACAGCACTTGGCTGAAGATACGCCGGTTTCGCATCAACGTCGGGGCGTCGCGGTTGAGGTGGTTGGCCGCCGCCAGAAGGCCCGAGCGGATGTTCTGCTGGTTTTCGTGCAGATAGGCGCTGGCAACGGCGTTCGAAGCCTCGAGCGCTGTCCGCACCCGCTTGCTGAACCAGGACTGAATGCCGAAGTTGAAGAACAGGGCCGAGAACACGACGACGAGAATGGCCGGCGTCACCGACACCGCGCTGAACATGATGACCAGGCGGGTGTGCAGCCCCGAGCCGGCGAGACGCCGGCGCCGCTCGGCCCAGATGGTGACCAGCCGCCAGGCCACCACGGCGCCCAGGGGCAGTAGCAGAATGGCGTCCAAATAGAGCAGGACGAGGACGGTTTGAGGGTCGGGGCCGGAGGCAGACGATTGGGTCATCGCCACCACCGTCGCCAGCCCCGAGGCCACCGCCGCCGCCGCCAGGGCGAACGCCATCTTGCGGCCCAGGCCGACGCGGCGCGACCACAAGCGGAAACGCTTGGTCCATCGTTTTGGCGTTTTTGCCGCGCCGGTCATTTGTTCACCCGGACCGCCGGAATATTGTGCTCGCGGAGTTTCTTGCGCAGGGTGTTCCGGTTCAGGCCCAGCAGGTCGGCCGCCTTGATCTGATTTCCCCTTGTCGCCTGCAGGGTCAAGGCGAGCAAGGGACGCTCCACCTCCCTCAAAACGCGCTCATAAAGACCGCTGGCGGGGAAACCGCCGTCGTGGGCGGAAAAATAGGCCCTGAGGTGGCGCTCCATGGACTGGGCCAGACCGTTGCCGTCGGGCTCGGCCTCCTCGGCGGGCGGTGTGTCGGCCAGTTCCGCCTCGATCACCTCGACTCCGATGGTTTCCTCGGAATAAAGAGCCGCCAAGCGTCGCACCAGGTTTTCCAGTTCGCGCACGTTTCCCGGCCACCGGTGGATTTTCAACCGTTCCATGGCGGCGCCGTCGATCATTTTCACCGGCAGGCCCTCGCTCGCCGCGGCGGCCAGGAAATGGGCGGCCAATTCCGGGATGTCCTCGCTGCGTTCGCGCAGCGGCGGCAAGCGTAGCGGAACCACGTTAAGACGGAAATAAAGGTCTTCCCGGAACAGCCCCTGGCGGATCAGCTGTCCCAAGTCGCGGTGGGTGGCGGCGATGATGCGAACGTCGGCACGTTTCGGGGCGCGGCCGCCGACGGTGGTGTATTCGCCATCCTGCAAGACGCGTAGCAACCGGGTCTGGGCTTGCGACGGCATGTCGCCGATTTCATCGAGAAAGAGGGTGCCGCCATCGGCCTGCTCGAAACGTCCCGGATTGCGCGTGTCGGCACCGGTAAAGGCACCCTTTTCGTGGCCGAAAAGCTCGCTTTCAATGAGTTCGCGCGGAATCGCCGCCATGTTTATGGCGACGAAGGCGCCGCCGCGCCGCTTGCCGTAGTCGTGAAGGGCGCGCGCCACCAGCTCCTTGCCGGTGCCCGATTCGCCGGCGATCAACACCGTCAGGTCGGTGCCGGTGAGGCGCGCTATGGTCCGGTAGATTTCCTGCATCGCCGGCGAACGGCCGATCATCGGCAGTTCCGCCGCTTTCTCTTGCGGGCCGGTCCCGCCGGCGGTTTCCCCGGTTTGCAGGGCGCGCCGGACGATGGCGACCAGTTCGTTGAGATCGAAGGGTTTGGGCAGGTACTCGAAAGCCCCCCGCTCGGTCGCCTTGACCGCCGTCAGCAGGGTGTTTTGGGCGCTCATGACGACGACGCGGAGCTCGGGCCGGATCTTGCGGATGCGCGGCACCAGGTCGAGGCCGTTTTCGTCGGGCATGATCACGTCGGTGATCACCAGGTCGCCGATCCCGTCGCGCACCCACCGCCAAAGGGTGGCGGCGTTGCCGGTGGTCCGCACCACGTAGCCGGCGCGGCCCAGGGCCTGGTTCAGCACCGTGCGGATGGCGCCGTCATCGTCGGCGACGAGGATGGTCGGCGCCGCCATTTATTGGCTCTCCGTGCGCATGTGTATGGGCAGCATGACGCGGAATACGGTGCGGCGGCGGCGGTCGAATTCAATGACCCCGCCGTGATCGCCGATGATTTTGGCGACCAGCGCCAAGCCGAGGCCTTTTCCTTTCGGTTTCGAGGTGACGAAGGGATCGAACAGATACCCTTTCAGTTCGTCCGGGATGCCCTCGCCGTTGTCCTCGACGCTGACCATGAGCGGCAAATGAACGCGCGCCCCGCTTCCCGGCACGGCGAAGCGGACCCCATGCCGGTAGGCGGTGATGAGAACGATCTCGCCACCTTTATCGGGCACCGCTTCCGCCGCGTTCTTGACCAGGTTGAGGAAGACCTGCACCAACTGGTCGCGGTCGCCCAGCACCGACGGCAACGACGGGTCGTAATCGGTGGCGAAACGGACGTGGCGGCCGAACCCGTTCTCGGCCACTTGCCGGACGCGGTCGAGAACCTGGTGGATATTGACCGCTTGGCGGCGCGGCGGACCGGTGTCGGAAAAGACCTCCATGCGGTCGACCAGGGCGCAGATGCGGTCGACCTCGTCGCAGATCATCCGCGTCAGATGGCGGTCCTGGGAGGGAACGCTGGCCTCCAGGAGTTGCGCCCCGCCGCGAATGCCGGAAAGCGGATTCTTGACCTCGTGGGCCAGCATGGCGGCCATGGCGGTGACCGAACGGGCGGCGCCCCGGTGGGTCAACTGGCGGTCGATCTTGTCGGCGATGGAGCGCTCCTGCAGCGCCACAACCACCCCGCCCGGCATTTCGGCCATGGGAGCCGCCTGAATGTTGACGAAATGCTCGCCAATGCGCGGCGTCCGCAAGGCGACGCCGTATTCGAAGACGACGTTGACGTCCTTGCGGACTTGGTCGATAAGGGCGAACAGCGGGCTGTCGGCGGGAAGCAGGCCGCTCAAGGAGTGCCCCTTCAGATGCGAGGCACTGGCCTTGAAAAACTGCTCGCTGGCGCTGTTGACATGGACCAGGGCGCCGTCTCCGTCGACCACCAGGACGGCCATGGCGAGGGCGTTCAAAACCTCTTGCGTATCGACCTCGGCGGGAGGCGCGTTCGGCTCGAAGGCGACGGCGGCCTTTTTCATGACCTTAAGAGCCTATCCGAATAACTGGAGGCGTTTGTGACGTCTCTCCTTGCCCCGTGGCTAGGAGGATGCTGCGCCGTGATGCCGGCACATCACAAGCAGCATCCGACGCCGACCACGGGTCAAGGAGAGACGCCCGAAGGGTGGACCAAATCAGGCCTCCGCGGCGTTGCCGCTTCTTGCCGATGCGCCGGCATCGCCGGCGAAGCGGCGCCTTGCGATCCTCCTGATTTGGTCTCATCACAAACGCCTCCAGTTATTCGGATAGGCTCTAAGCCTTCCGTCACGCCGCCAGGGGCTCGATCAAAGGGGCGTAGAAGCCGGCGATAAGGTCCCTGACCTCGCCGGCGTCGGCGGTGCCCATGACGCGGGCGCGAAAACCGGCGGCGCCAGGCAGGCCCTTCGAGTACCAGCCGATGTGCTTACGCGCCACGCGGACGCCGCGCTCGGCGCCGTAGTGGACAAGCATGTCCTCGAAGTGCTCCAGCACCGTCGCCAATTGCGCCGCCGGCGGCGGCGGGGCTAGGCGCTCGCCGGTCTCAAGGAAATGGCGCACCTGGTTGGGAAACCACGGGCGGCCGCGGGCGGCGCGTCCAATCATGACGGCATCGGCGGCGGACTGGGCCAACATCTCGCGGGCATCGTCGAGGCTGGCGACGTCGCCGTTGCCGACGACCGGAATAGCGACCGCTTCCTTGACCCGGCGAATGAAGGCCCAATCGGCCCGGCCCTTGTAGAACTGGGCCCGCGTCCGGCCGTGCACGGTGACCGCCTGGACGCCGCAGTCCTCGGCGATGCGCGCCAGCTCGGGCGCGTTGCGGCTGCTTTCGTCCCAACCGGTGCGCATCTTCACCGTCACCGGGACATCGACGGCCTTGACCACCGCCGCCATGATGCGCGCCGCCAGAAGCTGATCGCGCATCAGCGCCGATCCGGCCTCGCCCTTGACGACTTTTTTGACCGGGCAACCCATGTTGATGTCGATGAGGGCGGCGCCCCTGTCGGCGTTAAGCCGCGCCGCCTCGGCCATCACGCCGGCCTCGGCGCCGGCGATCTGCACCGCCAAGGGGCGCTCTTCGGCACAGCCGGCGGACATCCTCATGGTCTTGCGGGCGGCCCGGATCGCGGCCTTGCTGGCGATCATCTCGGAGAACACGAGACCGACGCCCGAGCGCTTGACCAAGCGCCGAAAAGGCATGTCGGAAATCCCCGACATGGGCGCCAGAATCACCGGCGAGCGCAAATGGAGGGAAGCGATCCACAAAGGCTTGATCCCTGTCGCTGTTGCGAGAGTGCCCATTTATTAGGCAAATTCGATCCGTAATCAACGGGTTTGCTTCGAAGGAAGGCAAAAGCCCGGCGGCGGCCGTGTTAAACCATGATCACGTCGGTGACGAACTTGACGCCGGGATAGCCCAAGGTCAGCAGCAGATAAGCCAGCAAAACCAAGCGCGCCGCCCGGCGGCCGCGAATGCCGGTGCGGTAGTGGGCGGCCAGAAGGCCGCCGATGACGGCGAAGGTGGTCACCGTCAGCACGTTCTTGTGATCGAACTGAAACAGGCTGCCGGTCTCCTCGTAGAGCGTCGCCATTCCCGTCGCCAGCCCCAGGGCGAGGACGATTTCGCAGATCACCAGCAAGCGCACGAGCAGGGATTCGCAATCGGCGACGGATGGCAGGAGCCGCGTCAAGGCGGTTGGCCGTTTGACCTTCAACGCCCTGTCCTGGAGAAAGGCGGCGAGAGCGGCGACGGCGGCAATGGTGAGCAAGCCGTAGGTCGTCGTCGAGAGCAGGATATGGACCTCGGTCCAACCCACCGGCGCCGTCGCCGACAAGGGTTCATGCGGGGCCTGCTCCCAGACGGTGGCGATGGCCCCCAAAGCGATCATGTAAAACCCGATCAACGGCGTCAGCCGCCAGATCTGGGAGGTGATGGCGGCGGCAAAGGCGAACAAAGCCATGCTGGCCACCACGTCCACCCAAAGGGTGGTCGAAAAATCGGTCCGCCAGGCACCGTGCATCTGCGCCACCACCCATGCGAGCGGCCCGGCCACGGCGAAAGCCAGCGCCGCCCAATAGAGGGCGTCGCGGCCGCCGTCCCGGCGCCACGCCAGCAGTGTCGCCGGGACCAGCGCGGCCAAGGCGGCAAGGCTGAAAAACAGGTCATCCGTCATTTTTGGCGGTTGCCCTTTCCGGCTATGGCTTTATTAAGGCACACAATCGCGCCAGGATCTTATCTTGGCAAGACCTGTTGGCGGAAAATCGAGATTTTGGAAACTTTTCCCACAAGGCCAGGGTCTTGAATCCAGTATGATAAATAACCACGATCCTGCTAGGCTCACTGTTGCTGGAAAATAAAATTTTTGACCGGAAACTGAGATGAGCGGTTGCGTCGCTTTGGTGGTCGCCGCCGGACGGGGCCGGCGGTTCGGTGCCGGGACGCCAAAACAATACAGCCTTTTGGCGGGAACGCCGATGCTCCGGCGGTGCATGTTGGCCTTCCTGGAGCATCCGCGCGTCGACGCGGTCGGCGCCATCATCCACCCCGACGACGGCGAGCTGTACGCGGCGGCGAGCGAGGGCTTGCAACTTCTGGAGCCGGTGAACGGCGGCGCCAGCCGCCAGAAATCGGCGCGTCTGGGACTCGAAAGCCTGGCCGAGCGGCGGCCGGACCAGGTGCTGATTCACGACGCCGCCCGGCCGTTCGTCGACGAAGGGGTGATTTCACGGGTCGTCAAGGCGCTGAAGACGGCGCCGGCGGCGATCCCCGCCCTGCCCGTCAACGATACCCTGAAAAGAGGCCAGGCCGGGCGCATCGTCGCCACCGTCGGACGTGCCGACTTGTGGCGGGCGCAAACCCCGCAAGGGTTCCGTTTCCGGGAAATCCTCGCCGCCCACCGGCGATATGAAGGCGCCGATCTCACCGACGACGCCGCCGTCGCCGAACGGGCCGGGCTTGCCGTCGAACTGGTCGCCGGCAGCGAGGACAATGTCAAAATCACCACTGAAGACGACTGGCGGCGCGCCCAACAGTGGCTCGGCGGCGGCACCGTCAGAACCGGCATCGGCTTCGACGCTCACCGTTACGGCCCCGGCGAGGAAGTGATGCTGTGCGGGGTTTCCATTCCCCACCACGCCGCCCTCGTCGGCCATTCCGACGCCGACGTCGGTTTGCACGCCCTTACCGACGCCCTCCTTGGCGCCATCGCCGCCGGCGACATCGGCGGCCATTTTCCCGCCGACGACCCGGAGTGGCGCGACGCCCCGTCCGAGGTTTTTCTTAAAAAGGCGGGCGAGCTCATCCGGGAGCGCGACGGCGCCATCGCCAACGTCGATGTCACCTTGATCTGCGAGGCGCCCAAAATCGCACCGCACCGCGCCGCCATGGTCCGCCGCATCGCCGAAATCCTCGATCTTGCCGAGGACCGGGTCAGCGTCAAGGCGACGACGACGGAGCAAATGGGATTCACCGGCCGCGGCGAGGGAATCGCCGCGCAGGCGATAACGGCGCTTTCCTTCGCGCCCGGCAAGCACTAGAAAAGCCAAAAGGCTGGATATGAAGAAATTCAACTATGGAGACGTCCGCATCCTCGTCGCCGCTCCCGATAAGTTGACGGCGGATAGTCTCAAAACCCTTTTGCGCAATACCGGTTTCCGCAACTTGTACAGCGTCAAAAGCTTGGGCGAAATCAAGTCGGCGCTGGCCGAGGAAAGCCCCGACCTGATGATCTGCGAGTGCGTTTTCCCCGAGGGCGATCCCAGCGGATTGATACACGCCTTGCGGCATCATGAAGTGGGCGACAACCCCTTTCTTCCGGTGATCATGGTCACCGGCGATCCGAACCCGGAGCTGGTCGGCAAAGTGATCAATTCGGGAGCCGACGATCTGATCGTCAAACCCCTATCGGGCGCCTACTTGCTCAAACGCATCGAAGCCTTGGTCCGGGCCCGCAAATCCTTCATCGTCACCTCCGATTACATCGGCCCCGAGCGGCGCAAAAATGAGCGCCCGGACACCCTCAAGGCGCCGCTGATCGAAGTCCCCAATACGTTGCGGGAAAAGGTCACGGGAGGGATGGCTTCGAACTCCCTGCAAGACCTCATCGACCTCACCGCCGCCAAGATCAACCTGGAGAAACTGAAGCGCTACGCCCTGCAGACCGGCGTCCTTGTGGAGATGATCCTTGCCGCCTACGAGGAAAACAGGATCGACGGCAAACTGATCGAGGACCTGGACCGATTGCATTACATTGCCGGGGACACCAGCCGGCGCTTGGTCGGCACCCCCTACGACCATGTCGCGGAGTTGTGCCAGTCGCTGATCAAGGTGACCAGCGACATTCGCGCCGCCATGGTGAGCCCAGAACGGAAAGACTTGGATTTGCTGAAACAGCTGGCGCGGGCCGTTCAAGGCGCCTTCGAGATCACCGAAGACGTCGCCGACATCGCGCGCAAGATTTCGGCTTCCATAGACCAAAAAAAATCAACAAAACAAGAGGCCAATTAATAGGTTATCGAGTTTCCTTGGCAATCCACTCGAAGTAGCCTTCATTGCCTCCCTCAAGGTGGATGGAAACCACGCAAGGGCAATCGTAGCTGTGCAGCTCTTTTACCTTCGTCGTTACCTCGCCGACCAGGTCGCGGCGCGTTTTGACGATCAGCACGGCCTCGCTGTCTTCCTGGAGAGCGCCCTGCCACCAATATATCGAGGTGGCGGCGGGCAGCACGTTGGCGCAAGCGGCAAGCCGCGATTCGACGAGTTGGCGGGCGATGCCGATCGCTTCCTCGCGAGTGCTCGTGGTCACGTAGATCATGCAAGCGCTCATGGCTGGTCTTTCCTTGGCCAGGGGGCGAAATTACCGTAGCATGGCGAAAATGGCTTGTCTTTCAGGAAAAATGAGGTGAACAAGCTTGCGCAAAGGCCGGCTTTCGCGCCGGTCCAGGGCCGCAAAGGCGCGGCGAAGCCGACGCCCTCGCAACGGCGCTGGCTCAAGCGGGGGCTTCGCCAAGCGGGCGGCAAACTTCCCCTTTTCGACGAAACGGGGCGACGGGTGAACGAGCGCACGGTGAGAAGCTGCATCGAAAACGGCTGGGCCGAACCCTGGTTCGCCAACCCGATCAAGCCGGACTGGCTGGTCTGCAAGCTGACAGAAGCCGGGCGCTCGCTGCTCTAGCGGCATATGTTACCCATACGGCGGCTTTCCGAGCCATAATGGCGGCCGATGATTAGAATGAGAGAGACGCACAACACCATGAAACACCATATCAGGGAAGAAGGCGACACTATCATCGTCGCTTTCGAGGACGATATCGATCTCGAATGCTCGGGAGAGGCGCGGGATGTGCTAATGGACTGCGTTTCCCGCGGCGCCGCTATACAGGTCGACTTGTCAGGCGTCTCCATGATCGACAGTTCCGGTGTCGCCAGTCTGTTGGAGGCTTTCCAAAACGCCCGCAAGAAAGGCAAGACGTTCACTCTAGCCGGTGTCGGCGGGTCGGTGATGCGGGTCTTAAAGCTTGCCCGTTTGGATACGGTTTTTCCTTTCGCCGACAGCGTTTCCTAGTCGTTCGTTCCTTAACCGGTTGGAAAACCAAAGGTGTAATTCATCACCGCTAGAAATGGATCGGAGATAGCCCCATGAGAACGTTCCTCGCCGTTCTGGCCGTTTTTGCGGTTTTCTTCATGACGCCCATCCCGGCTTCTCTCGCGGACGAGGCATCGGAAAAAGATGAAGCCGTCTACGAAATCGTTAAAGCTACCGGAAATAGGATTTGGCGATTGAATAAACAAACCGGTGAAGTGTCGGTTTGCAGTCTCCAAGGCCAGTCGTTGGTCTGCGCGACCAGCAATCAGGCGGCAACTCCGCCCCAAAAGACATATGAGGAATTGGAAGCCGAGAGAAAACGCAAGCGAGAAGAACAGTTGGCCCGTGACAGAGAATTCTTTGATAAAGTGATCGATGCGATGAAGTCGGTCGTAAAGGCGGCAATGGAGCGAGACGCAACCGAAAAACCATAGCTTCGGACAGAGGATTTGCCTTTAGGTTCGCATGCCTGGGAATCGGCGGGAAGCTGTTATTTGAAAATGGGAGGATTCAGATTATGAAACGAGGGCTTATGATCGTCGGTGGGGCCATCGGCCTGTTGATCGTCGTCTTCGTCGCCGCAATGGTTTACCTGGCTTCAAACCTCGACAGCTTGGTGAAAGATGCTGTCGAAAAATTTGGATCGGAAGCGACCCTGGCCGAGGTCAAGCTGAACGAGGTGGAAATTTCCCTGGCCACGGGGGCCACCTCTTTCGGTGGGCTGAAGATCGGCAATCCGGCGGGTTTCAAGGCTCCCAGCGCCTTTGAAATGGGCTCCATCAGCATCAAGTTGGATATCGAGACGATCGATCAAGACCCGATCGTAATCAAGGAGATCGCTATTATTGGACCCCGGATCACTTATGAACTTTCCGGCACCGGTTCGAACATCGACGCCATCCAGAAAAACGTCGACGCCTATTCGAAACGGTTCCAGTCAGCCGGGGGGGCCGAGAAAAGCGGCGGCGAAGGGCCAAAGCTGGTTATTGAAAACATCTATATCCGGGGTGGGAAAATCGCTGTCAGCGCCGGTTTTCTCGAAGGCAGGACGTTGGATACGGCACTGCCCGACATCCATTTGAAGGATGTCGGAAAAAAGGAAAAAGGAGCCGACCCGTCCCAGATCATCCAGGAGATCACCGACTCCATGACCAAGGGGATCGGTTCGGCCGTCGGCTCCTTGGGCCTCGAGGATTTAGCAAAAAGCGCGGCCGAGGGCGTTGCCGGCGCCGCCAAGGCGGTAAAGGAGGGCGTGTCGAGCGCCACCGAACAACTTCAAGAAGGTGGGGAAAGCATTGGTGGGGCTATTCAGGAAGGCGTCGGCGAAGCCGGCAAGTCGCTGAAAAAAATATTCGGAGATTAGAGTGGATCGCGGTTAATCGAAAATCAAACCACCCCGGTACACTCCACCACTTCGATGGAGCCCTTTCCCTTGACCTCCAGTTTGCCGAGCGAGCGGCCCTCGCAATCGTCCTGGACCTGGAGCCAGGATTCGTAAGTCATGATCACCTTGCCGGGTGAACCGAGGCCGGTCATGCGGGACGCCGTGTTCACCGTGTCGCCCCAGACGTCGAACTGATATTTTTCGCCGCCGACGATGCCGGCCACCACCGGACCCGCGTGGACGCCGACCCGGACCTCCCAGCCGATGTCCAGTTCCTTGGTGGCCGCGGCCATGTCGAGACCGCATTTGATCGCCGACAGGAGC
>Ga0208274_1001307_pt1 | contig 11585 bp, 7 predicted proteins | sample ETNtaG_22_FD_185755 | JGI IMG/M metagenome (GOLD analysis project Ga0208274, IMG submission 185755) | Marine microbial and viral communities from oxygen minimum zone, Eastern Pacific Ocean - ETNP201306SV43 (SPAdes) (version 2) | ecosystem: Environmental > Aquatic > Marine > Oceanic ... | reverse complement strand
GACTGTTTCTCAATTGCAGGTGTATTATCAACCGAGGCGATAGGTCTTGCTAAAGATGGAGAAGGATGGGATTATGTTGCCTCTGGCAATACAGCAAGAGATGGTAAAATGCCAATGAATACAACTGGTGGTTTAATAGGATGGGGACATCCAACCGGTGCCACTGGAGTACACCAGGCAGTGACCATATGGCAGCAGCTTACAGGAAAAGCTGGTAAATCACAAATAAAAATAACAGATGATCGGCCCTATGGTATGACAATAAACATGGGTGGTGATGATGTAACTGTTGTTGCTATTGTTTACAAAAGAGCATAAAATGACCAAATAAAAAAGCTCACCAGGCAGGTGAGCTTTTTTTGTAATATGAGGAAATTTATATCTCTTTATTTCCTTTTGAAATTTTTCTATTCTAACATCAATTATTTAACTGGTACTCCATTTGATATTGTAGAAATTGATGCAACTCCATAGGTTTCGGTTGTGAAATTTACCAGATTGGGATGGGCTACAATTCCATTCCATAAATCAGATTCTAAATATGTATTCATAGAGTCTTCATCAGTAAAATAATACACACCACCAAAAACACCATCGCTTGTATTTCCAATAAAGGTCTTTCCAATTAAACCATCTATATTTTCAGGTGAAAAATTTGAACCTACCTTTGATCCTAGTTCGGCATGCTCTTCAAGTGTCATGTTTTCAAGTTCGTAATTTACAATTAGAACGCGGATATCTTTCGCATCATCGCCATTACTAGAAGTTTTTCTTGCAGACGCAATCCCATTTGTAACCTCTGATATTGGGGCAACAGAATAAACTTCTGTTGTGAAATTAACTAAATTTGGGTGTGCTACAATCCCTTTCCATAAATCAGAGTTTAGATAAGCATTCATGGAAGCTTGATCTGTGAAATAGTACACACCACCATAGACACCATCATCAGTATCTCCAATAAAGGTTTTACCAATAAGTCCATGTACATTTTCAGATGTAAACATAGGTGCTACCTGAGCGCCAAGTTTAGCATGATCATCAAGGCTAATATCCTTTAATTCATAATTAACTACCAATACACTCATTGGTCCACGCAGCATTAATTTAAAAGCATCCAAGTCATATTCATTACCATAGAATAGCGTGCTCATGCGCATAATATCAGCGGCAATTAAGATTGCTGTTTTAATTTCTTCTTCTGTTGCTCCTAGCCTTCTTGCCTCAGTAACATGATATGGAACACAGTAATCGCATTTAGTAGCGGCAGCAGTTCCAAGTGCTATAAGGTGAGCATCTTTTTCATTAATTACTCCTTTAGTATATAATCCCATCTGTGATTCAAAATATTTATCTGCGCTTTTTAATATTGATGTAGGATAGATTACATTAAACGGACTTTTAGATAATAATTCTGATTTTTCCTGTTCTGTTAAAGGAGGGTCTTGTGCAAAGCCAATGCTTGCAAAAACTAGCAATAAAAGTGTTAAAAAATAATTTTTCATAGTAAATTAGTTTGTTAAGTTATTAATTATTTAGTCGCTAATATATCAATTAAAAAAATAATACCATATCTGGTAACAAAATTATCATACTAAAACAGATTGCGTAATAGCTTATTTCTACGTAATTATAAATATTTGTACAAACAGCTATGCTCTGAGAAATTATGTAGTATTTTTAGCTTTATATTTACTCGCTAAATTTAGCATAATACAAAGTGTATTTTAAAAGCTGAACCATTGGCAAAGTATTTTTGTCAATCATTTTTAATTAAACTTAACACAATGAAAAGGTATATAAAAAACAAATTTTTACTGGTCTTATTAATGGTTATAAGTGTATTTATGAGTTGTAAACAAGAAACGAAGGACGCTATGGTTGATAACATATTATTAAAGGAATGGACAGGACCATATGGCGGCGTGCCTGCTTTTGACCTAATGAAAGTTGAAGATGTAAAAGATGCACATAAAGTAAAGATTAATTTTTTCATAGCAATTTGTTTTGGTATTAATTTGTTTTTATGAGTATATGCAAAAAATTATCTTTTACGAATTAAAAGTGATATTTGACTGGTTAATAGTTAATTGTGATAATATGATTAATTATTACAAAGATAAATATGACACATTATTGTTCAATGATTTGCAAGATATAAATAATTAGTGAATTGACAGCATTTTTTAACTTCGGAATGCAATTTGTTTAGTGACTTATATTGAATGCACTTAAAATGGCCTTGTATTTACATCGACTAATTGGAGAGGATTTAAACATATAATTGTTAATTTTTCACAACCATCTTCTGTATGAAGTCATTACCGTTATCAGTCAAAATAACCAGATAGATTCCATCTTTAAGTTTACCTGTATTAACAAATGAAACTCCTGATTTTGATACCTGAATACGATTATTTTGATAAACCGGCAAACCGGTCAGATCAATAATCTTTAGTTCAAAATATCCGTTTTCGATATTATCTGTTTTAACATAAAATTTACCATTATTTGGATTTGGATAAATTCCTAACTCAAAATAATTCTGTTCCTTAATTCCTGTGCAATTCACAAATTCCACAAGAATTTCATCATATCCAGCACAACCCGATGAGTCAATGGTTTCTACAAAAATATATTGTACACCATATCCTTTATCTATTGTGTCAATAATAATTGTTTGAGTTGTGCCGCCGGTCGACCATAGGTATTCTATACTAGCATTTCCGGCATCTAGTACCCAAGTTGTAGAACCACAAAGGCTTGTATCGGGGCCAAGGTTCACTTCTGGTGCAGGAAGCACATTAACATAAACAGAATCAATTGAAAAATGTTCACCATCAGAAACTTCTACTATGTACCATGTTGATACAAAAGGGATGGAAATAGGTCTTGCCTTATCTGAAGTAAATCCTTCAGGGTTCGAAGTCCATACAAATAATAATGTGTCGAATATACCTGGAACCTGAGCTGTTAAGTGAATAAACTGACCTGGACACACTTCATTAAAATCAACGAAAGCATTAACAGCAATATGAACTGTTTTAAGCGTTATGGGTACTTCAGTTATACTGTTCAAGGGATCATTAGAGGAAATAACTGCAGTTGTTGAATAAGTATCTTCAGGTAAATTTTCTGCATTGAAATTAACAGCTACAAAATTTGTATCTCCGGGAAATACTAAACCGCTTAAAGGATAAATATCCAGCCATCCTTGAACAACTACCGTATAATCCTCAACCTCTCCAAAGGTAGTAGTTCCGCATGGATTTAGTTCTCCGGTATATGTTATTCGAATCCTCATCTTGGTTATACCACTAATAGCTCCTGGGAGAGGTGATATTGTACCTGTGAATTTGTCAGTACCAGGTATACTTTGCATCAATGTTTGTTCATCATTATCAAATATCTCATTTCCGTTCCAGTCGATCCATACGCCGCATTGGTCTAAGTCAAAGGGTTCCCCGTTGGTAACAATAATATCATAAGTATCACCAACTGTAAATGTTGTTGATAGTTCGGAATAGTCAGTATAGTTATCACTTCCGGTATTTATGTTGAAGATATCACCAACTTCAACACCGCTTATATATTCATTTCCTTGTCCACCGCCTCCTGATGCGGAACAATAACTATTTGCTTTTGAGGATGATAAAAGACTTATGCTGTATTCTAGATCAAGTTGGCCCGTATTAATTATTGAGATTTCATTTTCTGATTGGGTTCCAATTACAAGCGTGTCATAGATACTGTCAGGGGCAACCGATATTATCACATCTCCCCATTGTAAAGATATCCCGGAAGCTCCTGATTCAATATTATCTATGTAATATGCCGTTACACGATAAGTAAAAAGACCATATTGTGGAAGTAAATCTGAATAAGTTGTATCAGTTGTAGAGGCTATAGAATCACCATCCCTGTAAATAATAAATTTCAAAAAACCTGCTACTTCTTCGTATGACCATGTGAGGATTGTAATTCCTGTTTCAAATTCAATTTCACCACTAAGAGAGGTAGGTCTATTTACGGGATTTGTTTCATAAGGAGAACAAAATGACATTGCATATCCTAATCGGTTATCCGTCCAAATAGGGTAAACCATACCATTTTTTGCATGTATTCCAAGGTAATCACCCATGTATTTGTCAACCAAACCAGGTATAGGTGCCGGTGTAAAGCTCACATCACTCACTTTAAATTCTTCCCACGATGACCCTCCATCAACAGAGTTTGCACAATAAACTTCACATTGAGCAGTATCCACATTTCGATCATCATAGTATATCATGCTTAGTATTCCGTTAGTCGGATCACAGGTTATCCAGGAAAAAAAATGTTGTTTACCAAGTCCTGCCTCATCACTATTTACTTTAAGAGGATTGCTCCATGTTCCTCCCTTATCAGATGACTTAATAACATAGATGTCGATATCATTGCCTGTATTTATTCCAGGTGTACCAATATTAGCCCAGGTAATATATATCGCTCCATTATCTGCTCCGTTACTATTGTCAACCGTTGCAACGGGAAATGAATTTACTCTCATGTTTTTACTTGTTCCTGACGCTCTAATACCTCTTATATTTGTTATTATCCTTTGAGCTGGTTCCCATGAAACGCCACCATCAAGCGAGGTAGCCATCCCGATAGCTGATTCATCACTTCCACCAGAGGGCCAGCTATCATAGATAGCCCAAACTGCATAAATCTCACCATTTGGTCCGGTACTTAAATTAACGCCCTGATTATGACTTCCTGCGTTAACATCAGAACTGATATCGCTATTAACAGTCCAGGTATTTCCATTATCAGTTGAATAACTAAAACCTATTTCTGCATCGTACAGCCCTCCAGCATTCGTCCAGGCAACATATAAGTTACCCTCATAAGGGCTTGAAGAACTATTGTCAATCCACATATGATTTTTATCAGTAATTATCCCTGGATTTGGTGCAGCTTGTTTTACTGTCCATGTGGATCCTTGATCGTCAGAATACGATACTCCCATACCCCCGCTGTTATTAATAAAATTTACATACCATCGCCCATTTAGTCCTATAGTAGCTGCAGGATCACCTCCATTATCGGTGCCTGCTCCTTCAATATCCCCTTCCCAGATTTCACCCGAAGTAAATGAATAGAGTGCATTTGCACCATAGGCAGTATCTACATTGCTGTTAGTAGAATTATTTGAGTTTAATAAGTTGGTCTCATCAAGAGGGTTGACAAACACTGAATTTTCGCTTTGGGTTGAACCAATTTCAGTAACAGGAACATCAGGAGAATCGATAGTAATAACTGAATAGGCCTTAATATTACTTCCAGTAAATATTGCAGATTGAACCTCAATATCAGGATTATAATCAACCAGGCCTTTTTTTGCTGCCTGGCGCCAGTAACCCTGATTGTCAATTCTTGTATCTACTCCATCGCTAAATTTAATTCTCTTACTAATTGCCCAATTTGTGCCAAATCCAAAGGCAAGTAAGAGTAGAATAGTTATTATTACTTTAATTATTTTCATGTCCATATCCGAAATCAATCGCAAATTAGTAATATATTGATAATAATGCCTTGGTAAAAGTTGCATATGAAGTAGGAAAAATAAAAAAAGCTGCCCAAATAATTATCAGACAGCCTTTTTTGTGATTAGTTTTACTTATTTCCTCAACACAATCTTCCTTGTGGTTGAAACACCTTCATTGGTTACAATAATTGTATAATTACCATCTGAATAGTTACTTAAATCGACTTTTTCGATATGTGTTCCGGATACAACAATGTTATTAAGATTATAGATTATAGATCCTGCAACATTTATGACTTTGATATTAACAGGATTGTTAGTCTCACTATTAATTTCAATATTAAATATACCTTGGGCAGGATTAGGATAGACTCTCAATTCAATCGAAGCCTGCTCATCAATACCTGTACAATTAACAAACTCTATAGAAATATCCCCACTATTAACACAGTCAAATTCTGTTGTAACTTCAACGGAATAGTTATGTACTCCATAACCAATCCCAAGTGTATCAGCAGTGATAGTTTGAGAAGTAAGGCCATTAGACCAAAGATATGTTGAACCAGGATTTCCTGCATCAAGAGTAATGCTAACATCACCACAAACCGCAGTATCAGCTCCAAGATTAACCTCAGGAATACTAGCAAAATTTAAATAAACAGTATCATTTGAGGAACAGCCATCAGTATTTGTAACTTCTACCCAGAACATAGTTACTCCTGATCCAGTTGCTACAATAGTTTGTGAAATTGCGCCCGTTGACCATAGATATGTATCTCCAGGATTCCCAGCGTCGAGGTCGTGATGAGTTTCATCACAAAGTATCTGATCTCCACCAAGATCAACAATAGGCAAAGGATAGACTGTAACTGACACTGATGCATCCAAAGTTATAAGACCATCATTAACTGATACAAAATACTCAGTATTTTCTGTAGGAATAACAGTAGGGTCAGACACATCAGAAGTAAATCCCTCAGGGACTGATGTCCAGGAATAAGTATAGCTTCCACTACCACCTGTAGGGATTGCCTCTAACTGTGAACTTTCGCCAAAACAAATACCATCAGGATCGGCAGATGCCGAAAGTTGCATATTTGTTATGTACAAAGTAAACGAGACCGGATATGAAGCATTATTCAGATCATTTGTAATAAACTCTACTTCGTCTTCATAAGTTCCGATGTCCATATCAGTTCCATCGAAAGTAACGGTAACCATCAGTGAATCTCCGGGTGCTATAATACCTTCATCTGGATCGAGTGTAAGCCAGTCAGCTATTATCAGTGTGTAATCTTCAACCTCACCATATTCAGTGCTACCATAAGCATTAAGTCTACCAGTACCACCTAAACGAATCCGCATACGCGTAGAACCCTGTACACTTCCCTTTGGTGCAACAATAGTTCCTTTGAAAAAACCAAATTCTTTATCATCATTAAGCACTATTGCAGCCTCATCAAAAATACCATTTTGATCCCAGTCAACCCAAACTTTACATTGATCACCTTTATAAGGGTTATTGCAAAGCACCTCAATTGGATAAAACTGTGAAGTTTTAATGTTGGCATACATACTGGTGAAATCGTTGTAACTGTCAAAACCTGATGTATTGTACAAGTTGCCAACAGAAACCATATGAATGTACTCATCTCCGCCACCTCCAGCAATTTCATAATAGGGTTTAACGGTATTCTTAAAGAAAGGGGATAATGAAAAGTCAAGATCAAGCACTCCTGTGTTTTTGATTTTCATCATCTGCACATCAGTTTCTTCTGGATATATTACAGACATATAGCTAATTGGAATAATTTCAATAGTAGATGAACCATATTGAGTCTCAGAAGTTGTTCCACTTGATTCAACATTACCACTGTAAACAGCAGTAACTTTATATGTATAATAGCCATAATCGGTTATTTGATCTGTAAAAGTTTCTTCGGTTGCGGTACCAACAAGAACATCATTCCGATACACGTTGAAATGCATAAAGCCTGTTGTGCCACTAAAACTCCAATCTAATATACATTCCCCAGTTTCCTGGTTCGTTGCTGTATTAAGACCGGTTGGAGCAATAATATCTATAGTTTCAAATACTGATACATATGTCATTGCAGGCCCCGCTCTGTTATCAGTCCATGTAGGATATACATAACCGTTAAGTGCAGTAATTCCAAGATAATCACCAAAATATCCACTTGCCAATCCTGGAATTGGTTGAGGAGTAAATGCAACATCACTAACTTGAAAATCTTCCCAGGTTTCACCAGCTGTATTAGAAGTTGCAGCCCATGTTTCTGCCTGGTTGTTATTTGTATTTCTGTTATCGTAGAACACTACACTAAGAATACCATTTGAAGGATCACACGTAATCCATGGCATATAATGCGCTTTACCCTGTCCAATTGGATCCTGATTTATACGAATTGGATCTGACCATATATCACCTCCATCCGTAGATTTTATCATATAAACATCTCTATCACTACCTGTATTTACACCGGGAACGCCAATATTAGTCCAAACCACATAAATATTCCCATCGTTGGAACCACCACTAATATCAACAGTCATGACAGGAAAAGCAGCAACACGCATATTTTGAGGCACACCAGAATTTCGGATCCCTCTAATATTGCTAATTATTCTAGTAGAAGCTTCCCATGTTTCTCCTCCATCAAACGACTTAGCAAATCCAATTGCGGTCTCATCCGAAGGCCAATTATCATAAATGCACCATGCAGCATAAGCTTCTCCATTGGGACCAGTGTGAACATTTACTCCTTGATTATGACTTCCTGCATTAACAGCCAAGCTAATTACTTTTCTGTCAGACCAGGTTTCGCCATTATCGTTTGAATACTTTAGAACTATTTCCCCATCGGAAGAACCACCAAAGTCAGTCCAGGCATCATACAAATTGTTCTCGTAGGGGCTACCTACCTTGCGATCGAGCCACAAATGGTTTTTATCGCACATCTGTCCAGGATTAGGAGTCACTTGAACATGAGTCCATGTTTGCCCTTGGTCATCAGAATGTGCCACGCCTTGTCCACTACTTTTTATATAACCAACATACCATCTGCCATCAGTTCCAATACATGCAGCGGGATCACCACTGTTGTTTCCTCCTGCACCAGCAGTTTCACCATCAAATGTTTCTCCTCCATCAAACGTATACAGGTCATTGGCACCATATAATGGTGTTCCACCGGCCCCCCCTGAATTATTTGAATTTAAAGCTGTCATACTGTTGTTAGGATCAACAATAATAGAATTCTCACTTTGGGTTGAATTTGTTGAGACAGCAACATCAGGTGAGTTAAGTGTTGCTACCATAGGATTATTAATTGCTGAGCCTGTGAAAATAGCTTTTGGTATTTCAACGACAGGATTTAGTACAGTAAGGCCTTCTTTAGCCATCTGTTTCCAATAACCCTGATTGTCAATCCGGGTATCTAATTTAGCCCTTCGTTCACGTTCAGTATCTGAAGAATCACTAACCGCCCATCCAATTGTGGTAATGATAATCCCAGTTACCATAAATAAAAATAATAATCTAAATCTCTTCATAATTGTAATTTTAGAATGTTTTTTTTCAAGTGTCAGACAAAGTCCTAACCTTGATGGTTGCCTTATATAATAAACGGCTTACCATACTAAATAAGTTATGCCATAAATTTGGCACAAAAGTAATTCAAAAATATTTACTTGTAAATTTTTACTTCAGCATCACCAGTAATAATTCTAAGACCATTCATCGCTAACGCTTTCATTTCGTCTTCTCCGGGATACACATGAACCGGTGCCATTCGATGAACATAAGAAATAACTTGATTAACAAAATACTTATCATGAGCTATTCCTCCTGTAATTAATATGCCATCCACTTCTGAATGGAGTACTGCAACCATTGATCCAATCTCTTTAGCAACCTGATAAGCCATGCCATCATAGATATACTTTGCTTCTTTATTACCAGCTTCTACTCGATTTTCAACTTCGTAGGCACTATTGGTTCCAAGATATGCAACCAAGCCACCTTCATTACTTATCATCTTTAGCATTTGTTTTTGAGAGTATTCACCTTTAAAACAAAGCCTTACAAGATCACCTACAGGAAGAGTCCCTGTCCTTTCTGGTGAATAAGGACCATCACCATCCAGACCCTGGTTAACATCAACTACTCGGCCCTTTTTATGAGCTCCTACAGTTATTCCACCTCCAAGATGTACCACAATAAGGTTTAGATCTTCATATTTTCTCATGATGGATTTAGAGTGTTGGCGGGCCACTGCTTTTTGATTTAACGCATGGAAAATAGATTTTCTTGGAAGTAGAGGATGACCGGATAACCGTGCAAGATCGCTGAGTTCGTCCACAACTACAGGATTACTAATATATGCGTTGGCATCTGGCAACGACTTAGCCAAATCATAGGCGATTAGTCCACCAAGGTTACTAGCATGTTCGCCATAAGTACAAGATTCAAGATCAAGAATCATTTTTTCATTTACAGCAATAATTCCAGACTCAACAGGCTTTAGTAAACCTCCGCGCCCCATTACAACCTTAATTTGTTTTAAAGAAATTTCTGCAACTTCGAGTTCGTGAATTATAAGTTCTTTACGAAAATTAAACTGTTCAGTAATCAATTCAAATTGAGCAAGTTCTTCAATAGTGTGACGAATGATTTGAATAAAGACCGGGTTTGTATCAGCATACACAGCAATTTTAGTGGATGTTGATCCAGGATTTATTGCCAAAATATATACGGTCGCCATTAATTGGATTTATTTAGATCGTAAAATTTAAAATAACTTTAAGTTATAGCGGCAGCAAGAGCAATTGATAAAAATTTACTCTTGTCACTATCACCTCTTGATGTAAGTACTATTGGAACTTTTGCCCCCATTATAACTGCTGCGGAAGATGCCCCACCAAGAAAATTTAAAGATTTGTATAATATATTTCCACCATTAATGTCGGGAGCTAGTATCAGATCGGCATCACCTGCAACATCACTTGTAATGTTTTTCAATAGTGCTGTCTCCTGTGAAATTGCTCCGTCGAGGGCAAGTGGGCCATCAATTATGCAACCCACAATTTGCTTTCGATAATTCATCATTGAGATAGTTGCAGCATGCATTGTGGCTTCCATCTTTGGATTAATGGTTTCAACTGAACCCAGTATGGCCACTTTAGGGTTTTTATTGCCAAGCCCGTGAAAAACTGCAACCGCATTTTTAATGATATCTATTTTTTCTTCCAGATCTGGATCTACATTCATAGCTGCGTCAGTAACTCCTAAAAGCTTGTGGTAATATGGTGTTTCGAATAACGCAATATGGCTCAACAGAGAACCTGTACGTAGGCCAAATTCTTTATTTAGCACAGCTTTTAGAAATAATCCGGAGCTTACAAGCCCTTTCATAATTATTTCAGCTTTTCCTTCACCCGTTAATTTAGATGCTATTAAAGAAGCTTCATATGCGTCGACAGCGTCAATTACTTCAATATTTTTGATGTCAAAATCAATCTCGTTAGCAATTTTATCGATAACAATTTTGTCGCCAACAAGTATTGGTTCAATAATTCCTTCTGAATAGGCCTTTGCAATAGCCTTTAATACGTGATAGTCACCCGCAGCCGCAACTGCAATGTGTCTTTTTATCTTATTTTTTGCAAGATCTACAAGGGAAGAAAGATGTTTAATCATGATGCTAATAATTAATGATTGATTTTCAATAATGTCAGCTTTAATATTTTAAACACCAACACTTAATTTTTTGCAAAATTACAATAAATGTGCATGAATTACATTTGTATTAAAGAGGAATTTAATCGTATTTTGCATAAATAAGTTACTTACAATGAAAACAAAAATACTTTTTGTATGTCTTGGTAATATCTGTCGTTCTCCTAGTGCAGAAGCAGTTTTTAAAGGCCTTGTACGCAAAAAGGGGGTACAAGATAAATTTGAAATTGATTCGTCTGGTACATATGCTTATCACGAAGGAGAATGTGCTGACAGGCGTATGCAAAGTCATGCGGTTAA
>Ga0208274_1001287_pt1 | contig 11689 bp, 9 predicted proteins | sample ETNtaG_22_FD_185755 | JGI IMG/M metagenome (GOLD analysis project Ga0208274, IMG submission 185755) | Marine microbial and viral communities from oxygen minimum zone, Eastern Pacific Ocean - ETNP201306SV43 (SPAdes) (version 2) | ecosystem: Environmental > Aquatic > Marine > Oceanic ... | reverse complement strand
TCTTCTGAGAGCTTCATTGCATGAACTTTGGTAATCTTCTTATGCCCCTCTGTATAAACGACAGTACTCTTCCATAATATTTTTATTCCAATTTCATTACATTTATTAGGTAAGTCTCCACTTGATTGTTCTCTAATGTCGATAATAGCTTCTATTTTAACACCTTTATTATGTAAGCTTATTGCGGTTTCATACGCATCATCGTTGTTTGTGAATATAACAGCATTATTTCCGCATTTTACACCATAATAATTAATGTATTTTCTTACAGCTGACGAGAGCATAATGCCAGGTCTGTCGTTGCAATCAAATATCATTGGTCTTTCGATTGATCCGGTAGCCAAAATTACTTTTTTTGCTCTAACTTTCCACAAACGTTGTCTTATTTTTCCTTTTCTTTCTTTTTCGTTTAAATGATCGGATAAATTTTGCATCATAATTAAATAATTATAATTATGATAAGCAGCTACACTTGTTCTATTTAGAATTTTAATGTTCTTGTAATTTTGTAATTCCGTGCAAGTTTCATTTATCCATTCCAAGGGTTTTAGTTTATTTATTTTGGTTAATTCTTCCTCAGCAAAAGTAAGATTTCCACCAAAATGAGGTCTTTCATCAACTAAAAGAATTTTTTTCCCTGTTTTTACAGCAATTTTTGCTGCAGCTAATCCTGCCGGTCCAGAACCCACAATTAAGACATCGCAGTGATAATATTTGTGATCATAAATATCAGGGTCATTTTCTGTAGGAGATTTACCTAATCCAGCAGCTCTTCTTATAAAACCTTCGTACTTTTTCCAAAGTTTTGCAGGCCACATAAAGGTTTTGTAATAAAAACCAGAAGGAATAATATGGGAGAAAATATTATTAATTACTCCTATATCAAAATTTACATTTGGCCAACAATTTTGACTTTCTGCATTTAACCCTTCAAATATTTCAAGTTGTGTTGCCCTTGTATTTGGGTCGGTACTTGCTTTATTCATAATAACTTGAACAAGGGCATTTGGTTCTTCAGCACCAGAAGTTAGTATGCCTCTTGGTCTATGATATTTAAAACTTCTAGCAATCAAATGAATTCCATTTGCTAGTAGTGCTGAAGCTAAGGTATCTCCTTTGAATCCAAAAAAAATTTTACCATTAAATTTAAAAGAAATTTTTTCATCTTTATTTATTTGCCCACCAGATGATAATCTAAATTTGTTTGACATTATTTTGTTGGTTTTTCTCCCATTTTATATACAAATTTAATTTTATCATTTGATGTATCTCTAGCCATATTAAACCAACGTCTACATCCATGTGCATGGTTCCATCTTTCATACTGAAGACCTTTTATGTTTTTTCTTATAAATAGGTATTCTGCCCATTGGTGGTCACTCAAATCTGTTGGTTGTTTAGGTCTAATTATATGAGCTTCACCCCCATAGGTAAATTCGCTATGATCTCTCTCGCCACAATAAGGACATCTAATTATAAACATACTAATGAGCTACTGCTGCAGCACCATGTTCATCAACAAGGTTACCGCTAACAAATCTATTGATGTTAAAGGGAGCATTTAATGAATGTGGCTCATCTTTCGCTATCGTATGAGCAAACAAATGACCTGATCCAGGTGTAGCTTTAAAACCTCCAGTTCCCCAACCACAGTTAAAATAAAGTCCTTTTATAGAAGTTTTGCTGATTATTGGACTTGCGTCAGGACAAATATCCACGACACCTCCCCACTGTCTAAGCATTCTAAGTCTACTAAAAATTGGATAAAGTTCTAAAATTGCTTTTAGTGTTCCTTCAATAATTTCATGAGTGCCTTTTTGTGTATATGAAATATATGAGTCTGTTCCAGCTCCAATAACGAGTTCACCTTTATCAGATTGGCTTATGTAAGCATGAACAGCATTGGACATAACAACCGTATCGATTATTGGCTTGATTGGTTCCGATACCAAAGCTTGTAGGGGCTTGCTTTCTAGAGGAAGTTTTAAACCAGCCATATTAGCAATAACACTCGAATGACCAGCTGCAGCAACTCCAATTTTTGATGTTTTAATAAGACCTTTTGATGTTTCTAAACCCTCAATACTATCACCTTTTTTTTTAATTCCTTTAACTTCGCAATTTTGAATAATATCAACACCCATGGAATCTGCGCCTCTAGCGTAACCCCAGGCAACAGCATCGTGTCTTGCAGTACCAGCTCTTTTTTGTAACGTACTACCCATTACCGGATAACGAATATTTGGTGAGCAGTTAATAATAGGGCAAAATTCTTTTACTTGTTTTGTGTCTAACCATTCACAATCTATACCATTTAATCTATTAGCATGAGTTCTTCTTTTTAATTCTCTTACATCATGTTGATTATGAGCTAAATTCATAACACCTCTTTGACTAAACATGACGTTAAAATTTAATTCCTGTGATAAGTTTTCCCAAATTTTCAAAGCATGGTCGTAAAGTCCAGCACTAGCATCCCGCAAATAATTTGACCTAATAATAGTGGTATTTCTTCCGGTATTTCCTCCACCAATCCATCCTTTTTCAAGAACTGCTATATTTTTTAAATTATGTTCCTTTGCAAGATAATAAGCTGTGGCCAAACCATGACCTCCACCACCAACTATTATTACATCGTATGAGGTTTTTGGTTCGGGGTCTCCCCATGCTTTCTGCCAATTTTCGTGATAGCTGAAAGAATTTTTTATTAAAGAAAAAATAGAATATTTGTTTTTCATTTTTTAAAAATTACTGCAATACACTTGAATATTCAATATAATGAATATAAACCATTTGACACGGAGAGATGGGTGAGTTGGTTTAAACCAGTCGTTTGCTAAATGACCGTACGTGGAAACATGTACCGAGGGTTCGAATCCCTCTCTCTCCGCCAAACACTATTTAAATAAACAAACTTTAATTTTTAGTGAGACCCTCTATTCATTAAGTTCTTTTTGAATTTTTGTTATAAATTTTTTTAGTATTTCTCTATCTTCAGTTTTGAGGATTTGATCTTTTTCAGTTGCTTTTTTTAACTCATTTCTAATTTTATTTCTAATTTGTTCTCTACCTTGGTCATTTGTTAAATTTTTTAAATTTCGTTCGTACGTACTTATTTTTATGCCAATAGTAAACTGATATAAAATATATACACCAATTAAGACAAAAATGGTTTTGTAAATGAAAATCTTCATCTTAAATATTATTATATTTTTTTTTATAAATAACTAGTTAATTTTATAAACGCTATTAATTATCATTTCGTCAACTTTAAATTCTTTTAGTAATTTATATTCTTTTTTTAATTTATTGTTTAAAATTATGGGATTATTTCTTATATAAAAATGATTTGTTACCAAGTAATCAGCTTCATTTAACTTGTTGACGAATTTTATTCTATTTTGATCTTCTTTGTCCATTAATAGCAAACTGAAGTGATAAGGTGAATTGCTAAAAACATAAACTTTTATATTGTTTCTATTGTCATTTTTGGAAATGAACGTAAGTGCACTTCTATTGCTGTTCCCCCAATAATCTAATTCAAAATAATTCGCTACGCTTTTTCCAGCAAATTTATTAAAATATACAAATTGATATGGATGGTTTTTGAACATCCAAAAACCTGTATTAATCAAAAAAAGGAAAATAATAATAAATAAATACTTTGAATAAAAAGTTTTTGAAAGATATTCCAAACCTCTTATAGATATAAATATTAAACATGGATAAAGAAAATATAAATGTCGCCAACCGTTATATAATGTAGCGTTTAATTCTATAACTAAAAATAAGGTAAAATAAAAAATTAAAAAAAATATTATATCCATTCTTTCTTTATTTCCTCTCCAAAGGTCGTTGAATTCCTTTTTTGGTGACAGGTTAATAAATCTCAAGGAGAGTCTTCTAAGAATTAAAGTTGATCCCAAAATAAATAATAATAAATAAATAATTGGAATTGATATCAAAATCCACACAATTGGATAGTGCCAAGGTAGATTCAATGCACTTATATAATTGCCTAGATAAAATATTGCTCCTGTCCATGGATGTGAGCTAAAAATTTTTAAAGCGTGTAAAAAATTAGTAAAAGGACCGCTCCATAGATAAGGCCAAAATATTATTGTAAAAACTATAAATAGAGTAAAAAATTTAAATATTTTTATACTATTTCTCTTTAAATTATTCTTATCATCAATCATTTTAAGGATAAAAAAAACAAAAATAATGAAAGGAACAATAATTCCTATAACTTTTGTAGCAACTACAAAAGAACAAGTCAGAGATGAAAAAAAAATATTTTTGAATGAAGATTTATCTAAAAAATTAATTGCAAAAAAAATACTTATAATAAAAAAAGATAAAAAAACTATATCTTTCATATTATAAAAACTTTCAGCAAAAATTCGAGGGCTTAAGATTAAGAAAAGCAGACCAACCAGGCTTAAATTGTTAGAGAATCTTTTTTTTAATATGAAGTAAAAAAATATACTTGATATAAAAAAAATTAGAAAATTAAATAAGTGGCGTAGTGTAAAATAAATTTTTGGATCTTCAATTGATAGTTTTTTTTCAATAAATGCCATTGGGAGATCAAAAATTACTCCATATATTTTTGCAGTTTCGCTAAAACTTTTTGTGCTATGAGCTAATTCAGGATAAACAATATCTAAAGAAAATATTTTTCGAATTGAATTTAGTGAAACAAAACCGTTGATTCTATTAAAATATTCATCCCATGAAATTCCATAATCATCATAAATTATGATACCTGTTATTAAAAAAATAAAAAATATGAATAAAATTGGCAAATTTATAAATATTTTATTTTTTACAAACATTTAATAAATAATTTTTTTAAAAACTTTAACTTAAATTATTACAAATAATAGCTAATTGATAAAATCCTAAATTAAACAAACCCTTTAACCAAAGCTTTAAAACCTTTAAAGTATCTTTTTATGTCTTCTAAACTTCTAATATTGAGAATTGCTTTGATTATATATCTAGGTCTAATATAGAAACTTTTAAAAGCTTTTCTGCTCATTTTTAATACTTCTTCTTTATTTTTATATCCTTCTGGAAGGAAGACAACGTTCCAACCTTGGTATTCTGTAAAATTTTCCGTTGTAAGTTTGCCCCACATGCCTTCTTTTATTTCGTCATATAAAGCTGTTCCCGGGTAAGGTGTGGCTATACTAAACTGAGCGTATTCAGGATCTAACTTTAAAGCATCCTTAATTGTTTGTTCAGCAAGCTCAGGAGTTTCTCCTGGAAGAGCAATCATGAATGATCCCCGAACTTCAATGCCTGCTTTTTTTGTCCATTTAGCCACTTCCATCATGTGTTCCATTGATTTATTTTTTCTATTTGTTTTAATATTTTCAGTTAATTTTGGTACTCCAGTTTCATATCCATAAAAAATATTCCAACAACCCGCTTTTTTCATTAAATGTAATATTTCTTGATTCACGGTGTTAACCGCAGCATAACAAGACCAAATAATATTTAGTTTTGCCTCAATAAGTAGATTGCAAAATTCTTTCATCCATTTTTTATGGTAACTCATTGTATCATCCCAAAACGAAATTTCTTTAACTCCATATTTTTCAACAACATCTTTAATTTCTTCGAGTACTTTTTTAGGACTTCTTCTTCTAGCTGTTGTTGCTGCTTGATCACAAAAAGTACATACGTAAGGACATCCCCTAATTACAACCATATTTGTCATAGGTAGTTTTTTATATTGATTTGGTAGCGGTACATATCTTTCTATAGGAAACAAGTCTCTGGCTGGTAGTGGCAAAAAATCTAAATTTTTAATAATCTCTCCAGGCAAATTTTTAATAATCTCATCCTTATTTTTAAAAATAATTCCTTTAATATTTTTCATAATATTTAAGTCATTTAAAAAAATTTCACGATTAAAATTATGATCTGTAAATTTTTCAAGAATATCATGTATAACTGTTTCACCTTCTGGATGATAAGAAACTATATCTATAGAGGAAATATTTTTTGCAGCATCAATGCCAGCAACGTTAGCATGAGCTCCACCCAATATAATTAATAAATTTGGAAATTCATTACGTAATCTATCTGCTAACGTAGTAGAAGCTGGAAGAGCATAAGTTGTTGCTGATATACCGATAGATCGAGGATTTCTTTTTCTTATAATTTCAACAATGTCATCATGAGTTAATTCTAAAGCAATACAATCCAATGCTGCTACACCGTAACCAAAATTTCTTAAATAAGCTGCAAGAGAGGCTATGCCCAATGGAATCAAGTTTCCTTTTAGGTCTCCCAAATCTTTTTTACCATATCTGTGTGAATAATCTTTTCCAATTGAAGTTGGGGGAAATAAAAACATTATATCAATAAGGTCTTTTTTAGGAGCAAAACCTCTGTTTATTAATTGATCTCGTGAAGGCATTTCTTTGTTTTTATAAAACATAAATTTTGAATTATTAAATTTAATTGTTATTAGTAATATCTAAATTTAAAAAATAAAAGATTAAAAATTCATTATTGTGCTTATATTTATTGGATTAAAATTATTTTCTTATTATATTTAATATTTCTTTTTTTTATGTGTTATATACAGAAGTAGATTTAAATGATATGACTGAAATTTCTGTAGTGGTACCTGTTCGTGATGAAAATGAAAATATTAAACCATTTTTACAGAGAACCGAAAAAATATTAAACTCAATAGGTAAAACTTACGAAATTATTTTTTCACTAGATCCGTCTTCTGATAATACTGAAAAAATCATTTTAGAAGAAATAGAAAAAAATAAGAATATTAAACTTTTAGTATTTTCTAGACGCTTTGGACAGCCTGCTGCTACAATTGCTGGAATACTTAACTGCAAAGGATCTTATTGTGTAGTTATTGATGTTGATTTACAAGATCCTCCAGAAATAATTGAACAATTATATAAAAAAATTATAGCAGGATATGAGGTTGTTTATGCAAAAAGAAAGGACAGAAAAGGCGAAACTATATTTAAAAAAATAATTTCTTCTTTTGGATATTTTTTGATCAATAAACTAAGTGATATTCGAATACCAAAAGATACCGGAGATTACAGAATAATTTCTAGAAAAGTAATTAATCATCTAAAAGAATTGAATGAGAGTCATGGTTTTTTAAGGGGAATGGTTGCCTTCGTAGGATTTAAACAGACATTTATTGAATATAATAGAGATCACAGGCGTGCAGGAAAAAGTAAATATAATAAATTTCTTGGATCGTTAAAAATTGGTTTTAATGGATTAATTGGTTTTAGTTCGAGACCATTATTTTTGATGTCGTTAGCTGGTTTTATCATTGCATTACTAAGCTTTTTTCTAGGGCTATGGTATTTTTTTCAAAAAATTTTAGGTATTAATTTAACCTTAGGTTTAACTACCACCGTAATATTAATAAGTTTTTTTGCTGGAGTGCAATTGCTAGGTTTGGGATTGCTAGGCGAATATGTCGGACGTATATATGACGAAGTTAAAAAAAGACCTAAATATATTTTAGATAAAAAAATTAATTTTGATGATTGATGATAAATTAAATAAAAAAAATTTATTTCCCAAACAAATTCCAAAGCTAACTTCAGGTCAAAAATTAATAAAGGATGATTTTATGGAACACTGGCTTAAAGTTTTAAGGAAAAATTATGGTATAGTGGATAAATTTAATCACAAGACGGTTGTTAATAGTGTGCCAAAAAATTTTCTAAGAACATTAGAAATAGGAGCTGGCATAGGAGAACATTTAAATTATGAAAAATTGAATGATAATCAAAAAAAAAATTACTATGCTATGGATATAAGAGAAAATTTGCTAAAAATTATTTCAAAAGAACATCCAAAAATAAATACTATTTTGGGTGATTGTGAAGAAAAAATAGATTTTGAAAATAATTTTTTCGATAGAGTTTTGGCTATTCACATTTTAGAACATTTGCCAAATTTGCCAAATGCAATTAATGAAGTTGCGAGAGTCTTAAAAAATAGTGGGATGTTTCAAATAGTAATACCGTGCGAAGGAAGTATAGCCTATACCATTGCAAGAAAAATTTCCGCTAAACGAATTTTCGAAAAAAAATATAAAACTAGTTACGATTGGTATATTAAAAGTGAACATGTAAATTTACCTCATGAAATTATCAGTGAACTAAAAAAAAAATTTGTAATAATTAAAAAGACTTATTTTCCCATTCCTATTTCTATTGAATTTTGCAATCTTTGTATTGCATTGAATTTGAAAATAAAAGTTAAATTAGGCGGCACATTTTGAAAATTGATTTTAAAAAAAAAGCTATTGTTACTGGATGCGCTGGATTTATTGGTAGTACGTTAGTCGACAAATTACTTGATTTAAATTATCAAATAATCGGTATAGACAATTTAAGCACCGGTCAAAAAATATTTTTAGAAAAAGCTTTTACTAATAAAAATTTTAAATTTTTCAAATGTGATTTATTAAATTTAAATAGATTAAAAAAGATTCTTAGGGGTTCAAATATAGTTTTTCATTTTGCTGCAAATGCCGACGTTAGATATGGTTATAAACATCCTTATAAAGATTTAGAACAAAATACAATTGTTACATATAATGTATTAGAAACTATGAGAGAAAATAATATAAATAATATTGTTTTTTGTTCTACGGGATCAGTTTATGGTGAGCCGAATAAATTTCCAACCCCAGAAGATTATAGCTTTCCATTGCAGACTTCTTTTTATGGAGCTTCAAAATTGGCAGGAGAATCATTAATTCAAGCCTACTGCGAATCTTATGGTTTTAAATGTTGGATTTTTCGTTTTGTTTCTATTTTGGGTAATCGATATACCCATGGTCATGTTTATGATTTTTGTAAACAATTATTTAATAATCCAAATCATCTGAAAGTCCTTGGTAATGGGAACCAAAAAAAATCATATCTACATGTCGGTGATTGTATTAATGCAATCATTCTTTCAATAAATAAATCTAAGAAAAAAATAAATATTTTTAATCTTGGAACAAAAGAATATATTACTGTAAAGCAATCAATAAGAATAATTTGCAATTATTTAAAGGTTATACCAAAAGTTTCTTTTATAGGTGGCAAAAGAGGGTGGATTGGAGATAGTCCATTCATATTTTTGAATACCAAAAAAATCAGATCTTTGGGCTGGAAATCAAAATTCACAATAAAGGAAAGTATTAAACAAACAACCAAATATCTAATAAATAATAAGTGGGTTTTTAAAAAAAGAAAATGAAAATCTTTGTACAAGGTTTGTGGCATTGTGGGTGTGTAATTTCGGCATCTTTAGCATCGTTAAAAAATAACGTTATTGCTTATGATGATAATAAAAAAATAATAAATGAACTTAAAAAAAATAACATTCCTATATTTGAACCAAATTTAAAAGAATTAATTGCAAAATCAACTAATGCTGGAAATTTAACCTTTGTTAATAATTTAAAAAAATTAAATTCGGCAAATATAATATGGTTTACTTATGACACTCCTGTAAATGAATTCGATCAGGCAGACACTCAATATGTTTTAGATAAAATTATAAACACACTAAAAAAACTAAAATCTAATAAGAATGTTATTATTTCATCTCAATTACCGGTAGGATCTATAAAGTTTTTAGAAAAATATTCGAAAAATATCTTAAAAAAAAATTTTAATTTTTTTTGTTTCCCAGAAAATTTAAGGCTGGGGAATTCATTAATTTCTTTTTTACAAGCTGATCGAATTATCGTAGGTTATAGAAATGCTCATTCTAAGAAAAAAATTATTAGATTATTAAAATCAATAAATACAAATTTAGTATGGATGAAAATAGAGTCTGCCGAAATAACCAAACATGCTATTAATTCATTCTTAGCTTCATCAATAAGTTTTATCAACGAAATATCTTCAATTTGTGAATATACAAATGCTAACGCAAAAGAAGTTGAAGAAGGTTTAAAATCCGAAACACGTATTGGCAGAAAAGCTTTTTTATCTCCAGGGATACCATTTGCTGGAGGTACATTAGGTAGAGATGTTAATTATTTGAATGAAATTTCAAAAAAAAAGAAATTAAATACTAAACTATTGTCCTCTATAAGAATAAGTAACGAAAATCACAAACAATGGATTTACAATTATTTAAAACATTTAATTTTAAATAAAAAAATTAAAAAAGCATCAATATGGGGTTTGGCATATACTGAAAATACAGACACACTAAGAAGATCTCTTTCACTAGAAATATCTAGTTGGTTGCGGAATTATAATATTAAAGTAAGTGGTTTTGATAAAAATATAAAAAAATTATCAAGTGAATTAAGTAATACAATTAATCTACTATCTGCTCCCACCTCAGGCATTAGCTCCATAGATGTACTAATCATACTGGGAAAATCAAAAGACTTTTTAAAAATATCACCAAATTTATTAAAAAAAATGAATAAAAAGCTTGTAATTATTGATCCAAATAATTTTTGTAGTCATTTTGAAAAAATTTACAAAAATAAATATATTTACGTTGGTAAACGCTCTCCATTATTTTTAACAAATATACCAACTATTAATTTTGATTATAATTTAAACAATCAAGTTGCCATAGTTACAGGCGCAAGTAGAGGATTGGGTTATGAAATTGCTAAATATTTTTTAAAATACGGTTCAAATTTGGTTATTTGTTCTAGAAATCATATTGAAATAAAAAAAGTATATGAAAAATTAAATAGATTTAGGACAAAAAATCAAACTATATTATACGCCGTTACAGATGTCTCATCTTACGATCAAGTAAAAAAATTAATAAATATTACAATTAAAAAATTTAAGAGAATAGATATCCTTATTAATAATGCTGGCATTTATGGTCCTAAAGGTGAGATTGAAAAAATATCTTGGAACGAATGGGTTAAAGCAATTAAAATAAACTTATTTGGATCTGTACAGTTATGTAGAGCTGTAATACCACATTTTAAAAAAAAGAATAAAGGTAAAATTATTCAATTATCTGGCGGTGGAGCTGCTAGTCCTTTGCCATTAATCAGCAGCTATGCTGTATCAAAAGCTGCCGTTGTTAGATTTGTTGAAAATTTATCTGAGGAATTAAAAAATTATAAAATAGATGTAAATGCCGTAGCCCCTGGTCCTCTGAACACAGGTATGTTGGAGGAAATTATAAAAGCTGGACCAAAAAAAGTTGGTAAAAATTTTTACAATAAGTCAGTAAAACAAAAAAAAATTGGAGGAACTTCCTTTAATAAAGTTTGTGAACTAATTTTATTTTTAGGATCAAAATATAGCAATGGTATTAGCGGTAAATTAATAAGCGCATTGTGGGATGACTGGAAGAATTGGCCAAATTATAAAGAATTATTGCAAAATAGTGATGCTTATACTTTAAGAAGAATTGTGGGTAAAGAAAGAGGATTTCAATGGGGAGACAAGTAAATTTTAAAATTGGTATAATTGGCTGTGGATTAATTGGTCAAAAGAGATCACAATCCTTAGGTTTAAAGGGCAAATTAATAGCATGTGCTGATCCTAATATTAATAAGGCAAAAAAAATTGCCTCAAGCAAAGAAATTAAAGTTTTTAAGGATTGGAAAAAATTATTAGAAGTAAAAGAAATTGACATAGTAATCATTGCTACTCCACATAATCAGTTATTTAAAATTATTATA
>Ga0208274_1001271_pt1 | contig 11803 bp, 12 predicted proteins | sample ETNtaG_22_FD_185755 | JGI IMG/M metagenome (GOLD analysis project Ga0208274, IMG submission 185755) | Marine microbial and viral communities from oxygen minimum zone, Eastern Pacific Ocean - ETNP201306SV43 (SPAdes) (version 2) | ecosystem: Environmental > Aquatic > Marine > Oceanic ... | reverse complement strand
TTGGGGTTAAGACTTCAGTATGGGGCGTTAAAAGAGGTGTTGTACAAAAAGACTATAAGCCCGGCTGGCACAGGTATATAAGGAGAATAGAAAACTGGGATATATATGACTCTACTGTACAAACAATGAACTTTACAAGAGAGGCACGCACACCGGATGGCAAGATTGAATCCAGAGAGTTACCCATAAGAACTGTGGATGACTACAACGTTACAGTAGATATAATCATAAAATTTCAGATACAGAGTGGAAAGGCGCACAAAATTCGAGAGGAAATCGGCCCGGGCAATAGATATAAAGGCTTTATTGCAAGTGATATTCGCGAAGTATCAAGAAACGTCCTGGGAAAGATGACGGAAAAGGACCTTTACAATCCGGACCAGAAACGCAAAAGAGCCGCAGAGGCAAAGCAACTGCTTGCAGTTGCGTTTGAGAACCGCCATATAAATATCATAGATTTTCTTATACTTGATATGAGATTCGACCCTCAACTGGAGAGAAAAATTAAAAATGTTAAGCTCGCAGAATTAGACCAGGTGTTAAACATTTCAAAGGAGAGGGCCGTTAACCAGAGAGGTATTACCCAGACCATAGACGCTACCACAGAAGCCCTTGCAGAAAAGATACAGTCTAATAAGGATGGAAAGATCGTATCGCTGAATGCGGAAATGGTAACCAAGGTTACCGAAATCCTTGCAGACGCCAACAAGTTCTTAATAGAAAAGAAGGCGGAGGGAAACCTTTACAAAGAGGAAAGACGAGCGGCGGGTGAATTGCTGATTGCAAGGGCAAAAGCAGAGGGTGAAAGATTACGAAGAAAAGCCATGACCGGCACCGGTGGCGACTTAATAGTAGCACTTGAAGCGGCAAGAAACATAAACCTGAATGATGTGGTAGTATCTACCCAGGACATAGACCTTTTAGACATAGATAAAATGATAGACAAACTTGGAGGGGTGATAGAAAGCGGGAAATCATTGGGGACGAGAGAGCAAAAGATACTTAGAGGAAAGAAAGAGAGAGAGGATTTTTTCCGTCTACCAAAGAGAATGCCTGAAGGCTTAAAGGTGCCTGAAGAATTAGAAAAGGAACTTAAAGAAGAAAAACCTGTATTACCCGAAGAACTACAAGGCAAAATCGACAAGGAATGGGAGTCCCTTACTGAAGAATTTCCGGTATCTCAGTAGCGGAAGGCTCCCCGCCACCAAACAAACCCGTCAGGCAAAGATGACAACGCGTTTAGTAAGAGTTCTTAAACGCAATCTCATACCTGCCAATATCAACGGGGTCTACACCTGCAACAATCTCTTCAAAAAGCTTTGTCTCTCCACTCTTAATCCTCCTTACTGAAAAATCAAAACTCGTGATCATACCATAAGCTTCACTAAATATTTTCATAACGAATGAAGCATTGAAAAAGTCATTTTTTGAGTTATTTCTAATCTCTCCTGTTACAGTAGAGGAAGAACCAAAGCGGTTGAAAGAAACCTTCCCGGCATAAAACTCATTACCTACGCTTTTAAAACCTTCCAGTTTTCCCAGACCCCCCCCCTTCCCCTCATCAAATAACAACGCTTCTAAATCTTCTGGCACTTCCTCTTTTGTGTCAGCTTTTTTTGTGTCTGCCTTTGCAACCTTCACTTCCTTTTCGAACATCTTGATTGTACTTTCACCTGTATCTGAAACTGTTTGCATCCGGGCGGGATAGATGGTATACATGGCAATTTCCTTAATTTCTACCCCTGTTATTACTTCCTCAAAAGTTTTAGCCTTATCCTTTTTAAAACTATAAACGGAGAATCCATGACCTCCTAAAAAAACATTTTCTTTATTAAAGGCCTGAACTTTAAAATCTATCATACCATAGCCTTTGTCAGTTTTGTTCATTAGTTCACCACTTATCCGGGTTGACGAACCAAATGATTTCAGCTTTATGTCTTTAACAAGGAACCCTCCCCCTATATCCATATATCCATCAACCTCAGTTGCTTTTTTGACAGGTGCTTCTACTTTCTCGGGTTTAACTTCTAAACTTGCAGCTTTTTCCCCTGCCCCAGCCTTCTCGGGGAGAACTTCCGAAACCACAACTTCCTTCCCTGTTTCAGCTTTCTCACTTACCTCTTTTGGAATATCTTTTAACTCCTTTTTTTGTACTATAACTCCTGATTCAAGTTTACTTAATCTGGCATTTAGTTCTTCAATACCTTTTGTAGAAGATACGGCAGGAGACGTTTGTTTCTTTAAACTCTCTTCCATAGAGAGAATTAATTTTTCCTGCTTAACCAGCTTTTCTGACAGCTTGTTGATAACACTCTTCTGCTCGTCTATAGAACTAATCAAGGTCTCTACCGGTTTCTGGGAAGTTCGATATATCCTTTCAAGTACTGCCGTCTTTACTTCCTGATCTTCTAACCTTTTTGCCATTTCAGAAAATCTTTGTTTAAATACATCCAATGTTCCTTCGAACGATTTTACGATGTCTTTTACACCTTTCAGAGAGCTCATTTTCGAAACCTGGTCAACCTTGGCATCGAGATCGACTATCAGATTCCCTATGTCAGCCACACCCTGGTTGTAATCTGCAACTTGCTTTTCTCTGGAGTCACGCTCACCCTCCAGTTCTGCAAGCCTTTTGTTCAATTCATTAGTTTGCACTACCCAGTCACTTAAAGATGCCTCAAAGTTTTTCAAATCCTTTAGAATATCAGAAAAACCATTAGTACATGGGAAAATAAATGTCAGGGTAAAGAGGCACAAAATAAACAGTTTCTTCATATACGTTTCTCCAATAGGTAGAAAACATCCTTTATTTAAAGGAAGCAAAATTTATTCAATTTGTCATTAGCAAATATACATCAATAAATAATATGAAGCAATTAAAAAGAAACAGGTATGTTCTCAAAATCTGCGCAAGTTGATTAAAAAGAGAAACCACAGATTTAACCAAAGAAGATTAAATTAGGCCTTCGGCAACTATGATTCCTCGACTCCGCTCGCCTGTCCGCCAGTCTGTTAGGTGGAGAATGACGTCATGCTGAGCGAAGTCGAAGCATTGAATTTCCTACACATGAACTTACAAAAAAACACTCCCATTTGGCTCTTTTGGTTCAATATAACGGTTGTATTTAGCCATACATTTGTTATAATCTCTTCTTATTTTTGTGCTTATACACATAAGGTACATATTTACCACATCTTACATTTTCCTTGTTTTACCTAAAAACAACGGCATGTTATCTGCAATATAAGATAATTTACGTAATTTTATCGGGATGAGGATATCAATTCGATGTACAAGATTTAATTGCCTTTTACTTTTAAGTGAGGTTAAGACATGAGTTTTTTAATAACTACCATAGTAATGTTTGCATTCTGGATACTTCTTTCAGGGGAGTTTACGTTTATCCTTATAACTTCAGGGGTCGTAGCAAGTCTTATTACCGCATACCTTTCACATGATATCTTTGTAGGGAAGGCTGATTTAAAAACTGAAACCGGAAGGGTTTTCAAGTTTATTGTGTATATACCCTGGTTGCTGTGGGAAATTATCCTGGCAAATGTTGAAATTGCATATCTTGTCCTTAACCCAAAGCCGCTGGTAGATCCGCAGATTGTCCGTTTTAAAAACGACCTGAAGACAGACCTTGGGATTGTAACCCTTGCCCACTCGATAACACTTACACCCGGTACGGTAACAGTAGAGGCAAACAGGGAAGAATTTGTCATCCATGCAATCTGGCAAAAATCCGCCGATGGTATTATCGGCGGAGAAATGCAACAAAAGGTTAAGAAGATAGAGGGAGAGGTTATGAAAATTGAGGGAGAAATGAGTGTTTGATATTGCATCAATTGTAGTGACATTTGCAATTATGTTAACGCTCTATAGGGCGATAAAAGGACCAACGGTATATGACAGGGTCCTTGCAGCAAATGCGATAGGTACCAAGGCTGTAGTCATTTTAGTGCTTATTGGATTCGCATATGGCCGTCCTCATTTTCTTGATCTGGCTGTGGTTTATACATTAATAAACTTTATTGCAACAATAGCTTTTCTTAAATATATAGAAACGGGGAGATTAGGTTAGCAAATTTAGGAATTGAGGGATTAAGGAATTATTCAATACCATAATCCATCTAAAAAAATTCCTAAATTCTTAAATCCCTTAATTCCCCAATTAGTCATAATTATTTAATCATGGATATTAGAACAATAATTTGCGGAGTTTTTTTAGGTATAGGATGTTTCTTTGTTATCGTAACCGCCATCGGTATTGTAAGGTTTCCTGACTTTTTCTCCAGGTTGCATCCTGCAGGAAAGACTGATACTGTCGGACAGGCACTTATCTTTATAGGCCTGATGATATATGAGGGATTCTCTCTGATAAGCGTTAAGCTCCTGATCATAATGGTATTTATCTTTATTGCAAGCCCGACAGCAACACATGCTGTTGCACAGGCTGCATTTTTAAAAGGGATTATACCCTGGAAGAAAAAGGAGAAGAAGTGATGGTGTACTGGAACAATCCAAAGCCAGAGTCTGAAAATATTTCTATGACATATCCATGGTATTACAAAAATGATTGATATCTTACTGCTTCTTATTATAGTGGCCTGCGCTATTTTTGCACTTTTTATGAAAGACCTGCTGAGTGCAATTATCATACTTGGCGTATACAGCTTTATAATGGCGGTTATTTTCACCCGGCTGAACGCGGTTGATGTTGCTTTCACCGAGGCGTCTGTCGGGGCAGGGATTACGTCTGTATTAATGATCGCAGCGCTCAGCAGGACAAAAAGGTATGAGCATCATTATACAAAAGAAGAAAGAAAAAAACCTTCAGCCTTGTTTTCAAAGATAATGTCTCTCGTTCTTGTAATAGTAACAGGAGCAGTCCTTGTGTATGGAACGATTGACATGCCGGAGTTTGGAGACCCTGAAGCGCCTACTAATCAACATGTATCGCCAAGATATATAGAGGAAACTCACCATGATACAGGTATTCATAACATGGTCACCGCAGTACTTGCAAGTTACAGGGGATACGATACACTCGGAGAAACAACGGTAATCTTCACCGCCGGCACGGCTGTTATATTACTGCTGAGGAGAAAGAAAAAAGCCTAGGCTTTTAAGGAAAGACACATGAAAGAGCATATTATAGTACGAATTGTTGCAAAATTTTTTACCCCATTTATCCAGTTGTATGCATTTTATGTTATTGCTCATGGTGACCTCGGCCCCGGCGGCGGCTTTCAGGGGGGTGTAATTTTGGGAGCAAGTATAATTCTTTATGTAATTGCATTTGGTATGGAAGAAGGCAGAAAGAGGATATCGCAGAAAGTCAGCGATATTCTGGTATCAACAGGTGCTCTGGTATATGCGGGAATTGGGGTATTTTGCATATTAGCAGGAGGGGCATATCTGGAATATGCAGAACTTCCTCTGGGTTCGCATCATCTTGCAAGCCATTTAGGTATGTATGGTATTGAAATAGGTGTGGGGATTACAGTTGCTTTTGTGATGATAACAATATTCTTTGAAACAGCGAAAAAAGAAAGAACCGATATTTAATTATGGCTGATATAATTCATATATTCCAGACAAAATATTATTATTTAGTAGTTATATTCCTCATGATGATAGGGCTTTATGCAACGATATCTTCGAGGAATCTCATAAAAAAAGTTATAGGTATAAATATCTTTCAGATCTCAGTCTTTTTATTTTACATTGCAATGTCCAAGGTTAAACATGGAACTGCCCCTATATTGTGGGACAAGAGCCATGTTTATGATAACCCTCTTCCTCATGTGCTTATCCTTACCGCTATAGTTGTTTCTGTAAGCACAACCGCAGTTGCTCTTGCACTGATAATAAACATCCATAAAGAATATGGAACGATTGAAGAAGACATGATCCTGGAAAAGCAAAAACTAGATATCGATAGGAGCAACACAGCATAGATGAAATTCATTCAAGAGTTACCTGTCCTCATAATTGTCATTCCTCTTATCTTTGCACTTATAATCCCCCTGACAGGCAGATTAAACAGGCTTATCCCATGGATTATTGCATCAACCATAACATTCTTTTGCTTTCTAATCTCTATTTCACTCCTTATGACTGTCCTGGATACAGGGAGGATAAGTTACTGGTTAGGAGGCTGGGAACCACCCTGGGGGATAGAGTATGCGATTGATTACCTGAATGCATTTGTGCTGGTAGTTGTTTCGTTTATTGCCTTTATTGTTTCTCTTTATTCAAAGAAGAGTATAGAGATGGAGATCGATGAAGACAAGACATCGACGTTTTACAGCATATATATGCTTTTCGTCACAGGACTCATGGGGATAGTCATAACGGGTGACATCTTCAATATATATGTATTTCTGGAGATCTCATCTCTTGCAGGATATGCCCTGATTGCCATAGGAAAGAAAAGGGAGGCCCTTGTAGCAAGCTACAATTATCTTATACTGGGCACCATTGCCGCCACATTTATACTAATCGGTATAGGTTACGTTTATATGGCAACAGGTACCCTTAACATTGCTGATCTACAGGAAAGATTGCCGGCAATGTTTCATTCAAAGATGGTACTGGTTGCCCTCGGATTTTTCACTGTAGGACTCAGTCTGAAACTTGCCTTATTCCCATTACATGCATGGCTGCCGGGCGCCTATACACATGCTCCCTCAGTTGTTAGTTGCATAATGGCTGCAACAGCAACAAAGGTTGGCGTTTATGCAATGTTAAGGATCATATTTGGTGTTTTCAGAATAGAGTTTGATATACATTTTATCCCTATTGCGAATATATTAATTGTTGTCTCTTCGATCGCCATAATTGCAGGTTCTGCGATTGCCATTACACAGACAAATCTTAAAAGGATGCTGGCGTATTCAAGTATTGGACAGATAGGATATATAGTCCTGGGTGCAGTCCTTGCCAACCAGATAGCAATGACCGGGAGCATTATCCATATACTGAATCATGCATTGATGAAAGGCGCATTGTTTATGGTTGTAGGCTGTATTGTTTACAAGACCGGTATAGAAGATATTTCGGGATTAAGGGGAATGGGCAAAAAAATGCCGTTTACAATGGGCGTCTTTACAGTTGCGGGACTCTCTATGATGGGTGTCCCACTTACGGTCGGCTTTGTCAGTAAATGGTATATTGCTATCGGTGCACTGAGTGCCGGTATGTGGTACCTTATTCCCGTAATAATTACTGGTTCCCTGCTTGCGGCGGTATATGTCTGGAGAATTATCGTAAATATATACTTCCCTGATGAATTACCGGAACAAGCATTACAATATACAGACGGTGGGGCCGAAATTACGGTCCACGAATCCCAGTATTCTGAAGCGCCCTGGATTATGCTGGGGCCTACGATGGCCCTTGCCGCACTTTGTATATATTTTGGAATCAGCGCAACAGCGCCTCTGTATGTCGCCGAGAAGGCGGCTGTTATGCTGCTGCAGTAGTAAAAATTTATTAATATTGAGGAATTAAAGGAAATTTTATAGTGGAAACAGTTTATTCATCCATACCTTTTATTGCAATGGTCGTACCACTCTGTGCCATTGCTCTTATACTTATATTCAACAATAAACCAAACCTGCGGGAATCGTGGACGATCCTGGCCTCTCTTACCAAATTCGGTTTGATCGTCTCTATGCTTCCAACGATACTTGACGGCAAAGTCATAGAGTGTTCTATCGTAACCCTCCTTCCCGGGCTTGATATCAGTTTCAAGATCGATGCCCTGGGGATATTCTTTGCCCTTACTGCATCCTTTCTCTGGATCCTTACGTCATTCTATTCTATCGGTTATGTACGAACCCTGAATGAGCATGCGCAAACAAGATATTTTATCTGTTTTGCAGTCGCAATATCTGCAACTATAGGTGTTGCGTTTTCCGGAAATATGTTCACAACCTATCTTTTTTACGAATTGATTACCTTCTCCACTTACGCCCTCGTCGCACATAAGGAGACACCCGAGGCGCGGCAGGGAGCAAAAGTTTATTTTGTTTTCCTCTTTGGTACATCTGTAGCATTTCTCCTGAGCGCCACTTTCCTGACATATTACGCAACAGGTACGCTGGATTTTTCGAATCAGGGCATATTCAATGAAGCAAGGGGGAAAGGGTTAAGTGATATATTTTTGATAGTTACCTTTGGCCTCTTTATAGCCGGGACTTCAAAAGCGGCAATGATGCCGTTTCACGCGTGGCTTCCCCGTGCCATGGTTGCCCCCACACCTGTGAGCGCTTTTCTACACGCGGTGGCAGTTGTTAAATCTGGTATCTTTATTGTTGTAAAGATAGTCCTTCATTTATTCGGGATCAACCTTTTAGCTGAACTGAGGCTTGGTATAGTCCTTGCCTACTGTGCATCCTTTACCATAATTGTTTCTTCTGTAATCGCCCTCAGGCAGGACAACCTGAAGGCAAGGCTAGCATATTCAACGGTTGCCCAGCTTTCATATGTAATATTCGGCGTAGCCCTTCTTACACCATCAGGTATAACAGGGAGTGTCATGCATATAGTAATACATGCCTTCGGGAAGATTACACTCTTTTTCTGTGCCGGGGCTATATATGCTGTAGCTCATAAGACAAAAATAAGCGAACTTGACGGGATTGGAAAGAAGATGCCTTTCACCATGGCTGCCTTTTCCCTGGCCTCACTTTCATTAATTGGAATCCCTCCCCTCGGTGGTTTTATAAGCAAGTGGTATCTGGCCAAGGGTGCAATAGAAGCAGGGGAAATCCCGTTGATCGCCGTCCTGGTGGTAAGTTCAATACTTAATGCCTGTTATTTTCTACCTATAGTGTATAAGGCATTCTTTAAGGAATTACCGCAGGGAGAAACGGCGGAAAGGAAAGAGGCCCCAGTCATTATGGTAGTGCCTTTAGTACTTACGGCCATAGGAACACTGTCATTATTCTTTGTACCATCTCTATTCCTTGACTTGGCGAAGATGGTTGTGGCAGGTTTGTATTAATATTTTTAACATTGAACATCGAAATCAGGGTTTTTATCCTTATTTAACTAAAAGTGGGGTTATTATGGAAAAAGAAGAGATAATGGAATTAAGCCATGAGCCTAAACCAGGATATGAGAAGGCCTATTACGTTGTAATTGCTATAGGTATAATATATCTTGCTATAACAATTATTACAGGAAAAGTTGAACATACAGATTATGAAAAAAATAATCACACAAAAACAGAGAGTCACGAAGAACACTAAGGTTTTCTTAGTGATTTCTGTGTGGAAATCGGTAATTAAAGGAGTTCTTATATGAGTAAAAAATATCTATTTGATAATCCGAGAAATGTAAAGATACTCCTGATTCTCCTTTTTGGGGGTTGCCTGGCGCTTGTAATAATTAATTTCTTTGTTCATAAGCACGCTCATTTTTCATGGGAAGAGTGGTCAGGGTTTTATGCCGCTTATGGATTTGTTGCATGTGTGGGCCTTGTTCTAGCTGCAAAGTTTATACTGCGAAAAATTGTTAAAAGGAGTGAAGACTACTATGATTAATGTTATCCCTCCGGGATTGATATTTATTATAGGGGCATTCTTTGTCCCCTTATTAAAGGGAAGGGTACAAAGTGTATACCTCCTGCTTCTACCGGTTTTAAGCTTCGTTAACCTTATTTATATATCTGAGGGCACACACGGTGTCATCAGCTTCCTGGATTATCAGATCATATTCTGCAGAATAGACAGGCTTAGCCTGGTCTGGGGATACATATTTCATATTATTGCCTTCTTAACGATACTTTACGGTATTAATATGAAAAAAGATAACGAGTTTATGGCAGGTCTCTTTTATGCCGGCTGTGCCATAGGCGCTGTTTTCTCAGGAGATCTCATCTCACTCTTCTGCTTTTGGGAAATGATGACTATTGGTTCAGTTTTGCTTATCTGGGCGCGAAAAACAAGAAAATCAATCAATGCAGGTTTTAGATATGCTCTGGTCCATTTTTTTGGCGGTGTAATCCTTCTGGTAGGAATAATCTTATATTCATATGAAAACGGTTCTATTGAGTTTGGCTATATAGGATTAAGTGGGCTAGGATCATATTTTATATTTTTCGGATTCGGAGTAAACTGTGCCTGGCCATTCCTTCACTCATGGCTTACTGATGCCTATCCGGAGTCTACAATCCTCGGTACTGTATTTTTAAGTGCCTTTACAACAAAAACAGCCGTATACGTCCTGGCGAGGTCATTTCCCGGAACGGAAGCCCTCATCTGGATCGGTACATTGATGACAGCATTTCCTATTTTCTTTGCAGTAATTGAAAATGACCTCAGGAGGGTACTCTCTTACAGTCTTATTAACCAGGTTGGGTTTATGGTAGTGGGGATAGGAATCGGTACGGAGTTGTCAATAAACGGGACAGCCGCACATGCCTTTGCACATATATTGTATAAGTCTCTCCTTTTTATGTCTATGGGTGCAGTAATGTATCGTACGGGAAAAATTAATGCCACGGACTTAGGGGGATTATACAGGACCATGCCCTTGACATGTATTTTTTGTATAGTCGGTGCAGCATCTATATCCGCATTCCCTCTCTTCAGTGGCTTTGTAAGTAAGTCGATGGTAATGTCTGCAGCGGCAGATAAACATTTGATTATTACCTGGTTTACTCTCGTGTTTGCCTCTGCTGGAGTGTTTCACCATTCAGGGATTAAGATACCCTTCTTCGCATTTTTTGGGCACGATTCCGGTATCAGGACAAAGGAAGCTCCTCTTAATATGCTGATAGCCATGGGTATTGCCGCAGCGTTATGCATTTTTATAGGCGCTTTTCCGGCCACACTATACAACATTCTACCTTTTCCTGTTGATTATGTGCCTTACACGATGTCACATGTAATGTCTCAGCTTCAGCTGCTAATGTTTTCAGCGCTGGCGTTTACACTTCTTTACCTATCGGCAATCTATCCGTCAGAAATCAGGGCTATCAATGTTGATATAGATTGGCTCTATAGGAAGGGTGCTTCCGGATTCCTCTGGCTTCTGAATAATCCATTGGCCTGGTTTGGAAATCAGGTCAAAACCACAGTTTTTATAACTATCCCTCAAGCATTTGTATGGTTCAGCAGGAATCCGTTGGTGGCTTTAAAGGTGGCGGGCAACAATATAACGATTGCGTTATTTGAGGAATCATTTACTAAAGAAAAGGTAGAAAGGATAAGGACGCGGATAGCAGAAGTATTAACTGACTACCCCGGAGACGCAATCAGATACTCGCATGTTGGTACAACTGTAATCTGGGCAATGGGGTTCTTACTTGCATACCTGATAATATATATTGTTTCAGGCAGAATAGCCTTATAAGAACCTGACATGGACGAGCCAGAATCGCTCATCTCATGCCCATTGTCACCAACCACCAGACAAAGATACTTGCGGCATAACCCAGGGCGATGACAGGTGTCCATTTCAGATGAGACATAAACGTGTAATTCTCCCTGTTAATGCCCATCACAGCCACGCCTGCCGCTGAACCTATCGATAGCAGGCTGCCACCCACACCGGCGGTTAACGTTACGAGGAGCCACTGATCCAATCCCATTACCAAGTCCATATTTAAGACTGCGTACATAATGGGGATATTGTCAACAATAGCTGAAAGGACACCAATTGCTGTGTTTGCATAGGTATCTCCCATAAATGAATAAACCCCTCCTCCAACTAATGTAAGAAAACCAACGTACGACAATGCCCCCACAGCAGTCAGGACACCGAAGAAGAAAAGCAGGGTATCAA
>Ga0208274_1001265_pt1 | contig 11842 bp, 10 predicted proteins | sample ETNtaG_22_FD_185755 | JGI IMG/M metagenome (GOLD analysis project Ga0208274, IMG submission 185755) | Marine microbial and viral communities from oxygen minimum zone, Eastern Pacific Ocean - ETNP201306SV43 (SPAdes) (version 2) | ecosystem: Environmental > Aquatic > Marine > Oceanic ... | reverse complement strand
GCAATTCGGGATTATTAGACGCAGTATATCCAGAAGGTGTCCAGCTTGAAGTTACATCTCCAGGATTAGATGCACCGCTTGTACACCCGGTTCAATTCAAAAAAAATACAGGACGACAAATTCATGTTATGGCTTTTGGTGATTCGGAACCGACTCAAGTGGAAATCTGCCAGGTTACCGATAGCGGTTTTGAAGGAAAATTAGCTGATGGAACGATAAATTCTTTCCAATACGTTCATATTGAATCGGCTAAAGTAGTAATTAAGTTTTAATCCATTTTGGAGGCGTTTTGGTTAATAGAGAATTAATTGAAGTTTTTTCAGAAATTGCACGTGAAAAAAATGTAGAGCGATCTGAGCTTGGTTCAATCATTGAGGAATTATTTTTGCATTTGGTTGAGCGGGAGCGAGGCGATGCCAGTAATTGTAGCGTTATCGTCAATCTGGATAAAGGTGAGTTTGAAATTTATGTAGAGAAAGAAATCGTTGAAGATGTTGAAGACCCTGTCATGGAAATCACATTGGATGAGATTCGTGATATGGATCCTGAATTGGCTGGGGATTTAGAACTCGGGGAATCATTTATCGAAATAATTGATCCAATAATATTTGGACGTAGAATGATACATCTCGCAAAACAATTTTTTGCACAAAAACTTCAAGATGTTGAGAAAAAATATATCTACGAAGATTATGCTAATCGCGTAGGTGAAATAATCATTGGTACCGTTCATCAGGTGCAAAGGGACAATACTTTTGTAAATATTGAACACGCAGAATTGCGAATGCCACGAAAAGAGCAAATTAAATCAGAACGATATCGTCGAGGCGATGCTATTCGCGCTGTAATAAAATCTGTTGAAATAACATCTCGTGGACCAGATATTATGATTTCACGAAGTGATAATCATTTTTTATATAAATTATTCGAAATGGAAGTGCCTGAAATTGAAGATGGTGTAATTGAAATACGTGCAATTTCCAGACATCCGGGCGAACGTGCTAAAATTATTGTTCAATCGAATGATCGCCGTATTGATCCAGTTGGCGCTTGCGTAGGCATGCGAGGCAGCCGAATTCAAGCCATTGTTCGAGAATTAAATAATGAAAAAATTGATATTATCAATTATAGCGAACAATCAGAAATCTTAGTGTCCCGTGCCTTATCTCCTGCGAAACCGCTTGATCTATATATTGATGATGATAGAAAGTATTGTGTCGCAATTTTTGACGATGATGAACTTGAATATGCCATCGGTCGTGGTGGAATGAACATCAATCTTGCAGCAGATGTTACCCAATATCGTATCGATGCATTTGGTAAAAAGGAATACGATAGAAAAAATATGGAACAAGAAACATTGTTAGCTGATATTCCGGACATGCCGACTCGTGCAGTAAAGCCCCTTGCAGATTGTAATATATCTACTGTTTCAGAATTATTAAACTCTGAAGAAGAAAAACTTCTTGAAATAAAAGGTATTGCAGATACTACATTAGAAAAAATCTATGATGCAGTTCAAACCTTTGTAGAAAACAATCAAAATGTTGATAACGAAGATTCTGAAGAAGAGAGCATTGAGACACAATCTCCTTCAGAGGCTGGAGATGAGGTTTCAAATGAGTCCGAACCAGATAATCCTTCCGATAAATTAGAAAAGATAGAATCATAACATAAGTATGGCAAAACGTCGCATATTTCAAATCGCTAAAGAACTTAATATTTCGCATACAGAAATATTATCATTTTTAAAAAGTAAAGACATTTCCGTCGGGAGTCATATGGCGCCAATCGACGAAGAGACTTATACTATCGTATTGGAAGAATTCCACAAGGACAAAGAATCAATTGAACGGTACAGAAAAGAACAAGTACGACGTGAAATTCATGATACGCGAATTATTGAACGGCAAAAAGCTAACAAAAAATTGGAACTTCTGTCTCTGGATGAACAACGAAAGTTAGAAACTGATGAAAAAGTAAAAGCTGAGGCTGAGAAAAAAAGGAAAGCAGAAGAAGATGAAATCCGAAAAGTGCAGCAAGAGGAAAAAGAAAAAATAAAATCTAAGCTTCAAATTAAAAAAGAAGCCAAAAATAAAGAACTTGCAGAAATACGCGTAAAGAAAGAAAAGAGCCAAAAAGAAAAAGAAGCGCATAGGCCAAAAAAGAAACTCCGAAAAATTGATTTAACTGAGATTGCCGCTCAAGTTGGTAAGGGCACAACCAATAGAAGAAGAGATTTTAAAAAGAAATCAGAGGCGCAACCTCCGAAATCTGCTGTTGATACTGTTAGAAAAATAACAGCCAAAATTGACACAAAAACAAAAAAGAAAATTTATAGAAAAGATAAAACCCTTGTTCAAGATGAGACTGCTGATATTGAGATAAAGCCAATTAAAATTGCAGAGTTTTCTAACGTTGACGAAATATCTAAGATTTTTAATACTAAGCCGAATGACGTAATCCAAAAATGTATGGCGCTGGGAATATTGGCAACGATTAATCAAAGATTAGAGTGGGATGTTATTGAATTATTGGCTGAAGAATTTGGTTTCAGAGCTGAACGGCTTGAAGATATCGGTGAGGAGCTTTTTACTTTAGAAGATTCAGAAGAGGATATTCAAAAAGCAATTAACCGATCCCCGGTTGTGACTGTCATGGGCCATGTGGACCATGGAAAAACGTCTCTATTAGATTATATTCGGGAAACCAATGTGGTTGGTGGAGAGTCAGGAGGAATTACACAGCATATTGGAGCCCATAAAGTTGAACTTAAAGATGGGAAATCTGTTACCTTTTTAGACACACCTGGACACGAAGCATTTACGGCAATGCGTGCCCGTGGTGCTAAAGTAACGGATATGGTTGTTATTGTAGTGGCGGCTAATGATGGCGTAATGCCTCAAACTATTGAAGCTATTGACCACGCAAAGGCGGCAAAAGTGCCAATCGTTATTGCCATAAACAAGATGGATTTACCCGATGTTGATCCAGAGCGTGTAAAGCGGGAATTATCAGAACACGAAGTATTAGTTGAAGATTGGGGTGGAAAAGTCCAAGCCATTCCCATTTCTGCTAAAACAGGCAATGGCATTGATGATTTATTGGCATCTATGTTGATTGAATCTGAAATGCTTGAATTAAAGGCAAATTATGACACATTGGCTCGAGGAACAGTAGTCGACTCTAAACTGGACAAGGGACATGGCCCAATCGCCACAGTTCTAATTCAAAAAGGAAAATTAAAAGTTGGTGATCCGTTCATTTGCAATAACATTACCGGTAAAGTACGCGCCTTAATTAATGAACGCGGTCAAAGAATAAAAGAAGCAGGCCCCTCTGATCCAGTGCAGGTTCTCGGTTTTGATCAAGTTCCTCAATCCGCGGATATTTTCGCCGTAGTAGAGGACGAAAGGGAAATCAAACGAATTGCTTCAGAGCGCCAACGAATTAAACGAGAAATTGACCAAAAGAAAATTGCAGCTCAATCATTAGATGCTATGTCGATTCTGATTAAAGAAGGGGCAATTAAAAATTTACCCATTATCATTAAAGGAGATGTTGATGGATCAATTGAGGCATTATCTGAACAGTTAGAAAAAATTACGCATGATGAAGTCAGTGTTAAAATTATACATAAGGCCGTAGGTATGGTCTCAGAATCGGATGTTCTTTTAGCGTCTGCTTCAAATGCTGTTATAATTGGTTTTCATGTGCAAGTATCTTCGAATGCAAAACTCCAGGCGACTCAAGAAGGGGTCGAAATAAGATCTTATAATGTGATATATAATGCTGTTGAAGAAATAACTTTAGCGCTTGAAGGTCTGCTCGAACCAGAAGCGGTCGAAGAATTTGTGGGAAGAGCGCTTGTCCAAGAAGCATTTAAAATCCCAAAAATTGGCGTAATCGCTGGGTCAAAAGTGACCGAAGGGAAAATACTGAGGAATGCCAAAGCTCGAATTTTGCGAGATGAAGAAGAGATAGCTGCGGGTGAAATCACATCCTTAAAGCATCTAAAAGATGATGCAAAAGAAATACGAGAAGGATTTGAATGTGGTATCGGTCTAAATGACTTCTCCAAATTCAAAGAAGGAGATGTTATTGTGTGCTATACAATTAAATCAATCAAAAGGACACTGAGTGGCAAGTGAGATCTGAACGACCCTTTAAACGCTCAGAGCGGGTCGAGAATGAAATCCAGCAAATTCTTGGAGAAATTCAGACCCAGTATGTCGATCTTTCAGATTTGGGATTTATTACTATTACCCATGTAAAGATTTCGCCAGATCTAAAAAATCTAAAAGTCTTTTATAGTGTTCTTAAGCGCAAAAAAACAATAGAAAACATTCAGATAGCAATGAATAAAAAAGCAAAAGCATTCAGAAAATATCTGGGTATGGCATTGCGAATGAGATATACTCCTGAAATCAAATTTTATTACGACGATACTGTAGCTTTTGCTCAAAAGTTAGATACGATATTCCACGATCTACAATCTGATGATTAATTGCTATGATATATAATATATATAAACCGGTAGGTTGGTCCAGTTTTGATGTTGTCAAAAAACTTCGAGGTGTCACAAGGGATAAAAAGGTAGGGCATGGCGGCACTTTAGATCCTTTTGCAGAAGGTGTATTAATTATAGGTACTAATTCCGATACTAAAGCATTAACAGAAATTTCTGGAAGCATTAAGACTTATCAAGCGATTTTAACTCTTGGAGAAGAAACTGACACTTTGGATATAGAGGGAAAAGTAATTAATCGATACCCAGTACCTAAGCTAGAAAAATCGATAGTAGAATCTATATTTAATGATTTTTTAGGAGAAAGTGAGCAAATACCCCCGATGTATTCTGCAAAAAAAATCAATGGAGTTAGGTTGTATAAGCTTGCCCGTAAAAACCAAACTGTGGAACGAAGACCAACGACTATCAAGATATATAAAATTAAGTTGAATGACATCAAAGAGAATCAAATTAATTTTTCTGTGACATGTTCAAAAGGAACATATATTCGAGTCTTAGGATTGGATATCGCAAAAAAATTAGGTACGGTAGGTCATTTAACAAAATTGAAACGAACAGCAGTTGGTGGATATGAAATCCATGATTCAATTGGTATAAAGGAATTTGAAGAACAGTGGATGTCTATCGCACCATAGAAGAAATACCCGTTCTCCCCAACAGTGTAGTGACCATCGGAACATTCGATGGGTGCCATCGGGGTCATCAGGAAATTATCAAAAAGGTGAACTCTTTAGCTCAATTTAATGGCAACCCTTCAGTTTTAATTACATTTGACCCTCATCCTCGACATATATTGCAATCCAAAGATAAATTGCCCCTACTAATGCACATAGATAAAAAACTAGAAATTATGAAGACTCTTAATCTGGATAATGTTCTAGTGATTCCATTCAATAAGAAATTCTCTCATATAAAGGCAGAGGATTTCCTAAGTAATATTGTTGTAAAGCATTTCAACCCATCTATCGTAGTCGTTGGATATGATCACCATTTTGGTTTTGAGCGAGAGGGGTCACCTCAATTTTTAAGTGAATTCGGAAAAGACAATGGTATTACCGTAGATATCGTCGCTCCGATTTCGGATGAAAAAGTGAATATTTCTAGCACTCATATTCGAGGATTAATTAAGCGTGGCTTTGTTCGTCGAGCTTCTTTTGAATTGGGTTGGGTATTTGGTTTTGAAGCTAATGTCATTCATGGGGCGGGGCGGGGAAGAACCCTCGGTTTTCCAACGGCTAACTTTATTCCGAAAGAAAAAAATCAACTTGTTCCTGCCCGCGGTGTTTATTGTATTCGTGGAAGGATTAATGGTAAAAGTCTATATGGTATGTGTAATTTAGGGGTCCGCCCAACCTTCGATGAAGATGATTTCGTCATGGAAGTGCACTTTATTGATGAAAACTTGGATAACCTCTACGGAAAGAAGATTACTGTAGAATTTTTAGAACGAATTAGAGACGAACAAAAATTCTCTCATTCCCAAGAATTAATTAAACAGTTAAATAAAGATAAACATTTTTGCGTGAAATTGATGCAGAAATACAAATAGGAGACGTAATGTCCTTAACAAATGAACAAATACAAGAAGTTGTAACCCAATTCGGTAAAGATAAAAGTGATACCGGATCATCACAAGTACAGATTGCTTTATTGACAGCCCGTATTCGATCCTTAACGGATCATGTGAAAAATAATAAAAAAGATAATCATTCCCGTCGTGGATTGGTTTTGTTAGTGTCACAGCGTAAAAAACTTTTAAAATATTTGCGTCGGATAAATCCGGAGTCATACTTAAACGTGACAAAAGAATTATCTATACGTCGTAATTAATTATTACAATTAGGAAATAAAATGAAAAAACAAGAAATAACTATAAATGAGAGTCCACTCTCAATCGCAACCGGTCAAATTGCGCGTCAATCTTCTGGTTCGGTTATTGTCACTCATGGCGAAACAGCCATATTAGTAGCTGTGAATGCAGCAAAAGAAGCACGGGAAGATATAAATTTCTTTCCATTACAGGTAGAATACCGTGAACGCCATTATGCTGGCGGTAAAATACCTGGCGGATTTTTTAAAAGAGAAGCTCGTCCATCGGAGCATGAAATTCTAACGAGTCGATTAACAGATCGTCCTATCAGACCTCTTTTCCCAAAATCGTTCAAATGTGAAACGCAAGTAATCATAACTGTACTATCCAGCGATGGTGAAAACATGGCCGATACATTAGCAGGTGTGGGTGCTTCTGCAGCATTAATGATATCAGATATTCCATTTAATGGCCCGATCGCAACTGTCCGTGTTGGTCGTATTGATGGCAATTTTGTCGTAAATCCGACTAGAACTCAAATGGAAGATTCAGATATGGAAATAATTGTTTCCGGAAATGAACAAACCATTGTCATGGTGGAAGGTGAGGCAAAACTTATTACTGAAGAAGAGTTCTTAGATGCAATGAAATTTGCCCATGGCCCCATAAAAGAATTAATTGGCTTGCAAAAATCATTAATTGAAGGGTTGGATATTCTAAAACGAGATACCCCAGAAGATGATACTGATGAAGAATTAGAGAAGACTATCTCTAATATGATTTCAAGCAAAATTGATGCTGCTATTAAAACGGGGGATAAGGTTGATCGAGAAAACCAAATTTCCACATTAAAAGATGAAGCCAAAGAAGCTTTTGCGGAATCTCATCCTGATTCTGAGAAACTCGTGAGTGCATATGTAAATAGTCAACTAAAAACAGCATTCCGTGAACAGATACTTTCAGATTCAGTGCGTTCAGATGGTCGTAAAACAACAGATATTCGACCGATCACCATTGAAACAGGTATGCTGCCAAGAACCCATGGTTCGGCCTTATTTACCCGCGGTGAAACTCAAGCAATCGTTGTGTTGACAATGGGTACGCCAAGAGACGAGCAAATCATTGACAGTATGGATGTAGATGCGAAGAAGAAATTCTTTTTACACTATAACTTTCCACCATATTGCGTAGGTGAAACTGGCCGTATCGGATTTACGAGCCGAAGAGAGGTTGGTCATGGTAATTTGGCAGAACGCGCGATTAAGGAAATATTACCTGAATATGAAGATTTTCCATATACTGTCCGAATTGTTTCTGAAATCACAGAATCGAATGGTTCATCTTCCATGGCATCCGTCTGCGGTGGCTCATTGGCATTGATGAATGCTGGCGCACCTTCCAAAGGGCATGTGGCTGGTATTGCAATGGGACTCATCAAAGATGGGGATCGCTATGCTATTCTCAGTGATATTTTGGGTGCGGAAGATCATTTAGGTGATATGGATTTCAAAGTTGCGGGTACAAGAGATGGAATTTCGGCAATTCAATTAGATTTGAAAATCGAAGGGATATCATTTGAATTAATGGAAGAAGCATTGGCTCAAGCCAAAGCTGGTCGAAATCATATTCTCGATATTATGTATGAAGCTGTTCCAGAGCCCATGGAAATGTCAAAATATGCTCCAAAAGTTCTTTCGCTTCAAATTAATCCAGAGAAAATCGGTGGCTTAATCGGACCCGGCGGAAAAACAATTAAAAAAATCATTGCTGATACTGAATGTGATGTCAATGTTGATGACGATGGTATTGTAACAGTGGCAAGTCTTGATTTGAAACGCTGTCAAGAAGCAATTGAAATTGTACGCGCAATTACGCTTGAACCTGAAGTTGGGATGGAGTTCGATGGGAGCATCACACGTCTTATGACATTTGGCGCATTTGTTGAATTCGCACCAGGCCGTGAAGGATTGATTCATATTTCTGAAATGGAATGGCGACGAGTTGAAAAAGTTGAAGACGTAGTTAAACCTGGAGACTCTGTTCGAGTAAAATTAATTAAAGTCGACGACCAAGGAAGATTAGATTTTAGTCGAAAAGCATTGCTTCAGAAACCTGAAGGTTATGTAGAACCACCACCAAGAGAGAGAAATCCACGTGGTGGTGGCAGAGGTCGTAGCAATCGTCAGGGTGGAGGAAGACGTCCGTTCCGTCGTAACTAATCACTGTATTGGGGGAATAGTCTAATGATTATTGGCACACCAAAAGAAATCAAAGCGCATGAAAATCGTGTGGCTCTTACGCCACACGTTGCTCTGGAATTAACAAAATCTGGTCATGAAGTGCTTATTGAAAAAGGGGCAGGTATTTCATCTGGCTTTTTAGATAAGGATTATCAAGCGGTCAACTGCAAAATGGTCACAACACCAAGTGAAATATTTTCAAATGTTGAAATGATCGTTAAGGTAAAAGAGCCACAGCCAAGTGAAGTCGCAATGTGCCGTAAAGACACAACCATGTTTACCTATTTTCATTTTGCAGCCAATGAATCATTGACAAAAAGTTTTCTGAATTCCGGCGCAACGGCAATTGCCTATGAAACTATAATGTTATTGGATAAATCGTTACCACTGTTAATTCCTATGAGTGAGGTTGCCGGTCGAATGTCTGTTCAGGAAGGCGCTAAATATCTCGAGAAATTCCATGGTGGACTTGGAAAGTTATTGGGAGGTGTGCCCGGCGTGGAACCAGCCAGGGTTACAATCTTAGGTGGAGGTATCGTTGGTACAAATGCAGCACATATCGCTGCGGGTCTTGGCGCTACGGTCAATATACTTGATGTTAATTTGAATAGGCTTAGATACTTGGATGAAATAATGCCCAAAAATGTACGAACTATCTATAGCAATCAATATAATATTCAAGAATTATTACCAAAAACCGATTTACTTATTGGTGCTGTTTTAATTCCTGGCGCAAAAGCACCCAGCCTTGTATCAAGAAAAATGTTAGGCAATATGCAGAAAGGTACCGTTGTTGTTGACGTCGCTGTAGATCAAGGTGGCTGTATTGAAACTTGTAAACCGACTACACATGAAGATCCAATATATGATGTTGATGGCATCATTCATTATTGTGTCGCGAATATGCCTGGAGCTGTTCCTTTTACCTCTACTATCGCATTGACAAATGCCACAAACCCCTATATTCAAAAATTGGCGAATCAGGGTATCCTAAATGCTCTAAAATCCGATAAGGCATTACTGCAGGGATTGAATATTTTTGAAGGAATGATTACCCATAAAGGCGTCTCTGATGCTTTTAATATGGAATTCATGACTCCAGGTAAAGCGATAACTTAATTCATCTCTTTCTCTTCCATAGTGCTTGTTTTGACTGGGTTTCTTGACTAATATAAAGTATTAGTTGAAGAGGTATTTTTCATGGACTCCAGCACACATTCGATAAAAAAATTATATTATTCCATTGGGGAAGTCAGCAAGGACACTGAATTAAAGCAGTATGTACTTCGATATTGGGAAACAGAATTTAAACAATTAAAACCTTCTAAGAACAAAGCAGGAAATCGTACTTACAGGCAAAAGGATATAGACTTGATTCTAAGAATCAAGGAGTTACTGTATAATCAAAAGTTTACGATTGAAGGGGCCCGAATAATGTTAAGTAGTGAAAATTCTTCAGAAGAATCAGTTATTATTGATCAACCCGAGGAAAAGGGCGAGGCAAACTTAGAAATATTAATTAAAATTCGCAGTGAGTTAAAATCTATTTTAGAAGATATAAGTTCATAATTCGGGGCGTGGCGCAGTCCGGTAGCGCACTTGGCTGGGGGTCAAGTGGTCGCAGGTTCAAATCCTGTCGCCCCGACATTTAAACGACAAAGTAAATATATTGTCAGAAAGGGATGGAGTTTCATCCCTTTTTTTTATATACCTGAAAGTGTTAATCAATTTCATATAATACCATTCCGAAGTGGAATTCGGATACCCATTTGATTGTTTTGCCGGATACAGGGGTGAATTTCGCACTCAACATAAATCCATATCCCGACCGGGAAAATAAGGGGGTGGGTATATATATAAGTGTGCATATCAATTACAGGCTAAAGACTTTGTTAAGACTCGCAAGATGGTCTTACTAAAATGAAACGCCTCTGGCTCAAATAAAGGTGAATAAAAAGATTCGAAAGATTTCGAACCTTTTTTAATTATTATTCTTTTGGTGCAGACAATATTTCTAATAGTTCCACTTGAAAAATCATCACTGCCATTGGGCCACCTGGACCATCTCCCTGACCATAGCCTAATGGTCCGGGAATAAATAATTGATATTTTGCTCCAGGGCTCATGAGTTGAATCCCTTGTGAAAATCCAGGAACAACACGATTTACTGGAAATACTGCTGGTTCACCTCTAGAATATGAGCTATCAAATGTAGTGCCATCAATTAATTTCCCTACATAATGAATTCTTACAAGATCGCTAGGCTTAGGTTTGCCGCCAACAGCGTCTTTTATTATTTTATATTGAACACCGCTTCTATGCTTTATAACGCCTGATTTTTTTAAATTTTCTTCTAGGAAGATTCTTCCTTCACGCATGTTCTTTTTTTCTAACTCCATACGGTATTTAGGTACGATTTCACTACTGTATCTTTTTATAACTAATTCTCGTTCCGCATCAGTAAGTGAGAACTCATTTCCTACGACATGGTCTTCGATACCTTTATTCAGCATTTTATAATTAAGTTTTTCGTATTCAAGCTCTAAGCGACTTGCAATATCTAGGCCAAGTGCATAGCTCACTGAATCTATTAAATTTTCACTACCATCAATTTGAGTCGTATCAATCGATTTGTCCTTTGCGCAGGAAACGAGGAAAATCACAGATATTATTGTTGGAATAATATGTTTCATAAAATAACCTTTTAATTTTGGGGCAGAATCTCTATCATTTGGGAATATCATACAATAGGTTTAAATGTGCTTTTCAAGTATTTATTTCATTCATAAATATGACCTAAATTCTATACAAATGTTTAACGTTTTTACAGACCATCCAGGCCTACTGGAAATAACAATCGTTCTATCACTATTGGTAGGAATAGCGATCTGGCAAAAATTACATCAAGCAGCCTTGGTAATGGGGGGAGTATATATTGTTTATATACTATATATATTTATTTTACCAAAGGATGCCCCTATTATACCACCCTCTAATCTTGATTCATCAGTTGAACAAGAAATATTTATTCCTCAAATAATAGCCGATTCCACAAATTTGATTTCTACTATTGATGACGTTGGGAAGGTAGATACATTATCAGAATCGGTTGATTCTGATGAAGTGATGATTCAAACTATTGACTCAACCATTGGATTTAAACAAATATACGAGCCAGAAATAGATAATCCAGAATCAAAAATATCAGTATTAAGCATGACGGTAGGAACGGGTATTATTAATCGTCGAATTGAAAATCCG
>Ga0208274_1001261_pt1 | contig 11877 bp, 9 predicted proteins | sample ETNtaG_22_FD_185755 | JGI IMG/M metagenome (GOLD analysis project Ga0208274, IMG submission 185755) | Marine microbial and viral communities from oxygen minimum zone, Eastern Pacific Ocean - ETNP201306SV43 (SPAdes) (version 2) | ecosystem: Environmental > Aquatic > Marine > Oceanic ... | reverse complement strand
TGTGAGATAAACAAATAAGCAACGCCTGTTTCTCGCTTTATATCCACCAGTAAATTAAGAATTTGTGCCTGTATAGACACATCGAGACCCGACACAGCCTCATCAAGAATAATAGCTTGTGGTTTTGAGGCAAGCGCTCGTGCAATAGCGACTCTCTGTCGTTGTCCGCCAGATAAAGAATGCGGTCGAACTCGAAGCTGGTCCACACCGAGTCCAACTTGACTTCCGAGTTCTATGATCCGAGATTGCACCTGACTTTTCGTTTGATCTGGAAAATGAAGTTGTATTACTTCTCGCAGGCAGGACCAGCCAGTCTGCCTTGGATCCAGTGAGGTATAGGGATCCTGGAATACCATCTGAAGCTCGCGCCCTCGTTTACGTCGTTCGCTAGAACCCCGAGCTGAAATTGACCGATCACGCCCTGCGACAGTAATAGTGCCCGCAGTAGGGGTTTCGATTCCGAGCAGCATCTTGGCAATAGTTGTTTTGCCAGACCCCGATTCACCGACAATACCCAAGCAATGACCTTGTTCGAGATTAAAATCTATCGATTCAACAGCAAGCACTCCACCTTTCTGCCGGCCTCGAGCCGGATAGAACTTTCTGAGTTGATTCGCTGATACCACTGGAGTTTCTGTATTCATCAAGTCCACCGAAGACTCGGTACTAAGGCACCACGAAGATCGTCAGACCGATGGCAGCGAACGCTGCTATCGGTTTTCTGAGTATGGCCTGGACGCTCAGTTTTACAGTTATCTACAGCATGTTCGCATCGATCAGAAAATACACATCCCTCAGGGGCATCAAAGGCAGACATGGGGCTTCCAGAAATTGTGACCAGCCGATCCGATTGATGATCAATCGAGGGCCTGCACTTAGCTAGTGCAGACGAGTACGGATGACGCGGATCATTATAAAGATCGGTTGCTGTTCGCATTTCCATGATTGTTCCCGCGTAGAGAACCGCTATCTTCTGGCAGATCGACACGGCAAGATCCAGATCGTGGGTAATTAAAATCATTGCCAGGCTGTGCTCAATCTGAAGTTCACTGATTAACGCCATAACTTCGGATTGAATAGTGACATCGAGTGCTGTTGTAGGCTCATCGGCAAGCAAAAGTTTGGCATCGGAATGAAGCGTAGATGCGATCATTACACGTTGAAGCATTCCCCCCGAGAGTTCATGTGGATATCTTCGAAGCTGTTGTTCGGGTTGAGGCAGTCCGACTTCTTCTAAGAGATTGATCGAGCGAGAGCGTGCGGCGGACTTTGAATAGCCATGATTAATTATCATGGTTTCCATAAGGAAATCCCCAATAGTGCGCACAGGGTTAATGTGCGCTCTGGGATCCTGAAAAATCATCGCGACATCGTTGACTCTCATTTGTCGCAGCTGATGTTGGTCCATTCTGAGCACTGATTTACCGTTGAGGAGTATCTCTCCCGTAACCTGCGCACCTTCAGGCAAAAGTCCCAAAATTGCTCGGGCTGTCATCGTTTTGCCTGATCCGGATTCGCCGACCAGTCCTACTGATTGTCCTTGTTCGACCTTCAATGACAGGTCTTCGATTATCGGTCGCATCGAACCACCCACCGGAAGCGCGACACTGAGTTGTTTTATTTCCAGAAGTGCCACTTAATTGCTCTCGTCTTCTGATATTCGGTTGCCGATAATGGAAAAGGCTGCAACCGTAATTATGATCAGAATACCCGCGAATATTGCCTGGCCATATTCGCCCCGTGCTATAGACCCAGTAGAGCCAACCATGAGACCCCAATCGGGATTGGGGGATTGAATCGCCAGGCCAAGAAACGACAGTGCAGCAATGTCAACTAGTGCGTAACCAAATGCTATGGTTGACTGTGCAACAATTAGTCGACTCAGGTTGGGCAACATGTGCCGGACACAGATAGAAAATACCGAGAAGCCCTGAACCTCACAGGCTGTAATGTAGGGCAGGAATCTCTCGCGCAAGGCCGCGCTGCGGGTAATCCGAGCGGTCCAGGGGATATAAGCGATCCCCACAGCTACGACGGCAGGAACTAGGCCCCGATGGTTCAATAGCGTCACAATTAACGCTGCCGTGAGCACCGGCGGAAAACAGAAGATCAAGTCAAGAAATCGACCGATAATCACATCGGACAACCCACCTTTCCAGGCTGAGGCGATTGCCAACGGTACACCAACGATCAATGCGATAAGTATCACTGCGAGTGGGCCCATGAGGCGATTGCCAACGGTACACCAACGATCAATGCGATAAGTATCACTGCGAGTGGGCCCAACAGGCTTGTTCGAGAACCGAATATCAGCCTAGACAAGATATCTCGACCGTTTTCATCAGCGCCCAATAAATAATTGATGCTGGGTGGCGCGAACTGATCGCCCAGTTCTCCATACAAGTGACTCTTCGGTGCCAGCCAAGGCGCCAATAACGAGACAGTCACAATAACTGCCACGGCCACTACGGCCAATATTCCGAGCCAACCTAGCCTTTGGCGAAAATCAACCATCCAGTGATTAAAAATTTCGAACGTCATTGCTATTGCCGTCTATCCAGTCTTATACGGGGATCGAGAAAAGCCAGAACAATATCCACCCCGATGTTGATCACAACAGTCGCAGTCACCATGATCAAAGCGACTGCCTGCACAATCGGAAAATCACTCGAGTTGACACCTGTCAGCAATAGCGATCCCAAGCCATCGAGATCGAAGGCATAGTCAATAACAACTGTTCCAGCCAGCATCGCCGGCACCTGCAACCCGACAACCGAAAGCATCGGTCCACTTGCGTTACGAAGTACATGTTTACGAAACGTAAGGCTGGCTGGCAATCCACGAGCTATCGCAGTTTGCACATGTTCATTTTGTAATTCATTACGTATTGATGACCGTGCAACACGCGACAGCAAAGCCGAGGCAACAATAGCCTGAGAAATCGCTGGCAATGTCAGGTGATAGAGCCGATTCCAAAAATACTCACCATCGCCGATTACCGGAAACAAATCCAGATTAACCGCCAAGATCATCGACAAAATAATCGCTGCTACAAAATTCGGAATTGCAACACCGATACTCGTTGCAACTATGATGACCGTGTCAGGCCAACCACGAAAACACGCAGCAATAGAGCCGGTAATGGTACCTATAACCACCACGAGTAACTGAGCATATATAACCAGAAAAATTGTTAAACACCGATACTCGTTGCAACTATGATGACCGTGTCAGGCCAACCACGAAAACACGCAGCAATAGAGCCGGTAATGGTACCTATAACCACCACGAGTAACTGAGCATATATAACCAGAAAAATTGTCACTGGTGCGGCTTCACGAACCCTGTCGTTTACTGGCTCTCGCAATGTGATGGATTCACCGAAATCTAACCGAACCACATCGCCCAACCAGAGGAAGTATCGTTGTATGAGCGGTTTATCGAGATGATACTGAGCTTGCAACTTCTCCAACCGCTCTGGCGGCATTGACCGCTGACCTGCCAGAGTGGCGAGTGGATCACCCGGGGCAAAATAGATTGATATAAAAATTACAAAACTTGCTGCCAGCAGCAACAGCACCAGTGCCGGAATTTGCCTTAATAGATATCTCAGCATCGAAATTTAAAAAAGCGAATATTTTGTGGTACAGGACTGCCGCTATTACTGTGATTCACGCAAGTTCCTCCGCGTCCGACTCAGGATTTGAGATCCCTACGACCTCTGAAATATCCAATATACAAGAATGTTGTTATATTAACTGCTCGACTCAGTAAATTCACAGGCTCCCAATTCAACAATCAACAAACAATTGCGGAAAAACTTTACTAAGAGAAGCTTGACCATAAAGGAGACAATTTGATGAAAAAATTGATGCTCGCGGTTCTGAGCTCCGTATTCCTGAGCTTATCAACTGCTGCCAATGCCGATGAATTTCGCACCGGCAAACCTACAGGTGAGATCGATTCAATCACCTGGTATACCTTCTACCGGCCCGCTTTCGGACTCGTAACATTTCAATTTGGCGACTATCCTGAAGCGATGATCGCTGCCAATCTCTGTGAAAGCTTGGTTCGGATTAACCCCGATTTTTCGCTCACCCCAGGTATTGCCTCTTGGGAACAGGTTGATGCAACAACCTACAACTACACAATACGGGACGGTGCACGATTCTGGGATGGACAACCGGTCACCGCCGAAGATGTTGTATTCAGTCTAGGTCTTCATAAGATCCCGGAACGTGGATCTATTTACTTTACGCCTCATTTGAATGTCGATTCGATTACTGCTACCGGTGATAGAACCGTCCAGGTGAAGCTGCTACAGCCTGACAATACTTGGACCGGCCAGATGGCCGGGCCAGCAGGGGCGATTTACCAGAAAGCACATACCGAAGCCGCCGGCGGCGATTGGGGTGGTCCTGCCGGACTCGTCATGTGCACTGGTCCGTATAAACCCGGCGAATGGGCGCCTGGTGAGTCCCTTGAAATTGTCCGCAATGACAATTACTGGAATGATGAATTCGGGCAATTAGTCCGGTCCGTCAACTTCGTGTGGCCTCAAGATCCTGCTACCGTGGCAAATGCTATGAACTCCGGTGAGATCGATGGGGGATGGGACGTTCCACCAGCATCGATGAGCGCGTTAAAGAATAGCAATGCAGGCAAACTATTTGTTGGACCACCTGAAACAGCCTTTCAGAACTTCTCCTTAATAGTTGGAAACTTCGAACAGGGACCACTGGCAGATGTCCGCGTCCGACAAGCTCTGTCGATGGCTGTTGATCGAAAAGGCATGGCAAAGGCGGCTTATTCTGGCGGTGCAGTGCCTCTGTATTCTGTAGTCACTGAAGGACTTGTTTCTTATGCAGAAGACATCTTTAAAGGAGCTGCAAACAAAATTGTCGTCGAACGAGACATAGAAGGTGCGAAAGCCATAATGAAGGAGGTCGGTGACTTAGACCGACCTATCGTCTTTGCCTACCCCAGTGGCGACACGCTGGGCACCGAAACGGCTGCTGCTGTCGAGTCCGCTGCCAACCGGGCAGACATCCCCTTCAAGGTTGTCGGACTACCCAACAACCAGTACGGTGCACTGTTCTATGACCCCGCAGCCCGAGAAGGTATCGATGTTTGGTTTACTATCAGTTTCTCCATAGCACGTGACCCTCTTGAAATTCTTGCAGATGTGATGGGACCGGGGGCGCTTTTCAACTATGGTGGTTACAGTAACGATGAGGTGGCAGATCTTCTGACTCGAGCCAAGGCAGAGACTGACCCCGTCACTCGAGCGAAGCTAGTCGTAGAGATTCAGGATATCTTTGTTCGAGATCTTCCATGGATTCCTCTGCTTGCGCCGGGTGTTCGGGTATTTGAAAACAATCGACTTACTGGCGCTCCGAAGACTTTTGTATACCTTAACTATCCGTGGGCCGCGGACCTTGGCGCACCCTAGTTAGCGATAGCATCATCACCCGGTACTGGATGCACTTTATCCAGTACCGGGTTTTTCTTGCTCTTTTCAACACAATCAATTGAACTTGCCATGCTCACTGTAACAATCGAGTACTTCGTCAAACCAGGCCGTGAAGAAGAATATTCTGAACTTGCAGAAAAAGTCTTTCCAGAAGTCGACAAAATCGATGGTTTCATTTCGGTTGAAGGTTTTGAAAGCCTGATTGAGCCAGGTAAGAATTTGTCTCTCTCATTTTGGCGGGATGAGGAATCAATACAGCGCTGGCGCGAGCACCCAGAACATGCGAAAGTTATGCAACAAGCAAGAGACCGTGTATTTTCTTCTTACAGAATTACCGTATCTTCTTCTATGCGTGATTACCGATTTCGTAGTGACGATACACAGTAGCTCCAGAAAGACTATAGTGTATTTTGGAGAGAATTAATTTATGACTTCTACTGATTTAGAACTATGTTACCTATCCGCTGCGGATGTTTTGGAGCGATTTAGGGCTTGCAGTCTTTCTCCAGTCGAATATCTGGCAGAGCTAATTAAAAGGGCTGAGGAAACTGAGCCAGTCATTAATGCGTTTGCATTTACCTGGTTTGATCAGGCCATGGATCAGGCCAAAGAGGCGGAAGCAAAATATGCGAGAAAACATGCCGATATTCGTGAATTAGAAGGATTGCCAGTAGCGGTTAAGGATCAACCGGACATCAAAGGGCAACCGATGACAATGGGTTCACTTTATCTCAAGGATAACGTCAGCGCCGAAACAGATTTTTCGATCCAGAGGCTTCTGGATGCCGGTGTGATCGTACACGGCAGAACAACGACTGGTGAATTTTGCTGTTCGGGTGTATCAGATTCCAAGATTCATGGCACAACCCATACACCGTGGAAGAATGGCTATACCTGCGGCGGCTCATCGGGCGGATCCGGAGCAGCACTTGCTGTCGGTAGCACACCGTTAGCTACGGGCTCCGACATTGGCGGATCGATCCGCATTCCAGCGGCCTGCTGTGGTGTTGTGGGTTACAAGCCGCCCTATGGGCGCAATCCGGGATGTTCAGCAGTGCATTTTGACACCTATGCAGTTATGGGCCCTATGACCCGAACTGTCAGTGACGCAGTGATAATGCAGAATCTTCTGTGTGGACCACACCCGTTAGATAACGCCTCAATTCGGCCGAAGTACGTGCTGCCAAACTCATACGAGGATATCCAAGGTTTGAAAATTGCCTGGTCTATGGACCTGGGCTTCTTTGAAGTGGATGAGCATGTACATGCCAATACTATGAAGACCCTAGATGTGTTGAAAGACTTAGGCGCGGAACTCGTTGAAGTTGATTTTGGTTGGAGCGCAGGGGCAGACCGGGATTTACTGAACTATTTAGATCACTTGTTTAACGGCTACATCAAAAGTATCGTCGATACCGATCCGGACTTAGCGACTCCCTGGGCGACTTATTGCGCTAACGCCGCGGGTAAGACGTCGGCGGCGGACTTCTCGGCGGCCTATGAGACACAGGCCAAGATGTCCCGACACGTCGGCGCCATTATGGATGGTTGTTACGCGTTTATTTGCCCGACGTGTAATTTCCAGGAGATTCCTGCTGATCAAGACCCAAATGATCCGGTTGTGATCAATGGCAAGACTGTTGATCCCCTGTATGGTTGGTGCATGGCTCATCCGTTCAATATGCTAGGACGATTACCTGTTCTCTCGGTACCATCCGGCATTGGAGGCAACGGCCTTCCAACCGGTATCCAGATTGTGGCTCGGCATCTGGATGACGAGCGAGTTTTTCGTGTCGCGACAGCTCTTGAAAAGGCGCAACCATGGCTCGACTGCCCCGAACGACGTCCTTGTCTGTTGAGAGCATAAACACTTACCTTCGATCGAACCCCAAACTGGTTGGATTAGAAGATGACCTACAGACTGCCTCGAAAGATCGGGGCCGGTCACCCCCGGTCGGTCCCGATCAAACTGTCTTTCGAACCCTGATTAGACCTTCCCAGGCTGCCCTAGCTGGGTCCACCCCGGCCGGAGGTTATTCCCCTCAGGCCTCGTAGACGACCTTGCCGCCAACGATGGTCTTGACCACGCCGATGGTTTTGATCTCGTGGGGGTCTACTGTCAGGATGTCCTTGTCGATAACGCAGAAATCGGCCACCTTGCCCACCTCGATGGAGCCCTTGACATCCTCCTGGTGATCCTGCCAGGCGCCGTTGATGGTGTAGCTTCTGATGGCTTCCTCAACGGTGATACGCTCCTCCGGGCCGCTGACGGTGCCCGAAACCAAGCTCTCGCGGAGGACGGCGTTCTCCACCCCCAACCGCCAGTTGGGCACGGTTATGGGCGCGTCGGAACTGGAGGTCAGGTTGAGACCCGAATCGATGGCCGTCCGCGTCGGCCACTCGTAGGCCGCCCTCTCATCGCCGACCACGGCCGGTTCAAAGTCGGAGATCATGGCCTCGATGGTCGGCTGCATGGCTACGCCGCCCTTGATTCCGGCCAGCTTCTGACATGTCTCCGGGCTGATAAAGTCGGCGTGGACAACATAGTGACGCGGGTCGCCGCCTGGTTTTTCGGCCAAGGCCTCGACGTATCCGTCCACGGTGGCGTCGATGGCCCGGTCGCCGGTGGCGTGAACCGCGATCTGATAGCCATGGTTGTGGACCAGTTTAATCATGCTGATCAGGTTGGCCCGCTGTTCCTCGTCGGTCTCCCCGGGCAGAACCGAGACGCCGTGTCCGACGTCGCCGCTGATGTAATCCTCATTCATCCAGGAGGTGTAGGTTAGGGGGATGCCGTCGGCGAACAGTTTGATGCCGGGGAAGTTGAGCCATTCAGGATCGGTGTCCCGGGGTATGGGAAAGGATTCGAGGCCTTTTTTCAAATCGTCGTAATTCAGGGCCCCGTAATCGCCCAGCAGAATCAGGATAGTTGCCCGGGCGGCCAATTGACCGCTGTCGAGCAGTTCCCGGTAGATGTCGATGAACTCGGCACTCATAACTCCGTAGGCGTAGGCTTCGCCGCCGGGTCCGATGGCCGCGTCGGTGAAGCTGGTGATCCCGTTGGCGCTCAGGAGACCGATGGCCGACAGGAGGGCTTCTTTCTTTTCCTCCCTGGTTAGGATGGGCACGAACTTGGTGATCAGGGCCTGGGCCCCCAGTTCCAGAAAAATACCCGTCGCCTCGCCCTCGGCGTCCCGTTCGATCACACCTGAAGGGGGCTCGGTATCGCTGGTGATGCCGGCCATTTCTAGGGCCTTGTGGTTGACCAGGATGGTGTGCCCTGAAAAATCGGTCAGAATGACCGGGTTGTCGGGCGAGACTGGATCGATGTCCGAGCGCCTGGGGAACATCGAAGGGTCGTTTTTGCATTCCTCCAGCGAGCCCTGATCCCAGCCAAAGCCGCGGATCCACTCGCCTGGCTCGACCTCGGTCGCCTTGACTCGGACGGCCTCGACGATATCACCGATGGATTGGACGTGGGGGAAGGACATATCCAGGGCCAACGGCGGCCGGGTCGCTCCAAAAAAAGGAGCATGCATGTGGGAGTCGTTGATCCCCGGTAGCATGGTCCGACCGTCCAGGTCGATCACCTCGGTGGCCGGTGTGGTCAAGGCCTTGACGTCGTCGTTGTCACCCACGGCGACGATCCGACCATCCTTGACCGCCACCGCCGAGGCGATTTCGAAGTTTTGATTTACGGTAATTACCTTGCCGTTTACGATGACCAGATCGGCCGCGGAATTTCCCATTTATCCCTCCTGTTCCAGATATTCGCCGCTCCGGGCCGGCACAACGCCCGGCTTGACTTTGTTTGAATGCTACCTACTGCAGGAAGTATAAACAGGCTGGCTGAAGGTTGCGAACACTGCTACGCGGGGTCTGGCGTCAGTTCGCCAGTGTTATGCCCACTCGCGCTGACGGCGAGTTCGATCCGGTCATCGGTACTCGAAACTGGGACGGCGACCGTCGCCCGTAAACCAGCATGGGGCGGCGGATTCATAAGCCATGCCGGCCTGGAAAACGTCCTTGTCACGGTAGGTCTTGCCGATGACCTGTATGCTGGTGGGGACCAGGTTTTGCGCATAGCCCGTAGGCAGGGTAAGTACCGGGCAGCGGCTCAGGGTGTTAAAGGGTGTCGTCATAACCCAGCCCAGCATCGGGTTAACCCGTTTGCCATTGATGGTCACGGTATCGCGGGAATGATCAAAGTCGGCAGGCACCGCGGGCAGCGCGTTGGTCGGGCAGACCAGGACCCGGTATTTTTGCAGCAGAGGCCCAAGCGTGGCATACATCTGGTTGGCGACCTCTAGCGTGTGCAAGAAATCAGCCGCTGTGGATTTCCGGGAGGATTCAGCCCATTCACGCACGTAATCTGTCATCTGGTCCGCGTAATCATCCAACAGGGTGGCCATATATGCACCGAAGAGGTGCTGAAGATACGCGAGGCCAGCATCCAAAACGGAGTGATCCCAGCCTAGATCCACCTCTTCGACTGTGGCACCAAGGTCACGAAAGATGTCGAGAGCCGCCAGCGTGTTCTGGCGCACCCGGGGGTCCACTTCGAAAAAGCCAAGGTCCATGGAAAAGGCAATTTTCCAGCCCTTGATTGGCGGGTAGCTTGTCGGCAGACGGAGTTTCGGTCGAAGGCTGGCCACATCGCGGGGGTGGGGGCCGCACAGTACATTTTGTAACAGAATGGCATCACGGACATTACGCGCGAGTGGCCCAGTATGACAGTAAAAATCCAGATTAAATGGAGGGTCATCTGAGTTGCGCCCATAAGGTGGCTTGTAGCCAACCAGTCCGCAGGCGCCAGCAGGAATCCGGATCGACCCGCCGATGTCGGAGCCAGTGGCGATTGCGCTGCTACCTGCAGCCAGTGATGCAGCAGAGCCGCCTGAAGATCCACCGGGTGTGAATTCAGGGTTCCACGGGTTTCGGGTAACCCCCCAGAGGCGTGAATGGGTATAACCTGCAGAAGAGAACTCCGGTGTCGCGGTACGGGCATGCACAATACCCCCGGCACGCAGGATGCGTTCATTACCGACCGATGTGGTCTGCGCAACAAAATCTTTCATGATCAATGAGCCATTCGAAGTCGGCTTGCCCTTGATGTAACTTTCATCCTTGATGCCGATAGGCAGGCCTTCCAGGGCTCCGGTTCTTTTGCCAGACGCATACTTCGCCTCAGCCTTTTGAGCTCTATCCATGGCCTCTTCGAAGTGGCGATAAGTAAATGCATTGATGACCGGTTCGATCTCTTGGGCGCGGGTGATCAGGGTGTTGAGCAACTCAACCGGGGAGAGTGTTTTGGCCTTGAAGCGAGCAATTGCTTCCGTAGCAGGCAGGTAACAGAGCTCAAGATCACTCATGAGTTGATACCCTTGAGGTGTTCGGCAATGGCATCAATGGCGCAGAAATCATCCAGTTTGCGCTTGGTTGAGAGGAACTCCGGCCAAAATACGAATCTAGAACTGATTACGGTAGCCGCCTTGTTTGGGCATGAGTGCTGAAAGTTCATATCTGTCAGGCCCACAGTTCTGTCGTGAGGTAGCGCTCGCCGGTATCGGGCAATATGGCAAGCAGCTGCGTGTCCTTTGCACTATCGCGCCGAGCATAAGCCAGCATACCCACTACTGCGGCCCCGCAGGAAATACCGCAAAAGATGCCTTCGCGTTCTGCCAGTTGCCGGGCGATAGCCATGGCGTCATCGGCATTGATGGGAATCACCTCGTCGTAAGCGCTCTGATCGAGCGTGTCTGGGATGAAACCCGGTGCAGTGCCCATGATTCGGTGTTTGCAGGCGATACCCTGGGAGAGGATGGGTGAGGCGTCGGGTTCGGTCGCAATGATGCGGATACCGGGGATTGCGCCTCGCAGTACTCGGGAAATCCCGGTCACGGTACCGCCGGTACCGGTGGTGCAGATGACGGCATCAAGGTCCTTGCCGAAGTCCTCGATGATCTCTTCAGCCGTTTTTCGGTGCGATTCCGGGTTGGCCGGGTTGTAGTGCTGGCCTACGAAAAAGTAGCCTTTTTCTTTTTCCAGCCGGCGGGCTTCTTCGATGGCACCAACTGTGCCTTTGTCTGCCGGGGTCAGTACCAGTTCGCTGCCATAGGCGCGCAGGATGGCTTTGCGCTCCTCACTCATGTCCTCGGACATTACGAAAACGGCCGGGTAGCCTTTGACTGCTGCGACCATGGCCAGGCCAATACCAGTGTTGCCGGAGGTGGGCTCGACGATGGTGTCACCGGGTTTCAATACGCCCCGTTCCTCGGCATCTTCAATCATGTTGACCGCCGGTCGGTCTTTGACCGACCCGCCAGGATTGAAACTCTCGAGTTTGACCCAGAGGTTTGCTGCCTGGTGGTCGCTGAAACTGTTGAGGCGTACGACCGGGGTTG
>Ga0208274_1001260_pt1 | contig 11892 bp, 9 predicted proteins | sample ETNtaG_22_FD_185755 | JGI IMG/M metagenome (GOLD analysis project Ga0208274, IMG submission 185755) | Marine microbial and viral communities from oxygen minimum zone, Eastern Pacific Ocean - ETNP201306SV43 (SPAdes) (version 2) | ecosystem: Environmental > Aquatic > Marine > Oceanic ... | reverse complement strand
AATGTTCAGGAGTGTCGCCTATGGCTGGAATTTTATAGGTAGATGCTCCGGTTGTTAGTAACTCCCCAGAATCACTCCATTTTAGCTCTTCTGAGCACAGCCATCCCATACCCTGAATAAAGCCACCAACTATTTGTCCCATATCTATAGCCGGGTTCAGTGATGCTCCGACGTCATGCAAAATATCGACTGCAAGTAACTTGTATTCTCCTGTTAGGCAGTCAACTATTACCTCACTAACACAGGCGCCATAAGAATAATAATAAAAGGGTCTGCCACGTTTTTTTGCCTCATCATAGTAAATTTTCGGGGTCTTGTAGTAGCCGTTACTAAACAATTCCACTCTATTCAGATAAGCTAACTTTATAAAATCATCAAAACTCATTTTCTTCTCGCCCAGATAGACAAGAGACTTTATAAACTTTATATCGGATTCATCAATGTCAAAATGATTACTTGCGAAAGCGACCAGATTGCTCTTGATTCTTATACATGCCTCTCTTGCCGCCATACCGTTTAGGTCAGAACCAGAAGATGCTGCAGTTGGTGATGTATTTGGAACTTTTGCAGTACTAGTGGCAGACACCCTTACCCTTTCAAGATTAACCCCAAACTCATCTGCAACGACCTGTGCAATTTTGATAAATAGCCCTTGCCCCATTTCTGTGCCGCCATGGTTTAGATATATGCTGCCGTCTTTATATACATGAACCAATGCGCCAGCCTGGTTAAGCAAAGAGGTAGTGAAAGATATACCAAACTTGACAGGTGAAAGGGCTAGACCTTTTTTTAAGTACTGATTCTGTTGGTTAAATCTTGCAACTTTCTTGCGGCGCTTTTCATAGCCAGACTCATCAACCAATTGGGTGGTAATTTCACTGATTATATTGTCTTCAACAACTTGCAAGTATGGCGTTATATTGTTCGATTTTTGTTGGTAATAATTGATCCTTCTAACTGCTAGAGAGTCGATTCCTAAGTTGTAGGCAATTTCTTCTATAATATTTTCGATTGCCAACATTCCTTGTGGTCCGCCGAAACCTCTAAAGGCGGTATTTGAAACAGTGTTGGTTTTACATAAAAAACCTCGAAAACTGGCGTTGGCTAGGTAGTAGGCGTTGTCTGCATGAAATAAGGTGCGCGCGACTATGGCCTTTGATAGATCAAGTGAATAACCGCAGCGCGCGGCGAAATCAATCTTGATGCCCTGGATTTTGCCTTTGCTGTTATAACCGACCTCATAGTTGGCGATAATATCATGGCGTTTGCCGGTCAGTAGAATATCATCTCTTCTTGGCAATCTAGCCTTGACCGGTTGTCCTGATTGATGTGCAAATATCGCACAAATACAGGCTAACTGAGATGAGTCTGTTTCTTTGCCTCCAAAGCCACCCCCCATTCTGCGAGTAACGACCTCGATGGCGTTATGAGGGACATTCAGTACATGCGCCACTAGATGTTGGACTTCGGTCGGATTCTGGGTCGACGAATGAACCACCATCTCGTTGTCTTCGGTTGGCACTGCAAGGGCGACCTGCCCTTCCAAATAGTAATGCTCCTGGCCACCGATTGTCAATTCGCCGGTTAACTTATTAGTAGCCGAATTGATGGCTTTCTCTGCATCACCGATATTTACTTCAAGTGGGCTGTCGAGAAAGCTTTTCTTGGACATCGCCTGATCGATTGTTATGATAGCTTCTAGTTCTGTTATCTTAGCTTTAACAAGGGCGGCAGCTTTTCGTGCATTTTCATGAGAATCTGCCAAAACTGCAGCTATCGCTTGACCATGAAACAAAACCTCGTCTTGTGCCAGTAAGGGTTCGTCGTGCATTATCGGGCCAATCTTTAGGCGCTTGATATCTTGCGCCAATAACACACTATGAACTCCGTGCGCTTGTTTTGCTTTTTTAGTATCGATAAGCTTGATCTTGCCGTGAGCAACATCGCTTAAGACAAAAGCCACGTGTAGCGTCCCTTCAGGTGCCGGCATATCATCAATATAAGTGGCGTTGCCTTGGACATGCATATGGGCGCTGTCATGGACAATTGGGCGACCGACTATATCTTTTGTGCTCATTGATAAATTGTTTTTTGCATTATTGATAGTGTCCTATACCTTCATATAAAAACTTTCATTGCTAGTCTCTGCTAGGTTTGCTACTGCTTCCCCTTTAATTCCTAGAACAGATTTTTTTACTAGGTTGGCTGAGACCTGTAAACGGTACTCTGCAGAAGCTCGGACATCGCTGAGTGGTGAAAATTCTTCTTTTAATGCGCTATAGGCTTTCTGAACCAACTCCTCTTTATCCCAGTAATCTAGCAACACCTGTTCCAGTTGTTTGGCTCTTTGTGGTATACCTGACATGCCACCAAATGCAACCCTGACCGACTTGGGCTTACTATCCTGCAGGCAAACATTCATGGCCATACAGACAGCGGAGATGTCGTCTTCATATCTCTTTGATATTTTGTGGGTAATTAATCGCTCCATGGGAGCGGGCTTGGGAATGGTAATGCTTTCAATAAACTCGCCCTCTTCAAGGGCAGTTTTTTTATAACCAATGAAGAAATCTTCCAGCTTCACTGAACGTATGGCTGATTTTTTTCTGAGCTTTAACTTTGCCTCTAGCGCAATCAACACTGGTGGCATATCGCCGATTGGTGAGGCATTTGCAATGTTGCCGCCGATGGTTGCCCAATTCTTAATTGGAAGTGAAGCGAAGCGATATAAAAAACCCTCCAGTTCTGGCCAATACTTTATCAGACTGGAAGATGCGTCCTGGTAAGTTAACGCGGAACCTATCTCTATTTTTGACTTTTCATCTTTTATTGCATTTAATTCTTGAACCTGAGAGATGTTGATGATGTGAGAGAACTGTCTTGTTGATTGCGTAATCTCAAGATTCAAATCGGTCCCACCTGCTAATATTGTTGCTTGCGGGTTATTGCCTAAGACTTTCGCTAAATCTTTTAAGCTTGTAGGGGCATCGTAATGAATAGTGTTGCCATTATTGTTGTAACTCAAGCTAACATTTTGGGCTTTATTTAAGCTTGCAAGGGTTTGCTTGATTTTGACTTGATTTTTTGTATAGTAGTCGGCAGGGTTATTTGCTTTTTCGTTAATCGAAGAAAAAGCCGCAGCAATGATTGGCTTATAGCCGGTACATCGACACAGGTTGCCTGATAATCCTTCGTTGATTTTAGTGATGTTTAGTTTGTCCTCGTTATGGTACATAGCAAATAACGACATCACAACGCCGGGCGTACAGAAGCCACACTGGGAACCATTTTCAGTTATCATCGCTTGCTGAACGGGATGAAGTCTTTCTCCTTCTATCAACCCTTCAACAGTGACTAAATGTTTACCTATCATGCTACTCGCTAGCGCTATACAGGTATTGATGCTTTTATATTGAATGGTTTGCTTATTGTTTCTAGTAACCAGTTCACCGACTACAGCTGTGCAGGCGCCGCAATCTCCTGCAGCGCAACCCTCTTTAGTGCCGATAAGATTGTTATTTCGCAACCATTGCAACACCGTAGTGTTTGGGTTTATAACGCCAAGCTCAGTTGGCGTTGTGTTTTGGTTCAGTAATAGATACACTAGCTCCCTCTATAGGTCGAATAGCTGAATGGAGAAATTAATAGTGGCACATGGTAACTTTCATTCTCTTCGCTGATATAGAAGCGAATCACTACATCTTTTAGAAAGGGGCACTCAACGTTATTAGAGTTGAAATACTCATCAACTGCGAACTCAAGCTCGTAACAAGCGGCAGAAAACTCTCCTCCGGATAGTAACGGTTCATCACAACGACCATCTGAGTTTGTTTGCGCTGAATTAATTAAGACTGAATCTAGACCCTCTCTTCGATATAAATTAATCTTTACACCATGAGCAGGCCTACCTATACTGGTATCCAAAATATGTGTCGTTAGTTTTCCCATATTTACTCCTTTTTTTTTATTTTTTGTAGGCACATTGGCCTAATATATACACCTCACCAACTAGTCTATCATCACCAAGCATCATTAAACAAAACAATAAGTCACTAATGTCCGTGACTGTTTGTATTTTCTGTTTAATCAGTTCGCTAGCATTAAGATCAAGCACGATAAAATCTGCCTCCTTGTTGGATTCAAAGTTACCAATACTATCATCAACACCCAATACCTTAGCGGCAGCCAAGGTAGTTAAATAAAATGCCTTCACTGGATCTAAATTGTAGCCATTTAGCCTGCAAACTTTATAGGCTTGGCTCATAACATCGAACATTGAAAAGCTATCACCACCTCCAACATCCGAAGCCAAAGCTACATCTATACCGTAGCTCTCTAGTTCGTCAAGATTAAACAAGCCGCTCCCTAAAAAAAGGTTTGATGTTGGGCAAAGAGCCGCCTTGGAAGATGTCTCTGCCATACGTTTATACTCATCAACTGTATTATAAATACAGTGACCAAAAACCGAGTTTGGTCCTGAGAGCCCAAGTTTATCGTAGACATCAAAATAATTCCTAGATTTAGGGTAAAGTTCTTTTACCCAGGCTATTTCTTCACTATTCTCATTTAGATGAGTTTGTAGTAGGACATCGGGGTGCTCTGTTAATAATTTTGCAGCTTGAGTTAATTGTCCCTCAGTTGATGTGGGTGCAAACCTTGGAGTCACCGCATAACTCAGGCGTCCTTTATTGTGCCATTTTTCAATAAGAGATTTTGAGTCGGCATAGCTACTATCGATATCGTCACATAGATCAGCTGGGGCGTTTCTGTCCATCATAACTTTTCCAGCAATCATGCGCATATTTCTTTTTTCAGCCGCAGTAAAAAAAACATCGACAGATTGTTTATGAGAAGTGCAAAAAGTCATCGCCGTTGTAGTTCCATTCTTGATTAATTCGTCAAGAAACAATTCTGCAATCTTGGCCGCATATTCATTATCAGAAAACTTCTGCTCTTCTACAAAAGTGTATTTGTTTAGCCACTCCAACAAGCTTGAGCCATATGAACTGATAACCTTGTATTGCGGGTAATGAATATGAGAATCGATAAAACCTGGCATAATTAAGCTATCTTTAAAATTCACTATAGAGCCTTCAGAGTTATAGCGAACAGAAAGTTCAGCGTAATCCCCGACCTCAACAATTCTTTCACCTTCAATCACCATTAAGCCGTCTTCATAGTAGGCAGGCTCTACGCCACCGCTAGTTTCAATGCAATGGAAAATCGAACCCCTATAAAAGTTATAGTCAGTCATTGTCCTGTTCAAACCAAATCCTAAGTTTCTCTCTCTCAGCAGGTGTGATATTAGTTTTATTGTCAAGCGGCATTGAGTTGGTTGCCACAGCGCGCTGATAAATTAGATCTCTACTGGCAATAATCTGTTTCTCAGTGTCTAGCATAAAGCCACTTGGCGCTACAACAAAAACATCGTCGGTCGGATTTTTTGAGTGGCAACTAGTACAACGCGTATCCATAATACTCACTACTTCAGCAATACTAACGGTGTCCTCATTTCCAACCTTGTTTTGACTTGGTGACAGGACATAAACCAACCCCAGGATGGCCAAAATTATTATTCCAATTAGGCTATTTGTTGCCTGCCCTACCCCTCTGAGATTGAAATAGTGACGTATTAGAACCAAAATACCAATAATTGCAACCAGCACTAGCCATCCATACGAACCACTATAGAGTCCTGGATAGTGGCCGCTTATCATCGTAAACACGACAGGAAGCGTGAAGTAATTGTTATGGCGCGAACGGATATAGCCCTTCATGCCTAAATCTTTACTAACCTGAGTCTTGTCGATACAGGCAGCTACCAATTTTTTTTGCACCGGAATGATGACAAAAAAAACATTCGCCACCATAATAGTTCCGATCATCGAACCAATCTGCATATAGACCGCTCTGGGGTTAAAGATATTGCTATAGAGGTATGCACTTAGAGCAATAATAGCAAACAGAATGGCTATAAACATGGTCGACTTATTGACCAATTTAGACTTACACATCAAATCATAAATAAGCCAAACAAGTAACAAACCTAGTAGACTTAATCCCACTCCATATAAGGGCAATATAGAGCTTTCATAATTCAACAAATAGGTGCTGGCATTGAAATAATATATGACCGCTAGAAGTAATATTCCTGAAATCCAAGTAAAATAAGCCTCCCATTTAAACCAATGCAATGGTTCGGGCAGGTTTTGCGGATACTTCTTGTATTTCTCTAAGTAATAGAATCCACCGCCATGAACAGCCCATAAATGCCCAGCAATCTCATCCCTGTTGCCGACCCTGTTAAGTTTATTCTCTAGCCAGTTAAAGTAAAAAGATGCCCCAATCCAGGCAATACCTACAATAATGTGGAGTAATTTGAGTGACACACTTATCCAGTCAAGTAGGTATATTTTCATCATAATTCGAACTCTATTGAAATGTCAGTGTCCTTTATAGGGTAAACGATACATTGCTCTAGTTTGTCAGATTCAGCAACATAATTCCTATCTATAACAACAAAATGAACATCATCTTTAAGGCTAATCAAAGGGAAATGCCAAACCCCTCTTGCATAATTGATACCCTGTTCGCCATTACTGACAAAAACTTTTATATCCTCAATGTTTGGCTTGTCAGAGACTGGTGCAACAACCACTAAAAATGGCGTATCGTCTCTAGGTATAAAAGCTTGAGAGAAGAAGGGATGCTTTTCCAACATTTCAATTTTTAGAGGGAATAGTCTCTTTTTGGCGACAAAAATATTTAGTGCTGTCTTTCCGTTATCTTCCTGAGTGTCAATTTCAGCTAAGTCTGGATATTTTTTAGCATATCCATCATTAATAACCTGATGATCTTTATTTTCACAACTAATCACCTGTCCAAACTGGCTAAAGCTGTCAGCCGTAAGTTTTATTGGGGTAAGAATCAATTTATTCATTTATCAATAAATTCTCCTATCAGTTTTAATCTAGCGATGCCGCCATCAGGAAATATGTCAATGCGAATATGAGAAATTGGATTATGATGTAATAGTTCGTCCTTCTTGAATACATGGACTTGATTCATTTCTAATTTTTTCCTGCTAACAAGTTCTGACCATGAACTGCTTTGTTTGATTATTAAATCATCATCGATCTCGTCAATACAGGTCGTAGAAATAGAAATTGTGTCAGGGTAGTTACCTTTAAAAAATTTTGTATCAACAACAATCTCGTCAACCGTCGCTGGCCCAGAAAGCGCAACAATGCCCCAATCATTTCCCGGCTCTCGGCGCCTTCTTGTTTCCCAGCCATCTGCCATACTTAATGGCTCGTGTTCTGCCAAAATGTTGTTCAAACAACCGAAATGTTCGTCATTTGCAAAAACAGCTCTAGCACCATTTTGTTGAGAAATGACATTGGTGCCTTTGACTTCGTATGAGTTGTCATCAGAGCAAACATTGCCGTAAGCTCTGAGTCTCGCAATACCTCCGTCGGGATACAGGGTTAACTTTAGATGAGTTACCGGTTGTTGAGAATTAGAAGTAAAAACATTATTAAAATCTCCTTGAAGGTTCACTTGAGTTAACAGTTCGAACCACTCTACAGCAGACCCTTCAACAACTCTATCGTCAGTAATACCGCTAGGAGCACAACAACCCATTATTGATATTGCTGGAGCATAATTACCGGTAAAGTGACTAGTATCTATATCAAAGTCATCTATTACTGACTTAGAGCCAAGCCTTATGTAGCAAAAGTCATTCTTGCCATCGCGCCTTCTTCGACTCTCCCATCCATCCATCCATTTACCGTTCTCGTCGTACTTGTCGTCAATAAAAACCGCTTCACTAGACTGAAGCATACGGCAAGATTCAGCAAAAAATTCATCGCTACAATAAATTACTTTGCTACCTAAATCGCTACTAGCTACATTCAATTGTCCTTCATAGTCCATAAATTTCCTTGATCCTTAACCAGGCAATCTTGTTTATCTCGAGCAGAGCGCTCTGTCTTTCTTGTTCAATTGTGTTTTCTTGTCGTCTTATGAAATTAGCCAATATTTCAGATTTGTCTTTTCCCTTTACCGCCATAATGAAAGGAAAATTGAACTTGGCATAATATTTCTGGTTAAACTCTTCAAACAGCTTAATTTCACTATCACTGCAGTCATTTAGACCTGCAGATTTTTGTTCACTAGTTGAAAAATCGGTTAATTCATTTTTTTGCGCCTTTTTCCCTGCCAACATTGGATGAGCCTTAATCAAGCTATCTTGTATATCTCGATCAGCTTGCAACATAATTTCACTCAAAAGTTGATGAAAGAATTCGAGATTATTAGATTTTTTGTCGGACATGACCTCTGTCAAAGCTTGCTCGACAAAACAAGGGGTATGTTCATATAGACTCTTAAAAGTCTGAAAAAATTCTTTTGCAGAGTGCTTAGCTAGATCTGCTGGTAATTTCATAGCTCTTATTTACCTGAAAAATTTTCGTACCAATGCTCAGCTATTTGTTTTCGAGTACAAAACCAAACATCATCAAAGGTCCTTACATATTCTAAAAATCTTCGCATCGCTATAATCCTTCCTGGTCTTCCCAAGATACGGGCGTGCATCCCTATCGACATCATTTTTGGATGGTCTTTCCCTTCCATATATAGCGCATCAAAACTATCCTTTAGGTAATTAAAAAACTGGTCCCCTGAATTAAATCCCTGAGCAGTAGCAAACCTCATATCATTCGCATCAAGTGTATAAGGAATCACTAAATGTTTAGTTTTTTCATTATTACCCTCAACCCAATATGGCAAATCATCATCGTAACTATCACTGTCATATAGAAAGCCACCCTCTTCAATCACTAATCTTCTAGTGTTTGGACTATTTCTTCCGGTATACCATCCGATTGGACGTTTACCCAAAACATCTTTCAATAAAGATACACAAACATCCATATGTTCTCGCTCAATCTCTTCGTCAACAAATTGATAATCTATCCACCGCAAACCATGAGCACAAATATCATAACCCTCATCAACCAAGTAATCCGCCAGCTCACGGTTACGTGCAATTGCCATAGCGACAGCAAAAATGGTTATAGGTATTTCAAACTCTCTGAATAGTCGCAATACTCTCCAGACTCCAACCCTTGAGCCATACTCATATAGTGATTCCATACTCATATGTCTGACGCCCTCATAAGGCTTTGCAGCGACTATTTCTGACAGGAATGACTCAGAAGACTTATCTCCATGCAGGATGCAATTTTCACCACCTTCCTCATAATTAAGCACAAACTGCAACGCAACTTTGGCTTTCTTCGGCCAATTAGGGTGAATTGAATTTCGACCATAGCCAGTCATGTCACGAGGGTAATGGTTGAGACTTTCTATTATTTTTTTATCCATCGTAAACTTAAGTTAATTGAAATATAGCTGTTTCTTTTTAACTTGAACATAGAGTTTAATGATTCTATGATAATAAATAAATAAAAATTGTCATATTTTTTTGACAAAAATTATATACAGGAATAGAATATCATCAACTCGGGTATTTGTTTAAATAATGTAAATAATATAATAATCAAAACCCCAAAGTTGAAATATAGAATAGCTTATACCCGTCTCTAGAAAAGATGTTTTTCGTCTTTTTTAGGTCAAAGAATGATTACATAATAATAAACTTTAAGGAGAAGAACCATGGAATACACGAAAAGCTCGCGATTAGGTGGGTTAATTAAAAAAACAACTCTGGCTTTGGTTGCTGGAGTATTTGTCTTGTCTGCATCTATCGCACAAGCTGACATTAAGCCTGCTGTTGTTTATGACACTGCAGGTAAAAATGACAAATCTTTCAATGAAGCTGTATTTGTTGGAATTACTAAATTTATGAATGATACTGGTATTGCAGTTACAGAGCTTGAGCCAACCAACGAATCTATGATGGAGCAAAGCCTTAAGAAGCTTGCTCAGCGTGGCTATAGCCCCATTGTGGCCGTAGGTTTTACTATGGCTAATGCTGTACAAGCGGCCGCTGAAGAATATCCAGATACAAAATTCACACTAATTGACATGGTTGTAGGATTACCAAATGTTCAAAACGTGATATACAAAGAGCATGAAGGCTCCTTCCTAGTCGGTGTATTGGCAGCTATGAACTCAAGCAGCGGCACTGTAGGTTTTGTTGGTGGTATGGATATTCCACTTATCAGTCGCTTTGAGTGTGGCTACAAGCAAGGTGTTAAATGGCAAGATAGTTCTATGAATATACTTGCAAATATGACTGGATCAACGCCTGCTGCATGGGGTAACCCATCTAAAGGTGGCGAACTTACTCGCAGCCAAGTTGAGGCTGGTGCAGATGTAGTTTATGCTGCAGCTGGTGGAACTGGAATTGGGGTTTATCAAACTGCTGCGGATATGGGTGTTTTAGCAATTGGTGTAGACTCTAATCAGAACTACATGCAACCTGGTACTATGCTGACCTCAATGTTAAAGAGAGTAGGTGAGGCTGCTTATGATAGCTATGAAGCTGCAATGAATGGCAACTGGTCATCTGACATGAGAGTTCTAGGTGTTGCTGAAGATGGCGTTGGCTGGGCTCTTGATGAGTACAACCGCGACTTGGTCAGTGCAGAGATGGAAGCACGTGTCAATGAAGCCAGAGATGCAATTATTTCTGGTGAGATTGTAGTACATGACTACATGGCAGATAGTAGCTGTCCAATCTAACTACTAGTTTTATCCATTAATACATCCGACCTTTTGGTCGGATGTATTATATGTACGACTAGAAAATTGTGTTGTATTTAGTTTAGAATTACAACTATGGAAAATTCTCATAAAGCAATTGAACTAATCGATGTAGACAAGCACTTTGGTTCGGTACATGCAAATGACAAAGTTAGCCTAAGCGTTAAAACAGGCACAATCCACGGCATTGTTGGAGAAAATGGTGCTGGCAAATCAACCTTGATGAGTATTTTGTATGGCTTCTATCAGGCAGACTCTGGCCAAATAAAGGTTTTTGATAAAGACTTTATATCCACTAATTCACGTCAATCGATTGAGGCAGGTATAGGAATGGTTCATCAGCACTTTATGCTTGTTGAGAATTTTACTGTTCTAGAAAACGTCATACTTGGAAGTGAAGGTGGCGCATTAATTACAGAAAGTCTTGAAAATGCTCGAATAGAACTAACAAGACTTGCAAAAGAGTACGGATTAGAAGTTGAATTAGATGTCGCAGTAGAAGAGCTATCCGTTGGTATGCAACAACGAGTTGAAATTCTAAAAGGCCTCTATAAAGGTGCAAAAGTCCTAATACTTGATGAACCAACAGGAGTATTAACTCCTCAAGAATCAGACGAATTATTTCGCATATTTGAAGCACTTAAGAAACAAGGCGTAACTATTATATTAATTACTCATAAACTTCGTGAAATTATGAGTATTACGGATTATGTATCTGTAATGCGGGCAGGAAAAATGGTTGCCCATCGTCAAACAAGTGAAACCAATCCAGAAGAACTTGCAGAATTAATGATTGGTCGAAAAGTATTACTAAATATTGTTAGAACTGAAGCCAAAATTGGAGACCCTGTTCTAATTGCTAATAATCTTGAAATACATAATGAACAAGGAATTAAGCGAGTCTCGGAAGTTAGTTTTGAGGCACGCGCTGGCGAAATTCTGGGTATAGCAGGTGTCACTGGGAATGGACAAGGTACTCTATTGAAAGCACTGGCAGGTATACTCCCGTTAACAAAAGGCAGTATTGAAATCTTGGGCGAAACTATTTCTCCTAAGAAGCATCTTAACCCTCAAGAATTGCGTAATCTAGGGGTAGCACATGTCCCTGAAGATCGCCAAAGAATGGGGTTAATTTCAGATTTTATTGCAAGCGAATCA
>Ga0208274_1001258_pt1 | contig 11897 bp, 12 predicted proteins | sample ETNtaG_22_FD_185755 | JGI IMG/M metagenome (GOLD analysis project Ga0208274, IMG submission 185755) | Marine microbial and viral communities from oxygen minimum zone, Eastern Pacific Ocean - ETNP201306SV43 (SPAdes) (version 2) | ecosystem: Environmental > Aquatic > Marine > Oceanic ... | reverse complement strand
CAGTTCAATTGCAGAGGCACTCAAAGCTGAAAAACTTATCCTATTAACCAATACACCTGGTTTGTTAGATGAAAAAGGTGAACTTTTGACTGGACTCAATACGAAAAAAGTCAATCGATTAATTAAAGATGGCGTGGTCCATGGAGGTATGTTGCCAAAGATAGATTGCGCATTATCTGCCGTTAAGGACGGTGTAAATCGAGCTCATATCATTGATGGACGTGTGGCTCACGCTGTATTGCTGGAAATATTTACTGATACTGGTGTTGGAACATTAATCACCAACAATGAATAGCGATCGCAATACTATTAACATTTGTGATTGTAAGGTTCTTGCTCATTACCATTTTAAAGGCGAGCAATACATACTGACCTTTACTTCTGAAGAGATCTCAAAATCAACACAGCCGGGACAATTTGTTCATATTACGGTGTCAACTGAATTGGAGATGCGTAGACCTTTTTCGGTCATGTTAGTTGATGAGAAAAGTAATACATTCGATATACTTTATAAGGTTGTAGGGGAGGGTACAAAGCAGCTATCCGAGAGTAAAATTGGCGATGTTTTATCGGTAATTGGACCAATCGGTAACGGCTTTGAGTTGTCTGATAAAAAAAATCCATTGTTAATTGGCGGGGGAGTTGGTATGCCTCCAATGATAGCAATTGCACAAAAAATCAAAGCTAACGATTATTATCAGCCTTTTGTTATTCTTGGTTCAGAAGTGCCATTTCCCTTCGAAGCAACTGCTAGTGAAATTGAAATTCCATTTAAGGGTCCAACTCACACCATGCCGTTGCTTGAGGACTGGGGTATAGCTTGTCGTTTGGCAAGTATGCAAGGATTTGATGGCGCCTTTAAAGGCTATGTCACGGATTTGGCAAGGAAGTATTTAGATGCCTTGCCTCATAAAGAGTTGTCACAAGTCGAGATATATTCTTGTGGACCTCGTCCGATGCTTGAAGCTGTTGCAGAACTGTCTAAGGAATATAAATTACCATGTCAAGTTTCGCTAGAAGAATTTATGGCTTGTGCTGTCGGAGGTTGCGCAGGTTGTGCAGTTGAAGTTAAAAGCGATGAAGGAGTTTTAATGAAACGTGTTTGTGTCGATGGGCCAGTTTTCGAAGCTCAATCCGTTTTTTAAATAAAAAAAATAACAACAAGCAAATCAGGTGATAAGAAGTAACCTTAAAAAAGTTAAAGATCGAATAGCATCAGTCAGTCATACTCAACAAGTCAGGCTAGTAGCTGTAAGCAAGACTCGTACAGTAGGCGAGATACAGCAAGCAATCGATGCTGGCCAGAGAGATTTCGGTGAAAATTACCTTCAAGAAGCTTTGGGTAAGATTGATGTCCTAAGAGAAAAGTCATTGGTTTGGCATTTTATCGGTCCAATCCAGTCAAACAAAACAGCAAAAATCAGCGAAAATTTTGATTGGATTCATAGTCTTGATCGGATCAAAATAGCTCAGAGATTAAGTGAACAAAGACCAAAAAAACTTAACCCTTTGAATGCCTTGTTGCAGATCAATATTGACTCTGAATCTAGCAAGTCTGGTGTATTGTTAGGTGAAGTTGCAGATATTGTTCCCCAAATTGAAAGGCTACCTAATATTTCCTTAAGGGGATTTATGTGTATACCAAGACCTGAAAATTCGGCCCAAAGTTTTTCTGAGATGGCTGAATTAATATCTAAGTATCCTAAACTAGATAACCTTTCAATGGGAATGTCGATGGATTTAGAATTGGCAATAGAAAGAGGTGCTACCATTGTTAGAATTGGAACGGATATTTTTGGTAAAAGGGAATAGAATACATATTTTGATTTGAAGAAGAAATTATGAGTATCAGACTTTATATTACCGGTGGCACAATTGACAAGATCTACAATCAGACCAATGGAGAGTTAGAATTTAATCAGACTCATTTTCCTGAGATGCTCTCAAGAGCAAGAATAGAGGTAGAAATTAAAACAGAGATATTACTTTTCAAAGACAGTTTGGACATGGATGATGATGACCGCGAACTTATCTTGAAAAGTTGTGTTGAGTGTGAGGAAGAAAGAATACTGATAACTCACGGGACCGATACAATGTGCGAGACAGCAAAACTTTTAGGCGCAAATCTAAAGAATAAGGTTGTCGTATTGTTTGGTTCTATGGTCCCTTATACAGTAAGTAATTCCGATGCATTCTTTAATTTAGGTTGTGCGCTGGGCTCATTGAATTTATTAGAGAACGGGGTTTATGTAGCTATGAATGGTCGTACATTGCCATGGAGCGATGTTGAAAAAAATATTAGTCTAGGAATATTTCAAAGCTCAAACTCATAATCGACTTTAGGAGTTATTTCGCGCTATCCATCATGTACTGGATAGCCAATTTGAGTTCATTGTCGGTACAATCCATACAAGTGCCTTTAGGGGGCATTCCGCCCTTGCCAGCAATGGCAACTTTAAGTACTTCTTCTATACCGCGTTCAATCCTTGGAGCCCAGTCCTCTAACGAACCAAACTTTGGTGCCTCCATGATTCCAGTAGCATGGCAGGCCTGACATTTAGTATATACCTCTTCAGCTGTGCGTTCGGATTCTTCAATAGCATTGTTTGATGCAACCGTATCTTCAACTCTAACCTCTCCAACTGGCTTGATTCTGTCAAGTGTTGCACTGTCCAGCTCAACAGTTTCACCGGTTGGGTGGTCATTAGAGCTGTTATAAACTTTAAAGCCAATAAAAAGCATAACAACCAGCCAAATACCGAGCATTAATTTTGTTCCAACTTTAGAGTTTTGGCTCATTGTATCTTCCTTGTATAATCAGATTAAATTGCGACATATTATACATTTGGTTATAATGAGTTTTCACCGAATCCAAGATAAATATGCTCACTAATAATATCCTCAGAGGATTCAATTTACTTAAGATAAGTACTTGGTTGACTGCTGTAGTCTCACTACTATTACTCTCAGTAGTGGCTTTTTTTGTTAGTTTCCCACAGATAATGAAGGAACCTATAGAAGACAGGCTCTCTCAGATGAGTGGATTAGAAGTAAGTATTAACAGACTTGCTTTGGAGTTCCATGATAATGAATTAGTTTTAGCGGTGCATGGAGTCGATGTAGGTGTTAAAGGTTTGGAGCCTATCGCCTCAATTGATGTTTTGCGCTGGGATGCTGATTTAATCGCACTCTACAAAAGCACCGAAATACCTGGTCGAATTGATATCAACGAGTTAACTCTAAACAATTCTTCAATAGAAAAATATATATCAAACCTTAATGCTGATTCAGTATTTTCTAGTTCAAGTTTGTCAGGACTAATGGCATTAGAGATGCTTTCAGTTAATAAAACTATCATTAATGGCGAAAAGATCCACCAACTCGCACCAATTGAGTTGGTAAGAGACGAACAAAAAATTACTCTTTCAATGGACAATCAAGATATTTATAGTGGCGCTGTAATACCTGAAATTGGAAACACTGTAAACATAAAAACAAGTATCGATGTTGCCAGGGCAAAGGCTGACAGGTTGGCAGTCATTCCGTTTACTATAAAAAATGAGGATTTTACTCTATCTGCTCAGCTCAGAATATTTTCCCAGCAAGACAAGGTTTATCTTGAATTTCAAAGTTATATTAATAGTATAGATGTTGAAAAAATTCATCAAAATATTCCAAAAACTTTAGCTAAAACAAAAAGTGCTGGTTGGCTCGATCGAGCATTAATTGAAGGCAAGTTAAGTGATATCATGCTCACCACAAGGTTTATCATAGGAGGCAAAAGTGAGGAACCTGTTACAAAGTTTTCAGCTAACCTGGAAAACGCCAAGTTTTCTGTTGACCCTGCATGGGAAAGTATTACAGAACTCAATGCGAAAATTACCCTATCTAACAATTACTTTCAACTTGTCGGAGAAAATGCCAAAATTGACACACTCAATGTAGATTATATTAATTTGTCTGCAGAAAATTTCGACAAGTCTAATACGAAAATTAAGGGGCGCGCACGCATCACTTCAACAAGCGAGGAAATCACTGACTTTTTGGAGAGGTCACCAGTATCAGACAAATTAAAGAATTTCATTGGCCAGTTTGCACTAAGTGGTGATTTGAGTGGCAATGTAAATATTTCAGCCCCATTTGAAAGGAAAAGTAACGAGGGTGTGGTGGTTGATTTTGATGCCTATGTCAAAGATAACACTTTAAGTATTCCTGAGTTGAATACTTATGTTGAAAAATATAATTCAACTATTTCATATCATAACAAGATACTCAAGACTAAAGGTCGTGGTCAAATAGCTAACAAAGAGTTTGAATTATCGATTAATCCTGATGAATGGATTGGCAAAAAAGATTCACCATTCAGAATTGCTATAAACCTTGGAGACGACTCTTTTAATGCCTATATTAGCAAGCAAACTGGAATGAACTGGCGTGCCCAAATTGAATCAAATAATCTACAGATGGGTGTTAATTTATTAAGAAAAAAAGATGATATACCAGTTGTTGAATTGGACAATCTTGTGGTTGAATCTATGGATAGAAATTTAGGTTCATGGGAGCTCTCTCCGCAAGATTTTTCAAGCTTTCATTTAAGTTTAAAGGGGGCAAAGATAAATGGCAAGTCTGTTCCTGATTTGGAGGCAGATCTGATAAACAAAGGCGATGTTATGGAGATAAATAATCTAAGGCTTAAAGATGTAGGAATAAGCAACAAAGACTTGGTTTTCAACGGTAACTGGCTAGAAGGTAGGACGGTTTTAAGGGCAAAAGCTTCACACTCAAACTTGTCAGATTTCTTAGTAAAACTTGGTGTAGAAAAGTCTGTCAGCGGGGGCGCTTTTTCGACCGATTTGAGGCTCTATTGTGAGTGTGAGCCATGGGAAGTTACGATTCCAAAAATCAGTGGCTTCATATCTACAGAGATAAAGGAGGGGGTTGTTACCAACGAAGACCCTACATTCTTTAACCTGCTTTCATATATCAATCTGGCAACTATCGCTGATAGATTGAGAAAGCCTAGATCTGTATTAAGGAAGCAGGGCTTTGTGTATGAACGAGTTGATGTCGACTTGATTGTTGAAGATGGTAAAGCTCGTGTTAGTAATTTTGATCTTGAGAGTGAGGAGAGCGGCGTTAAGATGAGTGGGTATGCGGACCTGATAGATCGTAGTTACAATTTACAGGCCATCGTAACGCCATCCATTGCCGACACCATTCCATTGGCCACCTACCTTGCTGGTGGAGGTCTTGCAGGTTTGGGTGTGTGGGCTGCAGATAAATTGCTTTTTGGCGGTGAAATTATCGGGGCATTTTTTGATGAAGTGATTGAACTTACCTATGAAATCACGGGTCCGTGGACGGAGCCAAATATTGTAAGGTTACCAGGGGTTATAGTTTTATGATAAAGCAGTTATTGCAAGACCATAAAATCACAAAAAATAAGGCATTTGACCTAATATCTTCTTTGTCAGAAACTGGAGGTGAATATTGCGATCTATATTTTCAGCACTCTGTTTCTGAGTCATGGTTACTTGATGATGGGATTGTCAAGGATGGTTCCTACAATATAAGTCACGGCATCGGGACTCGATGTGTCAAGGATGACAAAACCGGTTTTGCTTATTCAGATGACCTCAATATAAAAGCAATTCAGAATGCAATTGATTTCGCCAAAGGGATCAGCGACAGTCAAAAAAATAAAAAAAATAGTCAGATAAAGCAAGCAAAATATACCCCTAAATATCCCTCCAAAAGCCCTCTTGATAGTTTAACTTCCAAAGAAAAAGTTAATCTGCTTCGTCAAATCAACTCGATTGCCAGAAAGGATCCCAAAGTGACTCAAGTAAGCGCTTCACTGGCTGGCGCTTATACCGAGGTAATGATTGCATCAAGCGACGGCGTTTATCAGATGGATTGTCGACCCATGATAAGGCTCAGTGTTAGTGTTATTGTGGAACACGAAGGTAGGATTGAGCAGGGTTCAAGTGGCGGCGGTGGACGTTACGACTACGGATATTTTGTTGACAACACCTTTGCAGAAATCTATACAAAGGAGGCTATAAGGCTTGCCCACGTAGCGCTAAATGCAAAAGAAGCACCGGCAGGAATGATGCCTGTAATTTTGGGTTCAGGTTGGCCAGGAGTTTTGCTCCACGAGGCAATAGGTCACGGCCTTGAGGGTGATTTCAACAGAAAGGGAAGTTCGGTTTTCAGCAACAGGATTGGTGAAAAAGTTGCAAATGAAAAGTGTACTATCGTTGATAATGGCACGATAGAAAATCGGCGTGGTAGCTTAACCATTGATGACGAAGGAACTCCTACACAAGAAACCGTGCTGATAGAGAAAGGGATATTAAAGCGATACATGCTTGACAAGTTAAACGGCAGATTGATGGGTATGCCTAGTACGGGAAATGCTAGGCGAGAGTCTTATGCTCACATACCAATGCCAAGGATGACCAATACGTATATGCTGAATGGCAAAGATCAATTTAATGACATGATTTCATCGGTTGAGGATGGAGTGTACGCCAAAAACTTCGATGGCGGTCAAGTTGATATTACCTCAGGGAAGTTTGTTTTTTCTGCTAATGAAGCCTATCTAATCAAAGATGGAAAGATAACTACACCAATCAAAGGTGCCACCCTTATCGGTTCAGGAGATGAAGTTCTCCATCAAATCTCAATGGTTGGTGATGACCTTAACTTGGACCCTGGTATTGGTACTTGCGGAAAGGAAGGTCAAAGCGTTCCGGTTGGTGTAGGCCAGCCAAGCCTAAAGGTTGACATGATAACTGTCGGTGGCACACAGTTGGGAGGTTGATTTTCCAGAGCATACAATTTGTTTGTTTTTGACCTAAGTCAAATATTTATAGATCACACTTGAATATAATTTTGAGTTGCGATTCGGCTAGAAAAATACGGGCAAATTGAGCATCTTATTTGACTAATTTTGAGAACTTTTTTCTAGTAGTTTTGTATATAAGTTGTTATAATTAATCGGTTGTCAAATTTGGTCAGAAAAGGTGCTTGAAAATTATCTTCCCGTTCTAGTTTTTATCTTCTTAGGAATTGTTTTTGGAGTTGGCCTAGCATTGATAGGTTACCTGCTAGGACCAAGCAAACCTGATGATGAGAAAAACTCGCAATTCGAGTGCGGCTTCCCTGTATTTGAAGATTCAAGAATGCACGTCAATGTGCGTTACTATTTGGTCGCAATTCTGTTTATCCTGTTTGACCTTGAGGTCGCATTTTTTATCCCTTGGGCGGTAATACAAGCAAAGCTTGGTTGGTTTGGTTTTGTAGCTATGTCTATTTTCCTTTTGTTACTGGTGATTGGTTTTATTTTTGAATGGAAAAAGGGCGCCCTGGAGTGGGAGTAGAAGGGAATTTATATGGCGATTGAAGGGTTAATGAAAGAAGGATTTGTTACCACCTCATTGGATAAGGTAATAAATTGGGCGAGAACAGGCTCATTATGGCCTGTTACCTTTGGTTTGGCCTGTTGCGCTGTGGAAATGATGGAAGCTGGTTCGTCAAGATATGACCTTGATCGTTTCGGTATCGTGTTTCGTCCAACCCCTAGACAGTCGGATTTAATGATTGTTGCAGGCACACTAACTAACAAGATGGCTCCAGCACTACGTAAAGTTTACGATCAAATGCCCGAACCAAGATATGTTATTTCTATGGGTTCTTGTGCGAATGGAGGTGGTTACTATCACTACTCGTATGCAGTTGTTCGAGGTTGCGACAGGATCGTCCCTGTTGATGTTTATGTTCCAGGCTGTCCACCGACGGCGGAGGCTCTGCTCTACGGAATAATACAGCTGCAAGAAAAAATACGTCGTACCAACACCATAGCCCGCACCTAAATCAATGAAAAAATTGAAACAACAATTAATCAAGGCTTTCGGCAGAAAAAGTGTTACTCAATCCTTTAATGAGTTAACCCTAACAATTGACAGTAATAAAGTAATTGAAGTTTGCACTCAGCTAAGGGACGAATTTAACTTTGACATTTTGATTGACCTGTGCGGAATTGACTACCTTACATTTGGAGAATCAGAATGGGATGAAGACGCAAGCTCCTCGGGTTTTGGGCGTGGCCGAGAATTACAGAAATCAAGCAAAGAGCAAGGCAGCCGATTCGCTGTTGTATATCATCTACTATCGGTTTCAGACAACAAGCGTCTCAGGCTAAAGGCGCTACTTTCAGATAACTCATTAATGATTCAGTCCGTTACTGGTATCTGGAATTGTGCTGATTGGTACGAAAGAGAGGCATTTGATTTGTTCGGTATTTTGTTTGAAAACCACAATGATTTACGTAGGATTTTGACAGATTATGGTTTTGTTGGACACCCTTTAAGGAAGGACTTTCCTTTAATTGGTGAAGTACAAATGCGTTACGACGAAGAACTAAAGAGAGTGGTTTATGAGCCAGTTAGCATTGAACCAAATGTCAATGTTCCAAAGGTGATCAGGAAATAGTCATGTCTGAGATGCACAACTATACCATTAATTTTGGACCTCAACACCCTGCAGCACATGGTGTGTTGAGGTTAATTCTTGAGATGAATGGTGAGGTAGTAGAGCGTGCTGACCCTCATATTGGCCTACTCCATCGAGGTACCGAAAAGTTGGCTGAATCGAAGCCTTATAACCAGTCTATCGGGTATATGGACAGGCTTGACTATGTTTCGATGATGTGTAACGAGCATGCCTACGTGATGGCAATTGAAAAAATGCTTGAGATAGATGTGCCTGAGCGTGCAAAATATATTCGGGTCATGTTTGATGAGATTACTCGTATTCTTAATCACCTGATGTGGCTAGGAACACATGCCCTTGATGTTGGCGCGATGAGTGTTTTTCTTTACGCCTTTAGAGAACGAGAAAAGTTAATTGACTGCTATGAGGCCGTTAGTGGCTCTAGAATGCATGCAACATACTATCGCCCTGGTGGAGTCTATCGTGACCTGCCTGAAAAGATGCCTCAATACCTAAAATCAATAAAACGCAGTACAGAAGAAATCAAAGAGATGAACGAGAGCCGTCAAGGCTCATTACTGGACTTTATCTCCGATTTTGCAGATAAGTTTCCTGAAAGTATAGACCAATATTCAGGCCTATTGACTGATAACAGAATTTGGAAACAGAGACTTGTAAATATAGGCATCGTTAAGCCAGAGCGAGCCAAGCAATTAGGTTTTACTGGGCCTATGCTTCGTGGTTCTGGGATTGAATGGGATTTACGTAAGAATCAGCCATATTCAGTCTACGATAAGCTAGAGTTCGATATCCCGGTTGGTGTAACCGGGGATTGTTACGATCGTTATTTAGTTCGTATGGAGGAGATGAGGCAGTCTTGTTCTATTATCAAACAGTGCGTTAATTGGCTGAAGTTCAATCATGGACCTGTAATTACTGATAACCATAAAGTCTCCCCGCCAAAGCGCAGTGATATGAAAGGTGATATGGAGTCACTTATACACCACTTTAAATTATTTACTGAGGGCTACTGCCTTCCAGAAGGTGAAGTTTATTCTGCCGTAGAACATCCAAAAGGAGAGTTTGGAGTGTATTTAGTTTCTGATGGAGCCAATAAGCCCTATCGAATCAAAATGAGAGCTCCAGGGTTTTCTCATTTAGCCTCCATGGACGAGATGGCGAAAGGTCATATGCTCTCTGATGTGGTGACAATTATTGGTTCACAAGATATTGTTTTTGGAGAGATTGATAGATGATTTCGGATCAGGCGAAAAAAGAAATTGATATTTGGGTAGCAAAATACCCAGCAGGAAGACAAAGTTCTGCTGTGATGGAAGCGCTAAAGATTGTGCAAACCGAGAACGGTGGTAGTCTAACTGGTGACTTAATAAAAGCCGTTGCAGATTATTTAGATATGCCAAGAATAAGCGTCCAAGAGGTCGCAACTTTTTATGAAAACTATAACCACAAGCCGGTTGGAAAACATGTGATTCGCTTTTGTCATAATATTTCATGCATGCTAAATGGGGCAGACGATTTAATTTCCTATTTAGAAACTAAATTAGGAGTGAAAACTGGAGAGGTAAGCAAAGATGATTTAGTGAGCGTGAAGAAAGTCGAGTGCTTGGGTGCTTGTGTAGGCGCTCCGATGTGCCAGATTGGTGACAAATATTATGAAAACCTCACTGAACAAAGTATTGATGAGATTTTGGATAGTTTGAAATGAACAAGGTTTGTTTAAAAAATACAAATAAAGACAACCCATCTAGCCTGATGACTTATGAATCATCTGGCGGCTACAAGGTATGGCGCAAAATTATCAAGGGTGAACTTTCTCATGGAAAAATCCTCGACGAACTAAAAACATCAGGCCTTAGAGGCAGGGGAGGTGCGGGCTTTCCGACTGGCCTAAAGTGGAGCTTTATGCCCCGCAATCAAGAGGGACAAAAGTATGTAGTTTGTAACTCCGATGAAGGCGAGCCTGGTACCTGTAAAGATCGAGATATCTTAAGGTTTAATCCCCATGCAGTAATTGAAGGTATGGCAATTGCAGGCTATGTCATGAACGCTAGTGTTGGCTATAACTACATTCGTGGTGAGTTTATGGAGCCCTATTACCGATTCGAAGAGGCTCTCAATGAGGCATATAGTGCGGGCTTGTTAGGCGAAGATATTAATGATTCAAAGATTACATTCAACTTGTATACGCATTTGGGTGCGGGTGCATATATATGCGGTGAAGAGACCGCCTTACTAGAGTCAATTGAAGGTAAAAAGGGTCAGCCAAGATTTAAGCCACCGTTTCCAGCTAATGTAGGCCTTTACGGCAAACCTACAACGGTAAACAATACCGAAAGTTTTGCCTCTGTTCCCGACATTCTAGCAAATGGTGGCCAATGGTTTGCTGATTTAGGAGTACCAAATTCTGGTGGCTGTAAATTATTTTCTGTTACCGGACACGTTAATAATCCTGCTAATTTTGAAATCCCTATGGGTACACCTTTTAGTGACTTATTAGAGATGGCTGGTGGTTTGCGTGAAGGCAGAAAACTTAAAGCGGTAATACCAGGCGGCTCTTCAACACCTATACTGCCAGCAAAAGCAGCTCTTAAGATGAATATGGATTATGACTCTATTGACAAAGCGGGTTCAATGCTTGGCGCTGGTTCTGTCATCATTATGGACGATACCACTTGCATGGTAAAGGCACTTACCCGTTTAGCCCATTTTTATTACGACGAGTCTTGTGGTCAATGCACCCCTTGTAGAGAAGGGACTGGCTGGATTTATAGAGTCTTGAAACGCATCATGGATGGTCACGGCAAGAACGAAGATTTGAATCTCTTGCTTTCTGTGCAGGACAAAATCAATGGCAATACGATTTGCGCCCTGGGTGAAGCGGCTGCGATGCCTGTTAAGAGCTTTATTAGGCATTTTAGAAAGGAGTTTGAGTACTACATCAAAAACGGTAAGAGTATGGTGGCAAAAGATGGTTGATATTGAAATCGAAATTGACGGTAAAGTTGTGCATGGCAACTCTGGCGAGTCGATAATTTCTATCGCTGACAGGGTGGGCATTGAGATACCTCGATTCTGTTACCATAAAAAACTATCTGTTTCCGCTAACTGCAGGATGTGTTTGGTAGACATAAAAGGTAATCCAAAACCTCAACCTGCATGTTCAACTCTAGCTTCTGCGGGAATGAAACTCTATACCAAAAATGCAAAAGCTAAAGCAGCACAAAAGGCCGTTATGGAGTTTTTGTTAATTAATCATCCACTGGATTGTCCAATCTGTGACCAGGGGGGCGAGTGTGAATTGCAAGATGTTGCGATGGAATACGGCTCAGACGTTTCGAAATTTAGTGAGGGCAAGCGTATCGTTGCTGATAAGGATATTG
>Ga0208274_1001252_pt1 | contig 11919 bp, 13 predicted proteins | sample ETNtaG_22_FD_185755 | JGI IMG/M metagenome (GOLD analysis project Ga0208274, IMG submission 185755) | Marine microbial and viral communities from oxygen minimum zone, Eastern Pacific Ocean - ETNP201306SV43 (SPAdes) (version 2) | ecosystem: Environmental > Aquatic > Marine > Oceanic ... | reverse complement strand
GCTTGATATTTATGATCACAATCACTTGACAATTAAGCATATAACTTGTGAAAAAACAATATATATTCCTAGCCATTATTTTCCAATACGGCTATGTAAGGCAGGTTTCTGTATTTATTGTCAAAATCAAGGCCGTAACCAACGACAAACTTGTTCTCAATCTCAAAACAGCAATAATCCGGTACTATTTCTGTTTCCCTCCGTGCCTCTTTGCTAAGGAGCACACATACTTGTATCGACATGGGATTATGCCCCTTAATCACCTGTACAATCCTGGAAAGAGTTTTACCGGTATCCAGTATGTCATCCACAATCAGGACATGCTCATCCTTTATATTCAAACTGATATTATTGATTATATCTGTCTCTGCCTTTGAAACGGTAGAAGTCCCGATATATGTATTAGCCCTGACAGTATCAATCTTGACAGGAAAAGGAATGTGCCGGATCAGGTCTGAAAGGAATATGAGACTGCCGTTAAGTACACCAATTATGGTCAGCCCTTTATGCTCGTATTCTGCGGTAAGCCTTTGTGCCAGCTCGCTGACTTTGTGCTTAATTTCGGCTTCAGAGATTAAGACTTTTCCAATACCATTATTCATAACATTTTCAGTAGAGGTAGCCTTCGGACCTGCCCCCTACTCCGGATTTTCTTCTTTTGCAAGACTTAGATTGCCTTTCAATGTTTTTGTATAGGGATGATTATCGCCAAACCTCACCTGAATAACTGATAAGGCCTTCTCAAGATATTCAATTGCCTTATCGTATTCTCCATTTGCATGCAAGGCCGTTCCAAGGTTATTTCCATAAGTAGCAACATTTGGATGGTTTTCGCCAAAGGTCTTTAAGTCAGACTTTAACGCCTTCTCAAGATATTCAATTGCCTTGTCATATTCTCCCTTGGCGCTCCAGGCTACTCCAAGGTTGTTCCTGTAAGCAGCAATTTTTGGATGGCCTTCGTCAAAGGTCTTTGTGTCGGATTCCAGTGCTTTCTCATAATATTCAATTGCCTTGTCATACTCACCCTTGGCCCACCAGACTTCTCCCAGATTGTTCCAACGGGTGGCAACTTTTGGATGGTCTTCACCAAAGGTCTTTATGTCAGACTTTAGCGCCTTCTTATAGTACTCAATCGCCTTGTCATATTCACCTTTTGCTTTCCATGCTGATCCCAGGTTGTTTCGGTAAGTAGCGACATCCGGATGGTCTTCGCCGAAAGCTTTTAAATCAAATTCCAGTGCTTTCTCATAATACTCAATCGCCTTGTCGTATTTTCCCTTTGCGTTCCACGCTGTTCCCAGATTGTTTCGGTAAGTAGCGACATTCGGATAGTCAGTAGTAAGGGGGCCAATCAGTTCTATGAACCATTTCTGCCTCCTTGCCTCTTTCCACATATCGTATGGCAATATTTCGTCACTACGTATATGCCTCCATGCCTTTTCTCTTTCGACATTGTCCGGATACTCTTCCAGATTGATTCTTGCCAGCTTTTCATCACCTTTCAACCAATACCATAGTGCAAGCGAAACTTTAACTACCCCTCTTAAATCAACTTTACTAAATACTTCATTCGCTTCCGCTTCCTTCTCTAGATAGAGTAAGTTGACAGCTAAACTCAACTTTGCGGAATCGGTGTTTATTATCTTCGCATATTTTTTAGACAACTCGATCGCATCGTTGTATTTGCCCAGTTGACAGGCAAACCTCGACGCCAGATAATATGCTTTACCTTTATTAAATGTGTTAAGATGGTTTTCGATATTTTGAAGTATTGGTTTTATTTCATCATAAACCAGTTTTAACACCATAGTATCACCTCGTGACATGTAAAAGCCGGACCATGCAACATGCATTGCCAGCCAATACCTCCGGGGGTCATTGTCGTCCATTACGGCAACGGCCTCATTGTAATATGAAATGGCATCTGAATAATCTCCCAGAGAATGTTGTAGGCTTCCGATATTCTTCAGGGCAATGAAATCACATGTTGTTCCTTCGCTATACTTTAATGACTCCTGATAAGCATAGATGGCCTTGGTATATTCTCCCATTAATGTGAAAACACCCCCCTTTTCATTGTATCCCCAGCTAAAAGCCTCATTCGTACTGCAATTGCTAATGTACTCATCAACTAATTCCATAGCTTCATTCAGTCTGCCGTGAGTCTTAAGTGATACAATTGCGGATTCGGGGGTTTCATTTGCCTCAGAGACTTTTTGCTCGCATATCAGGATTGATAGGAAAAAGCCGGAGATTATCAACGCACAAGGGATTATCTGATTTAAGTTTTTCCTGATTGAGTAGAACTGTTCTTTCATAATTACAACCTGTTTCATATTTTATAGATCAGGAAAATGAGAGGCAGGATTATAAGGTTTCCCAACATTGATATCTTCTTATGCTTGAATCTTTTCAGACTTTTAATGTTATTATTCTCTGTCTGGAAATTCAAGTTAATTTTAACATCTTGTTGTTTTGAAAATCGGACTTTTTCGTCTCCTCTATAATGGCACAGATGCGGAAAGCTGAAAGCTCATCTTCATCTTGATTCTGCAAGCCCTGCTGTAACCTTTTTCAACATATCAACCAGATATGCAAACCTGTTGTAATTAATCTTCTCAGGAGTATCTTCATCGGTATGATAATAGGGATAGCGGAAAGGTGCTGTATCAGTAACCATTATGCCCGGATATCCGTTTCGCCAGAAAGACCATTGATCCGACCATGCCACACCAGCGATTTGTTCCGGTAAACAGGCTGCCTCTGATGGGAATTTTGCATATTGACGAAAAAAACCTGTCACATCTCTTAATAGCCTGCGTGATTTTATATTACCAACAAACGAAATGAAATTACCCGTAGTCGAAAATACAAGACCCATTAATCCTGAAGGAAAATTCTGACTCCTTTCAACGTCCGTATAGTATCCAATGGTTTCCAGGCTGAGCATGGCTACAACATTTTCTTTACGTTCACGACACCTTCTGGCATAAACAAAACTTCCCATGTTATCACTCTGGAAATAAGGAGGTTCCTCGTTAGTAAACGCGACGAATCTGAGGGTTCGTACTGGTTTCTTATGAATAAATGCACGTGCAAGTGCTAAAAGAGCCGCCACACCAGTAGCATTATCATTGGCTCCCGGTGTACCTTCAAGTGAATCATAATGCGCTCCTATAACGACAATATCATCAGGCTTTTCTGAACCCGTAATCTCCACTTCCAGATTATAACATTCCCGCCCTTCGAGACCAAACTGACTCACTTCGTAGCATTGACGTGAAACTTTACAACCGGCATCCACGAACGATTTTTCAATAAAATCCGATGCCTTGCAGAGGTTTTCATATTCAGTGTTCACATTACGGTCACCAATCTCACCGGCTAATTCAGTAACGTCTTTGCGCAGTTGCTCGCGTAATACTATTTGTTCATCTGTCAATGGAGGTACGTGACCATGATATGATTTACCTGGAATGCGAAACATAAAGAATAAAAAGGAGGAAACAAGAACAATAAATAAAGCAGTTGATATCACTGCCTTTCTTGAAAACATTCGACCCACCACTGATCAAGGTTTGACCGAGAAGCTTCATGGCAATTTTATTCTTGCAATAATTGCCACAATTTACCATGTAACGATAACAAGGTATTTTTGATGCCAGAAATTCTTAGAATCTTTAATGCTGACGAATGACAAACCATTTTCGTAAGCTATATCGTAATGCTTCCCACTACGATAAGGTAATATCTTCTTAATTTTTCCATCAACACTAAATTCATTAAGAAGTGATCTTTCATGTGTAAATTCAGCTAAGGTAAAATCCTCACCTAAAACATAGTTTCTACTAAATGGGTTTAATGAGCGTATAATAGGGATACCCTTTTTAACTATAATTTTCTTTCTGGTCAATTCCCTACTATTCCCAATAACATAAAAGATGCTATTTATTTCCTGATGCAGGCTCTTGATTTCCATCTCTTTAATGCCTAATTCACTTTTCAAATGAGTAACATTTTTATTCAGGCGGCCGATCCTATTTGACAGATCACCAACCTTAGTGGTTTCCTCTTCAAGTGCAGCAGTAAGAGAAGATATTATCTCATTCCGTTTAGCATCCCCGGCTGAAAGAAAATCAAGCCTTTCCTGTAATTCAACCGCATTCTCCCTGTATTCTCTTAGCTCATCATAAAGCCCCTGAATGCTGTTTAATATCTCCTGCCTCATGTCAACTGTACTTTCCATCTCAATTGTTTTACGCAATTTAAGCTCTTTTCCCTCAATCTTTATCTCTGTTTCTTGAATGACCTTTAAGAGATCGTTAACATCCTTAATCACACCAGAGGCTGATTCCAAATCTGTACCTTGTTTTAGCAGTTTCACACCTAAATCCTGATTTGTACTTTCCAAACCCTTAATTTTATCTTCCAGTTCATTCTTGCCGCAACCAAATGCACATACAAGTATAATAGGAATCAATATATATTTTCTCACGTCTTAGTTCTCTCCCTTTTTTATTTCTTGAATCTCTTTAATTGTCAGGCATTGTCAGGCCCACGCGTAATTAAGAAAACGGCAAGTTCTCTATCAACTACTAATATGTGGTTGAGGAACCAGTCGTGTAAATACGATGACATAGTTGAAATCAAATCATCATCTACAAGACATGTCTTAGTAATTTCGTCACATTTGGATATGAAAGTTTTGTGTTCCTTAATATGGGATTCTGTTTTGGCGTAAGCAAACCTGTGCATATACTGTTCCTCAGTATCAAAATGATCTTCAACATAGAACATCAACTGAGCTTGTATGGACTGATAATCAACTTCTGGATTGCTGTTTAACTCTTTTATTATCTCAACAATCCTCCGATGCTGGACATCTTGCCATATAATGCCCAGTTTATAGTCATATACATCATTCATATTTTACAAATTACGATTGACTAATAACCTCTAGCTTCTCTTCTTATTCTGATAATTCTTGATTTCTTTATCCAGCTTCAGACTCTCTTCTTTGCTGAGTAATTTTTCTGCTAAACCCATGGCAATTTTAGAAGCAGAATCCCCGGATGTCCCTTCCATTTCTTTAATCTTCCAGATGTTGTTTTCTATGCCCAGAATGAAAGTACCCTGTTTCTGCTTTAAGGGCAAACTTCCGTTGTCATATAATGATTTAATTTCATTTTCAGAATGAGCAATTTCAAGTATCTTTTCCATGTCAGGGACTGTTGATCCAACTTTGATGACCGCTGTTCCATCGTTGGGTAAATCTATTTGCAAAACCTGATGTATAGTAAAAGAATGAGCCATATGGATTATTGAGATAAGCTTTTCAGGAGCAACACTGGTAACAAAGTTTAATAACTCCAGCCATTCCCTGATGTCACTGTTTTGATCGGAGACTAACGTATATGCGGTCTGATAATCATTTGAGATTACGGCATCCAGGTATTTCTTTATTACTACTTCGGGAGTCTCCTTTTGAAAACTGTAAACCTGTTTAGTCCAGGATTGTAATGAAGCCTGAACAATAACAATGAATAAAATTAAAGAAAATAAACGTTTCATATTATGAGTACCCTCTTATTACTTCTTGAATCTCTTTATTGTCATTTACACAGTCCTGTTACGATCTCAGCACCACCAATGGATACAGCAATAAAAGGTTTTTCCTCGTCTGGAACAGATTCATCAATTTCTATTACTTGAACTCCATCCCTAATTTCTGCAGCAGATCTAAAGGGGTTATCATCATTGCCTTTAATAACTATTTTTGTTGAACCAGGCAACAGAGTTGGAACAGCCACTCCAATAATATCCCCTGTAGCACGTGAAATTATAAACTCACTATCTTTGAATCGTTTTTCTAAATCTGAATGTTTTAAAGAACCGTAACTGGCAAGCTCATATACATTAATTATTTTGCAGGTATAAGTCAGCTCACCGGCAACAGCATTAAAAGAGACAACAAGCAGGACGAAGAACGCAATAATCATTCTGGTGATCATTTTCGTCTCCTTTCTATGGTTAACAGTTGAAATGAGTGGCATGAAGCATTTCAGCTAGTGTAATAACATGGTTTATAATACTCTGGTAAGCATCAAAATCAAGTGGAAAAATGATAGTTAACCCCGAATGGCAGAAACCTGAAGAAAAACCATACACTTTCATCAAATTAATCTGATCTGAGCTCATGTCTCACCGGATTGCATGAGAAATTATCTAAATGTATAGGAAGTATTGGTATAGAGGAGATGGTTTGAATTGTCTGCTGATTATAAGGCATTTCCAAACAGATCAGGTTTGGTTCTCATACTTCTTAATTGTCAGATAAAGACTTTAGCCGTTGATAAACGCCTCCCCGGCTTCACTCTAAAGAATGGATTCCTTATAATATCCGCTTATGGGATAAAAAGCCCAACTGCCAAAGTAGGCAAAGCAGCAAAGCACAATCCAGAATTTCTTTAAGAATAAGTTAAATCTACTGTTCTTCGTGTAGTGATCAATCCATTTTAGCGACAATGTAATCAACGCAGCATTTACAAGGATATCATTCATGCCCGGAGCTGCAATATCACCTATATAAGAGTAAAGTACGCCAATTATAATACTGATGAATAGAGACAGATAGATATTGTTTCTGGCAAGAAAGATGAAAAGAAGTATTATTAAATGCGATAAGATGCAGGATATGAAAAAGAAGATACCACCGTAAAATTCACAAGATATAAGAAAGAAGGGAGAAAGAAATGCGAACAGCGCAATATTAAACTCCGAATCCTTTTCTTTTATTATCAGGTATAATGTTGCAGGTGCGATATGTTTGAGCGTGTCGTTATCATTCCAATACCCCATGTCTCCAAAAATATTACAGGCACAGCCAACAAAGGCAGACAGAAAGAGCAGTAAAACAACTCTATATTTCAGGGATATAAACCAACGGACTAATACAAAAACGACTATAGACTGTAGTATTGTAGATAACTCTTTAAACCAGAATACTTCATATAAATAGGCAAGATTTTCTAATGCATCGATCATAAGAGATTGTGACTTTTAAATATAATAAATTGACATTACTACTGCCATAGCTGAGGTTATTATTAATGCATAGATTCCTGCAACAACATCGTCAAGCATAATCCCGAAGCCACCGGAAACGTTCTTGTCTACATAGTTAATAGGCCATGGTTTCCATATATCATATATACGGAAAGCAAGAAATGCTACTGCTGCTATGGGGGCAAAAAACCAAAAGGAAAGATTGGGGCCGACATAGTGATTTAGAAAAGGTAAAGGGAGCAGTGCTATCCATTGGCCTACTACTTCATCGACTACAATGAATCCGGGGTCTTTCTTTTGGGCACTTTTTACAACATTGTTTGATGCCTGCATGCCAATGAAGAACAAGGCAACGGTTCCAATGATTAGCACATAGGGGCCGGAATTTACAGAGATTATATATGCAAAAGGAAAAGCCGCCAGACTTCCCCATGTTCCGGGAGCTATTGGTAAAAGCCCTGTGCCAAACCATGTGGCAATAATCCAGCTAAAATAATTATTACGCTTTTCCATTAAATGCTAAGAATTAAAATATTGATTTATTTGGCAATTTGAATGATTCTACCCTTGGCTCCCTTATTATGACAACGGCCAAATATAGTTCTCAATGTTGCCATACCTTAGCTTCGCTGCCCTGCACGGGTTCCGGTTTGTGAAGTGAGATCAAGATCTGTTCGCGCAATCTTTCACTGGCCTCGACTGTCTGGGATCGGAAGAAATTCCATAGACGCCAGTAGATGACAAACACTAAAACTATACTCCAGAAATATACCGGGTGTTGAATGACGGTTACCGTTATAAAGCCGCTACAGAAGTCCGGCAGGACGCAATTCATTGCTTTAGCAAGAAGACCCAATTCTTCACCACTCTGTAATTCTGCTTTTCTCCAATACCAGACAAAAAAGGCAATCGCTATCGTGGATTCGAGGAATATTCCGTACAACCACATTCTAAGGCCGACCCATCTTTTGATCTTCTTAATGGACGCTTTCCGTTCTTCCTCCATGACTTTAAAAGGTGTTTTCCTCACAGCGCCGGATGTATCAACTACATCAAAATCCAGCGGGAGATTCTCCGGTGCATAATTCGATGTCCTGCGTTCCATTCTGTCGATTACGCTTTCGTGGATCTTGACCCTGATATTACCCTTCAGTTTGTCTTTATAAAGTGTTTCGATATCCCTCGGGTGATACCGGTAGTAGATGGCGAGGCCGTCCCTTGAATTATAGATCCGGCCATGTACATTGGCATCATCACGGGCATTTTCAAGGACATCTTTTTTGAATACTATGCCTTGCTCCCAGGCTTTGATCATCATCCACTCCAGGGCAACATTCGCCATTCCGGGCCGCCGGTATCCACCACCCACGTTTGAATGCATACCGGCAAACCAGACCTGCTCAACGGGTGATGAGATTGAACGGTTCCTCTCATTCCAGACCATAGGCCAGAAGGACGTTCTTTCGTCGTCAATAGCGAGAGCCTGGCAGGCATATAATACATTGTTTGTGAGTTCGTAATTGTAAAAACGGTGTCGGAAAATCCCCCAATCAGAGAGACGATCCAGAGACATGAAAAACGCATTTAAGGCATACATGCCGAATGAGGTAATGTCCCACTTTTGAGGGAATCCCAGCGAGGGTACAGTGTCCCAGACACCAAGAAACTTGATCGGAATGATGCTGTGTGATTTTTGTTCTCTAACCTGCTTATGTAGAAACCTTTTTTGCTCAGCGAGAAACTGATTTTCACGAGTTTGCAACTTTGATTCTCGTATCTTTATCCTTTGTAATTTTACGTATCCTTTAAAAGCTTCTTCTACACGATCATGCAATGTTTTCCTGTCCAGTTTTTTACCGTTCAGGCCTTTACCTTTGACAAGGCCGCAGGTAGCGATAAAACCGGCAAACGCCCTTATTGTAGCAGCGCCACAGCTGAACCCCATAAGATATACCTGATCATCGGGTTCATAATTTCTCGCAAGAAATTCATAAAGGTCGCAGACATTTGTCCTGAAGCCAAATCCTAAAGCACCCGAAAGGCCGCGTATATACTTGTTCTTCTGTGTACCAATTCCATCGTCATAAAACGTGATCTGCTCTTTGGATGGATCGTGAAGGTTGATTGCATTGTAGGCCTTATAAACGTTACTATCGGGTGTATAGCCACCTTTGTTTCCGGTACCGTCAGCAAATAATATGATGTTCTTACTCATAGAATTTCTCCAGTATAGATAACCGATGTAAGGCTTATTAATGTATGTGAAAATCTTACTCGTTTAAACGAGTAGGTCTATCTTTATGAAGATATTCAGAATGTGGTAGAAGCGAACGTAACTGCTTCATTTCAGGGATATTATAAAAAAATGGAGTTGTTTTGCAATATAAAAGATTATTCACCGCAGACTTGCCTACCGGCAGGCAGGGGCGCTGAGATCGCAGAGAAAAAAGGTGAGGAGATTGAAGAATTTAGATTTAACAACGACATACAATAGTCGTATAATATAGTTAGAGGTTGGGCGTTCATTAGGTGCGCAGGTTTGCACCTGACTTTAAAAACACTTCCCCAAAAAGTAGGTGCTTAAATAAGCTTGCGCACCTGTTTTTATTAAACGTTTTGGTCATCATAAACCACTTACCAGTTCGACTGCCAGCTTCTGCCTTCCAAATTCCAATGCTTTCCTGTGACTGGAAAACCAGAGGTCAATACGTTTCCCCTTTATGGCTCCGCCTACATCATCAGCCCTGAAGACGGTATCGGGGAACCCTTCAATCCTTAATCTGCTGCCAAGTTTTATAAGCCTTCTGTCAACGGCTACAGTCCCCCATCTTGCCTTTCTGCCTGACGCCGTTATGCCATACCACTTGTTCGACGGGTCTTTGTCACAGCATTTCTTACATGAACAGTATGCTGTGGCAGTAAAGACTTCTGCCTGCAGACTGTTTACTGAGACCATGCTCAACAGAGATATAATCAATACTACGACAAAAGATAATACATTCTTCTTACTGATCTTCATTTCTTTTCACCTCACTAACCTTTCCACCCCCTACGGGATTTATAACTATAAATATTACCATTCAGGTCGTTATCTGAATTGAGATAGCATTATGCATAACTGCACCCCCAAAAGATGTCCTACTGATTTTTTTTCTAAAAAACTCTTATTCACCGCACCCGCCTAGCAAACCGGCGGGCAGGGACGCAAAGAACGCAGAGGCTAAAGGCAAAAGGATTTACGAATGACTAATGACTAATTTGGCGCAGATAGATACAGAAATTAAAAACAATAAAAAATAGGTTGATAGGAAATAAATAAAGAATAGAATATGTTATTAGCTACAAAAGTCATTAAAAACTGTATCAGGCTTCATCATTGAATTTTCAAATTCAAGATTAGGAGGTATTCATGTACGAAAAAAGTATAGAACCACTGAACAAAGCTGTGGCAGAAGAATTAAGTGGAGTAAATCAGTATATGTATTTCCATTTTCATTGTAGTGATCAAGGATATGATCTACTGGCCAATCTTTTCAGGAAAACAGCGATAGAGGAAATGATACATGTTGAGGTCCTCGCGGAAAGGATTCTATTTCTTAAAGGTGATGTGGAAATGCAGCCATCAACCAAGACAGAAAAGATTCGCAATGTTGCAGACATGTTGACAGAGGCGAAATCAATGGAAGAGAGTAGCACTAAACTATATAACGAACTGGCTATAGAATGCGGCTCAAACGCTGACTCTGCTTCGAGAAAACTTCTCGAGGAACTTGTCATGGATGAGGAACGCCACTTTGGACTATTTGACACCGAGTTTCAAAATATGAATAAATTTGGTGAGCAATATTTAGCTTTACAATCCATTGAGCGAAGCAAAATAATATCAACGCAAACCGGAGAGAACACGACAAATCTATAAAGACATAATCTTTGTTTAGAAACGGTTAATAAATTTTCTGGGGGGAAAAATGCCTATTTATGATGATATTCTAGCTACAATCGGAAGAACGCCCGTTGTAAAAATTAATAAGATACCTGATGAGAAGTGCGCTAATATTTATGCAAAACTAGAGATGTTTAACCCTGCCGGCAGTGTAAAAGACCGTATCGGCCTTGCAATGATTCTAGATGCAGAGGAAAAGGGGTTGCTGGCACCGGGAGATACATTAGTAGAACCTACATCCGGTAATACCGGGATTGCATTGGTAATGGTTGCTACCGTCAAAGGTTACAAGACCGTATTTACAATGCCGGAGACTATGAGTCTCGAAAGGCGCGCCCTGCTTAGATATTTTGGGGCAGAGATTGTCCTGACCGAAGGCCCAAAAGGGATGAAAGGCGCCGTTGCAAAAGCGGAAGAGCTTGTTAAAGAAAAAGGGTATTTTCAACCCCAGCAATTTGATAATCCGGCTAATGTACAAATTCATCGCGAAACAACCGGCCCAGAAATAGTTGAGGATTTTAAAGGGAAAGATTTACATTATTTTGTAGTAGGTGTTGGGACCGGCGGTACTATAAGCGGAGCCGGTGAGGTGCTTAAGCAAAATTTCAAAGACATAAAAAATATATCTGTGGAACCGAAAGAGTCTCCGGTCCTGTCCGGAGGTGATCCGGGACCTCATAAAATTCAGGGAATCGGGGCAGGGTTCGTGCCCGGTATCTACAATAAGGACGTGGTTGACGAAGTGAAACAGGTTTCCGGAGAGGAAGCATTCAGCATGGCAAAGCGCCTTGCAAAAGATGAAGGCATCTTCTGCGGTATCTCTTCCGGTGCAAATATGCATGTAGCGTTACAGGTCGCCAGAGATGCGGGGCCTGACAAAAATGTCCTGGTAGTACTACCAGACACCGGAG
>Ga0208274_1001237_pt1 | contig 12004 bp, 10 predicted proteins | sample ETNtaG_22_FD_185755 | JGI IMG/M metagenome (GOLD analysis project Ga0208274, IMG submission 185755) | Marine microbial and viral communities from oxygen minimum zone, Eastern Pacific Ocean - ETNP201306SV43 (SPAdes) (version 2) | ecosystem: Environmental > Aquatic > Marine > Oceanic ... | reverse complement strand
GAATACTTTAAGATAGGTGCTTATATCGTACTTATTTACCTTAAAAAGTAATGCTGTCAAAAACCTTATGAATGTTTTGACCGTCAGTGTCGACAGCTACGGTAACGGGCATGTCTTTTACCTCTAACTCATAGATTGCCTCCATTCCCAAATCTTCAAAAGCAACAATTTTGGCTTTTTTTATAGATTTGGAAATCAGATAAGCGGCACCCCCAACTGCAATTAGATAGCTAGATTTGTGTTTCTTTATAGCTCTTATAGTTGAACTTCCTCTCTCTGCCTTACCAATCATGCCTAAAATCCCTGTATTCTCTAGCATCATATCGGTAAATTTATCCATCCGAGTTGCTGTTGTTGGTCCGGCTGGCCCTATAACTTCATCACCCACCGCATCGATTGGACCAACATAGTAAATAAATTTATTATCAAAGTTAACATTCTCTGGCAAGCCTTCATTTCTTTCAATGAGAGTTTTTAATCTTTTGTGAGCGGCATCACGTCCAGTGATTAAGGATCCGCTTAACAATAAAGTGTCACCAATATTCCAATCTTGCATTTGCTCACGGGATAGGTTGTTCAGGTCAACCTTTTTATATTGCGATACATCCATTTCTATATCTGGATAGATATCAAAATCAACGACTGGCATTTCAGCGACTCCTGAACCGTCAAGAGTGAAATGGACATGTCTAGTTGAAGTGCAATTTGGAATCATTGCAACAGGCTGAGATGCTGCATGGGTCGGATAGTCTTTGATCTTGACATCAAGAACTGTCGTTAAACCGCCTAAACCCTGTGCGCCAATACCGAGCTCGTTAATTTTGTTATAAAGATCAATTCTGAGCATTTCGATTTCAGTTTTATGACTTTTATCCTGAACTTCATTTATGTTAATTGGTTCCATTAATGAGGATTTCGCCATTAACATTGCCTTTTCTGCAGTACCACCAACACCAATACCGATAACTCCTGGAGGGCACCAACCCGCCCCCATTTTGGGGATATTATTAAGCACCCATTCTGTCAAATCATCATCTGGGTTAAGAACACTAAATTTAGCTTTGTTTTCAGAACCACAACCTTTTGCAGCAACAATAATGTCTATATTAGAACCTGGCACTATGTTTGTATGAACAACAGCTGGGGTATTATTAGTAGTGTTTTTCCTAGTAAATATAGGGTCACTTACAATAGAGGCTCTTAAAGGATTATCAGGATAGGTATAAGCTTTTCTGACTCCTTCATTTACCATTTCTTCTATAGAGAGTCCAGATTCCCATTGGACATCCATACCAATTTTAAGAAATACATTTACTATCCCAGTATCTTGACAAAGCGGTCTTTTCCCTAGGGCGCACAACTTAGAGTTAATCAGAATTTGTGCAATGGCATTTTTGGCACTGTTATTGGTTTCTTTTTCATATGATACGACTAGTGCCTTTATAAAGTCTGGAGTATGGTAATATGAAATATATTGAAGTGCAGAGAATATACTTTCAATGAAGTGTTCTTGTTTTATTTTCATATTTATTTAGATATTGGTATTGTCTATTGAAACCAAGCAGGTTATATTATATCTTCTATTCATTTTAAACATATCTAGGAAATTCTAATGTTAAATTTTTTCAAAGGACAAAATCTTTCAGTTGACTTGGGGACAGCTAATACACTTGTTTATATGAACGGCAGTGTGGTCTTAAGTGAGCCCTCTGTAGTTGCACTGCGACATGAAAAAGGGGCAGCTGAATCAAGTGTCATTGCGGTAGGTCAAGAAGCTAAAAATATGCTCGGCAGAACACCTGGGAGTATTGAGGCGATTAGACCCATGAAAGATGGTGTTATAGCTGACTTTAAAGTTACTGAAAAGATGCTTCAATACTTTATCAAAAAAGTGCTTAAGTCTGGCTTTTTCTCGCCAAGTCCTAAGGTCCTAATTTGTGTTCCTTGTGGGGCTACTCAAGTTGAGAGGCGCGCTATTAAAGAGAGCGCTATAGGTGCTGGAGCAAGAGATGTATATCTTATGGAGGAACCAATGGCGGCAGCACTTGGAGCTGGTTTGGAGGTCGATAAAGCTTCTGGAGTAATGGTATTAGATATTGGCGGTGGTACAACAGAGATTGCAATTTTGTCATTGAATGGTATCGTTTATTCTGACTCACTGAGAATAGGTGGTGATGTTTTTGACCATACTATCGTTAACTATGTTCGGAGGGTTCATGGAATAATTATTGGTGAAGCTACAGCGGAACAAATAAAAGAAGAGGTCGGCTGTGCTTTTGAGTCAAAGATAGTTAAAAAAATTGAATTCAGAGGTCGTGATGTAGCTAAAGGCTTGCCAGTCAGCTTTGAAATCAGTAACGCAGAGATTCTAGATGCGTTAAATGAACCACTTGCGATGATTATTAATTGCTTGAGAACAGCGCTTGAACAAACTCCGCCTGAATTATCTTCCGATATTGCACAAAATGGTCTGGTTCTTACTGGTGGCGGCGCCCTCTTAGATGGGTTAGATAAGCGCATCAATAATGAAACCAATCTTCCGGTAAGTATTGCTGATGATCCGTTGACTTGCGTCGCACGAGGTGGTGGAATAGCGCTAGAAAAGATTAGCCAACATAATATGGGATTTCTTGCCTCAGAATAAATTTAATTAAGTCGAGCTATAAATAATGCGACTTTTAAAATTACTTTTACCTCTTTTGATTGCAATATCGTTTATTGCACTTGATGCTAGATTCTCCTATCTAAACAGCTTTAGAAGTTCCCTATCAACTTTATTTACTCCTATCTACTTTGTTGTTGATTTGCCTAATCATATTGTTGAATGGGTAAGTGACAAAGGATCGAAAAAAGCCGAACTTATCAGTGAAAATGAACAGTTAAGAAATGAAATGATTGAATTGAAGGTTAAACTTCAAACATACAACAATCTGGTCTTAGAAATCCAAAAAGTCAATCTTCTGCTAAATTCAAGCTACACTTTTCCAGGCTATAAAGCAAAACTAGCACAAATTAAATCAATATCCCAGACTCGGCTAAGAAAACAAATAATAATCAACAAAGGTAGCAATGACGGTATTCGGAAATTACAAATAGCGCTAAGTTCTGATGGAGTCGTAGGTCAGGTTGTGCAAACTAATCCCTTTTACTCCATCGTTCGACTTGTGAATGATCCGACACTCCATGTGCCTGTGAAAAGCCTAAAAAATGGCACTAGAGGCGTTACAAAAGGTGTCGCTACAAGGGAAGGCGGGATGATTGTTGAGTTCCTTCCAATTGATTTTAATGCCAGCATAGGAGATATCTTTGTCACAAGCGGAATTGGATCAATATATCCATCAGGATATCCTGTCGGCAGGGTTGTAGAATTTGAAAAATATGCCAACACCGAATTTCTATATATAAAGCTTGAGCCTATTGTAGATATGAGTCAAGTGGAATATATACTAATTATTTCAGAAGAGTAAATGACAGGAAAAAACGACAACCTTTTATTACTTAAGATTTCTTTAATTGCCTTAATTGTGAATGCAATATCACTTCCACAATTCATAGAAATTATCTCGCCATTCTGGATTTTGATTTTCTATATCTACTGGCTTATATATTCGAAAAATAAAGCAGCCTACATTGTTGCTTTACTGCTAGGCTTAATATTAGATATATCACAAGGAGACATCTTAGGACAGAATGCACTTGCATTGATATTAAGTAGCGCTGTAATTCTAAGAGTAAAAAAATCATTCTATGTTTCAAATATAACGACACAGCAAATCTATACTCTCATGGCCTCTCTTGTTTATTTGGTCGCATTATTGATAACCCAAATCACTATACTGGGCATTAATTTTGATTGGCTTATATTGTTTGCTCCAATTACCAGCTCCATCATTTGGCCTTTTGTTCGTTTTCTTCTAGCAAAGCTTAAACACTAAACACCCAAAATGGAAAAGATTTCCAATATAAAAAAAGAAAGGAAAGTCTTAAAAAATCGTGTCATTCTAGCATCTGGATTTATGCTTGTAATGCTCTTTCTAGTGATTTCAAGAATGTACAACCTCCAAATCACCCAGCACAAACATTTCACTGAAGAGGCCCTAGGCAACCAGATGCAAATCCTTCCAGTGACTCCCGTTAGAGGGGATATCTTGGATCGAAACGGCAAGTTTTTAGCTACCAACAAGCTTTCCTATAGATTGACAATTACTCCTGAAAAAGTTGACAACCTTAATGACATCTTTATTGAGCTACAATTGTTAGAGCTTATCAATGATGATGATATCGAGCAATTCAACAAGAACATGGTGCGATATAAAAAATTTCACAGCATTCCAATAAAATTTAGCTTGTCTGAAGAGGATGTTGCAATTATTCTTGCTGGGGAACAGTTACTGGGTGTCGACATAGAACCATATTTTCATCGCATTTATCCTTACGGAAAATCAAGCTCACACTTGATAGGATATGTTTCATCGATGAGTCAAAAAGACAAAGATGGTTACGATAAAGAAAACTATACTGGCACTGCTTTTGTAGGTAAATCAGGCATTGAAAAATACTACGAAAATCTTTTGCATGGCCAGTCTGGTAAAAAACAAATTGAAAGAAACGTTGCAGGAAGAGTGATCGACACTCAAATCATTGAAGCTGCAATTCCAGGTCAAGATGTCTACCTAAATGTCGATCTCGATTTGCAATTAGAAGCCGAATCATTACTGGAAAATAAGCGCGGGGCTCTGGCGCTCATTAATGTCAAAAATGGAGCGGTTATTGCCCTTGTTAGTACTCCAACATTTAATCCTAACTGGTTTTCTGATGGTATTTCAGTTAAACAATATCAACAACTTACACAGAATCAGGATATGCCTCTTTTTGATCGAAGCATAAAGGGTCTTTATCCTCCAGGATCTACAATCAAACCAATGATAGCCTTAGCCGGGTTAGAACTTAACAAAATATCAATTACCGATAGCGTTTTCTGTCCAGGTTATTACAAACTAGCAGATTATTCAAGAAAATTTAATGACTGGAAAAAATATGGCCATGGTCATGTAGAAGTAACAGAAGCGATTGCTCAATCGTGCGATGTTTTTTTTTACGACTTAGCGTATAAATTGGGCATTGATAATATCCATCATAGCCTTAGTTATTTCCAGTTTGGCAAGGAAACGGGGGTCGATTTGCCCGGTGAGTTGAGCGGTATATTACCGTCCAGAGAGTGGAAAAAAATTAACAAGAACGAGCCATGGTATCGCGGTGAAACCTTAAATATAGGTATAGGCCAGGGTTTTTTTAATGCAAGTCCGCTTCAACTTGCCGTAGCAACCGCAGCTATTGCTAACAGAGGTAAATTACTAAAACCACAAGTCTTGATGCGCACGCAAACAAAAAATGGCGATACCTATGAAGAAGATAATAATCCTGCACGTCAAATACCTATTAAGAATATTAATAACTGGGAAATCATCATCGAGGGTATGAAACAGACCATCTATGGGAAACTGGGTACAGGACGACGACTGAACCTTGATTTAGACTATACACTTGCAGGAAAAACAGGTACAGCGCAAGTTTTTGGACTCGATCCTGAAGAAGAGTATATCGCTGAAAAATATGAAGAAAAGTTAAGAGACCACGCCCTATTCATAGCATTTGCACCCATTGAAGATCCCAAGGTGGCTGTGGCCATAATAGTTGAAAATGCTGGCAGTGGAAGCTCTAAGGCGGCGCCAATAGCTAAATCGCTGTTGGACGTTTATTTTAGTAAAAATCCTCCTATACCTAATCCAGTGACTGAATAAAAATTAGCCGCTAGAATCCAGCTTTGCATAAAAATTCTTTCTAAACTCTTCAAACAAATTATTTTCAATCGCCTCCCTCATTGACCTCATCAACTCTAGATAGTAATGCAGATTGTGAAGAGTATTTAAGCGTGAACCAATAATTTCATTAGTTTTTTGAAGATGGTGAAGATAAGCCCTTGAATAGTTGAGGCAAGTTGAACAGGTGCAATCCTGGTCAAGAGGTTTGGTATCTTTTTTGTACTTTGCGTTACGGATTTTAATCACACCGACTGAAGTAAACAGATACCCATTTCTCGCATTCCTGGTTGGCATCACACAGTCGAACATATCTATCCCGAGCGAGACCCCTTCGACCAGATCTGATGGAGTGCCGACTCCCATAAGATAGCGGGGCTTATTGGTTGGCATTTTTTCGGGTAGATAGTTCAAAATTCGTGCCATTTCCTCTTTGGGTTCGCCTACAGATAAACCACCAATAGCATAACCATCGAAATTCATCTCCACCAAAGATTCAATTGACTGTAAGCGAAGATCTTCGTGCATACCGCCCTGAACAATTCCGAAGAGTTGATTGCTATTATTAAGTCTCTGGTGTTCATTTTGAGATCTTTTTGCCCACCTAAGCGACAACTGCATTGATTGATCAACGACACTCTTTTCACTCGGGTAAGGCGTACATTCATCAAAAATCATTACAATATCTGATCCAAGTTTTTGTTGGATTTGAATTGACTCTTCTGGACCCATAAATATCTTTGAGCCATCCTTTGGTGAACGAAAGAAAACGCCCTTCTCTGTAATCTTTCTAACTTCCCCCAAACTAAAGACTTGAAAACCACCAGAGTCGGTTAATATCGGGCCTTGCCAATTTATAAAGTTATGTAAATCGCCGTGAGCCTCAATAATTTCTATGCTAGGTGTTATAGACAAATGAAATGTATTGCCAAGGATGATTTCTGCACCGAGATTCTTTACCTCATCAATGGTCATTGCTTTTATCGCGCCATAGGTCCCAACAGGCATAAAGGCAGGTGTGTTTACTTGGCCACGACTAAGAGTGATTTTTCCAAGACGAGCTTTGCTGTCTGTATTAATTATTTCGTATTTCATAAAAAAATTAATTGCTTTTATTTTTCTTAAATTTCTTCCAAAAAAGCCTTGTTTATTTGGTCTGAATTAAAGCCTCTCGAGCGCAAAAAACGTTTCTGCTTTGCTTTCTCCTTGTAATCTACTGGAATATTCATGCCGAACTTTTTTCTTCTAACCTCTTTGACTAGCTCAAACCAATCGTAAATAGACAAATCGAAATCCTTGATCCCTCTATCCTTAAGTTCAACAGCAATTAATATTGGGCCCTTTCCCTGGCCGTAACGCATATGAATGAATGACTCTGAAAAGCGTTCGTCACTTTGATATTTTTGCTCAATCAAAAGAGATATAGAGTCAACAATATCTTTATCACTAAATTCTTTTTGTTGGAGTTTTCTTGATAATTCTAGTTGCGAATGTTCGCGCCTAATAAGCATATTAAGCGCAGCCCGATAACATTTATGTTGTTGGGTCTGATTCTTCATCGCTACTCATTAATTTTTCACGAATTTTTACTTCAATTTTTTGACAAATTTCAGAATTGTCTTTTAAATAATCTCTGGCATTATCTTTGCCTTGACCTATTCTTTCTCCGTCAACACTGTACCAGGCACCTGCCTTTTCTACCAAACCAAGTTCCACACCAAGATCAATCACCTCGCTCTCTCTTGAGATGCCTTGGTTATAAAGTATCTGAAATTCTGCCTTTTTAAAGGGTGGGGCAACTTTGTTTTTTAGAACCTTGACTCGAGTCTCGTTACCTAGTATTTCATCACCTTTTTTAATAGCTCCAATTCTACGAATATCTAAGCGAACTGATGCATAAAACTTCAGAGCATTTCCGCCAGTGGTTGTCTCCGGGTTTCCAAACATAACGCCAATCTTCATACGAAGTTGATTAATAAAGATTACCATGGTGTTGGTTTTTTTAATATTTGAAGTTAGTTTTCTTAAAGCCTGAGACATCAGTCTCGCCTGTAAACCCATATGGGAAGAACCCATTTCTCCTTCAATCTCAGCCTTTGGTGTTAAGGCAGCAACAGAGTCTATTACTACAATGTCGACTCCACCAGAACGAACCAACATATCTGTAATCTCTAATGCCTGCTCTCCTGTATCAGGCTGTGATATCAGTAAATCATCCGTATCCACTCCTAAACGCTTTGCGTAAGCAGGGTCGAGCGCGTGTTCTGCATCAATAAAAGCGGGAGTTCCTCCGAGTTTTTGCATTTCAGCAATTACATGAAGCGCTAAGGTTGTTTTGCCAGAAGATTCTGGTCCATAAATCTCGACAACTCTTCCTCTTGGCAAACCTCCAATCCCTAGGGCTATATCAAGACTAAGACTTCCTGTAGATACGGCTTCAATGTCTGTTCTAGATTCTTCATCACCCAAAAACATTACTGAACCTTTGCCAAATTGTTTTTCGATTTGACCAAGCGCTACTTTTAGTGCTTGTTTTTTCTGTTCATCCACGCCGTTCTCCCGAGTAAAATGTTTGATAATTTAATGCAATTATTATAATGACTTTCTCACATCAAGATTCACAATGTATGGCCCTCGCACTGAAACTTTCAATGAAGGGACGATCAACTGTTGGAGCAAACCCAATGGTTGGTTGTGTGATTACCCGAGATGGCAAAATTATTGCACAGGATTACCATCAAGAGTATGGAAATGCTCACGCTGAAGTAAACGCGCTAAATCAAATTAAACTCCAAGCAAAAGATACGATAATGTATGTGACTTTAGAACCGTGCTCGCACTATGGCAAAACCCCTCCTTGTACAAAATCAATCATCAAATCAGGTGTAAAAAAAGTTATTGTAGCAATGCTTGACCCCAACCCTTTGAGTTATGGAAAAGGAGCTGATTTACTCAAAGACGCGGGCATTGAAGTTGATGTCGGACTATTGGAGAATGAAGCTAGAGAACTCAACAGGGGATTCGTTAAAAGAATGTTAACCGGCTTACCATTCGTTACATCAAAAATTGCGATGAGTCTTGATGGTAAAACCGCAATGAGTAGCGGTGAAAGTAAATGGATTACCTCTGAACAATCAAGAAACGATGTTCAAAAATTACGTTGCAATAATCAGGCAATTATGACAGGCTCAGGCACCGTCATTAAAGACAATCCCAGCTTAACGGTTAGGCTTAATGACTCTAAAATAAGTCCTTTAAGGGTTGTTATAGATAGCGGCGACAAAATAACAAATCAAGAACTTAATATATTTTCTTCTGATACCTCAACTCTTGTTCTTAATAGCAATAATTCAAGCGTGTTATCAAATGGCAAAATAGATCTCAAGGCTGTTTTAATTAAACTCGGAGGGATGGGTATTAATAACCTATTGGTTGAAGCTGGAAGCGGATTGAATGGCGCTATGTTAGATGCAGGACTTATTGATGAGTATATTATCTATACTGCACCAATAATTTTGGGAAGTGATGCACAATCAATGTTTCAAATTCCACTAACTAAAATGACTGAAAAAATTTATCTTGATATTGCTGAAATTCGAAATATCGGTGAAGATATTAAAATTAAGGCTATACCTCGATGAGTACATTATTAAACAAACGAATTTTACTAGGAGTTAGTGGCTCAATTGCGGCCTATAAGTCCCCTGATATTGTTAGACGGCTGCAAGATTTGGATGCCGAAGTGAGAGTAATTATTACTCAAGGTGGCGCGGAGTTTGTTAGCGAAAGATCGCTTCAGACTGTCTCAAAAAATAAAGTTCATTCTAACCTTTGGGATTCCGAAGCTGAACTTGCAATGGGACATATTGAACTTGCAAAATGGGCTGATGTAGTACTAATTGCTCCAGCTTCTGCCAATACAATAGCTAAACTGTGCCATGGCAAAGCTGATGATTTACTTTCAACAGTTATCCTTGCAACTAGTGCATTTGTTATGATTGCTCCCGCTATGAATCAACAAATGTATGGTTCAATAGCAATGAAAGACAATTTAGATTTACTAATAAATCGCCATGTAAAGATTATTAAACCTGACCATGGTGATCAAGCTTGTGGCGATGTAGGTGAAGGAAGGCTTGCTGATTCTAGCTCGATTGCGCAACAAGTGGCAGAGATTTTCGAAAACTCAAATCTTGGAGGAAAAAGAGTTTTGATTACCGTCGGAGCGACAATTGAGTCGATTGATCCCGTTCGTTTTATATCTAACCATAGTAGCGGGAAAATGGGAATGGCTCTTGCTTCAGCCTGCATTCAAGCGGGAGCTGAAACAACTATTGTTGTTGGCTCAATTTCTACCGAAGATGAAAAAAGAGCTAAATGTATTTATGTTACAAGTGCTGATGAAATGCATGACGCTGTTATGGATAACGTAGATAACCAAGACCTATTTATTAGTTGTGCAGCTGTTGCAGATTATAGGCCATCAAAAGTTAGCGTAAACAAATTAAAAAAAGGTAATGACAAGGAAATTATTGAATTAGTTCTTAATAGAGATATTTTGTATGATGTTTGTCATTTAAATAAAAAGCCAATCTGTATTGGTTTTGCAGCAGAAACTGAAAACTGCATAAAAAATGCAAAACAAAAACTTAAAAACAAGAATTGTGATGCAGTTATTTTAAACGATGTTTCTGATCCAAATATTGGACTTAAATCTGACGAAAATGAAGTTTACTTTATAACTAAAAACGGTTCTGAAATAATTAAAAAAAATAGTAAAACAATTATTGCAGAAAAAATTATCAAAAAAATTTCAAAAATTTTTTTTTGTTGAAGTAAAGTGGCTTTAAATCAAGGCTTTTAAGACTTACCCACAAAACTGTGGAAAACTCTGGTGATATCTCCTTTTTTTATATCTTAATTCGCGCTAGAATAACGATTTTTATAGTTTTGACTAATAATTAATCATAACTAATTTTTCTTTATAAATCAATAGGTTATGTTATATTTCTTGAAATCATTCATAACAACAATATTAATTAATTACAAAAATTTAAAAGTGGCGGATAACTTTTAGTGTTTTCCCCATAAAATAAGGCAATTCAAGCTTAATTTCTTAATTTTTTTTATAATGCTAGCGTTATTATTATTTGTATGAAAATTTAGAAAATAAATACTCAATATTGTATGTGTTTTGTCGCAAATTAATGCGCCTTATCTTACTCTAAATGTTACAAAATTAAACGATAATTAAAATCTGTCAATAATTTGCTTTTAGTGTTAACAATTTAGTACTGTATTTTGCAATTGTCTTGTCCAATTAGTTGTTCAAGCTTATCGAGAAGCTCTCTTTTAATTGTTACACAATATTTGGACTCTAACGGAAACCTAGCAGATGCTTTTTTTGAACGATATTGAATCATGACTGGGCACTTTCCAGGGAATTTTTTTATAAGTTCAGCAAGATTTATATAATTTAATTGTTGGCTATCGTCTAAAGATAAATGTAAAAATTTAGCATATTTTGTTTGCTCTTTTTCTACTGGTTCAATACGCTCAACAACTACCTGCCATTGATCTCGAAAATCTTTTCTAACTTTACCTGTAACTACAACTACTTCATCAAGCACTAGTCGATCGCTGTTCGCGCTCATAGCTTTTGTAAACAAAACCGCATTTATTTTTCTAGTATTGTCTTCTATTACAATTCTAGCCATTGAACCTTGCTGTGTATTTCTATATTCAATTTCTGAAATTAAAGCTAAAACTCTTACCTTGCGATTATTTCTAAAAACAATTTTGTGAGGAAGAGTGCAAACTATCGACCTTAAATCAGCTTTATATTCATCTGTTGGATGATGATGAAGGTAATAACCCATAACACTCTTCTCAAACATCAGCATTTTCTTGAAAGTTAAATAAACGCCATTTATGTATTTTTTCTCATAATCTATGTGACTTTCAACATCAGAAAACAATCCAGCTTGGCCCCTAGAAAAGTCATTTTGTCTTTGTTCAGCCTGTTTTGTGGCGCTTGGATAGGTGCTTATTAGTGTTACTCTGTCAACACCAAAAACATCGAAAGCGCCGCTATATATGAGTGCTTCGATAGTTCTTCGATTAATATATCTTCTCTCTATACGTAAACAAAAATCAAAAATATCTTGATAAACTCCATTTTTTTC
>Ga0208274_1001232_pt1 | contig 12019 bp, 13 predicted proteins | sample ETNtaG_22_FD_185755 | JGI IMG/M metagenome (GOLD analysis project Ga0208274, IMG submission 185755) | Marine microbial and viral communities from oxygen minimum zone, Eastern Pacific Ocean - ETNP201306SV43 (SPAdes) (version 2) | ecosystem: Environmental > Aquatic > Marine > Oceanic ... | reverse complement strand
ACATGATATTAGATTCGAGTGAGGACATACACATGCCTGAGGATGAGACCGCAATCAAAGGTAGAGAGCAATCGCTAGAGATTGCTGTGAACCATTATGTAAATGAAAACCCAGTCAAAGGACCCTATCCCAAACAATACAGACAGTTGATCGTGGCAATGGGTTGTTTTTGGGGTGCTGAGAGAATGTTTTGGGAGCAGGAGGGTGTGTTTTCGACGAGTGCTGGCTATATTGGCGGCTCTACCAGGAATCCGACATATGAGGAAGTTTGTTCAGGAAAAACCGGACATGCTGAATCTGTTTTAATTGTTTATGACCCGGCAATCATCCCACTTAATAAACTTTTGGCTATTTTTTGGGAAGGTCATGATCCCACACAATATATGTGTCAGGGCAATGACATTGGTACACAATATCGATCGGCAATCTTCTTTCCGGATGAAGCAGATCTAGAATTGATCAACAAAACCAAGAGGCTCTTTCAGGAACAATTGGCTCGTTCTGGATATGGCAGGATTGTCACAGAAATAATGTCGTTTGAAGCATTCTATTTTGCTGAAAACTACCACCAGCAGTATTTGGCCAAAAATCCAAGCGGATATTGTGGTCTAGGTGGAACAGGTGTGTCACTCAAATAGGTTACTCAGTTGAGAACTTGATAACCTCTGCCTCTTAGGCAGCGTCTAATTATTTGTTCTTTTTCCCTCACTGCTCTTATTCCCGATTGGGCGCCACCTGAGACTGCTCCAACTTCTAGAGCATCTCGTCTTGACTTAGAATCATCAGTGATGGCTTCAATGATTGCCCCCACAGCGGCTCCCGTAGCGGTACCCTTGGCAATGCTTTTGCCTGTGGAAATATCCTCTGAAAAGCTTGAGCACTCCTCTAGATCGACTTCATACTGGGCCATGTTTACTCCTTTGGTATCAATGATTGGCGCAGAGGCAGTCATATCCAATATGGAACCCGATTTTGTTGCCACGCAACCCGACACCAGCAGAAGACACAGAAGTATGACATAATTTTTTTCATCCAATTTTGGCATGGTAACGATCATTATAATTATTAAATATGAAGAGAAAATGAATTCATTGGATTATAGAAAAAGATGTAACTAAGTGTAACTTAGATTAGATTATACTATCGCTTAGTATGACCGAACTTGTACAATTCACCAGATTGGAAAAAATATGAGCAGGAATAAGAAAATAGCACTCGCAGTTGTCATCATTTTGGTGGTGTTGGCTATGAGTTTTAATCGTGGTCAGGACCCCATTAAGGTGTCTGCAATTTTCCCAGAAATAAGAACAGTTGAGCACACAGTATCTAATACAAGAGCTGGAACAATTGATGCATGTCGACGCTCCAAAATGTCACCTGCCATGGGTGGGCACATTAACTCATTGCCTGTGAAAGAAGGCGATGAGGTCAAAAAGGATCAAGTACTGCTTGAATTGTGGAACAAAGAAGCCAAGGCAAGAGTGCAAGCTGCTGAAATGAATGCAAAACAGGTTTGCATCTTATCGGCAAGAGCAGAAAAAAATGCTCAGAGGAAGACCGAGCTGCGACAAAAAGATTTGGCATCGGAAGACGAAACGGAGATAGCAGTCAGCAATGCCGCTTCCCAGTCTGCTGCTTGCGATGCAGCTTTAGCCAATGTAAAAGTCACCCAAGCGTCTTTGGAGCGAACCATGTTGATCGCACCTTTCGATGGTGTTGTTGCAGAGATTGAAGGTGAATTGGGTGAATACGTCACGCCCTCACCCGTAGGAGTGGCCACCAAACCCACCGTTGATTTAATTGATAGCAGTTGCATATACATCAGTGCTCCCATTGATGAGATTGATGCGCCTGAAGTTCATTCAGGCATGAAAGCAAGGATAATGATGGATGCTTTTGGTGATCAGGAATTTCCAGCAACCGTCAGACGAGTTGCTCCCTATGTCCTAGATCTTGAGAAACAAGCCAGAACGGTCGAGATTGAAGCCGTTTTTGATAATCCAGATAAAGTTCTTCTGCCTGGTTATAGTGCCGATATTGAGGTAATCATAGACCGCTCTGAGAATACACTCAGCATCCCAACCCAGGCTGTAATGAGAGACAATTTTATCTACCTGATCGATTCTGAGAAGCTCGTAAAAAAACAAATTGAAGTCGGTCTTTCCAATTGGCAATACACTGAGGTAACCAAAGGATTGACCATAGAGGATCAAATTGTTTTATCTGTTGACCGCGAAGGAGTCAAAGCAGGAGTGCAGGTTGAGGTTGAAAAGGATGAAGCAGAGGAATCCGAGGAAACTTCTGTGAGTGTTTCTATTGGTCCATGATCCAACTAAAAAATTTATCTAGAGAATTCCAAGTCGGTAACCAGGTTGTCCATGCATTGGATTCTGTTGATCTAGTGATCTCAGAGAGTGAGTATGTTTCCATCATGGGTGTCTCCGGATGTGGTAAAACAACCCTTTTAAATATATTAGGTTTGCTGGATACGCCATCCTCTGGAGATTATGTGTTATCTGGTATTGACACTTCTGAAATGAATGATGATGAAATGGCACATATCCGTTCCACCAAAATTGGATTTGTTTTTCAATCTTTTCATTTGATACCAAGACTGACGGCTGCAGAGAATATTGAAATCCCTATGATCCTTGCAGGCATCTCCCGTGATGAGAGAGCAGCTAAAGTTGCCAAGGCACTCAGTAGAGTGAATTTATCCGATCGATCGGATCACAGGCCAGAGCAACTCTCCGGGGGTCAAAGGCAACGGGTTGCGATTGCCAGGTCCATTGTAATGGAACCAAAAGTATTATTGGCAGACGAACCCACTGGTAATCTGGACTCAACTTCAGGATCTGAAATTATTGACCTGATTGAAGAACTCAATCAAGGGGGGCTGACACTCATTGTGGTAACCCATGATAAAGAAATTAGTAGAAGATCTGACAGAATTGTTGAATTATTAGACGGCAAAATAATCACCGATAAAGAGCATTAACCGCCATGCATTTTTTTGATCTATTGTTTCTAGCTTTCAGCACTCTCATCCGCTATCCGCTGAGAACCATGATGTTACTGATCGCCACCTCCATTGGCGTGATGGCGGTGATATTGCTTACTGCAGTGGGTGAAGGTGCCAGAGATTATATCACTAGCGAATTTAAGGATTTGGGCACTAATTTAATTATTGTCATCCCTGGGAAGAATGAAACCTCAGGCGGGGGACCAGCCGATTTTGCAGGTAGCAGTCCAAGAGATCTGACTGTAGAAGACGCAATCAGTTTAAGACAAATTAATACCATCAGAAACATTGCACCCATTGTCATAGGAGAAGCACCTGCATCCTTTGGGGGATTCGAGCGCGATGTTCCGGTGATTGGAACCACCCCTTCATTTTTGAGGGTCAGACGATGGGAAATGAGGGAAGGTCTGTTCTTACCTGGGGTTACCTTGGACCGGTCCCCTCCTGTTTGTGCTATTGGCAAGGAAGTTGAATCTGAATTATTTGGTAAATCAAGAGCCATTGGTCAGTGGCTAAGAGTTGGTGACAGGAGATGCCGAGTTACAGGCATTATTGGATCGGAAGGTAGGGCTATTGGAATCGATGTTCAAAAAATTGTTGTCATGCCAGTAAGTTTGGCAACCGCATTATTCAATCGCCCTTCGTTGTTTAGAATAATTGCTGAGGCCAGAAACAGCATTTTCTCAGATCAGATTGAGAAAGACATCATCAGCATCATTAAAAAACGCCACCAAGGAAAGGAGGACATTACCGTGGTTAAACAGGATACGGTCATGTCATCTTTTGATAACATTTTTAACACACTGACCATGGCACTGGCTGCCATTGCATCCATCAGTTTGTTTGTTGCAGGGATTCTAATCATGAATGTTATGTTAGTTGCCGTCTCTCAGAGGCAATCAGAAATTGGATTACTCAAAGCGGTTGGGGCCAAAAATCATCAGATTACTAATCTCTTTTTAACAGAAGCCATTCTCTTATCTGGGTCCGGAGCTATCTTGGGTCTTATATTAGGGCATTCAATCACGCAGTCAATACATGCCGTTTTTCCAGCCTATAATCTTTTACCTCCCACATGGGCATCAGTTGTTTCCTTGTTGGTCGCCTTGGGATGCGGGGCTCTATTTGGATTGCTTCCAGCAAGAAGAGCTGCAAAACTGGACCCAGTAATCGCATTGTCTGGAGGAAAATGATTTGAAGTTTCAAGATCTTTTTATTTTTTCATCCTACTCCATTATTGCTCAGAGGATGAGGAGTTTTCTAACATCTCTGGGAATAGCCATTGGTGTTATTTGCGTCATTTTTTTAACCGGCGTAGGCGAAGGAATGCAGTCATACATCATCTCGCAATTTTCACAATTTGGCACCAACATAATAGGCATTTCTCCGGGTAAAACAGAAACAATGGGAATGCCAATGGGAGCCATTGGTGGTACAACCAGACCTTTAACCTTCGAAGATGCAGAAGCTTTAGAACGTTTGCCCATTGTTGACGTTGCGGTTCCTGTCTCCGGAGGCAGCGCGGAAATTGAATATAAGGATAGAAAGAGACGCTCAATGGTCGTTGGAACGGGTGCTGATTATGACGTAATAGTAAAAGCAACAGACATGCTCGGCGAGTACTTGCCTCATGATAATCCCAAATCACCAAGATCTTTAGCCGTTTTAGGACCCAAGATGAGGGATGAATTATTCTATGATACCAATGCACTTGGGCAAATAGTACGGGTCAATTCAGAGCGTTTTCGTGTCATAGGTGTTTTGCCACCCAAAGGTGATTTTTTAGGCATGGATTTAGACGATGCTATTTATATCCCAATAGGTAAATTTCAAACGATGTTCAATAAAAATACATTTCAAGAAATTGATGTGGTTTATTATGAGAACGTTCAACCAGAAGAAGCAGTTGCTTCGATCAAAAGGCTGATGATCGACCGCCATGGCGTTGAAGACGTTACCATTACAACACAAGAGCAAATGATGGAGACTTTGGGAGACATTATGAAATGGCTGAAGTTTACTGTAGCGGCATTTGGAGGAATTTCATTGCTGGTAGGCGGGGTTGGTATTTTTACCATTATGACAGTTGCAGTTAATGAACGAACTTCAGAAATAGGGGTGTTAAGGGCAATCGGAGCTTCACGAAAACGGATTAGAGACGTGTTTCTTTTAGAGGCAATGTTCTTAGCAATCCTGGGTGCAATGTTAGGTTTATTGATCGGCTTTGCCGCCGTAAACATAACGTTAGTGCTCTACCCAGACCTGCCTATTGCCATTGCATGGGACTATATTTTATATGCTGTTTTGATTTCACTTGCCATAGGATTATTAGCCGGCTTTTTACCAGCACGTGCTGCAGCACGACTGGATCCCGTCGAAGCTTTGAGGACGGATTAACAATTTCTAAAGAGTATTGGAAGAGCAGTGCTTCTCTTAAGCTATTCTTTGCATCATTTCAGAATAAGTCTCGATATGGGATTCCAGAGGTAGAAAAGTACTCTTATAACTCTCTCTTTGTTGCATTGCTGACCACCAAGCGGTGAGTTGGGTGCATTCTTCAGGCCATTGGGCATTAAACAAGTGTTCGTATGCTCCAAAACGTTCAAAGAATGGAGCATAGTGCAAATCTACCAAACTTATTTGTTCACCCATCCAAAATAGGCCATCTTTATTTTTCTGGAAACATTCAGTTTCAATGAACATGAGTTTTTCTTTTATATTTTGATGGTTTTTCTTTTGTTGTTCCGGATCATTTCTGCCTCTCATCAACCGAGTACAAGCAGGCAGGTAATGGTTTGAGCAATAATCTATCCAAATTCTTGCATTAGCACGTTCAAAATGATCTGTTGGCATCAATGGTGTTTCTGGGAATCTTTCATCTAAGTATTCATTGATGATAGCCGATTCGTAAATGGTATGGCCCTCGTGAGAGAGAACAGGGACTTTCCCGTAAGGCGACACGGATGCAAACCAATCTGGTTTGTTGTACACATCAATTTCAATCAGTTCAAATGGCAAGTTTTTCTCGATCAATACCATCCTGGTCCTCTGGGCAAAAGGACATTTGTCAAAACTGTATATTTTAATCTCAGACATCGTTCATAACTGTTTCATTAATTGATACCAAAATTCAAGTGAAGCAGCAAAAGCATCAACCCCGACTCGTTCATTCAATCCGTGCGCTCTCCCACCTGTTGGATCCTCCATAATACCACTTGTACCGTATACTGGAATTCCTGCACTGCGAAGATAGATAGCATCAGTGGCACCGGTTTCCATCATTGGAACCACGGGAATGTTTTGAAAGGTTTGATCAACTGCAGTTTCAATTATTTTTTCCACTTGTTTTGTGAGTATCGAGGGTGGGCTTTTAACCGCGGGGTAGGCCACCGTAACCACAACCCTGTCACCTGTAATTTTTTGAATTGTCGCAAGAATTTCATCTGGATCTTCATGCGGTAGCACTCGACAGTTGACGGTTGCGCTGACGTGCACCGGTAAGGCGTTTTCTGCATGACCTCCAAATAGTTGTGTTGCAACGCAAGTGGTTCTAAGTTGTGCATTTAACTCGGGATCCTGATCAATCAAATCAAAATTTCCAACATCGCTAGCACCTGCAAGTATCTTGTTAATTATTTCCAACAGTGTTTCTGGGTATTCACTTGCAGTGAATTCAAGATTTTTTCGAGAGGTTTGGTTGAGACTGATGGGAAATTGATATCTCTCCAATTGTTCTAGAGCATGCATCAAATCATAGATAGCATTCTCACTTCTGGGTACAGAGCTGTGCCCTCCTGCATTTCTCGCTTCCAGGTTCAAGGTCATGTATATTTTTTCAGCGGTTTGGACTTGGAAAGATCTGGGAACATCCATGGTTCCACTGACATACCCGGCATCGGTATTAAACGCAAAAGCTGCTCGTTTCACTTGCTCCAGATTGTCTTTGAAATAAGCAATACCGTCCATTTGGGTTTCTTCATCTCCTGTCAACAACATAATAATGTCATTGTCAGGGATAAAACCTTCTGTTTTTAAACGGATGAAAGTTGTGATTAAGGCAGCAGCCCCCCCTTTGTTGTCACTGGCTCCTCTGCCATAAAAGAAGCCATCTTTTTCCACCATTTGATAAGGATTTGTATCCCAGGATTCGGTAACAGAAGGAACAACATCGAGATGCGCCATGACTATAACAGGACGGTCTGACTCTATGCCTTTCAGTGTTGCAATCAGCCCTTGAGTTGTCAAAGTTGGTCCAACAATTTTTAAATCATCTTGATCAAATCCAGCAGATCTCAGTTTTTCTGACGCATACTCACTGGCTCTAGTAGCTAACCCCGCAGATTCGGTTGACTCGATCTGAATTAAATCCGCAAGAGTTGCTTTGCCAACTTCAAAGTAATTATTCTCTGCCAAAACCGGAAAAGTAAATAAAACAAGATAGGTCAAAATCAATGTTCTTTTTTTAATCATTTAATTGGTCTTTAAATTTTATCCAGTCTGATTTTACAAGATAATCAAAGGCATCTATAGCTGTTTCTTTACCAATTTCCTGTACTAATTGATGGCCTGCTGTTGAATAAATAATTTTTTCAATTGAAGACGCATTAACCAATAACTCTGCCATTTCATCAGCCAACTCAACCGGTACAATTGAATTTTTTGCTCCCCACATAATTAGAGTTGGTGACTGAACGTTTGCAATAACTTTATCAATGTCTCCAGAGATGTATTGCCTCATTCGAGCCATTTGGGCATCACGTTGACCTTCTCTTAGAAGTAAATCATGCCATCTGGTAACTAATTCATCAGTGATCCTTGATGGATCTCCAAACCCAGAATTCAACAACCCTGCCACAAGTTTCTTTGGAGTGATGCGTGTGATTATATCCATAAAGAAGGGGAGGTTTGGAGGCTCTAATTTTCCTCTGGCCCTTGGATTTAGTGCACCGGGACTGACCAAAATTAATTGTTTGACTTGATCTGGATGTCTTTCAGCATAATGCAAGCTGATGGTTCCACCTATGGAGGCTCCAGCCAATGCCATTTTATCCACAGATAAGTAATCCATAAGCTTTTCAAACAAATACAGAGTGCGTTCTAGGCTGTAGTTATTTTCTGGATCAGAGCTCGTTAGACCATGTCCTGCTAGATCAAAACGGATGACTCGGTAAGTTGGGATAAGTTGTTCAACCCAAGGTTCCCAGTCAATCAAATTGGCATAATTTGCATGAAGAAGAACAATGTATGGTCCTGTTCCCTGGTCAGTATAGTGAATACGAACCCCATCAATAGTGACAAAAGAAGAATTATCAAGACGGTATTGTGCTTCTATTTCTTGACTATTTTTTTCTGCTGGAAACCTTGCCCCGAATAAAAGCACAATGGAGATTATTCCAATACATCCAATAATAAATAAGATAAGTTGTTTAACAATTTTTATGAACATACAAATGTAAAAAGAAACGATTAGTGGTTGTTATACCCTACTATAGTTTTTATGCTATCGTCTTGGGAGTTTATGTAAAATATTTTTTGTGCACAAAGAAGAGAAAAAAATAAATACCATGAAGCCCTTTGAGAAAGGCGATATTTTTCTAGGATGCACATACCTAAATGACGAAATCGATGACCATAAAGGCGATGGTCGTATATTACAGTACGATAAAGAGCTCAATCCAAAGGGCGTTCTTTGGACCCAAGGAACAGAACATTTGGTTATAGGTTTAACATTTGATCCAAATGGTATTTTGTGGGGTTTCGATATGCACAACCATGTTGTTGTCAGAGTCTCACCGGATGGCGTGCAGTTACCAAATCATCATTTTGCAGATCGTGCATTTTCAAACGTTACTTTTGATAGTCAGGGGAATATTTATCTTGGTGAAGGCCTAGTCGGTAATACTCCATATCCTGGAAGTTATCTGAAACGACTACCTGGGCTAGATCTCCTCGGTTATGGGAACATTTATAAATACAATCAAGAATTTGAATTGGTTACAGTGTTTGATGTTGATTATTCTCCAGAATTCCATCAATTTAAAGGGGTGACTCACTCTACGATGCATCCAAGTGAGAAGTCTATTACATACACCACTGAAATTGGCAAGAAGGTCATGCGTTACGATATTGTCAATGATCAACAAATGGAAGATTTAGTTGTGCTTCCTGGTGATTTAACTGACCGAGTTGTTGCAATCGCAGTTAATTATTTACCTGATGGTAGATTACTCCATTCAAGGGGTGATTATTTTGAAATTCTTGATGAGCAGGGTAATGTTATCAAAGCAATTAACCTACCAGAACATGGCTGGGGCATTGCCCAAATCACGCCAGCGTCTGATGGTGAGCATGTCCTCACTGCAAATATTTTTTCTGGAATCATGCTGAAAGTAAGATTAGACGATGGGAAAGTAGTCGGTTCAATTGATACCGGTTTTAAGGTTCCTAAAAGAAGTTTAGGCGGTGTAGCTGAATACAACAAATAGACTACTGAATCGGCTCTCAGTTTCCCTATAACAACCCATCTTTGAGATCTTATTTTGAGCAGAGATAGTGCAATCAATCACTAATTTTCCATCCAGTGTCCAATTTTCCCTTTTCCAGAGTCAATGAGTACTCCAGGATTCATAATTGATTTCGGGTCTACGCTTGATTTCGCTGCAGTTAACATGTTTTTAAAACCTGATGGCCTTTGTAGATCATAACCTCTAATTCTGTGGTCCCTACCAACAGCATGATGGTGTGTCACAGTGCCTCCCTTTGTTACCACCATCTCATTGCTTGCTATCTTAATCTGCTTCCAGACATCCAGCATGGTCGAAGGTGTAGCATAAGCAGTGTAAGAAAAATACGGCGCACATCCATCAGGATAAGTGTGTGTCAAACGACAAGTGACATTTGGCTCCCTGCCTGAAATCTCATGTATGACCTTTCTTGTCTTTTCTTTTAAAGACTCAATAAACTCAAAGCTATGATCCCATGTGATTGAGGTTTCAAAAGTATCCCAAATTATGCCTCTACGAACAGCTGCATCACGATTAAAAGGTGCCCTAATAAAACTGTTTCTCCACGTGCCCGAAGCTCCTCTCCGATGTGCTTCAGGCTCCTTTTCTTGAGGTTTTTCATAACTCCCTCCTTCAGAAGAGGCAATCTCCAAAGCCCGATCCAACCAAGTACCAAGCTTATGGTCAGCTGATTCGAAAGACAATATCAATATATGTTTTGATCCATCACCAGCTCTATTGAATAAAGCTTCATTGGCATCCAAAAGTCTGCAATTGGCAGGATACAATCCCGATTGACTGATCAGGCGCGTTGCATTTAGTGCTTTTTGATAATCATCAAATTCCACAGAACAAGAAGATCTAAAGATTGGTCTATTCTGAAGCCTCATCCAAGCTTCAGTTATCACTCCTAAAATTCCTTCGGAGCCAATGACCATCCTATCTGGACTAGGGCCCGCTCCAGAGCCTGGTAATCGCCTTGACTCAATAACTCCAGTTGGAGTTACCATGGTTGTTGATTCAACAAAATCGTCTATGTGTGTGTAAAGCGTTGCAAAATGACCTCCTGATCTTGTGGCTATCCAACCACCTAAAGTTGAATGCTCAAAACTTTGAGGGAAATGCCTTAAAGTTAGATCAGATTTTTTTAGCTCGTCTTCCAAAGCGGGTCCAAATATACCAGCTTGGATTCGTGCAGCTCTACTTGTCGTATCTATCTCCAAAACCTGATCCAGATTTCTTAAATCCAAAGAAATGACACCGGAGTAGTCATCTCCCACATATGTTTCAACGCCACCACAAACACTCGAGCCACCCCCATAGGGTATTACAGCTATATTGTTTTGGTTTGCCCAGTCTAGAATATTAACAATATCTTCCTGATCGTCCGGAAATGCGACTAAATCAGGCGGATGAGGAAATTCTTTAAGCATGGCCCTGGCAAGATCTGGAAAAGACTTACCATAGGTATGATTTAATCTTTCAAGATGATCTTGGGATAAAACTTTTACCAAAGTCTGTGGAATTTTTACTCTAGGTGTAGGTAAATCAATATCTTCAGCCAGTGGAATTGGTAAAGTTGGCACTTCGTCTAGTGAGAAATGTGCAGCTATAAGACTTTCAATTGCAGCATCTTCTTCATTGGATAAGACTTGATCTTGATAGCCCCAACCCCAAAATTTTCTTTCTTTCATTGTTTCTTCTAATCAAAATTCTCTAGGCTAAAGTGCAAAAATTCTTCGTCTAGTTCATAACCTAATGACTGATATAAAGATTGACCAATAAAGTTATCTTTTGCTGTAGATAGTTCTAATCTTTTGTAGCCATTTTCTTTTGCGTACTCTTTTGCCTGATTCATCAGCATCCTTCCCACGCCCGTTCCTCTCTTTTCTTGATCCACATAAAGATCATAAAGGATCAGGATCGGGGTTGTGCTGACAGAGCAATAAGAAGGGTAGAGCTGAACAAAACCATTTAGTTTCGAAGATTTATCACTAGATACAAAAATAATAGATTCTTCATTCATGAGTCTATCACTGATAAAGTTGTAGGCTCGATCAAAATCATCTTCCTGTTCATAAAAAATTCGATAAAGGTTAAACAACCTGGCTAATTCGTCTAGGTGTGATTGATTTGCCAAAATAATTTTTGTCATGTTTCTATTTTAAAATCAGTCATAAAATGAATTGAAATGTTTTTCTCTTTCTACTTTTAACATACCAATTGTTTCTTCCATGAATCTATTCCTGTCATCCCTTGTTTTAAATACAAAAAAGCAAATAGAATCTTTGCTGTGATAGATTGCTTTGAGTTCATCATCTATCTCACAAATTTTGGATGGTACTTCAGTCTTGATACACAGCATATGATTCCCACTCAATAGATATCTCTTTTACTTATTGGTCAGACTTGATGTAATAAATTCACAAGCATCATCAACGCTGCTTGTTAAGAAAAATAAATCAAGATCTTTCTTATTAATGGTTCCAAACTC